>VFQM010000158.1_pt1 | contig 84965 bp, 88 predicted proteins | sample 3512391 | NCBI WGS metagenome assembly VFQM01 (sample SAMN10412369, study PRJNA504923) | tailings metagenome | isolation source: Replicate 1 from Balatoc abandoned mine | place: Philippines | reverse complement strand
CCGCGGTCGATGTCCTCGAAGTGGCACTTCGCGCGCATCACCACCTTGCCGCGGCCGGTGCGGTAGCCCTCGCGCACGCCGTTGAGGCCGTAGATGATGCCGGCGGTGGGGAAGTCGGGCGCCGGCACGATCTGCATCAGCTCCTCGATGCTCGCGTCGGGCGACTGCAGCAGGTGCAGGCAGGCGTCGACCACCTCGTTGAGGTTGTGCGGCGGGATGTTGGTGGCCATGCCCACCGCGATGCCGCCCGAGCCGTTGACCAGCAGGTTCGGCAGCCGCGTCGGCAGCACCAGCGGCTCCTTCTCCGAGCCGTCGTAGTTGGGGCCGAAGTCGACCGTCTCCTTGTCCAGATCGGCCAGCATCTCGTGGGCGATCTTGTGCAGGCGGATCTCGGTGTAGCGCATCGCCGCGGCGTTGTCGCCGTCGATCGAGCCGAAGTTGCCCTGGCCGTCGACCAGCATGTGGCGCAGCGAGAAGTCCTGCGCCATGCGCACGATGGTGTCGTAGACCGACTGGTCGCCGTGCGGGTGGTACTTGCCGATTACGTCACCGACGATGCGCGCGCTCTTCTTGTACGGCCGGTTCCAGTCGTTGTTCAGCTCGTGCATCGCGAACAGCACGCGCCGGTGCACCGGCTTCAGGCCATCCCGCGCGTCGGGCAGCGCGCGGCCGACGATCACGCTCATCGCGTAATCGAGGTACGAGCGCCGCATCTCCTCCTCGAGGCTGACGGGCAGGGTTTCCTTGGCGAAAGGGTTCATGCGGTGGGGCGGGCTGGGGACGCGCAGGGGCCGCCAGCGGGCGGTGCCGCGACGGGACGCCGGATTCTAAGCGGGCCGACTTGTCGCAACAGCGCAACAGCCGTCGCCAGTCGGCGTGCCGCTGGCGCCAAAATGAGGCCGGTCAGACGCCCTATGGCACAATGATTCGTCGTTGGCAAACACCCGTGGCCGCGTGTGTTCGCCCACTCGATTCGTTATCCGGTTCCGGACATTTCGCAGGCGACTGCGGCTTTCCTCGAGAGGAGAATCAATGAAGAAACTGAACAAGGTGGCCGTGCTGTTCGCATCGGCCGCGCTTGCCGCCCCGATCGCGTCGATGGCCGCAGCTCACGGTGGCGGTGCCAAGTCGGTGGACAACTGGCGTTCAACCGACGGTACCGTGTGGAAGAACGGCACCAACGAACTCTGCTGGCGCGATGCCTTCTGGACGCCGGCTACGGCGCAGGAGAGCTGCGACGGCGCCATCAAGCCCGCCGCGCCGCCGCCGCCGGTCGCCGTGCCGCCGGCCGCCCCGCGCGTGGCCCCGGCCGCCCCGGCCCCGGCACCCGCCCCGGCTCCGGCCCCGGCGCCCAAGCCCACCAGCGAGAAGGTCACCTTCGCCGCCGACGCCTTCTTCGACTTCGACAAGGCTGTCCTCAAGCCCGAGGCGCGCGCCAAGATGGACGACCTGGTCGCCAAGACCCAGGGCATCGCGCTGGAAGTCGTCATCGCCGTCGGCCACACCGACGCCACCGGTGACGCCGCCTACAACCAGGCCCTGTCCACCCGCCGTGCGAACGCGGTCAAGGACTACCTGGTGAGCAAGGGCATCGAGCGCAATCGCGTCTACACCGAAGGCAAGGGCGAATCCCAGCCGGTGGCGGACAACAAGACCCGCGAAGGCCGCGCGAAGAACCGTCGCGTGGAAATCGAAGTCGTGGGCACCCGTCCGGTCAAGTGACCGGTGCCGCAGGCCCGGTGCCTGCGACAGCCCCCGAAACCCCGCTGCGGCGGGGTTTTTCTTTGGGGGTGGTTACGATGGCGGCATGAGCACTGCCAACGTCGACGCCCAGGAACTGGCCAAGTTCAGCGAACTCGCCCACCGCTGGTGGGATCCGGACAGCGAGTTCCGGCCGCTGCACCAGATCAACCCCCTGCGCCTGGAGTGGATCGACGGCCTGGCCGGCCTGGCGGGCCAGCGCGTGCTCGACGTGGGCTGTGGTGGCGGCATCCTCGCCGAGGCGATGGCGGCGCGGGCTGCGCAGGTCACCGGCATCGACCTGGCGGCCCGGCCACTGGGCGTGGCGCGGCTGCACGCCCTGGAGGCCGGCGTGATGAACGTCGAGTACCGCGAGATCGCTGCCGAGGCGCTGGCGGCGGAGGCACCGGGGGGCTTCGACGTCGTCACCTGCATGGAGATGCTGGAGCACGTGCCCGACCCGGCCTCCACCGTGCGCGCCTGCACGGCGCTGGTCAAGCCCGGCGGCTGGGTGTTCTTCTCCACGCTCAACCGCAACCCCAAGTCCTTCCTGTTCGCCATCGTCGGCGCGGAGTACGTGCTGCGCCTGCTGCCGAAGGGCACCCACGAGTACGCACGCTTCATCCGCCCGAGCGAACTGTCGCGCTTCGCGCGCGAGGCCGGGCTGGCGCCGCAGGCCATGAAGGGGCTGGAATACAACCCGCTCACCCGCCGCTACTGGCTGTCGGCCGACACCAGCGTCAACTACCTGATGGCCTGCAGGCGCCCCGGGTGAGCACGGTCGCTCCCCGCGCGGTGCTGTTCGACCTGGACGGCACCCTGGTCGACAGTGCGCCCGACCTGGCCGGCGCCGCCAACGACCTGCGCGCCGAGCATGGCCTGCCCCCGCTGCCCTACGAGCGGCTGCGGCCCATGGTGGGCACCGGGGCGCGCGGCATGGTGGGCGTGGCCTTCGGGCTCGCGCCGGGCGACGCGGGCTACGAGGCCCTGCGCGAAGCCTTCCTGGCCCGCTACGAAGCCCGGCTGCTCGTCCAGACCGCCGTGTTCGACGCCATGCACGACGTGCTCCAGGGGCTGGAAGCCGTCGGCCTGCCCTGGGGCATCGTCACCAACAAGCACACGCGCTTCGCGCAGCCCCTGGTCAGCGGCCTGGGCCTGCGCGCCGCCGCGGTGGTCTGTGGCGACACCACGCCGCACGCCAAGCCGCACCCGGCCCCGCTGCTGGAGGCGGCGCGGCGGCTGGCGCTGCCGCCGCAGGCCTGCGTCTATGTGGGCGATGACCTGCGCGACATGCAGGCCGGCCGCGCGGCCGGCATGCCGGTGCTTGCCGCCGCCTGGGGCTACCTGGGTGATGGCGAGGGCGTGCACGCCTGGGGGGCCGACGCCGTGCTCGATGCACCGCCGGCGCTCTTGAAGTGGCTGCAACTGGCCTAAACTACGAGACTCCTGGGACCGACCTGGCTTCGACGTGGGTGCGGAGTCGGCACAGGGCATGCCGAGCACCAGTACGCTCGCTAAACCACTGGAACGAAGTAACTGCGAACGACGAACGTTTCGCCCTCGCCGCTTAACACCGGTGAGCCTCTCAACGGCAGGCCGATGGGCCGGACCCGCAAGGGTTGAGAGGTCATTCACATCGGCTGGTCGACGCCCGTGCACCTTGGGCATCGACGAGATCCAAGGGTGCTGGCCTGGACGGTAGCGTGCCGCTGCGCGACCGGACGGGCGAGATCCAAACCAGACGGCTAAGCATGTAGAACTGACCGGCGATGGCTTGCGGACGGGGGTTCGATTCCCCCCGGTTCCACCACACTCCAGGACAAGGGCTCGGATGATCTCCGGGCCCTTTTTTTCGTGTCGACGAGGTAATGTCCAACCCGGCGCGCGCGGCCGATTGACGAAACTCAATCCGCAAGCCTTGCAGCCGGCGCAAAGTGCGCAAATCGACAATGCGTGCCCCGCAGGCGGGCGTGCCCAGGCGCCGGCGGAGACTCATGGCCACACTGCAGCGGGACGATCTGTGCCGGCGCACCTACGCCGTGATCCTGGCGGGCGGACGTGGCAGCCGGCTGGGGCCGCTGACCGGACACCGCGCCAAGCCGGCGGTGCCCTTTGCCGGCAAGCTGAAGATCATCGACTTCGCGCTCAGCAACTGCGTGAACTCCGGGGTGCGGCGCATCGGCGTGCTCACGCAGTATCGATCGCAGAGCCTGATCCGCCACCTGGAGCGCGGCTGGAGCTTCCTGGCCGCCAGCCTGGGCGAGTTCGTCGACGTGGCGCCGGCGCAGCAATTGGGCGAGTCCTGGTACGCCGGCACCGCCGACGCCGTCTGGCAGAACCGCGCACTGATCCGGGAGGCGGCGCCCGACCGGGTGCTGGTGCTGGCGGGTGACCACGTCTACAAGATGGACTACACGGTGCTGCTGCGCGAGCACGTGGAGGCCGGCGCCGCGGTCAGCGTGGCGTGCACCGAGATGCCGCTGTCCGAGGCTGGCGCCTTCGGCGTGTTCACGGTGGATGCCGAGGGCCGCGTGCAGGGTTTCGACGAGAAGCCGGCGCAGCCCTGCGCCGTGCCCGGCCGTCCCGACCGCGCGCTGGTGAGCATGGGCATCTACGTCTTCGACACCGCGCTGCTGATGCAGGCGCTGGCCGAGGACGCGGCCGACGCGTCGTCGCATCACGATTTCGGCCACGACCTGATCCCGGCCCTCGTGCGCCGCGGCCAGGTGCACGTGCACGACTTCGCGCGCAGCTGTGTCAACGTCAGCGAGGCCGGGCCCTACTGGCGCGACGTGGGCACGGTGGACGCCTACTACGAGGCCAACATGGACCTCGTCCGGGTGCAGCCCGCGCTCAACCTCTACGACGACGGCTGGCCCATCCTCAGCCAGCAGCGGCAGCTGGCGCCGGCGAAGTTCGTGTTCGACGAGGACGGGCGCCGTGCGGTGGCGCTGAGTTCGCTCGTGGCCGGCGGCTGCATCGTCAGCGGGTCGACGGTGCGGCGCTCGATCCTGTTCTCCAAGGTGCACGTGGGCGACGGCGGCCTGATCGAGGATGCCCTGCTGCTGCCCAACGTGCGCTGCGGCCATGGCGTGCGGCTCTCGCGCACCATCGTCGACAAGCACTGCCGGCTGCCGGACGGCTTCAGCGCCGGCCTGGACGCCGCCGTCGACGCGGCGCGGGGCTTCCACCGCTCGCCCGGCGGGGTGACGCTGATCACGCCGGACATGCTGGGGCAGGGCAACGGCGTGGGCTGACGGCCCGCGCGGCGGCGCGCGTCCCGGCCTCAGCGGCGCAGGGCCGCCACCGTGGCGAAGCCGGCCAGCGTGGCGGCCAGCGAGCCGCCCACGTGCAGGCCGATGCCGGCTGCCGCCAGCGCCAGGCGCCCCTGCTGCAGCAGCGTGGCGATCTCCAGCGAGAAGGCCGAGAAGGTGGTCAGCCCGCCCAGGAAGCCGGTGATCACGAACAGCCGCCAGGCCGGTGGCAGCTCGGGGTGGGCCAGCAGCAGCGGCAGCGCCACGCCGGCCAGGTAGCCGCCGACCACGTTGGCCGCCAGCGTGCCCGGCGGCAGCGCGGGAAACCACGCATTGAGCGCCAGGCCCAGCCACCAGCGGCACAGCGCGCCCAGCGCGGCCCCGGTGGCGATGGCCAGCAGCGACGACAGCATGGCGCGATGATAGGTCTGCCACACCGGGCGGCAGGAGGTGCCGCCGCGGGGCCTGATGCGCCGGGCCTGGCCCACCGGGCCGGGAATGGCGCCCTTCAGTGTGCCGTGAGCCCCAGGCGCTGACTCTCGCTGAACTCCGGCCGCTCGTCGTCGCCGTGCGAGGCCACGGCGCAGGCGCGGCCCTGGCGCTTGGCCTCGTAGAGGGCGCGGTCGGCGCGGTGCAGCGCCTCGTCCAGCGATTCGTCGGCCTGCCATTGCACGAGGCCGAAGCTCAGCGTCAGCATCGGCAGCCGCTGGCCCGCCGTCTGCCGCTGCACCTGCTGCACCACGCGGTCGGCCGCGCGCACCGCCTGCGGCAGGGTGGCGGCCTGCAGCACGAGGGCGAACTCGTCGCCGCCCAGCCGCACCGCCAGGTCGCCCTCGCGCAGCGCCTCCTGGATGCAGCGCCCCACCAGGCGCAGCGCGCGGTCACCGGAGGCATGGCCGAGCTGGTCGTTGATCTGCTTGAAGTGGTCGATGTCCATCAGCAGCAGCACCGGTGGCGCCGCCGGGTCGCGCAGCACGCGCGCAGCCGCCTGCTCGAACTGCCGCCGGTTGGACAGCCCGGTGAGCGGGTCGGTGCCCGCCAGCACGCGCAGCCGCCGGCGCGAGGCACGCAGTTCCTGCTCGGTGCGTTCGGCCATGGCTGCCAGCGCGATGAAGCCGCACAGCCACAGGGCCGGCACCGCCACCAGCGCCTGCAGCGTGGCCGGCGGCAGCGCCACCGCCCAGCCCGCCGCCGAGGCCAGCGCCGCCAGCACCATCACGCCGGCGCCCGCGCGCAGCGGGCCGGCGTCCTCGGCCTGCGGCGCGCTCCAGGCCAGCGCCGCCGCGTACAGGTGCACCGCCAGCACGGCCACCGCCGGCAGCCAGGGGTGGGCCAGCAGCGCCGCGCCGAGCACGGCGGTGTCCAGCAGCGGGTGACCGGGCAGACCCTGGCGGGCATGGAAGCGGCGCCAGCCCGCCAGCCACAGCATCGGCCAGGCCAGGAGCAGGGTGGCCGCCAGCGCGCCACCGCCAGGCGCCGCCGACGGCGCGCCCGCCAGCGCCAGCGCCGCCGCCGACAGGCCCAGGGCCGCCGCCCACCAGGCCCAGCCGCGGTGCTGAGGCTGGCGGCGGCCGGCGCGCAGCAGGGCCGCCGCAGCGAGCGCCACGCCGGCCGCGCCCATCATCAGTGCCCCGCCTGCTGCATCCATCGTGGCATTGTCCGGGCCGTCCCGGCCCGCCCTGCAACCGGTTGCTACCGGCTTCGGTACCATGCGCGCCGCACGGCAGGGAACTTCCAGCGGAGGGCGGCATGGCCATGGATGTGGTGGACTACGAGATCAAGGGCAGCGAGATGCAGTTCGTCGAGGTCGAGCTCGACCCCGGCGAAGCCGCGGTCGGCGAGGCCGGCAGCCTGATGTACATGGACGCGGGTATCGACATGGACACCGTGTTCGGCGACGGCTCGGCCGGCCAGGGCGGCCTGCTGGGCAAGCTGCTGGGCGCCGGCAAGCGCCTGGTCACCGGCGAGTCGCTGTTCACCACCGTTTACACCAACCAGGCGCGGCAGAAGCAGCGCGTGGCCTTCGCCGCGCCCTACCCGGGCAAGATCGTGCCCATGGACCTGGAGCGCCTGGGCGGCATGCTCATCTGCCAGAAGGACAGCTTCCTGTGCGCGGCGCGCGGGGTGTCGCTGGGCATCGCGCTGCAGCGCAAGCTGGGGGTGGGCTTCTTCGGCGGCGAGGGCTTCATCATGCAGAAGCTCGAGGGCAACGGCCTGGCCTTCGTGCACGCCGGCGGCACGCTGCTGGAACGCCAGCTGCAGCCCGGGGAGTCGCTGATGGTGGACACCGGCTGCGTGGTGGCCTACACGCCGAGCGTGGACTTCGAGATCCAGTACGTCGGCAAGATCAAGACCGCGCTGTTCGGCGGCGAGGGCCTGTTCTTCGCCAAGCTCACCGGGCCCGGCCACGTGTGGCTGCAGAGCCTGCCGTTCTCGCGCCTGGCGTCGCGGGTGTTCGCGGCGGCGCCGCAGGCGGGCGGGCGCTCGGTGGGCGAGGGCTCGGTGCTCGGGGGCTTCGGCGCCGGGGGCATCCTGGGCGGGGTGCTCGGCGGCGACCGCGAATGAACCGCGACCGCGGCGAGGCCTGGGTCCACCGCGCAGGCTGCCGGCCTTGAACGGCCTGTTCGACGCCTTCTGGCGCGCGGCGGCCTACTGCCTGCACCCGCGTGTGGTGCTGCTGTCGCTGGCGCCGGTGCTGCTGGCCGGCGGGCTGGTGCTCGGCCTGGGCTGGCTGTACTGGGCGCCGGCCGTCGACGCGGTGCAGACCGCGCTGTCGTACTGGACGCTGGCCGACGCCGCCATGCAGTGGCTCGACCACGCCGGCTTCGGCGGCGTGCGAGCGCTGATCGCGCCGCTGGTCATCGTGGTGGTGGCGGTGCCGCTGGTGGTGCTGCTGTCGCTGCTGATGGTGGCGCTGCTGATGACGCCCTCCATCGTCAACCTCGTGGCGCGGCGGCGCTTTCCGGACCTGGAGCGCCGCCGCGGCGCCGGCGGCTGGCAGACCGGCGCCTGGTCGCTGTGGATCACGCTGCTGGCGCTGCTGGCGCTGGCGGCCACGCTGCCGCTGTGGCTGCTGCCGCTGTTCGGGCTGCTGCTGCCGCCGCTGATCTGGGGCTGGGCCACCGGCCGCATCTTCGCCTTCGAGGTGCTGGCCGAGCATGCCGACGCCGAGGAGCGTCGCACGCTGCTGCAGGCGCACCGCGGCCCGCTGCTGGCCATGGGCGTGATGGCGGGGTTCATGGGTGCGGTGCCGGCGCTGGTGTGGGCCTTCGGCGCGCTGGCGCTGGTGCTGGCGCCGCTGCTGCTGATCGTCTCCGTCTGGCTGTACACGCTGGTCTTCGCCTTCGCCGCGGCCTGGTTCGCCCATTACGCGCTGGCCGCGCTGCAGGGGCTGCGCGCCGATCGCGCCGCGGCACGTGCGGCCGAGCCCCCGTCTTCGCACCCCGTTTCCCTGACCGCGGGCGACCCGCCCGCGCCCTTGCTGCCCCCGTCATGAACATCGGCCTCATCATCATCGGCGACGAGATCCTCTCCGGCCGCCGGCAGGACAAGCACCTCGCGCGCGTGATCGAGATCCTCTCGGCCCGCGGGCTGGCCCTGCGCTGGGCGCGCTACCTGGGCGACGACCGGGCGCTGCTGACCGCCGCGCTGCGCGAAGCCTTTGCCGGCGGCGAGCTGGTGTTCAGCTGCGGCGGCATCGGCGCCACGCCCGACGACCACACGCGCCAGAGCGCCGCCGCCGCGCTGGACCGCCCGCTAGCGCTGCACCCGCAGGCGCGCGAGCTGATCCTGGAGCGCATGCGCGACGTGGCCCGGGAGCAGGGCCAGCCCTTCGAGCCGGACCGGCCCGACAACCTGCACCGCCTGAACATGGGCGTGTTCCCCGAGGGTGCGCGCATCATCCCCAACCCGTACAACAAGATCCCGGGCTTCAGCGTGGGTCACGTGCACTTCGTGCCCGGCTTCCCGGTGATGGCGTGGCCGATGATCGAGTGGGTGCTGGACACCCAGTACGCCGCGCTGCACGGCGGCGGGCGCTCGGCCGAGCGCTCGGTGATCGTCTACGGCGCCATGGAAGCCGCGCTGACGCCGCTGATGGAGGCGGTGGAGGCGGCCCACCCGCAGGTGCGGGTCTTCAGCCTGCCCAGCGTGGACCACCCGGTGCACGGGCGCCACATCGACCTGGGCGTCAAGGGTGCGCCGGAGGCCGTGGCGGCGGCCTTCGCCACGCTGCGCGCCGGGCTGCAGGAGTTCGGCCTGTCGCTGGGCCCCGAATCGGTGCGCTAGAGCGCACAATATCAATGCACGATATGCACCATAGTGATGCATGCCGGGGTCCCGCTGCGCCCCGTTCTGGGCACGCTTTCTGCTTCACTGGTGCGGAACCCGTTTCCCCCTCATTTCTCAACGCCAACCAAGCGCCCCGCTAGGAGAACCTCATGGCAAAGACAGTTGCCGACGTGATGAAGATGGTGAAGGACAACGAAGTCAAGTTCGTCGACTTCCGCTTCACCGACACCCGCGGCAAGGAGCAGCACGTCACGGTGCCGGTCTCGCACTTCGACGAGGACAAGTTCACCGCCGGCCATGCCTTCGACGGTTCGTCGATCGCCGGCTGGAAGGGCATCGAGGCCTCGGACATGCTGCTGATGCCCGACCCGAACACCGCCAACATCGACCCGTTCTTCGAGGAGCCCACGCTCTTCCTGACCTGCGACGTCATCGAGCCGGGCGACGGCAAGCCCTACGAGCGCGACCCGCGCTCGCTGGCCAAGCGTGCCGAGGCCTACATGAAGGCCTCCGGCCTGGGCGACACCGCCTACTTCGGCCCCGAGCCCGAGTTCTTCATCTTCGACCAGGTCCAGTGGGGCGCCGACATGTCGGGCTGCTTCGTCAAGATCGGCTCGGAAGAAGGGTCCTGGAGCACCGGCAAGGACTTCGAGGGCGGCAACATGGGCCACCGGCCCACCGTCAAGGGCGGCTACTTCCCCGTGCCGCCGGTGGACAGCTTCCAGGACATGCGCTCGGAGATGTGCCTGCTGCTCGAGCAGATGGGCATCCCGGTGGAGGTTCACCACCACGAGGTGGCGGGCGCCGGCCAGAACGAGATCGGCACCAAGTTCAGCACCATGGTGCAGCGTGCCGACTGGCTGCAGCTGCAGAAGTACATCATCTGGAACGTGGCCCAGGCCTACGGCAAGACCGCCACCTTCATGCCCAAGCCCGTGGTCGGTGACAACGGCAGCGGCATGCACGTGCACCAGTCGGTCTGGAAGGACGGCAAGAACCTGTTCGCCGGCGACGGCTATGCCGGCCTGAGCGAGTTCGCGCTGTACTACATCGGCGGCATCATCAAGCACGCCCGTGCGCTGAACGCCATCACCAACCCCGGCACCAACAGCTACAAGCGCCTGGTGCCCGGCTTCGAGGCCCCGGTGAAGCTGGCCTACAGCTCGCGCAACCGCTCGGCCTCCATCCGCATCCCGTACGTGGCCAACCCCAAGGGCCGCCGCATCGAGGCCCGTTTCCCGGACCCCACGGCCAACCCCTACCTGTGCTTCGCGGCGCTGCTGATGGCCGGCCTGGACGGCGTGGAGAACAAGATCCACCCGGGCGAGGCGGCCACCAAGGACCTGTACCACCTGCCGCCGGAAGAGGACGCGAAGATCCCCACCGTGTGCTCGAGCCTGGACCAGGCGCTGGAGCACCTGGACAAGGACCGCGCCTTCCTGACCAAGGGTGGCGTGTTCACGGATGCCTTCATCGATGCCTACATCGACCTGAAGATGCAGGAGGTCACGCGCTTCCGCATGACCACGCATCCGATCGAGTTCGACATGTACTACTCGCTGTAATCGCCTGGCCTCGGCCGGATGAACGCGAGGAAGGGGGCGGCAAACCGCCCCCTTTTCCGTTCCTGGCGTCCCGGAGCCAGCGCGCCCGCGGCTGCGCTTTGGCGCGAGAATGCACCCATGCCGATGCCGACGATCCTGTGTCTTGCGGCCGCTGCCGCGCTCCTGCTGCCCCTGCGGGGGGCGGCCCAGGCCCCGGCCGTGGTCTACAAGTGCCCGGGCAACCCGGTGCTCTACACCGACGCCCTCACGCCCGAGCAGGCGCGTGCCCGCGGCTGCACCACCATCGAGGGCGCACCCATCACCATCGTCCAGGGCAACCGGCGGCCGGCGCCGGCCCCGGCGAGCGCGGCGGCCACCGCGTCGGCGCCTGCCGGCGCGCAGCGCCCGGCCGGCGAGCGTGTCGATCCTGGCGTGCAGCGCGCGCGCGACAACGACGCCCGCCGCATCCTCGCCGAGGAACTGGCGCGCGAGGAGGCGCAGCTGGCCGCCCTGAAGCGCGACTACAACGACGGCCAGCCCGAGCGGCGCGGCGACGAGCGCAACTACCAGCGCTACCTCGACCGCGTGGCCGAGATGAAGGCCGGCATCGCGCGCAAGGAGGCCGACATCGCGGCCCTCAAACGCGAGCTGGCGAAGATCCCGCCGTGAAGCCAGGCGCCGCGAAGCCGCCGCAGGCCGGCGCGCCGCGCGCCGAAGGCTTCGCCGCGTTCGACCAGCTCGCCACCATGGTGGCGGTGGTCACGCCCGAGGGCGTGTGCCGGCATGCCAACGCCGCACTCGAGGACCAGACCGGCATCGCCCGGCGCACGCTGGAGCGTGGCCGCGTGCAGGACTGGCTGACCCGGCCGCAGCAGATGGCCGAGACCCTGCGCGCGGTGGCGGCCGACGAGGTCACCAGCGGGCGCTTCGAGGGCCTGCTGCAGCGCTCGCCGGCGCTCGGTGCCGGCCACGGGGAGCTGCCGGTGCACGTGATCGTCTCGCGCACCGACTGGCCCGATCTGCTGCTGGTGGAGATGATCGAGCTCGAGCAGCAGACCCGGCTCGACCGCGAGGAGCGCACGATCGAGCAGGCGGCGGCCAACAAGGAGCTGATCCGCAACCTCGCGCACGAGATCAAGAACCCGCTCGGCGGCATCCGCGGCGCAGCGCAGCTGCTGCAGCTGGAGATCCCGTCCACGCTGGCGGAGTACACCCAGGTCATCATCCACGAGGCCGACCGGCTGCAGGTGCTGGTGGACCGCCTGCTGGCGCCGCACCGGCGGCCGCAGGTGGTGGGCGACGTCAACATCCACGAGATCTGCGAACGCGTGCGCGCGCTGGTGCTGGCGGAGTTTCCGCGCGGGCTGCGCGTGGTGCGCGACTACGACACCTCCATCCCCGAGTTCCGCGGCGACCGCGAGCAGCTGATCCAGGCGGTGCTCAACGTCGTGCACAACGCGACGCAGGCCCTGGCCGAGCGCATCGCGCAGGGCGACGGCGAGATCGTGCTGCGCAGCCGCGTGGCCCGGCAGGTGACCATCGGTAAACAGCGCTTTCGACTGGCACTGGACTTGCATATCCAGGACAACGGGCCCGGCGTGCCCGAGGCGATCCGCGATCGCATCTTCCAGCCCCTGGTGTCGGGGCGGGACGGTGGTTCGGGGCTCGGCCTCACGCTGGCGCAGACCTTCGTGCAGCAGCATCTGGGCACGATCGACTGCGACAGCGCACCCGGGCGCACGGTGTTCAAGATCATGATTCCGCTGCCCTGAGACGCTCCGGTCCGATGCCGCCCACCGCCTCCCCCCACGGAGCGTTCGGCGGTGGCGGGCAGCCGGGCGCCCTGACGTGAGAAACGCGCCGCATGAAACCCATCTGGATCGTTGACGACGACCAATCCATCCGCTTCGTGCTCGAGAAGGCGCTGGCCCGCGAGCAGCTGGCGGTGCGCAGCTTCTCCAGCCCGCGCGAGCTGCTCGGCGCGCTGGACGATGGCGACGAACCCCAGGTGCTGGTCAGCGACATCCGCATGCCGGGCATGTCGGGCATCGAGCTGCTGGGCAAGGTCAAGGAGCGGCTGCCGGGCCTGCCGGTGATCGTGATGACGGCCTACTCCGACCTGGACAGCGCCGTCTCGGCGTTCCAGGGTGGCGCCTTCGAGTACCTGCCCAAGCCCTTCGACCTGACCAAGGCCGTGGAGCTGATCCGCCGCGCGGTGGACGAGAGCCTGCGCGAGGAGGTGCGGGACACCGGCCTGGCCGATATGCCCGAGATGCTGGGCCAGGCCCCGGCCATGCAGGACGTCTTCCGTGCCATCGGCCGCCTGAGCCAGAGCAACGTCACCGTGCTGATCACCGGCGAGAGCGGCTCGGGCAAGGAACTGGTGGCGCGTGCGCTGCACAAGCACAGTCCGCGCGGCAACGGCCCCTTCGTGGCCATCAACACGGCGGCCATCCCCAAGGACCTGCTGGAGAGCGAACTCTTCGGCCACGAGCGCGGCGCCTTCACCGGCGCGCAGACCACGCGCCGCGGCCGCTTCGAGCAGGCCGACGGCGGCACGCTGTTCCTCGACGAGATCGGCGACATGCCCTTCGACCTGCAGACGCGGCTGCTGCGCGTGCTGTCGGACGGCCAGTTCTACCGCGTGGGCGGCCACCAGCCGCTGAAGAGCAACGTGCGCGTGATCGCCGCCACCCACCAGAACCTCGAGCAGCGGGTGAAGGAGGGCGTGTTCCGCGAGGACCTGTTCCACCGCCTGAACGTGATCCGTCTGCGCCTGCCGCCGCTGCGCGAGCGGCGCGAGGACATTCCCATGCTCACCCGCTTCTTCCTGGCCAAGAGCGCCAAGGAGCTGGGCGTCGAGGCCAAGCGCATCGGCGACGAGGCCCTGGCGCGCCTGGTGGGCTTCGACTTCCCGGGCAACGTGCGGCAGCTCGAGAACATCTGCCACTGGCTCACCGTGATGGCGCCGGCGCAGCTGGTGCAGCCCAAGGACCTGCCGCCCGAGGTGCTGGCCGAGGGCGCGGCCCCGGCCGAGGCGCCGCCGCCCAGCATCCCTGCCCATGCGGCGGCGGAGCCGCTGCCGTCTTCGCCCGCGGCGCCCTTGCCGTCGGTGCCCGTGGTGGCCGCTGCTTCGGTGGCGGCAACCAACGGCGCGGGTCTGGCGCCCACCTGGCTGGACGATCTCCAGCGCGAGGCGCGCCGGCTGCTCGAGGACGGCCGGCCCGACGTCTGGGACACGCTCACGCGCCAGTTCGAGGGCCAGCTCATCCACACCGCGCTCGACATCACCCGCGGCCGTCGCATCGAGGCGGCGCAGAAGCTGGGCATCGGGCGCAACACCATCACGCGAAAGATCCAGGAGCTCAAGCTCGACCCTTGACCCCGGGTGCCGCCGGGGCGGGGGCTCAGGACGCCGCGTCCGCCAGCGCCACGATCACCGGCGCATGGTCGCTGGGCCGCTCGTTCTTGCGGGGGGCCTTGTCGATCGTGCAGGCCGCCACGCGTGGCACCAGCGCCGGGCTGACCAGGATGTGGTCGATGCGCAGGCCCTGGTTCTTGCGGAACGCCAGGTTGCGGTAGTCCCACCAGCTCCAGCTGCGGGCCGGCTGCTCGAAGAGGCGGAAGGCGTCGGCCAGGCCCAGGTCGAGCAGGCGGCGGTACTGCGCGCGCTCCTCGGGCGTGCAGTGGATCTGCCCGGCCCAGGCCACGGGATCGTGCACGTCGCGGTCTTCGGGTGCGACGTTGAAGTCGCCCATCAGCAGCAGCTGCGGGTGGCGCGCCAGCTCGGCGCCGACCCAGTCGTGCAGCGCGTCGAGCCAGCGCATCTTGTAGGCGAACTTGTCGCTGTCGGGGGCCTGTCCGTTGGGGAAGTAGCCGCCGATGCAGCGCACGCCCGACACCGTGCCGGCGATCACGCGTGCCTGCTCGTCGTCGAAGCCGGGGATGTTGCGCACCACGTCCAGTGCCGGCGCGCGCGACAGCAGGGCCACGCCGTTGTAGGTCTTCTGCCCATGCCACTGCGCCGAGTAGCCCGCAGCCGCGAACTCGGCCTGCGGGAACTTGTCGTCGGTGAGCTTGGTTTCCTGCAGCACCAGCACGTCCACCGGGTTGGCGGACAGCCAGTCCAGCACCTGCGGCAGCCGCACGGCCAGCGAATTGACGTTCCAGGTGGCGAGTTTCAAAGCATTCCTAAGTGATGGGTTTCATTTAACTTTCTTTTTGCAGTCTGGTGGGTACCCCCAACGCATACCCCCACAGTTTTCTGCTGCGAGCCCATGCGATGGCGCTGGGCGGCAATCCGTTGTCGCCATCCTACAAGCGGTCGTCGGCCCGAACGTTAGGCATCGCAGTCCTCACCGGTTGTTGGCGTCGTTGACAACACCACCGGGTGTTGTCATCATCACCAACATGAAAGCGACCCTCGTCGCCCGGACACGGATCGTCTACGGCGAGAGCGCGTTCGCGGAGCTGGTTCTCTGGAAGGTGCCGTCTCCGGTTGTTGGTTCTGCTCACGAGTTCAAGTACCGACTCGCCTACGTGGTCGACGGTGTTTGTGTGGTTCGTTACGACAACCAAGTGGGCAAAGGCGACCACAGGCACTTTGGAGACAAGGAATCCGTGTACTCCTTCACCACGCCCGACGCGCTGCTTGCGGCGTTCGAGCGAGACATCGCGAGGTGGAACCGTGAAAACAGTGACTCTTGAGGTACGCGACGCCAAGAGCGCCATGGCCGAGTTCGCGCAGGCTTGGCGCACCGGAAAGGCGGAGCGGTCTGCCCGCATCAGTTTCGCAACGCCGGAGCTTCTCTGGAAGGTGCTTACTGCCAAGCGTTGGGAACTGCTGAAGGCGCTTTGTGGTGCAGGGCCTGTGTCCATACGTGAGGCAGCGCGTCGAGTCAACAGGGATGTCAAGGCTGTTCACAGTGACGTGACCGCTCTCCTGAGCGCCGGTGTCCTTGATCGCGCGGAAGGTGGCGGCGTTGTGTTTCCCTACGAGGCGGTCAAAGTGGAGTTCTTGCTCCAAGCTGCCTAGGGAAGCGATGATCAACACGTTTCGCGGCCGTCATTGGGCGGACAGCGCACGTTGATCGCGACTCCTGACCGTCGAAGCTGCAGCAACAGGCCCGCGTGGCAGCACTTCGAGTCCGCGTTCGGCCGCCCGTTCATGCCGCAGACACACTGACCCCTGGGCCATCAAGCGGCGCCTGGCGATGTACAGGTTGGCCAGCGCTGCCTGGGCCTTCGCGCGAGCTTGGTTCTTGGCGATCCCGCGGTCGCTGACCTTGTAATGCCCCAGCCGGATCGTACAAGGGCTCGCCGTCCGGCGGGCACCGCCGGTCCGCCGCCGGTGTCGCCGCGGCACCGCGAACGTGGCGCTGCAGCGCCTGCGCCACGAGATTCGCACCTGGCCAACGCAGGGTCTTCGGTGCGCCCGGTGCCGGGTGAAGACGGGCCTGGTCCGCCCTTTGGCAGCGGCCTGGGCGGGAACACTGCTGTGCCATCGAGACACCGAAGAGCCTGCCGCGTGACCAACCTCCAGCCCGCGACCCCGCGTGAACGCGACTTCCCGGCCGATGCCACGCTGATGTCGGTCACCGATGCGCAGGGCCGCATCACCTATGCCAACGCCGCCTTCATCGCCGTGAGCGGCTATGCGCGCGACGAGCTGCTCGGGCAGCCCCACCGCCTGGTGCGCCACCCCGACATGCCGCGCGAGGCCTTTGCCGACCTGTGGGCCACGCTGCGCGCCGGCCTGTCGTGGACGGCCCTGGTGAAGAACCGCTGCAAGAACGGTGACCACTACTGGGTGCGCGCCAACGTCACGCCGGTGCGGCGCGGCGGGCAGCTCGCGGGCTACCTGTCGGTGCGCACCAAGCCCGGTGCGGCCGAGGTGCAGGCGGCCGAGGCGCTGTACCGGGCCTTCCGCAAGGGCCACGCCCGCCACCTGCGCTTTCACCGCGGCCTGGTCGTGCGCACCGGGCTGCTGGCCTGGACCTCGGCGCCGCAGCGGCTGCCCATGCGCTGGCGTCTGCGGCTGGGCCTGCTGGGGCTGGCCGGCGCGGCCGTGGGCGGCGCCGCGGCCGCCGGCCTGGGCGGCGTGGCGCTGGCGGCCTTTGCCGCGGGCGCGGTGCTGCTTGGCGGGCTGGCCTGCGCGCTGGCCGAAGCCCGGATCGCCCGCCCGCTCGAGCGCGTGCTGCGGCAGGCGCTGGCCGTGGCCGCCGGACAGCCGGCGGAGGACGTGCCGCCCGACCGCGTGGACGAGATCGGCATGATCCTGCGCGCGCTCCACCAGGCCGGGCTGAACCTGCGGGCGCTGGTGGACGATGTCGGCGCGCAGGTGGCCGGCGTGCAGTCGGCCAGCGCGGAGATCGCTCAGGGCCATGGCGACCTCAGCGCGCGCACCGAGCAGACGGCGGCCAGCCTGGAGCAGACGGCGGCGTCGATGGAGCAGATGAACGCCACCGTGAAGAACAACGCCGACACCGCCCGCCAGGCGGCCCAGCTGGCCAGCGATGCCAGCCAGGCCGCGGCCGGCGGCAGCGAGGCGGTGGGGCAGGTGATCGCCACCATGGGTCAGATCAGCGCCTCCAGCCAGCGCATCGGCGACATCGTCTCCGTGATCGACGGCATTGCCTTCCGCACCAACATCCTGGCGCTCAACGCGGCCGTGGAGGCGGCGCGCGCCGGGGAACAGGGCCGCGGATTCGCCGTGGTGGCGGCCGAGGTGCGCAGCCTGTCGCAGCGCAGCGCCGAGGCCGCGCGCGAGATCAAGGCCCTCATCGGCACCAGCGTCGACCAGGTCGGGGCCGGGGCGCGGCTGGTCGGCCACGCCGGCGCGGCGATGGACGAGATCGTGGCCAAGGTGCGCCGCGTCAACGACCTCATCGCCGAGATCGGCAGCGCCACGCTCGAGCAGTCGGGCGGCATCGGTCAGGTCAATGCCGCGGTGTCGCAGCTCGACCAGATGACGCAGCAGAACGCGTCGCTGGTGGAGCAGTCCGCCGCGGCGGCCGCGGCGCTGAAGGACCAGGCCGGGCGCCTGGCCGAGTCGGTGGGCGTCTACCGCGGCGCAGGCGGCTGAGCGCCCCGCGCGTCGTGCAGCGGGGCCTGCGTGCGCTGCTGCACCTCGTCGAAGGCCACGCCCTCGGCCAGGTCCACCAGCTGCAGGCCCTGCGGCGTGACCTCGATCACCGCCAGGTCGGTGTAGATGCGGCTCACGCAGGCCAGCCCGGTGAGCGGGGCGCTGCAGCGCAAGACGATCTTGGGCTCGCCGGCCTTGGTGGTGTGTTCCATCATCACCCAGGTGCGCCGCGCGCCGGTGGCCAGGTCCATCGCACCGCCGACGGCGGGGATGGCATCGGCGGCGCCGGTGTGCCAGTTGGCCAGGTCGCCGTTGGCCGCCACCTGGAAGGCGCCGAGCACGCAGACGTCGATGTGGCCGCCGCGCATCATCGCGAAGCTGTCGGCGTGGTGGAAGAAGCAGCCGCCGGGCCGCAGCGTCACCGGCGACTTGCCGGCGTTGATGAGGTCGGGGTCTTCCTCGCCCGGCGCCGGCGCGGGCCCGAAGCCGATGACGCCGTTCTCGCTGTGCATCATCACCTCGCGCGCGGGGTCGATGTGGTCGGCCACCAGCGTGGGCAGCCCGATGCCCAGGTTGACGACCATGCCCTCGGCGATGTCGCGCGCCACGCGTGCGGCCATCTGTGCCTTGCTCCATCGGGACATCGTGTGCTCCCGGGTCATCCGGCGGTGGCCGCTGCGGCCCCGCCGCGCGGGATGCAGACCACGCGCTGCACGAACAGCCCCGGGGTGACCACCGCCTCGGGGTCGAGCGCGCCCAGCGGCACCAGCTCGTGCACGCTGGCCACGGTGGTGCGCGCCGCCATGGCCATCACCGGGCCGAAGTTGCGCGCCGTCTTGCGGTAGACGAGGTTGCCCCAGCGGTCGCCGCGCTCGGCCTTCACCAGCGCCAGGTCGGCGTGGATGGGCCACTCCAGCACGTGGCCCCGGCCGCCGATGACGCGCGTCTCCTTGCCGCGGGCCAGGTCGGTGCCGAAGCCGGTGGGTGTGTAGAAGGCGCCGATGCCGGCCCCCGCGGCACGGATGCGCTCGGCCAGGTTGCCCTGCGGCACCAGCTCCAGCTCCACCTGGCCGGCGCGGTACAGGCGGTCGAAGTGCCAGGAGTCGGCCTGCCGCGGGAAGCTGCAGATCACCTTGCGCACGCGCCCGGCGGCCAGCAGCGCCGCCAGCCCGGTGTCGCCGTTGCCGGCGTTGTTGCTGACGAGCGTGAGGTCGCGCGCGCCCTGCGCGATGAGCGCCTCGATCAGCTCGTGCGGCTGGCCGGCGCTGCCGAAGCCGCCCACCATCACGGTGGCGCCGTCGGCCACGTCGGCCAGCGCCTCGGCGGCACTGCGGCAGGTCTTGTCGATCACGCGGGGGCTCCGGTGAAACGGGCGTGGCGAGGCGGAACCGTCGTCCCGAGCCTGCCGGGGTGGCCCTGGCCCCTCGGGGTCCGGGCCGCGATCATGGCGGCTGCCCGCCCATCATGGCCTCGGCATTGTCGTGCAGCAGCCGGCGGGCCAGCGCGGGCGGCAGCGCGCCCGCCCAGGTGCGGATGGCGGCCACCACCTGGCCGTAGCGCTGCCAGCGCGCGGTGCTGAAGCTGTCCACCGCCACCACGAAGCGCGTGGGGTGGCGCTCGAACAGCGTGCGCCAGGCGGGCTGCAGCACGCCGCCGGGCGCGATGCGCTCGTCGCGCACCGAGGTGTCCACCCACAGCGCGCGGCCGCGGTGGCGGGCCAGCACCGCCGCCACGGCCGCCGGCTCCGGCACCGTGCCCAGGTGGGCCCACAGCACGCGCACCTTGGGCGCCAGCTCGAAGGCGCGATCGACGACCTCCGCATCGCCGTGGAGCATCAGCACCAGGCCGCGGGCGTCGGCCAGCCGCACCAGTTCGGCGAACACCGGGCTGCCGGCGTCGCGGGCGAACAGGTGCAGCTCGCCCAGGCCCACCCAGTGGCCTTCGTCCAGCGCCGCACGCACACGCGAGGGCAGGGTGGTGTCGTGCATCCAGGTGGCCTTGTCGCCGTCCGCCGCGTAGACGCCCAGGAAGGGCCACACCCGCTGCGGCGCGTGGCGGTGCAACTGCTGCGCCAGCCCGGCCGGCGTGCCCGAGATCACCACCCGGCGCACGCCGGCGGCGTCCAGCGTGGCCACGATGTCGGCCGGGGCCAGGGGTTCGGCATCGGCGGCCGTGTAGTGCGAATGCGCGTCGATCATCGGCGGCAGGGCGGTGCCCTCCGTGCCCGCCGCGCCGGCCTGTGCGGCCGCCAGCGCCCCGCCCAGCACCAGCAGGCCTGCGGTGGCGCCGCGGCGGGCGGCCACGCTCCATCCGCGCTGCATGCGCTTCATCGCGCGCGCCGGCGCTTCATCGCAGCGGGCTGGCACGGCGGGTGCCGACGGCGCACAGTCACGCCATCGAACACCGACACCGCCCCCGAAGGAACCCACCATGAACACCCGCCACACCGCCACCGTCCGCCTCCACGCCGCCGCCTTCGTGCTGGCCCTGGCCACCACGCTGGCCATGCTCTCGGGGGTGAACAGCCTGTCGGCGCAGTCGCCGCTGTCCGGTGCGGTGCTGGTGCAAGCGCAGGCGGCGCCGTCGCGGGCCTGACGAGGCTGCGGTGCCGGCCGGCCCAGCGCCCCGCTTCGGCGGGGCGCTGTCGTTTGGGGCCGGGTCTTCCGGCCGCCCCAACGCGGTCTCACTGGCGGGCGACGACCTGCTCGCGGATCTCGTCGTACACCGACTGCGGCACGATGCCCTTGCGCACCAGTTCGTCCTTGCGCGTGTACGGCCGGCCCTGGACGATGGCCTTGGCCCGCACCTCGCCGATGCCCTTGAGCGCCATCAGCTCCTCCACGCTGGCGCGGTTGAGGTCCACCAGCGCCGCGGCCGGCTTCGCGGCCGGCGTGTTGGCCGCGGCAGGGGCCGTGCCCTGGGCCGCCGCCGGGCGCGGCAGGGCCAGCGATAACACGATCGTCGAGGTGATCAGGACGCCCAGCAAGGGGCTCAGGACGGCGCTCGGGAGGGCGGCAAGGCTGCGCATGGGGGCTCCGGGTGTGTGGGGTGGGGGGCAGCGTCGGGCTGCGGGCCGCAGTATGGCTGCAGTGCGTCGCCCTGCCACACATAGGCCTCGCTGCCGCTGCGGGCGGCGCCGTCGCGCCAGTCCAGGATGACCAGGCGCCGCGCGGCATCGAAGCGCGTGGGCGACAGGGCATCGAGCGCGGCGCTGGGCACGAAGCGGCCGCTGGCGGGGTCGAAGCGCCAGTGCCGCCACGGCGTGTTCGGCCCGGCGGCGCGGAACGCCATCAACCGCAGGTCGGGGTGGCCGTCGAAGTCCATGTCGGGTGCCTGCAGCCCGGTGTCCGGGGTGGTCCAGGGCGTCTCCGTCTCCAGGCCGTCGATGACCTGCAGCGGCTCGTCCAGGCCCGTGCGCCGCACCTCCAGCCGCCGCACGCGAAGCAGGTCGCCATCGCGCTGACCGACGGCGGTGACGGTGAAGTCGCCGGCGGCGATGCTGTCGGCGGGCCGCGTCGAGGGGGTTGGCGACGGGGCTGGCGACGGGGCAGCCGCCGAGGCGGGTGCGACGCCCGCGACGGCCTCCGCCGCCTCGCCGGCCGGGCGGCCGCAACCGGCCAGCGCCAGCGCGGCGGCTGCGGCCGCCATCGCCGCCTCGCTGGCCCGGCGGGCCCGGCCCGGGGTGCGCATCGCCGGCCGCCTGGCCGTCAGCGCAGGCCGAGCACGGCCTTGGCGCGCGTCAGGTACTCGATGCGGTCGTCCAGGCCGTTGTAGCCGCCGTTGATGCGTCGGGTGACGGCCTTCACGTCGTCGGCGTCGGCCAGCGCGTTGAGCTTGCGCGTGTGCCAGAACCAGCAGGCCACGTCCACCGCCGCGAAGGGGTCGGTGGCCAGCAGCTGCGGCCGGGCCAGGTAGTCGGTGCCGGCGGCCCGGCTGTACTCGGCGTAATTGGCGCGCCCCGTGAGCTGGATCAGCCCGCGGCCCTTGAAGCGCCGGCCGTCGCCCGGCTGGGTGTTGCCGAGGTCGGTGCGGCCTTCGTAGGCGTCGCCGCTGGCCAGTTCCTCGGCGTAGCGGAACGAGGCCGACTCGTGCGCCAGCTGGGCGATGAAGTGGGCCATGCGCAGGTCGGTGGTGATGCGGTAGCGCGTCATGCCGGCCACCAGGGGTTCGTAGTAGAGCCGCACCCGGCTCTCCAGCGCGCGCGGCATCACCAGCTGCAGCTTCTCCGGCGACGGGCCCTTGGGCAGGCCCTTCAGCAGGGCCCGGATCGTCGCGTCGCCGGGCGCCACCATCTGGTCGGACGACGCCAGGCCCATGACGCGGGTCTCGTAGGCCTCGATGGCCTTGAGCGTCTTGCTGCCGATGCGCCCGTCGGTGTCCAGCCGCCGCGGCACCGGGGCGCCGAAGTGCGGCAGGTTCATGTTGAACAGCAGCTGGAACACCAGCACGTCGGTGAGGTCGTTGCGGCCGGCGATGCCGACACTGCGCGCGATGGCCATGCGGGGCTCCTCCGCGGGTGGGGGTGGCGCATGCTGGGCGCTGCCCCGGGGGCTGTCAACCGCCCGTCAACCGGCGTGCGGGGGCGGCAGGCGGCGCCGGTAGGTGACGAACGCGAAGCGCGTGCCGTCGGCCGCCTGCTGCGGCTGGCGCGACACCTCGTCGAAGGCGCTGCGGTCGAAGGGCGGGAAGAAGGTGTCGCCGTCGAGGTCGGCGTCGATCTCGGTCAGCCACAGCTCGTCCGCGCGCGGCAGGGCCAGCGCGTAGAGCTCGCCGCCGCCGATCACGAACACGCGCCCGGGCGGCGGCGTGGCGCCCTCGGCCGGGGCCTGTGCCACGCGGGCCAGCGCGGCGTCGAGGCTGGCGGCCGTCTCGGCGCCGGGGGCGCTGAAGCCGGCATTGCGCGTGACGACCACGTTGCGCCGCCCCGGCAGCGGCCGGAAGCGCGCCGGCAGCGACTCCCAGGTGCGCCGTCCCATCACCACCGGGCAGCCCAGCGTGGCCTGGCGGAAGTGGCGCTGGTCGGCCGGGTCGGTCCAGAGCAGGTCGTTGCCGCGGCCGATGGCGCGGTTGCGGGCCACGGCGGCGATCAGGGCGATGCAGGGCGGGCTGGCGGGCATGGGGGCCATGGCAGGGGCGGGTGGCGCTGCATTGTGGCGCCGCCGGCGACGGCTACCATGCCGGTCGGAGGTGACCGAACATGGACAGGAGACAAGCGGGCTTGGCGCTGCTGGGTGCCGGGGCGGTGCTGGTGCAGCCGGCGCGGGCGGTGGAGGTGGGCGGGGCCAAGCTGCCCGACACCGCCACGGTGGCCGGCCAGGCGCTGGTGCTCAATGGCGCCGGCGTGCGCACGCGGGTGTTCTTCAAGGTCTACGCGATGGGCCTGTACCTGCCGAAGAAGGTGGCCAGCACCGAGGAGGTGCTGGCCAGCCCCGGTGCGCGGCGGGTGACGCTGCACCTGCTGCGCAAGCTCACCGGCGACGACTTCGCCAAGGCCTTCACCGAGGGCCTGAACGCCAACACCAGCGACGCCGAGCGCCAGCAGCTGCAGGCGCAGATCCAGGCCTTCGTGGGCACGTTCGCGCGCCAGGGCGAGCTCAAGGAGGGCGACCTGATCCACATGGACTGGGTGCCCGGCACCGGCCTGGTGGCGGCGCTCAACGGTCAGCCGGTGGGCGCGCCCATCGCCGAGCCGGCCTTCTACAACGCCGTGCTGCGCATCTGGATCGGCGACAAGCCGGCCGATGCCGACCTCAAGCCGCGGCTGCTGGGCAAGGGCTGACGCGGACGCGGCAGGGCGCCGGCCCGGCCCGTGCGCCCGGTGGCGCTACACCGCCACCGGGGCCTTGATGGCCGGGTGCGGGTCGTAGCCGAGGATCTCGAAGTCCTCGAAGCGGTAGTCGAAGATCGTCGGCGGGCGACGCCGCAGCACCAGCGTCGGGCTCGGCCGCGGCTCGCGTGCCAGCTGCGTCCTCACCTGCTCCACGTGGTTGTCGTAGATGTGGCAGTCGCCGCCGGTCCAGATGAACTCGCCGACGTCCAGGTCGCACTGCTGCGCCAGCATGTGGGTCAGCAGCGCGTAACTGGCGATGTTGAAGGGCACGCCGAGGAAGATGTCGGCGCTGCGCTGGTAGAGCTGGCAGCTCAGGCGCCCCTGGGCAACGTAGAACTGGAAGAACGCGTGGCAGGGCATCAGCGCCATCTTCGGCAGCTCGGCCACGTTCCAGGCGCTGACGATGATGCGGCGGCTGTCGGGGTTGGCCCGCAGCTGCTCCACCACCTGGGCGATCTGGTCGACATGGCCGCCGTCGGGCGTGGGCCAGCTGCGCCACTGCACGCCGTACACCGGGCCGAGGTCGCCGTCGGCGCGCGCCCATTCGTCCCAGATCGTCACCCCGTGCTCCTGCAGCCAGCGCACGTTGCTGTCGCCGCGCAGGAACCACAGCAGCTCGTAGGCGATGCTCTTGAAGTGCACCTTCTTCGTGGTGACGAGCGGAAAGCCCTGGCGCAGGTCGAAGCGCATCTGGTGGCCGAACACGCTGCGGGTGCCGGTGCCGGTGCGGTCGGCCTTGGCCACGCCGTGCTCGAACACGTGGCGCATGAAGTCTTCGTAGGGGGCGCTGACCGGGGCCGGGACGGAGGTGCTCATGGCCGGGATTATCGGGCGCGGCACGCAGCGGCTCAGGCCGCCGGCGGCGGCTGCAGGTCGAACTGCATGGCCGCCAGCCGGGCGTACAGGCCACCGCGGGCCACCAGCTCGTCGTGGCGGCCCGCGTCGACGATGCGGCCGCCCTCCAGCACCACGATGCGGTCGGCCCGCAGCACGGTGGCCAGGCGGTGGGCGATCACGATCGTGGTGCGGTCCCGCATGGCCGACTCCAGCGCCGCCTGCACCATGCGTTCGCTCTCGGCGTCCAGCGCGCTGGTGGCTTCGTCCAGCAGCAGCAGCGGCGGGTTCTTCAGCAGTGCCCGCGCGATGCTGATGCGCTGGCGCTGGCCGCCGGACAGGCGCACGCCGCGCTCGCCCAGGAAGCTGGCATAGCCCTCGGGCAGGGCGCTGATGAAGTCGTGCGCGAAGGCGGCCCGAGCCGCGGCGACCACCTCGTCGTCGCTGGCGTCCGGCCGGCCGTAGCGGATGTTCTCCAGCGCGCTGGTGGAGAAGATGGTGCTGTCCTGCGGCACGATGCCGATGCGCCCGCGCAGGTCGGCCAGCGACAGGCGGTCCACCGGCACGCCGTCGAGCAGGATGCGACCGGCGGCCACGTCGTAGAAGCGCAGCAGCAGCTGCAGCACCGTGCTCTTGCCCGCGCCGCTGGGGCCCACCAGCGCCACGGTCTCGCCCGGGCGCACGTCGAGCGTGAAGCCGTCCAGTGCCGGCAGCTGCGGGCGCGAGGGGTAGGCAAAGCGCACCGCCTCGAAGCGCACCGCCGAGCCGCCGCGCGCCGGCGGCAGCGGCAGCGGTGCCGCCGGCTCGGCCACCGGGCTGCGCGTGGCCAGCAGCTCCATCAGCCGCTCGGTGGCGCCGGCGGCGCGCAGCAGCTCGCCGTACACCTCCGACAGCACGGCCACCGAGCTGACGAAGATGATCACGAAGAACACCGTCTGCCCCAGGTGGCCGGCGGAGATGTCACCGCGCAGCACGGCCTGCGTGCCCTGGTACAGGCCCCAGATCAGCGCGCCGAAGGTGGCGGTGATGATGAAGGCCACGAGCAGCGAGCGCACGCGCGTGCGCTTGCGCGCGGTGTCGAAGGCGCTTTCGGTGGCGGCGTCGAAGCGTGCGGCCTCGCGCGCCTGCTGGTGGTAGCTCTGCACCACCGGGATCGCGTTGAGCACCTCGGCGGCAATGGCGCTGGAGTCGGCCACGCGGTCCTGGCTGGCGCGGCTGAGCTTGCGCACCCGGCGGCCGAAGTACAGGCTGGGCAGCACTACCAGCACCAGGATGCCCAGCACCTGCGTCATCACCACCGGGTTGGTGACGATCAGCGCCAGCAGCGCGCCCGTGCCCATGACCACGTTGCGCAGCCCCATGCTCAGCGAGGAGCCGACCACGCTCTGCACCAGCGTGGTGTCGGTGGTCAGGCGGCTGAGCACCTCGCCGGTGGCGGTGGTCTCGAAGAACTCGGGGCTCTGGCGCACCACGTGGCGGTAGACGGCGTTGCGCAGGTCGGCGGTGATGCGCTCGCCGATCCAGGTGACCATGTAGAAGCGCAGCGCCGAGAAGATGCCCAGCGCCGCGCCCACCGCGAACAGGATGCCGAAGTGCTCGCGCATGGCCATCAGGCGCTCGCCGGGGGCGGCGGCCACCAGGCCGTCGTCGACCAGGCTCTTCAGCGCCACCGGGAAGGCCAGCGTGCTCAGCGCGGCCATCACCAGGAAGAACAGGGCCAGCGCGATGCGGCCGCGGTAGGGGCGCAGGAAGGGCAGCAGGCCCGACAGCGACCGGGGTGACCGGGCCGCCGCCCGGGCGGTGTCGGATGCGGACATGGGGCGCGAGTCTATCGGCTGGCCTGGCGGCAGCAGGTCTCGCGGTTGGCAGGGGCCGGCGTCGGCAGGCCCTCAAGTCGCGGCCGCGCCTGCCGATCTCCCGGGCCTCCCACCCACCCCTGACCCTAGGAGCCGACCTTGCCCGACCGCAAACCCATCATGGCCCTGTCCAACCAGCTGATGACCGGCCAGATCTCCCGCGAGACCTTCCTGCACGGCCTGACGCGCGAGATCACCGCGCAGCTGGGCTGCACGCGCGCCAGCTTCTGGGTCTATGGCGACTCGCTGCGCAGCAGCATCGAGCTCGTCTGCCTGTACGACGCCGGCACGGGCGAGCACTCGCAGGGCATGCGGCTGAGCGAGGACGACTTCGCGCCGTACTTCGAGGCGATGCGCGCCGACGACATGATCGTCGCCTCCGAGGCGCACACGCACCCGGCCACGCGCTGCTTCAAGGAGCTGTACTTCGAGCCGCTGAACATCTACTCGCTGCTGGACGTGGGCGTGTCGATCAACGGCGCGCCCTTCGGGCTGTTCTGCTGCGAGAACGTCAGCTTCGTCAAGCACTGGAGCGACGAGGACGTGAAGTTCCTGCGCGAGACCGGCGTGCTCATCGGCCTGGCGCTCAAGCGCGCCGCCGCGCGCGAGACGGCCGCGGCCTGAGTGCGCGACCGCCCCGCTCAGCCCGCCGGCGCGCCGTCGTCGCCGGGCGGGGGCGGGTCTGGCGGCGCCAGCGGGCGGCCGCGGCGCGCCAGGGCCTCGCGCAGCAGCACCTCGGCCTGCGCGTTGGCGCTGCGCAGCTCCTGCGCGGCCAGGCGCTCGATCTCGGCCCACACGCGCGGGTCGATGCGCAGGGCGAAGTGTTTCTTGCCGGGGCTGGCCATCGGGGTCGGTGCCGGCGCCTCAGCGTCAGGCGGCCGTGGCAGGCGCGGCCGCCGGAAGGTCGGCCTGCGTGTCCAGGGCGCCGGTGAACCACGGCACCGCGGCCACCGCCAGCGAGGTCAGCGGCATCGGCGTCCACAGCGCCGTGAAGCGCTGTTCGCTGCGGCAGGCGGTCTCCATCAGCCGTAGAGCGTGCCGGTGTTGATCACCGGCTGCGCCTCGTTGTCGGAGCACAGCACCACCAGCAGGTTGCTCACCATGCTGGCCCGGCGCTCGTCGTCCAGCTGCAGCAGCTCGCGCTCGGCCAGGCCCTTGAGCGCCGCCTCCACCATGCCCACTGCGCCCTGCACGATCTTGTGCCGCGCGCTGACGATGGCCTCGGCCTGCTGGCGGCGCAGCATCACCTGCGCGATCTCGGGCGCATAGGCCAGGTGGCTGAGCTTGGCGTCCAGCACCTCGACGCCGGCTTCCTCGAAGCGGTCCTGCAGCTCGGCGCGCAGCGTGGCGGCCACCGCGTCCATGCCGCCGCGCAGGGTCTGCTCGCCCGCGGCCAGGTCCTCGCCGTCGTCGTAGGCGTACATGGACGCCAGGTGGCGCACCGCCGCCTCGGCCTGCACCTTCACATAGGTCTCGAAATCGTCCACGTCGAACACCGCCTGCGCCGTGTGGCGCACCCGCCAGACGACGACGGCGCCGATCTCCACCGGGTTGCCGCGCTTGTCGTTGACCTTCAGCGTCGGGCCGTTGAGGTTGCGCGCACGCAGCGAGAGCTTGCGCTTCTTCGCCAGCGGGTTGGCCCAGCGCAGGCCCTCGCCGCGGTCGGTGCCGGTGTACTCGCCGAACAGCGTGAGGATGGCCGCCTCGTTGGGCTGCAGCATGTACAGCCCCGCGAGCAGGAACACCCCGGTGGCCGAGGCCAGCGCCAGCGGCACCAGCAGCGCAGGCGTGCGCGCCACGCCGGTGACGGCCAGCACCGGCAGCAGCACGATGAGCGCAACACCCAGCGCCGCCATGGCATAGCCGTTGGCGGCCCGCGCGCTGCGCTCGGGGGTGCGGTGGGTGGACATCACGGGCTCCTCGTCTGAAATCAAAGTGATATCACTCTAGCGGGAGGGGGCGACGCTGTCAATGCCGCCCCTCGTGAAGCGGTGAAACTGCCCGCCTGCGCGGCGTCCTTCTGTGGTCGAATGCTCAACAGCGGCGCGTTGCCGCCGAAGACAGGCCATGAGCGTTCCTCCTGTTCAGGACTTCTCCCGCACCAACCTGCCGGCCTCGCCCTGGCCGCGCGCGCTGGCCGCCGGCGGCAGCGCGGCGCTGCTGGCGGGCAGCGTGCCGCTGCTGTGGCCGCAGACGCCCTGGCCGGCGGCGCTGGCCACGGCGGCCGTGGCCGCGGCGGTGGCCGGTGCGGCCGCCTGGCGGCGCGGCGCAGCGCCCCCGGCAACGGCCGACCTGCCGCCGGCACCGGCCGGCGCGGGCGCGGCCGACGGCATCCTGCGCGACGCCGAGACAGGCATGTTCCACCGTGCCGCCTTCCTGGCGCTGGCCGAGCGCGACTGGTTGCGCGCCGGCCGCTACGGCGGGGCGGTGGCGCTGCTGCTGGTGGAGGTGGACCGCCTGCGGCCCATGACCGAGCAGATGGGCCCGCGCGTGGCCGATGCCCTGCTGGCCGGCCTGGGCCGCCAGGTGATGGCCTCGCTGCGCGCGGCCGACCTGCTGGCACGCTTCGACGACGCGCAGTTGGCGATCTTCCTGCCGCAGGCCGACGCCACCGGCGCGCTGGACGTGGCCGACCGCGTGCGCGGCATGGTGGAGCAGCTGAGCCTGCCCGGGCTGCCCGAGGGCGCGCGCTTCAGCGCCAGCGTGGGCGTGGCGGTGCTGCGGCCGCTGCACCAGCCGCTGAACGCGCTGGTGGCGCTGGCGCAGCAGGCGCTGCGCGCGGCCCGCCAGTCGGGCGGCAACTGCGTGCGCGCCGCGGCCACCGACGCGCCCTGGATGCCGGCGCGCAGCGCCGGCGGCGACGCGGCCGAGCGGCCCGAGAAGCCGCAGAACCCGGGCCGCGGCGAACCCTGACCCGCGTCCAGCGGCTCACAGCCGCAGCCGGCCGGCGTAGCCCGTCATCTCCAGGTAGCCCAGGCCCACGCGGCGGCCCTGCGCGTCGCGCAGCGCCGACAGGCCTTCCCAGTACACGGTGCCGGTGCTGGCGCGTGCGTCGAGTTCCTGCGCGTCGAGCAGCGCATGCAGCGTGTGGCGGCCGGCGGGCGTGTCCAGCGTCCACTGCACCGGGTAGCGGCCGCCGGTGCGCCCGCTGGTCCAGACCCGTTCCGGGCGCATGGCCACCTCGTGCGGCGCGAAGGCACGCGTGCTGCCGCCGGCCGGCCGCCAGCTGCCGCCGGCCCACAGCGCACTGCCGTCGGCCCGACGCAGCCGGAACACGGTGAGCGCGCTGCCGTCGGCCAGGTTCAGGCCGGCCCAGTCCCAGCCCACGGCCTCGGGGTGCATGATCTCCTCGCTCCACTCCTGGTCCAGCCAGGCGCGGCCGCCGCGGCCCTCGGCGGGCTGCTCCACGGCCAGCTGGGGCTCGCTCACGTAGTGGCTGGCCTGCGCCGGCTCCGGCCCCTTGCGCGACCAGCCGGCCTGGCCCTGCAGCAGCAGCGGCTGCGTGCGGCGCAGCACGAGGTCGAGCGCCAGGCCCTGCGCGCGGTCGTGCAGGCGCGCCACCCAGGTGGGCCCTTCGCGCGCGAGGCGCCAGTCGCCGATGTGCACGCGCGCGTCGTGCAGTGCCGCGGCGGCGGCGGGCGCGGCGGGGTCGCCGTTCCAGCGCACGATGCGCTCGGCGTGGCGGTGGGTGCCGGCGCGCAGGTCGGTGAGCGCCGCATGCGCGAACAGCAGCTGGCGCGGCGCGAAGCGGCTGCGGCTGTCGGCCGCCAGGCCGGTGCGGCTGCGGAAGAAGGTGACCTGGAAGCCGTGCGTCGGCGCCTCCATCGGCCCCCACCAGCCGGTGACGTACCACCACTCGGTGCGCGCCTCCGGGTGGGCGCCATGGTCGCGCGGGAACTGCAGCACCCGCGCGGGCGAGACCACCGGCAGCGCCGGGCCGTTGGCCGGGTCCGCGGCCCCGGCGCCGGCCCAGGGGGCACCCAGCGCGGCCAGCATCAGCGGGCGTCGTCTCACCAGTCCTCCTTCACCGACATGACCGCGGCGCGGCCGGCGGCGCGGCGCGCGGTGAGCGCCGCGGTGGCGGTGCCGGCGGCCAGCACGGCCAGCGCCAGCGCCGCCAGTGTCGGCCAGGGCAGCACCAGGTCCATGGTCCAGTGGAAGCTCTGCGGGTTGACCACGTGCACCAGCACCGCGCTGACGGCCACCCCGAGCGCCACGCCGATGAGCGCGCCGGCGGTCAGCCAGGCGGCGGTCTCACCGGCCACCAGCGCCACGGTCTGGCGCCGCGTGAGGCCCAGGTGGCTGAGCAGGCCGAACTCCTTGCGCCGCGCCGCCACCTGCGCCGACAGGCTGGCCGCCACGCCGATCAGCCCCACGGCGATGGCCACCGCCTGCAGCCAGCGCGTGACGGCAAAGCTGCGGTCGAAGATGCGCAGCGAGATGGCCCGGATCTCCCCGGACTCGGCGAACTCCAGCATCGCCGGGTCGGGCGCCCGGGCGGAGAGCGCCTCGCGCACCGCCGCCGGCGCGGCGCCGGGGGCCAGCCACAGCGCGAGGTCGTTGAGCCGGGTGTCGCCGGTCAGGCGGCGGTAGTCGTCCAGCGCCATCACCACGCTGCCGAACTGGCGCGCGTAGTCGCGCCACACGCCGCGCACCACGCAGTCCACCGGGGCGCCGTCCAGCGGCAGGCGCAGCGTGCCGCCGGGCTCGGCACCGTACAGCGACACCATCGCCTCGCTGACGAAGCAGGCCGGGCGCGCGTCGGCGGCCCAGGCCGGCCGCGGCGGACCCACCAGCGGCAGGGTCTCGGCGGGGTTGCCGATGTCGCGCGCGACCAGCGCCACCGCAGGGCGGTCGGCGGCCAGCGACAGCAGGCGCAGGCGGCTGCCCTGCACGCGCAGCACGCCGGGCACGGCCGCGGCCTCGGCGATGAAGGCCTCGGGCAGCCAGGCCTGGTCGGCGGCCGCGCCGCGGGTGGCGGTGCGCGCGTACAGGTCGGCCGGCAGCAGCGTGTCCAGCCACTGGCTCACGCCGGCGCGGAAGCTGCCCACCATCACCGTCAGCGCCACCGACAGCGCCAGCGCCGCCACCACGCCGGCCACCGCCGCGGTGGCGGTGTGGCGGTGGAACATGGCCCGCTGCAGCGCCAGGCGTGGCAGCGTCGCCTGGGGCAGCGGCCAGCGCGCCAGCACCGCCTGCACCACCCAGGGCACCGCCGCCACGCCGCCGAAGAGCAGGCAGGCCACCGAGGCGTACGCCGCCAGCGGCAGCCCGGCGATGGGCGGCGCGAAGGCCAGCGCCACGCCCGCGGCCAGCAGCGCCAGCGCCGGGGCCGGCGAGGCACGGGGCGCCTCCAGGCTGGACAGGCCCTTGAGGGCACGTGCGGGCTGCAGGCGCTCGGCGGCGCGCGCCGGCACCCAGCCGCCGAGCAGCGCGGCGGCGGTGCCCAGCGCGAACAGCAGCGCCAGCGCCGCGGGTTCCAGGCGCAGCGGCGGCGTCACGCCGGGAAAGTAGCCGCCGCCCAGGTCGCCGGCCAGCCAGCGAAGCGCTGCCGCCGCCAGCGCCACGCCGCCGGCCAGGCCGAGCGCGCTGCCGGCCATGCCCAGGCCCAGGCATTCCAGCGCCACGACGCGCCGGCGCTCGCGCGCCGTCATGCCCAGCACGCCCAGCAGCGCGAAGGCCGGCAGCCGCTGCGCCACCGACAGCGCCACCACCGAGTAGACGAGGAAACCGCCGACGAACAGCGCCACCAGCGCCAGCACCGTGAGGTTGACGCGGTAGGCGCGCGAGAGCTGGGAGACGCGCTGTTCGGCGTCCTCGGGCCGTTCGGCGCGCCAGCCCGCGGGCAACGGCGGCAGCGTTGCGCCAGGCTCCAGCCGCAGGTCCACGCGCGTGAGCCGGCCGGCGTGGCCGAAGCGGTCCTGCGCCGCGGAGAGGTCCATCACCGCCAGCGGGCCGCCGCCGGCACTCACCCAGCCGGCCACGCGCAGCGTCTCCCAGCGGCCGCCGTGCTGCAGCGCCAGCAGCTCGCCGTCGCCCACGCCCAGGCGGCTGCGCGCGGCGGCGTTGAGGAACACGCGCGTGGGGTCGAGGAAGGCCAGCCGGTCCTCGCCCTCCGCCGGGCGCGGCATCAGGTCCGGTGCCAGGTCGGCGAGCACCAGCGCGTCCACGCCCAGCACCTGCAGCGGCTGGCGCGGGCCCTCGCCGCGTCGCGCATAGGTCTCGAAGGCGACCACCGGGCTGGCCTGGCGCACACCGGGTGCCGCCAGCAGCTGCGCGTGGGCGTCGTCGGGCAGGGTGCCGCCGCCGGCGTCGGTGATGCTGAGATCGGGCTCGCCGTTCGTGGCACGCAGTGCGGCGGAGAACTCCGCCAGCGCCGAGGCGTTGATCAGGTGCACCGACGCGGCCAATGCCACGCCCAGGGCCACGGCCAGCAGCGCGGCGGCATGGCGCCAGGGGTGGTGGCGCCACTCGCGCCAGGCCAGGCGCGCGAAGTCGGCCAGGCGCGGGCCGCCGGCGGTCATCCGACGATGCCGCCGGCGGTCAGGCGCAGCACCCGGTCGGCGCGCGCCGCGGCCGCCTCGGAGTGCGTGACCAGCAGGCAGGCGGCGCCGGCATGGCGCACCTGGTCCAGCAGCACCGACAGCACGCGCTCGGCCGTGGCGGGGTCGAGGTTGCCGGTGGGCTCGTCGGCCAGGATCAGGCCGGGGCCATGCACGACGGCCCGTGCGATGGCCACGCGCTGCAGCTGCCCGCCGGACAGCTGCGCCGGCGTGCGCCCGCCCAGACCGGCCAGGCCCACCGCCGCCAGCGCGGCCTGCACGCGGCCGGCGTCGGGGCGGCCGAGCAGGCGCAGCGGGAGCTCCACGTTCTCCGCCACCGACAGGTGCGGCAGCACATGGAAGGCCTGGAAGACGAAGCCCAGGGTGCTGCGCCTCAGGCGCGCCCGGGCGTCGTCGTCGAGGGTGGCAAGGTCGCGGCCGTCGATCTGCACGCGGCCGCCGTCGGCGTCCTCGAGCCCGGCGATGCAGTTCAGCAGCGTGGACTTGCCCACGCCGGATTCGCCCAGCAGCGCCACCGACTCGCCGCGCGCCAGGTCCAGGGTCAGGTCACGGAAGACCGGCGTGTCGCCGAAGGACTTGGCAAGGTGTTCGATCCGCAGCATCGCGGCCGATGATGCCGCAGCGCGGCCGCCGCCCGGGCGTGGCGGGTCTTGCGGCGGCTTGTCCGCCCGCTCGCGGGCCGGCCCGCGGCGCGGTCAGCGGCGTCGGCGGGCGGCCGCGCCCAGGGCACCCAGGGCCAGCAGCGCCAGCGCCGCGCTGCCGGGCTCCGGCACCGCCTGCGCGGCCGCCACGAGCACCCGGATGTGGTCGCCCGGGTCGTCGGCGCGCCAGTCCAGCGCCAGCGTGCGGCCGCCGAGGGTCCAGTTCACGCGGTCCTCGGGCTCCAGACCCATCAGCGGGCGCGCGGCGTAGTCGTTCAGCACGCCGTCGGCATCGATGTCCACCGACCACGCGGCCACGGTGTCGGCCAGCTCGCGGCTGGTGGTGTAGACGGCGAGGATGGGCGCGCCGAAGTCCAGCTGCGCGACGATGCGCCGCGGGTTCAGCGGGTCGAAGGCGAGGTACCAGGACTGCACGCCGTCCCGGGCCTGCTCGCGCACCGTCCACAGCACGTTGTCGACGTCCAGCTGGCCGGCGTTCAGCGCGGTGCTGCCGGTGTAGGCCTGCAGGCCGATGCCACCGCTGATGGACAGGGCCACGGGCATCGCGGCGGCCGGCGCGGCGACGCCGCCGGCCAGCGTGGCGGCCACGGCGGCGGCCAGGGCGAGGCGGGTCTTGGTGACAACTTGTTTCATGACCGCGATGCTGCCCGCGCCCCGCGCGGCCTGCCGTGACCGGCTTCACGAACCGCGGCAGCCCCCCCGTCGTCCGGGGAGTGCGCAGTTCACGCCCCGGCCAGCGCCTTCAGCCGGGCCAGCGCCTGCGGCAGGGCGTCTCCTGCGTCGCAGGGCACGACGAACCGGTCGGGCATGGAGCGCAGCCAGGTCAGCTGGCGCTTGGCCAGCTGGCGGGTGGCGGCAATGCCCTGCTCGCGCAGCGGTGCCAGGTCGTTGGCCTCCAGCGCGGCCCAGGCCTGGCGGTAGCCCACGCAGCGCATCGAGGGCAGGGCCGCGTGCAGGTCGCCACGACGGCGCAGCGCGCGCACCTCGTCCAGGAATCCCGCGGCCAGCATGGCATCGAAGCGGGTGGCGATGCGCTCGTGCAGCCAGGCGCGGGAGGCTGGCTCCAGCGCCACCAGCGGCCAGTCGGCGTGGGTGCGCGTGGCCTCGGCCTGCGAGCGCAGGTGCCAGTCCGACAGCGGCCGGCCCGACACCTGCCAGACCTCCAGCGCCCGCTGGATGCGCTGGCTGTCGTGCGGCGCCAGCCGCGCCGCGGTGGCCGGGTCCACGCGCGCGAGCTCGGCGTGCAGCGCCGGCCAGCCCTCGGCGGCCGCGCGGGCGTCGAGCGCGGCGCGCACGGCGGGGTCGGCCGACGGCATGGCGTCGATGCCGTCGCGCAGCGCCTTCACGTAGAGCAGGGTGCCGCCCACCAGCAGCGGCAGCCGGCCGCGGGCGCGGATGTCGGCGGCCAGCCGCCCGGCATCGGCGACGAACTGAGCGGCGGAGTAGGCCTCCAGCGGGTCGCGGATGTCGATCAGGTGGTGCGGCACCGCGGCGCGCTCCTGCGCGGTGGGCTTGGCGGTGCCGATGTCCATGCCGCGGTAGACCAGTGCCGAGTCGACGCTGATGACCTCCAGCGGCAGTGTCTCGGCGAGTGCCAGCGCCACCGCGGTCTTGCCGCTGGCGGTGGGCCCGGCGAGCACGATGCCCTTCATCGCCGGCCTGCGCCTTCAGCCATGCCGGCGCACCAGCGTCCAGGCGACGGTGCAGGTGGCCGCCGACCACAGCCCGAGGCCGGTCACGAAGGGCCAGGCGCTGCCACCGGGCCCCGCCTGCAGCGTGCCGCCCAGCCAGCGCCCGATGCCGAAGGCCACCAGCGCCATCACGAAGCCCGCCAGGGCCGACGCCGCCCCCGCCATCTGCGGGAACGGCGCCACCGTGCCCGCCTGGCCGCAGGGCATGTGGAAGCCGTGCCCGAAGCAGTACAGCCACTGCGGCACGAGCAGGGCCCAGACCGACTGCACCCCGGCGGCGGCCAGGCCGACGACGGACAGCCCGGCCACGGCCGTGATGCCGGCGGCGCGCACCACCGCGCCGCGCATGCCCCAGCGGCGCAGCGCCGGGCGGCAGGCGAAGGTGCCGGCCATGTAGCAGGCGCTGACCGAGGCCATGGCCAGGCCGTACTGCGCCGGGCTCAGGCCCAGCACGTCGATGAACACGTAGGACGATCCGGCCAGGTAGGTGTAGATGCCGCCGTAGGTGCAGGTGACCAGCAGCATCCACGCCCGAAAGCCCGGATGGCGTGCCACGGCCGCCCAGTTGGCCAGCATGGGGCCCGGCGCCGTGGCGCGCGGGTTGGGGTGGGCCAGGGTTTCGGGCACGCGCCAGGCGACCACGGCCAGCGCCGCTGCGCCATACGCCGCCACCACGCCGAGCGCGGCGCGCCAGCCGGCGGTGGCGGCCACCAGGCCGCCCAGGGCCGGGCCCAGCAGCGCCACCACGCCCAGGCCGCTGAGCGCCAGCGTCATCACGTGCGCGCCTTCCAGCGGGGCGTACAGGTCGCGCACCATCGCGCGCGAGCAGACCACCGCGCCGGCCATCGCGAAACCCTGCAGCGTGCGCCAGGCCACCAACTGCTCGACGCTGCCGGCGAGCACGCTGGCCAGCGCCGACACGGCGTACAGGCCCAGCGTGCCCAGCAGCACCGGCCGCCGGCCGAAGCGGTCGGCCACCGGGCCCCACAGCAGCTGGCCGGCGCCGAAGGCCAGGATCAGCGCCGCCATGGTCATCTGCGCCAGCGTCATCGGCGCGGCCAGGTCCTGCGTCAGCAGCGGCAGGGCGGGCAGGTAGATGTCGGTGGCGGCCGGCTGCAGCCCCATCAGCAGCGCGAGCACGGCGGCCGCGCCGCCGTGGCCCAGCGCGGGCCGGCTTCCGCGAACCCCTGCGGTCATCAGGCGAAGCGCTCGTGCGGCCCCAGGTAGCGCCACTGGCCCGGCGGCAGCTGGCCCAGCACCACGCTGCCGATGCGCACGCGCTTGAGCCCCACCACCTTCAGGCCCACAAGCTCGCACATGCGGCGGATCTGGCGCTTGCGGCCCTCGCGCAGCACGAAGCGCAGCTGGTCCTCGTTGGCCCAGCTCACCTTGGCCGGCCGCAGCGCCCGCCCGTCCAGCGACAGGCCATGGCGCAGGCGCTGCAGTTCGGCCTCCGGCAGGCCGCCCGGCCGCAGGTGCTCCACGCGCACCAGGTATTCCTTCTCCACCGTGCTGTCGTCGCCGATGAGCTGCCGGGCGATGCGGCCGTCCTGCGTCAGCACCAGCAGGCCGGTGGAGTCGATGTCCAGCCGGCCCGCCGGCGCCAGCCCGCGCAGCTGCCCGGGGTGGAAGCGGCGTGGCAGCTTGTCGCCGGCCCAGCGGCTGGCGGCGGTGACCAGCGTGGCCGCCGGCGCATAGCCGTCCTCGGCCTGGCCGCTGACGTAGCCCACCGGCTTGTGCAGCAGCACGGTCACGCGCTCGGCCTGCTCCTGGCGTGCGCGCGGGTCGACCTCGATGCGGGCGTCGGGCGCGGCGCGCTGGCCGAGCACCGCCACCGCGCCGTTCACGTGCACCCAGCCGGCCTCGATCCAGGCGTCGGCCTCGCGGCGCGAGGCCAGGCCGCGTTCGGTCATCAGCTTGGAGACGCGCTGCCCTTCCCGTGCCGGGTCGGGCGGCGCTGCGGCGGTGTCGTGCGTGCGCATGGCCCGGATTGGACCATGGCGACGCGGCGGCGCGGTCAGGGCGCCAGCGGCGGCGCGTCGGCCTTCGGTGGCGTCATCGCCGAGGGGCGCAGCCGGTTCGTCCCGTGGCCGACCTCGAAAGCCGTGACGAAGCTCTCCACCGCACTCGGCGCGGCCACGGTGTCCACCACCCAGAACTCGCCCACCACGCGCTCGGGGCGGATGTCCAGCAGCAGGTAGCCGCGGCGGTCGAGGTCCACGTGCTTGATGTGCGGGTTCTGGGCGAACACGATGCCGGCGAGCAGCCCGTCGGGGTCGGGAAGGCCAGGGCTGGTGATCGAGGTGGTGACGAACTCCACCGCACGGGCGCCGTCGCCGGTGAGCGGGTCGTAGCCGCCCGCCGATGCGGCGGGGTTGTTGGGGTCGCGGGTCAGGTCGCTGGCCCAGGCGCTGTGGATGTCGCCGGTGAGCACCACGGTGTTGCCGCCGCCGGCGTCGATCATGTCGAACACGCGGTCGCGGCAGGGCGGGTAGCCATCCCACTGGTCGGGGTTGACGAAGAGGCCGCCGCCCTCGGCATTGGGCCGGCCCAGCGCCTTGAGCTGCGCGAACATCGTGCCCTGGCCGATCAGCTTCCAGCGCGCCGGGCTGTCGCGCAGCGTGGCGGCCAGCCAGTCCTCCTGCGCGGCGCCGAGCATGCTGCGCCCGGGGTCGAGGAAGGGGCCGCTGGCGGTGAAGCCCTGGCCCAGGCCGGGCACCGGGATCGTTGCCGGCAGCTGCCGGGAGCGGCCCGACAGCCGCGTCTCGAGCATCACGAACTCGGCCAGGTCGCCGGCGCGGAAGCTGCGCTGCGCCTGCGCGCGCAGCGCCGGTTCGCGCACCGGCATCCACTCGTGGTACGCGCGCAGCGCCGCCGAGCGCCGGGCCGCCCACAGGCCCTCGGTGGCCGGGTCGTGGTTCTGCGCGCCGCGTGCCCAGGCGTCGTTGGCGGTCTCGTGGTCGTCCCACACCGGCACCACCGGGTGCTGGCGGTGCAGGGCCTGCAGGTCGGCGTCGCGCTTGTACTGGGCGTGGCGGGTGCGGTAGTCGGCGAGCGTGATGATCTCGGTGGGTGGCTCGGTGGCACGCAGGCTGCCGTACTGACCGTTGCCGTACTCGTAGAGGTAATCGCCCAGGTGCAGCACGAGGTCCAGGTCGGCGCGCTCGGCGATGCGGCGGTAGGCGTTGAACAGCCCGGCCGCATGGTTGGAGCAGCTGGCCACGGCCACGCGCAGGTGCGGCACCGGGCCTGCCGGCAGCGTGCGCGTGCGGCCGATGGGGGAGTCCTCGCCGAGGGCGCGGAAGCGGTAGTAGAGCGTGCGGCCGGACGGCAGGCCGCTGGGGTCGAACTTGACGGTGAAGTCGCGCGCGGCGGTGGTGCGCTGCCGGCCGCGGCCGATCACCTCGGTCATGCCGGGGTCGGTGGCGACGGTGAGTTCGACCGTGACGCCCAGGGCACCGGCCGGCGGGCTGACCCGCGTCCACAGCACCACGCGATCGGCCAGCGGATCGCCGCTGGCCACGCCGTGGTGGAACGGGCCATCGCCTTCGTCGACCCCCTGGACGGCGGCGGCGCGGGCCGGCCAGGCCGTGGCCGCCGCCAGCAGCGCGGCGCCGCCGCCGCGGCGGAAGAAGTCGCGCCGGCTCGGTGCGCGGGCGGGCAGGGGGGTGGCGGGTCGGCCCATGGCGGTCTCCTCGGTCGGTGGGTGACCGCCGCATCATGACGCGGCCGTTTGACGGTGGTGCGTCAGCGCAGCCGGCCCGGATCACTCGCCGGCGCGCAGGCCGAACAGCTCCGCCATCGCCTGCCGGTACAGCGGCTGCCCGACGGCGTTGGTGTTGTGGTGGGTGCCACCCTCCACGAGCAGGAAGCGCTTGGGGTGCGGTGCGCGCTCGTACAGCGCCTGGCCGAGTGCCGGCGGGATCAGGCGGTCCTCGCTGCCGTGCACCACCAGCACCGGCGCCTTCACGCTGGTGATGCGCTCGGCGGCCTCGAAGCGCTGCGTGATCAGCGGGCCCACCGGCAGCCAGCCCCACTTGAAGTGCCGCACGACGTCGGGGATGGAGGTGAAGCTGCCCTCGACGATCAGGCCCTGCACGTCGCTGCGCCGGCTGGCGAGGTCGACCGCGATCGCGCCGCCCAGCGAGTGTCCGAACACGTAGCGCGGCCGGTCGGGAAACTCGCGCGCCAGCCACTGCCAGGCGGCGAGCGCATCCTCGTAGGCCATGGCCTCCGACGGCAGCACGGCGCTGCTCTGGCCGAAACCGCGGTAGTCCACGCCCAGCACCGAGAAGCCCAGCGCCTGCAGCCGGCGCATGCGGTGCGCGCTGCCGCGCACGTCGTAGCGCGCGCCGTGCAGGTACAGCAGCAGCGGCGCGTCGGCCCGCTCGTGCGGCGCCCACAGCGCGTGCAGGCGCACGGTGTCGCCCGTTTCCTCGGAGCGGAACTCGATCCAGCGGTCCTGCATGCCCTCGGCGGCGGCAGAGCCGCCCCACCAGGTGCGGGCACCGGGCTGGAAGATCCATTCGCGCTGGCGCTGGTCGAGCGTGGCGCAGCCGGCCAGCAGCAGCAGGCCGGCGAGCATGGCCAGCAGCCAGCGCAGCGGACGGCGGGGGCGCAGGGCAGGCATGGTGGCAATGGTCGCACGCGACGGCGCCGCGCGTGGAGCGGCTACAGTGATGCCCATGGAACACACTGTCCTTTGCCTGCGGCTGGCCGCGAGCGCCGCGCTGCTGGCGGCGCTGCCGGCCGTGGCCGACACGGCCGGCATCCAGCGCTGCCGCATCATTCCGGAGTCGGCGGCGCGGCTGGCCTGCTACGACGCCATCGCGCTGCCGGGCCTGGGCTCGCGCGCAGGCTGGGGGGCGCCGGTGGCCGGCGCGCCCGCGCCCGGCCCTGCCCCCGCCACCGGCGGCATCACCGCGGCGCCCGCTGCACCGGCCGGAGGCAACTTCGGTTTCGAGAACCGGCTGCCCGAGGGCACGCCCGACACGCTGAGCAGCCGCATCGTCGGCGCCCTGAGCTACTTCGAGAACGGCACCCAGTTCACGCTGGAGAACGGCCAGGTCTGGCAGGTGGTGGACGGCACCCGCGGTGCCTACGACCTGCAGAACCCGCCGGTGCGCATCGAGCGCGCCATGCTCGGCAGTTTCCTGATGACGATCGAGGGCGTGAACCAGCGCCCGCGCGTGCGGCGCATCCGCTGACGGCGCCAGGGCCTCGCCAGCCTGCCGGCAGCCCGGGCCGGGTCAGCAAGGCTGGCGGCTGGCCTCGGGCCAGCGGGCCAGCGGCTGCCAGCCCAGTGCCTCGGCCCGCGCCCGGTGCTCCGGCGCGATCTCCACCACCGCCAGCCTGCCGTCGGGCATGCCGCAGGCGGCCGGGCGCATGCGGCCATCGTGCCCGCAGCCCACGGCGGCCACCGGGATCCCGGCGTCGCGCAGGGCCTGCGCCAGCGTCTCTGCGGTGGGCCCGCCGGTCTCGCACTGCCGCGTGCCCAGCGGCTTGGCCATGGACAGCGGGGCAGCGGTGCTGCTGCAGGCGGCCGCCAGGCTCAGGGGCAGCAGCAGGACGGCAAGGCGGCGGATCATGGTGTGCAGGGCTCCGGCGAGGGGTGGCGGGGCAGGGCTCGGGCGTCGTGTGCGGCTCGTCTGCGGAAGGTCAGGCGGCATCCAGGATGCGCAGCAGCCGGTCGGCCGCCTCGCGCACCTGCGCAGCGCCCACGTCCAGGTGCGTCACCGCACGCACCAGCCGCGGGCCGAAGGCATTGAGCAGCACACCCTGTGCGCGCGCCTGCGCCACCAGCGTGGCGGCATCGGGTGCGCCATCGGCGAGGTGGAAGACCACGATGTTGCTCTGCACCGTGGCCAGGTCCAGCCGCAGCCGCGGGTGCGGCGCGAGGCGGTCGGCCAGGGCGCGGGCGTTGGCATGGTCCTCGGTCAGGCGCGCGCGGTGGTGCGTGATGCCATGCAGCGCCGCCGCCGCGAACAGGCCGTTCTGGCGCATCGCCCCGCCGAGCACGCGGCGCTGGCGCTCGGCGGCCCGGATCAGGTCGCGCGAGCCGGCCAGCAGCGAGCCCCCGGGTGCGCCCAGGCCCTTGCTGAAGGCCACGGCCACGAGGTCGAAGGGCGCGGCAAGCTCCGACTCGGCCAGCCCGCTGGCCACGGCTGCGTTCCACAGCCGCGCACCGTCGAGGTAGCAGCCCAGGCGGTGGCCGCGGGCGCGGTCGCACAGCGCCCGCACCTGCGCCTGCGGCAGCACGATGCCGCCGGCCCGGTTGTGGGTGTTCTCGATCTGCATGAGCGTGGTGCGCGGGAACACCGGCAGGCCATCGGGCTTGACCGCGGCGTCCAGCTCCTCGGGGGTGAACAGCCCGCCGCGCCCGACCTCCACCATCTGCACGCCGGCATTGGCCGCGGCACCGCCGGCCTCGTGCCAGGCGGCGTGGCTCTCGCGCGGCGTGATCACCTCGTCGCCAGGCCGCGTCAACACGCGCAGCGCCACCTGGTTGGCCATGGTGCCGCTGGGCAGCCACAGCGCTGCCTCCTGGCCCAGCAGCTCGGCGCAGAACGACTGCAGGCGCGCCGTGGTCGGGTCTTCGCCGTACTGGTCGTCGCCGACCTCGGCCGCGGCGATGGCCGCGCGCATGGCCGGGGTGGGGCGCGTGACGGTGTCGGAGCGGAGGTCGATGGCGGACGTGGCCGCCGCAGCGCTTGCGTTCATGCCCGCGATCGTGTCACACCGCGGCCGCGATCAGCTGGTGCAGCCGGGTCAGGCCATCGGTGAGGGCCGCGGGGCCGGGCTGCAGGATGTCGCAGGACTTGATCTCGTGCAGCTGCCCGCGGCGCACCGCCGGCACGTCGGCCCAGCCCGGGCGTGCCGCCACCTGCTCGGGTCGGAACTTCTTGCCACACCAGGAGCCGACGATCAGCTCCGGCGCGCGCTGCACCGGGGCCAGGGGGTCGTGGATCACGCGGTCACGGCCCATGGGCATGCGGCCGAGTTCGGCGAAGACGTCCTCGCCACCGGCCAGCGCGATGAGTTCCGACACCCAGCGGATCGCGCTGATCATCGGCGCGTCCCATTCCTCGAAGTACACGCGTGGCCGGCGCGGCAAGGCAGCGGCTGCGGCAGCGATGCGGGCATGGGCCGAGCGGCAGTCGGCGATCCAGCGCTCGCCGGCCTCGCGGGCGTCCACCAGCAGGGCCAGCGTGTGCAGCGTGGTAAAGATCTCCTCCACGCTGCGCTGGTTGGTGATCCAGACGTTCAGCCCCGCACGCACCAGCTGGTCGGCCAGCGCCGCCTGCATGTCGGAGAACCCGATGACGAGGTCAGGCTCGAGGGCGACGATGCGGTCGATCCGGCCGCTGAGAAAGGCGCTGACGCGGGGCTTCTCCTGCCGGGCGCGGCGCGGCCGCACCGTGTAGCCCGAGATGCCGACGATGCGCTCGTCGCGGCCCAGCAGGTAGAGCCACTCGGTCGTCTCTTCGGTCAGGCAGACGATGCGCCGCGGCCCTGCACCGCCGGGGGCAGGGGCCGCCTCGGCCGCGGCGGGCGGCCCGGCGGATGCGCTCATCACGCCACCTCCGCCCTGGGAGGGCTCCGGGGTGAGCGCTGGGGAGGGCCCCGGCGCGCTCACGTCCTCACTTGACGGCGAAGTCCGACAGCTGCTTGCCGGCGGCCAGCGCATTGCGCAGCCACGCCGGACGCGGGCCGCGGCCACCCCAGACGTTGCCCGCGTCGTCGCGGTACTTGGGCGCGGCGGTGCCGGCGCCGCGGCCGGTCTTGCGCGCGGCGCGCTTCTTGCCGGGCTTCGCGGCCTTCGGGGCACGCGCGCCCAGACCCAGGTCGGCGGCCGTCAAGCCGTAGGCCTTGATCGCCTCCTTGATGCGCGTGACCACGCCGTCGATCTCCTTGCGGCGGATGTCCTCGGCTTCGCGCTGGAGGTTTTCGATCTGTTTCACCAATTGGCTATAGGTCTTGGTCATGGTTGATTCGGGTGATGTGGGGGTAAACCTCCCGCGCGGCTCTTCGATGCATCGAAATCCAGGCCGTTTCGCGGCTGTGACGTTATCACGAAGCGGCCGTCTATAATCACGAGCCGTGCAATTCGAGTTGCCAGAATGAATCAATCCTCCGCCCCGGGCGGCTTCGGTACGCGCCAATTCTTCCTGCCGGTTGCGGCAATGGCGTTCGTCGTCGTGCTGTCCAATTTCGCGGTCCAGTTTCCCATCAACGACTGGCTCACCTGGGGCGCATTCACGTATCCGGTGGTGTTTCTCGTCACCGATCTGACCAACCGGGCGCTGGGCCCGGCGGCGGCGCGGCGCGTGGCGTGGTTCGGCTTCGCGGTGGCGGTGCTGGCGTCGCTCGCGGTGGCGCCGTGGCGCATTGCAGTGGCATCCGGTTGTGCATTCATCCTGGCGCAATGGCTGGACATCACCGCCTTCAACCGGCTGCGCCAGGCCTCGTGGTGGCAGGCGCCGCTGATCGGGTCGCTGCTGGCGTCCGTCATCGACACCGCGGTGTTCTTCTTTCTCGCCTTCTACGGCAGCGACATGAACTGGCTGATGCTGGCCGCCGGCGACATTGCCGTCAAATGGGCGATGGCCCTGGTGCTGCTGGCACCGTACCGCGCGTTGATGCCGCACGTGTCGGTGTGGCGGCCCTCGGCACCCTGAGCGCGTGAGCAAGGCCTTCACGAAGGAAAGCGACGGCGACGAGGACGACGATTCGCCGGGCCTGCCGCCACTGCCCGCGGGCACGCGCAACTACATGACGCCCGCCGGTTACCGCCGGCTGCGCGGTGAGCTGATGTCGCTGCTGGACGTGGAGCGGCCCAAGGTGGTGGAGACCGTCTCCTGGGCCGCGAAGAACGGCGACCGCAGCGAGAACGGCGACTACCTCTACGGCAAGAAGCGGCTGCGCGAGATCGACCGCCGCATCCGCTTCCTGACCCGTCGGCTGGACGTGGCCGAGGTGGCCGACCCGAGCCTGCATCACGGCCGCGACCAGGTCTTCTTCGGTGCCACGGTCACCTATGCCGACGCGCAGGGCGTCGAGCGCACGGTCACCATCAAGGGGATCGACGAGTCCGACAGCCTGGCCGGCGAGGTGAGCTGGATCAGCCCGGTGGCGCGCGCGCTGCTGAAGGCCCGCGTGGGCGACGAGGTCACGCTGGTGACGCCGGCCGGGCCCGAACGCATCGAGGTGCTGGCCGTTCGCTACCCGGCGCCGGGCGAGGCCTGAGCGCGGCGCCAGGGCCGCGCAGGGACGCGCTCAGGGCTTGACGCGCGAGACCTTCAGCACCGTGGGCACGCGGCGCATGGTGCGCAGCACGTCGGCCAGGTGCTGGCGGTCGCGCACGCTGACCAACAGCCGCAGCTCGGTGGTGTCGTGCGCCGGCTCGCTGCCCATGTCCAGGTGCGTGATGTCGGCCTCGGCGCTGCTGATGGCCGAGGCGATGTGCGCCAGCACGCCCTTGCCGTTGCGCACCAGTGCCAGGATGCGCGTCTCGAAGCCGCGCGTCAGTTCCTCCGACCACGCCACCTGGATCCAGCGTTCGCTGTCGCGCTGGAACAGCCGCCGGCCGACGCTGCAGTCGGCCGTGTGCACGAGCAGCCCCTCGCCACGGCCCAGGTAGCCGGTGATCGCGTCGCCGGGGATCGGCATGCAGCAGGTGGCCAGGCGGATCGACGCGCCTTCGCTGCCGTCGACGAAGACCACGCCCTGCGCCGGCGTGGCGTCGTCGCTGGCATAGCGGCCGAGCGTCAGCGTCACCGCGTCGGGGCGGATGCCATGCTCGGCCATCAGCCCGGCCAGTCGCTTGGCGACGATGATCGCGATCTTGCGGCCCAGGCCGATGTCCACCATCAGCTCGCCGCGGTTGCGGTTGCCGCTCCAGCGCGTGAGCTGGTGCCACAGCGCGGCCGCGGTCTCGTCGGCCGGGTCGGCCGAGGGCAGCTTCAGCCCCTCGGCGCGCAGCGCCTGCGCCAGCATCTTCTCGCCCAGCGACAGCGACTCCTCCTGCGCCAGGTTCTTCAGGTAGTGGCGGATCTTGGAGCGTGCGCGCCCGGTGCGCACGATGTTCAGCCAGCCCGGGTTGGGCCGCGCGCCGGGTGCGGTGATGATCTCGACCACGTCGCCGCTCTTGAGCTCGGTGCGCAGCGCCACCGGCTCGCCGTTGATGCGCGCGGCCACGGTGTGGTCGCCGACGTCGGAGTGGATCGCGTAGGCGAAGTCCACCGGCGTGGCCCCGCGCGGCAGCGCCAGGATCTTGCTCTTGGGCGTGAAGACGTAGACGGCGTCGGGGAACAGGTCGATCTTGACGTGCTCGAGGAACTCGGTGGAGTCGCGGGTCTCGTCCTGGATGTCGAGCAGCGACTGCAGCCACATCGTGCCCAGGCGCTGGGCGTCGGCCGCGGCGTTGCCGGTCTTGTCGGTCTTGTACAGCCAGTGCGCCGCGATGCCCTTCTCGGCCACGGCGTGCATGGCCTCGGTGCGGATCTGGAACTCCACATGGGTGCCCAGCGGGCTCACCAGCGTGGTGTGCAGGCTCTGGTAGCCGTTGGCCTTGGGGATGGCGATGTAGTCCTTGAAGCGGCCGGGCACCGGCTTGTAGAGCTGGTGCAGCACGCCCAGGGCACGGTAGCACTCGTCGATGCTGGCCACCACGATGCGGAAGCCGAAGATGTCGTTGACCTGCGCGAAGCCGTCGTGCTTCTGCCGCATCTTGCGGTAGATGGAGTAGACGGTCTTCTCGCGGCCGGAGACCTGCACCTTGATCTTCGCCTTCGAGAAGGCGGTGACCACGTCCTGCTGCACGCGGTCGACGATGTCGCGCCGGTAGCCCCGGGACCGCGTCACCGCCTTGGCCAGCGCGGCGCGGCGCCAGGGGTGGAGGTGCTCGAAGCACAGGTCCTGCAGCTCGCGGTAGACCTCGTTGAGGCCCAGCCGGTGGGCGATGGGCGCGTAGATGTCGAGCGTCTCGCGCGCGATGCGCTGCGCCTTGCCGCGCGCCATCGCACCCATGGTGCGCATGTTGTGCAGGCGGTCGGCCAGCTTGACGAGGATGACGCGCACGTCGCGCGACATCGCCAGCAGCATCTTGCGGAAGGACTCGGCCTGGCCTTCCTCGCGGGTGTTGAACTGCAGCTTGTCGAGCTTGGTCAGGCCATCCACCAGGTCGGCCGTCGGCGCGCCGAAGCGCTCGATCAGCTCGGTCTTGGTGACGCCCTGGTCCTCGATGGTGTCGTGCATCAGCGCGGCCATGATGGCCTGCACGTCCAGCCGCCAGTCGGCGCAGAGCCCGGCCACGGCGATCGGGTGGGTGATGTAGGGCTGTCCGCTGGCCCGGTACTGCCCGAGGTGGGCCTCGTCGGCGAACTTGTAGGCGTCGCGCACCTGGCGCAGCTCGCCCTTGCTGAGGTAGGTGAGCTTGGCGGCCAGCACGTCGAAGGACGAGGCTTCCACCGCGGGCGCTGCGGACGCACCCGTGCCGACCCGCTGCAAGCCCAGCAGCGTGGTCGGCAGGAGTTCGGCGGCCAGCGAGCGGATGCCCATGCCCCGAATGTAGCCCGAACGGCCCGCCATGGCGGGCCGTGGGGTGGGCGCCGGCGAGCCTGGACGGCTCGCGAGCAGCCGGTCAGCGCGCGGCCTGGGCGACGCGGGTGGCGGTCTCGCCACGGATGCCGTCGAACAACCAGGCCTCGGCGTCCACGCGGGCCAGTTCGCCGCTGCGCGCGGCGGCCAGCGCCTCGTTGCGGACCTGGTCGCGCGACTTCTGGCTCACCACCGGGTTCAGGTAGCCGGCGCTCGCGGCGCGGATGCTGCCGTCGGCGCGGGCCTGCTTCAGCTCGGCCATCACCTCGGCGCGGGTCTTGCCCGTGGCGGCGTTCATCCAGGCGTCGGAGCCGGCCTCCTGGGCGAAGGCGCTGCCGCTGCCGGCGGCGAGGGCGAAGGTGGCGATGGCGATCAGGGTGCGGGTGTTCATGGTCAGGTTCCTTTGCGGTTGCGGTTCTCGGTGCCTGGTCGGTGGCGACTGCTGCGCCGACCATGACCGTGACTGTGGAACCCGGACCCGACGGACACCGTACGCGCGGATGACAATTTCGTAATCGCGCCGGAGCCGGCGGGGCGGCACAATTTCGTCCGTCATGAGACTTCTGGTGATCGAGGACGAGGTCAAGCTCGCGCAGTACCTGCACAAGGGGCTGAGCGAGAACGGCCATGTCGTGGACCTGGCGCACGACGGCATCGAGGGCCGTCGTCTGGCGCTGGGCGGCGACTACGACCTCGTGCTGCTGGACATCATGCTGCCCGGCGTGGACGGCTTCGGCGTGCTGCGCGCGATCCGTGCCGAGAAGCGCAACCTGCCGGTGCTGATGCTCACCGCCCGCGATGCCGTGGCCGACCGCGTGCAGGGCCTGGAGCAGGGTGCCGACGACTACCTCGTCAAGCCGTTCGCGTTCAGCGAACTGCTGGCGCGCGTGGGCGCCCTGCTGCGCCGCGGGCAGAACGGCGCCGGCGCCGCGCCGGCCACGCAGCTGAGCCTGGCCGACCTGGAGGTGGACCTGGTTGCGCGCCGCGCCACGCGGGCCGGCGAGCGGCTGGACCTGACGGCCAAGGAGTTCAACCTGCTGGCCCTGCTGCTGCGCCGGCGCGGGCAGATCCTGTCGCGCACCACGCTGGCCGAGCAGGTGTGGGACATGAACTTCGATTCCGACACCAACGTGGTGGAAGTCGCCGTGCGCCGCCTGCGCGCGAAGCTCGACGACCCCTTCCCGGCCAAGCTGCTGCACACCGTGCGCGGCATGGGCTACGTGCTCGAGGACCGCGGCGCATGAAGAACAGTTGCCCCGACGCGATCTGCTCGCATTCCATCAGCACCCGGCTGTCGCGCAAGCTGGCGCTGTTCACCATGCTCGTGCTCGGCGTGCTGTTCGCCGTCACCTGGGGCATGGTGAAGATGATCCTGGTGGACCGCAACGCCGCCGACCTCGCTCAGCGCTGCGACCTGATCACCGACGTGGTGAGCCGGGCCTCCAGCGGCGGCGAGGCGGCCGTGCTGGCGCGGCTGCTGTCGGACGCGCCGATGCGGGCGAGCACGCGGCTGGAGGTCTGGCGTGCCGACGGCAGCCTGCTCTACGCCGACCAGGAGACCGACGCCCTGCGCCGCTCGGCCCACGCCCAGGTGCACGACTTCACGATCGCCACACCCGATCTGGCGGGGGGCCAGGTGCGGGCGCGCTACACCGTGGACTACACGCGCGATGCCGCGATGGGCACGCGCTGGGCCTGGATCCTCACCTTCGTGACGCTGGCCGCCGGCGCCCTGGTGGCGGTGGGCACGCGCTGGCATGTGCAGCGCGGCCTGAGCCCGCTGCGCGACCTGGCGGCGCAGACGCGGGCCATCTCGGCGCGCGAGCTCGGCCGCCGGCTGGCGCTGGTGGACCCGGCCGAGGAGCTGCGGCCCTGGATCGACCAGTTCAATGCGCTGATGGACCGGCTGCAGCGCGCGGTGCAGCAGCTGGAGGCCTTCAATGCCGACGTGGCGCACGAGCTGCGCACGCCGCTGGCCACGCTGATCGGTGAGACCGAGGTGGCGCTGTCGCGCGAGCGCGACGCACCGGCGCTTCGTGACACCCTGGCCTCCAACCTGGAGGAGATGCAGCGCCTCTCGGCCCTGGTCAACGACATGCTGTTCCTGTCCCAGGCCGACCGCGGCGCGGTGGCGCGGCGGGGCGAGCCGGTCAGCTTGGCCGAGCTGGCGCGCCAGGTCAGCGAGTTCCACGAGGCCACGCTGGAGGACGCCGGGGTGGCGCTGCGGGTGGATGGCGACGCGCGCGTGGCGGTGGACGTGCCGCTGGTCAAGCGCGCACTGTCCAACCTGATCGGCAACGCCACGCGCTTTGCCGAACGCGGCTCCACCATCGTGGTGGCCATTGCGCCGGAGACCGACGGCCAGTTCCGCGTGGTGGTGGAGAATGCAGGCCAGGGCATTGCGCCCGACCACCTGCCGCGGCTGTTCGACCGCTTCTTCCGGGCCGACAGCTCGCGCTGCTGCGAGGAGGCCCAGCACCACGGCCTGGGGCTGGCCATCGTGGCCGCCATCGCCCGCATGCACGCCGGCCGCACGCTGGCGGAGTCCGGCGCCGGGACCACGCGCGTGGGCTTCACCCTCGCCGCCGCCTGAACTGCCGCCCGGCGACGGGCGGGGCCATCCGTGCTCGGCGCCGCGCCGCGGCGCCCGAAGCGACAAGGGCGCCCGCAGGCGCCCTCTGTTCAGGTGTCGTGCCGCCGCAGCGTCAGACCGGCACCTTCTTCAGCATCTCCAGGCCCACCTCGCCGGCGGCGATCTCGCGCAGCGCCGTCACGCCCGGCTTGTTCCTGGCGTCGATCTTCGGCGCATGGCCCTGGCTGAGCATGCGGGCGCGGTAGGTGGCCGCCAGCACCAGCTGGAAGCGATTGGGGATCTTCTGCAGGCAGTCTTCGACGGTGATGCGTGCCATGGCGGTCGGATTCCTGGGTTGGGCTCCGGCGGCCACGTCGGGCCGCCAGGGGAGCGGGAGCGTCACACGAGACCGAGGGCTGCGAACACCTGCGAGCGGTTGCGCCACTGGGCCGCGTACTTCAGGCGCTGGGAGTGCACGACCGTCTTCAGGTCGAACAGCGCCGTCTCGAACAAGCTGTTGATTATAACGAAGTCGAAGTGCCGGGCCTGTGCGACTTCCTCGCGCGCATTGGCCATGCGGGTGGCGATGGTGGCCGGGTCGTCCTCGCCGCGGCGGCGCAGGCGCTGCTCCAGCTCGGTCCAGCTCGGGGGCAGGATGAAGATCAGCACCGCGTGCGGGAAGATCTGCTTGATCTGCAGCGCGCCCTGCCAGTCGATCTCCAGCACCACGTCGTCGCCATGTTCCAGCCGTGCCTCGATGGCGGTGCGCGAGGTGCCGTACAGGTTGCCGTGCACCTGCGCCCACTCGAAGAAGTCGCCACGGTCGATCATGGCGCGGAAGGCCGGCTCGTCGACGAACCAGTACTCGCGGCCGTGCTGCTCCTGCCCGCGCGGGCGGCGCGTGGTGTGCGAGACCGACACCGCCAGCCGCGAGTCGAGCTCGAGCAGGGCCTTCACGAGGCTGGACTTGCCGGCGCCGCTGGGCGCGGCGACGACGAACAGGTTGCCGGGGGTGTCTTCGGGGCGCATCGCGGGATTTTCCGCCAAACCCGCCGCCACGGCCGCGCCAGGCGTCACGCTCAGCGCCCGCGCAGGAACAGCGCGTCGAGCTCGCGCATCGTCAGCTGGCGCCAGGTGGGCCGCCCGTGGTTGCAGGTGTCGGCGCGTTCGGTGGCCTCCATGTCGCGCAGCAGCGCGTTCATCTCGGCCAGCGTCAGCCGTCGGTTGGCGCGCACCGCACCGTGGCAGGCCATCGTGGCCAGGATGTCGTGCTCGGCACGCTGGACCACCCGGCTCGCCCCGTGTTCGGCCAGGTCGGCCAGCACCGAGCGCGCCAGCTCGGCCACGTCGGCATCGGGCAGCGCAGCCGGACGGCTGCGCACCGCCAGCGCCTGCGCCGACAGCGGGCTGAGCTCCAGGCCCAGCGCCGCGAGGGTGTCGGCTTCGGCTTCGGCGGTGGCCATCTCCACCGCGTTGGCCGGCAGCGGCACCGGGATCAGCAGCGGCTGTGCCGGCAGCCGGCCGCCGGCACCGCGCGCGGCCTTCAGTCGCTCGTAGACGATGCGCTCGTGGGCGGCATGCATGTCCACGATGACCAGGCCCTGGGCGTTCTCGGCCAGGATGTAGGCGCCGCCGATCTGCGCCACGGCGCGGCCGAGTGGCCAGGCCGGGTCGGGCCCCTCGGCATCGCCAGGCGGGCGGATGGCCGAGGCCGCCGGCATCTCCAGCGGCCGCAGCAGCACCTGCCAGGCCGGTGGCGTCTCGGCGGCATGGGACAGGGGCTCGGCCAGCGCCAGGCCGGGCTGCCAGCCGGCGGAGGCCGTGGGGCGAGGTGCCGGCATGGCGTCGCCGCGCCCGGGCATGGGCGCCAGCCCCTCGCCCGGCGGCGCCGGCTGGGGCGTGGCGGACGCCGCCGCCTCCGTGGCGGCCCGCGTGGGGGCCAGGGTCTGCTCGACCGCGCGCTGCACCGCCTGGTGCACGGCGCGGCCGTCGCGGAAGCGCACCTCGATCTTGGTCGGGTGCACGTTGGCGTCCACCGCCTCCGGCGGCAGCGCCAGGAACAGCACCCAGCTGGGCTGCCGGCTGCCATGGAGCTGGTCTTCGTAGGCGGCGCGCACCGCGTGGGCCACCAGCCGGTCGCGCACGAAGCGGCCGTTGACGAACAGGTACTGCTGGTCGGCGCGCGCCCGCGCCGCCTCCGGCCGGCCGATGCGGCCGTGCAGGTGCATCGGGCCGGCGTGCGCGTCCAGCGCCGCGCTGGCGGCGACGAAGTCGCGGCCGAGCACATCGGCCAGGCGCTGCGCCGGCGGCGCCGGCCGCCATTGGGTGGCCAGGCGGCCGTCGTGCCAGACGGCAAAGCCCACGTCGGGCCGGGCCAGCGCATGGCGGCGCACGGCTTCCAGCGCATGGGCGAACTCGGTGGCGTCGGTCTTGAGGAACTTGCGCCGCGCCGGGGTGGCGAAGAACAGCTCCTCCACCTCCACCGTGGTGCCGCGGGCGCGGGCCGCGGGCTGCAGCTCGCCGCTGCGGGCGTCCAGCCGCTGCGCCATCGCCGCGCCCTCGGGCCGGCTGGTCAGCGCCACGCCGGCAATGCTGGCGATGGCGGCCAGCGCCTCGCCGCGGAAACCCATCGTGGCCACGGTCTCCAGCTCCGCCAGGGTGGCGACCTTGCTGGTGGCGTGGCGCTGCAGCGCCAGCGGCAGCTCGTCGGCCGGGATGCCGGCGCCATCGTCCTCGACCACGATGCTGCGCACCCCACCAGCCACCAGCCGCACCGTGACCTGGGAGGCGCCGGCGTCCAGCGCGTTGTCCACCAGCTCGCGCACCACAGAGGCCGGGCGCTCGATGACCTCGCCGGCAGCGATCTGGCTGACCAGGGTGTCGGGCAGGGCGCGGATGGGGCGCCGCGGTGAGGTCGTCGTCATGCGGTGCGCCGGTGCTGGAAGGCCGGGTGGCCGGCCATCCAGCGGCGGATGCCGGTGGCCAGCGCGTCGACGAGGCGCTCGCGGAACTTCGGGTCGCGCAGCAGGGCTTCCTCCTCGGGGTTGGAGATGAAGGCCGTCTCGACCAGGATGCTGGGGATGTCCGGCGCCTTGAGCACGGCAAAGCCAGCCTGCTCCACGCGTGGCTTGTGCAGGCGGCCCACCTTGCCGATGTGGCGCAGCACCTGCTGCCCCAGCTGCAGGCTGTCGCGGATCTGCGCCGTGGTGCTCATGTCCAGCATGGCCTGCATCACCTGGCGGTCGGCCACCTTCAGGTTGACGCCGCCCACCAGGTCGGCGGCGTTCTCCTTCTGCGCCATCAGGCGCGCCATCGTGCTGGTGGCGCCGCGGGTGGACAGCGCGAAGACGCTGGCGCCGCGCGCCTCGCGCCGCGTGAAGGCGTCGGCATGGATGGAGACGAACAGGTCGGCCTGCACGCGGCGCGCCTTGGCCACGCGCTCGTGCAGCGGCACGAAGAAGTCGCGGTCGCGGGTGAGCATGGCGCGCACGCCGGGCTGGGCGTTCAGGCGGTCGCGCAGCGCCAGCGCGATGGCCAGCACCACGTCCTTCTCGCGCAGGCCGGTGGGGCCGATGGCCCCGGGGTCCTCGCCGCCATGGCCCGGGTCGAGCGCGACGATCAGCAGCCGGTCCACCGCGCGGCGCTCCTCGTCGGTGATCGGGCCCCGCGGCCGCGGTGTGGCCGACGGGGCGGCCGGCGGCGCGGAGGCCGGGGCCGGCGCCGGCAGCGGCAGCGCGGGACGATCCACGCGCGCGATCAGCTCGCCCAGCGCATCCCGCATGGCCTGCGCCGCCGCCGCCTCGGCGGCTTCCTTCTCGCGCACCAGGGCCAGCAGCGGGTCGGGCGCCACCGTGGGGTAGAGGTCCAGCACCAGGCGGTGCTGGTAGGCCGCCACCGGGGCGAGCGCAAAGCGCTGCGGCTGCACGGGCTGCTTCAGGTCGAGCACCAGGCGCACGGTGCCCGGCTGGTACTGGCCCACGCGCACGCTGGCCACGTAGGGGTCATCGGCGCGCACCGTGCCCACGAGCTCGCGCAGCGGCCCGTCCAGCGTGAGCCCGGCGATGTCGACCACCAGCCGTGGCGGGTCGGCCAGCAGCACGTGCTCGGCCTGCAAGGCGGTGTCCGACTCGATGGTGACGCGGGTGTAGTCCTGGGCCGGCCACATGCGCACGCCCACGATGGCCGGGCCGTTGGCGGCGCGCGCCAGCAGCGGCGGCGCCAGCAGCAGCACTAGGCTTCCGCGGCGGCCGCGGTTCATGGGCGCCAGGCCTCCAGCAGCTGCAGGCCGCAGGGGGTGAGCGCCTCGGCGCGCACGCGGCGCAGCCCGTCGGTCTCGGGCTGCAGATGCAGGCGAAGGTCAGGCAGAGGCAGCTGGCCGACGGCCTTCTCCGGCCATTCGGCGAGCTTCAGGCCGGGGGCGGCGAACACCTCGCGGAAACCGGCGTCGGCCCATTCGCGCGGGTCGTCGAAGCGGTAGAAGTCGAAGTGCGAGATGGCCAGCACGCCCGCGTGGTGCGGCTCCAGCACGGCGTAGCTCGGGCTCTTGATGCGGCCGCTCACGCCAAGCGCGCGCAGCAGGTGGCGCACGAAGGTGGTCTTGCCGGCGCCCAGCGGGCCGTGCAGTTCGATGAAGGCGTCGTGCAGCGCGGGCTGCCGCGCCAGTGCCGCCGCGTCGGCGGCACAGTCGGCCTCGTCGGGCCAGGAGAGGGTGCGGCTTCCTAGAATGGGTGCATGCACGAGCGTCGAGACCTCGACATGCCGCTCCTGTGGCGGCAGCTGCGGGAATGGGCGCATCAGCAGGGATTCTCCCAGATCGGTGTGGCCGACGTGGACCTCTCGGCCGCGGAACCCGGCTTCGAGGCCTGGCTGGCCGCCGGGTTCCACGGCGAGATGCAGTACATGGCGGCGCACGGGCTGCGGCGCATGCGCCCGGCCGCGCTGGTGCCGGGCACGCTGCGCGTGGTCAGCGTGCGCATGGACTACCTGCCGCGCGACGCGCCCGAGGACTGGTCGGCGCGCGAGCAGGCGCGGCTGCTCGCGCCGGGCGAGGCGGTGATCTCGGTCTATGCCCGCGGGCGGGACTATCACAAGGTGCTGCGCCAGCGCCTGCAGCGTCTGGCCGAGCGCCTGGCAGCGGAGATCGGCCCCTTCGGCCACCGCGTGTTCACCGACTCCGCCCCGGTGGCCGAGGTGGAGCTGGCCACCCGCGCCGGGCTGGGCTGGCGCGGCAAGCACACCCTGGCCCTGGCGCGCGAGGCAGGCTCGATGTTCTTCCTCGGCGAGCTGTTCGTGGACCTGCCGCTGCCCGTCACGGCGCCGGTGAGCGCGCACTGCGGCAGCTGCAGCGCCTGCCTGGAGGCCTGCCCCACGCAGGCCATCGTCGCCCCCTACCGGCTGGATGCGCGGCGCTGCATCTCCTACCTGACCATCGAGCACCCGGGGCCGATCCCGGAGCCGCTGCGTGCGCCGATGGGCAACCGCGTCTACGGCTGCGACGACTGCCAGCTCGTCTGCCCCTGGAACCGCTGGGCGCAGCGCGCCACGCTGCCCGACTTCGACGCGCGCCTCGGGTCGGAGAGCCTGCTGGCGCTGTGGGCCTGGCGCGAGGACGACTTCCTGCGCCGCACCGAGGGCAGCGCCATCCGCCGCATCGGCTGGGCGCGCTGGCGGCGAAACCTGGCGGTGGCCCTGGGCAACGCCTGGCGCGCCAGCGGCGACCCCGCCATCGCCCGGGCGCTGGCCGAGGCCACGGACACCGGCCTGGCGCGCGAGCACATCGACTGGGCGCTGGCTCAGCGCAGTGCGCCCAGCGCCACCAGCGCCAGCGGCAGGCTGGCCATGCCCAGCAGCGTGGACAAGGTCACCAGGCCGGCCACATAAGGCCCGTGGCCGCCCATGCGCACCGCCAGCACGTAGCTGGAGGCGGCGGTGGGCAGGGCCCCGAAGAGCACGATCACCGTCTGCTGCACGGGTGTCAGCCCGAGCCCGAGCGCACAGGCCAGCGCCACCAGCGGCAGCACCAGGTGGCGCGTGGCCAGCAGGCCGGTGGCCAGCGGCAGGCCTTCGCGCAGCGCGCCCAGGCGCAGGCCGGCTCCCACCGCCATCAGGCCCAGCGGCAGGGCCGCGGCGCCGATGCGCGACAGCGTCGTGTCCACCAGCGTCGGCAGCTGCAGTCCCAGGAGGTTGAAGGCCAGGCCGGAGCCGGTGGCCAGGATGAGCGGGTTGCGTGCCAGCTCGCGCCCGTAGTGCTGCCCGCCCTGGCGCGCCAGCGGCCAGACGGCCGCCACGTTGCACACCGGCACCGCCAGCGCGATCACCAGCGCCAGCGACGCCAGCCCGGGGGCGCCGGCCACCCGCTCCACGGCCGCCAGCGCCACGTACGAGTTGAAGCGGAAGGCCACCTGCGCGCCCGACGCGTGCAGGCCCCCGTCCACCCCGGGCCAGCGCCGCAGCGCGTAGGCCAGCGCGATGCCGGCGCCGGTGACGATCCAGGTGGCCGCGGCCAGCGGCAGGGCCGCCGCCGGTTGCAGCGGGTGGCGCACGATGGCACCGAACAGCAGGGCCGGGAAGAGCAGGTAGTACACGAGCCGCTCGGCCGCGTCCCAGACCGGGCGGTCCAGCGGCGTGTGCCGGCAGATCAGGAAACCCAGCACGATGAGCACGAAGTCCGGGAGCAGCAGCAGCGCGTGCGAACTCACGGGGTGGCGTGCCGGGGCGCGGAGCGGGTCATCCCGCCAGTGTGCCAGCGCGTTGGGGTTGCCATGGGCCACACTCGCGCCATGCCTTTGCCGTCCGACCCGCCCGCCCGCCGCCGCCTGCTGCAGGCCGGAAGCGCGCTTGCGCTGGCGCCGGCGCTGATGCTGCCGCGGCCGGCAAGGGCGCAGGTGGTGGTGGAGGGCTACACTTTCGTGCCCCAGCTCGCGCTGGCGGGCAGCACGCTGCAGCTCAACGGCGTGGGCTTGCGTGCGGTGGCGTGGTTCAAGGGCTACGCCGCCGGCCTGTACCTGGTGCGCAAGGCCACCACCGCCGAGGCGGTGCTGGCCATGACCGGCCCCAAGCGGTTGCAGCTGCGCATGCTGGTGGACGTGCCGACGGCGGAGTTCGTCAAGGCCTTCCACAAGGGCGTGGCGCGCAACACGCCGGCGGCCGGCCAGCCGGCGCTGGCCGAGCGCATGCAGCGCTTCGACGCCATGGTCTCGTCGCTGCGCGAGGTGAAGACCCGTGACGTCGTCGACCTCGACTTCCTGCCGGGCAGCGGCCTGGTGTTCGCCCACAACGGCCGCGCGGTGGGAGAGCCGGTTGCCGGCGACGACTTCTACGCTGCGCTGCTGCGCATCTTCATCGGCACGCGCCCGGTGGACCCCGAGATGAAGACCGGCTTGCTCGGAGGCCCCGTGGGGTGATCCGCCCGGGCGCGGCGGCAGGCTGTACTATGTTTGCCCGATTGTTCCAACCCGTCCACCTGGACCTGCCCATGCACAAGCGACACCTGCTGAACTCCCTGCTCTCGGCCGCCGTCCTGGCCGCCGTGCCCGGGCTGGCCGCCGCCCAGGCGTTCCCCAGCAAGCCCGTGCGTCTGGTCGTGCCCTTCGCGCCCGGCGGCACCACCGACATCATCGCCCGCATCGTGGCCGACCGCATGGGCCAGGCCCTGGGGCAGTCCGTGGTCGTCGAGAACAAGGCCGGCGCCGGCGGCGCCATCGGCGCGATGGAGGTCGTCAAGGCCGCGCCCGACGGCCACACGCTGAGCATGGCCACGGTGTCCACCACCGCCGCCAACCCGGCCATCAACCCGAAGATCGCCTACGACCCGACGACGGACTTCGTGGCCATCACCAACATCGCCGCCACGCCCAACATCATCGCGGTGCACCCGTCGTTCCCGGCCAAGGACTACAAGGCCTTCCTCGACCTGCTGAAGAAGAACCCCGGCAAGTACAGCTATGCCAGCTCGGGCACGGGCGGCATCGGCCACCTGCAGACCGAGCTGTTCAAGAGCCTGTCGGGCACCTTCATCACCCATATTCCGTACCGGGGCGCCGGCCCGGCGCTGAACGACGTGGTGGCCGGCCAGGTGCCCGTGATCTTCGACAACCTGCCCTCGGCCCTGCCCTTCGTGCGCGACAACCGGCTCGTGCCCATCGTCGTCGCCGCGCCGCAGCGCCTGGCCGCGCTGCCCAACGTGCCCACCTTCGCCGAGGTGGGGCTGGCCCCGGTGAACCGCATGGCCTACTACGGCCTGCTGGCGCCCAAGGGCACGCCCAAGGAGGTGGTGGACAAGATCCACGCCGCGGCGATGACGGCGCTGGCCGACCCCGCCGTGCGTAAGCGCATCGAGGACACCGGCTCGCTGATCGTCGGCAACACGCCGGCACAGTTCGCCGAGCAGATCAAGGCCGAACTGGCGGTCTACCGGCAGGTCGTCAAGCAGCAGGGCCTGAAGCTGGATTGAGCGCCGACGCAGCGCTGATCCAGCGCTTCGTCGATGCGCTGTGGCTGGAGGACGGCCTGGCGTCGCTGACGCAGGCCGCCTACCGGCGCGACCTGGAGGCCCTGGCCGCCTGGCTGGCGGCGCAGGGCGGGCCGGGCCTGCTGGCCGCCACCGAGACCGACCTGCGCGCCTACGCGGTGGCCCGCCACGCGGCCAGCCGCGCCAGCACGGCCAACCGGCGACTCACCGTGTTCCGTCGCTTCTACCGCTGGGGTCTGCGCGAGAAGCTGCTCGAGGCCGACCCCACGCTGCGACTGCTGCCTGCGCGGCAGACGCAGCGCGTGCCGCGCACGCTGTCGGAGGCGCAGGTGGAGGCGCTGCTGGCCGCCCCCGACACCACCACGCCGCGCGGCCTGCGCGACCGCGCGATGCTGGAGCTGATGTACGCCAGCGGCCTGCGCGTGAGCGAGCTGACGGGGCTGAAGACCGTGCAGCTCGGGCTGGCCGAAGGCGTGGTGCGCGTCACCGGCAAGGGCGCGCGCGAGCGGCTGGTGCCCTTCGGGGCCGAGGCTGGCGCGTGGCTGCAGCGCTACCTTCAGCAGGCGCGGGCCGAGATCCTCGGCGGCCAGGCGTCGGACGCGCTCTTCGTCACCGCGCGCGGCGGCGCCATGACCCGCCAGCGCGCCTGGATGCTGGTGAAGGCGCATGCGCAGGCGGCCGGTGTGCACGTGCCGCTGTCGCCGCACACGCTGCGCCACGCCTTTGCCACCCACCTGCTGAACCACGGCGCCGACCTGCGCGCGGTGCAGATGCTGCTGGGCCACGCCGACATCTCCACCACCACCATCTACACGCACGTGGCCCGCGAGCGGCTGCGCCTGCTGCACGCGCAGCACCACCCGCGCGGCTGAGGTGGCGCGCCGCGCTGGGCGCGCGGGCATGAAAAAGCCGGCCGGGACGGCAGTCCGGGCCGGCGAGGGCGGTCGAGCGGGGTCGCTCGGGCGACCGCGGTCAGAAGTTGTGGCGCAGCCCCAGGCCGTAGGAGCTGAAGTCCACCACGCCGTTGGCGAGGTCCAGCGACGTGTAGAACGCGTGCAGCTTGGTGCGCTTGCTGAGGTTGTAGTTGTAGGCCACGGTGAACTGGTCGCCGTCGGCCGCGCCATTGCTGCCGCTGCGCTTGCCGACGTTCAGGTGGAACTCGGCCATGCCGACGGTGTACATGCCGGCGAGGCGGAAGTTGTTGTACTCGACGTTGCCGCTGCCGCGCTCGTAGTAGCCGCCGACGGTGAACGCACCCATCTCGTAGAGCGCACGCAGCGCCGTGCTCTTCTGGCCATCGAAGTTCTCGTGGCCCAGGCCCAGGCGCAGCGCGCCGGTCTCGTAGCTCACTGCCATCGACACCGGCGCGTCGGGCTTGCGGCTTTCCTTGAGGCCGTACTGCACGTCGAAGCGCAGCCCGTTGACGGTGGGGCTGGTGTAGGCGATGGCGCTGTCGAGCTGGCCCACCGACACGAAGCCGTACAGGGCATCGGCCGAGCTGCCGGTGTCGTGGTTGTGCATCGACACGTAGTCGGCGGTGGCGAAGTAGGCCTCGCTGGCGGGCATGTTGCCCAGACGGATGGTGCCCATGCTGCCGCTCAGGCTGACCGTGCTCTCGCGGCTCCAGAAGCCGCCCACCGCATTGCCGCCCAGGTTGGCCGCGCCGGTGTCGGCGTTGAAGCCGTGCTCGATCACGAAGCCGGCCTTCAGGCCGCCGCCCAAGTCCTCGGTGCCGCGGAAGCCGATGCGCGAGGCGTTGTCGTAGATGCCGGTGTCGGTGTCGCCGTTGAGCTTCTGGCGCTCGGCGGTGAGGTTGATGCGGCCGTAGATCTCGGTGCTGCTCTGGGCGAAGGCGCTGCCGGCCAGCAGGGCGGCGGCGGCAAGGACGAGCGTGTTCTTCATGGGGGCTCTTTCGTGGGTGGACAGAAGCTGGACGGCGGGGGCGCCGCGTGGCGGCAGTCTAGGCCCGGAACCCCGGGAAGACCCGAGTCGGTGCGGAAATCGCCGCGGCCATCGCCCCCGAGTGGTGCGCCGGCGCAACACTCGCGCCCGGCACACAATGCGCGCCCATGGAACACAGCTTCGTCTCGGCCCTGGTGCTGCTGCTGCTGGTGCTCGACCCGTTCGGCAGCCTGCCCATCTTCATCTCGGTGCTCAAGGGCGTGCCGCCGGCGCGCCGGCGCGTGGTGGCACTGCGCGAGGTCAGCATCGCCTTCGCGGTGCTGGCGCTGTTCATGGTCGGCGGCCAGGCCTTCCTGTCGCTGATGCGGCTGTCGGAGCGTTCGCTGGAGGTGGCCGGCGGCGTGATCCTGCTCATCATCGCCATCCGCATGGTGTTCGCCAGCGGCGGCGAGGTCTATGCCGCCGGCGGCGAGGGGCGCGAGCCCTTCATCTTCCCGCTGGCGGTGCCGCTGCTGGCCGGCCCGTCGGCCATGGCCACGGTGCTGCTGCTGGCCTCGCGCCAGCCCGACCAGCTCTGGACCTGGATGGGCGCGCTGACGGCGGCGATGGCGGTGTCCGGCGCGGTGCTGCTGGCGGCCGACCGGCTGCGCAAGCTGCTCGGCGCCTCGATGGTCGCGGCCATCGAGAAGCTGATGGGCCTGGTGCTGACCGCGATCGCGGTGGAGATGATCCTGGCCGGGCTGAAGCGCTACTTCTTCGAAGCCTGAACGCCGGCGCGGGTCAGCGCCCCCGCTGCTCGGCCGGGACCTCCAGCCGCCGGGCCAGCAGCGACAGCGCCAGCGTGAGCACCAGGTACAGCGCCGAGATCGCCAGGTAGGGCTCCCAGTAGCGCGCGTAGGCACCGGCCACGGTGCGTGCGGCCAGCGCCAGCTCGGCCAGGCCGATGGCGCTGACCAGGGAGCTGTCCTTGATCAGCGTGACGCCCTCGTTCACCAGCGCCGGCACCATGCGCCGGAAGGCTTGCGGCAGCACCACCCAGCGCATGGCCTGCACGTGGGTCAGGCCGAGGCTGTAGGCCGCCTGCACCTGGCCGCGGTGGATGCTCTGGATGCCGGCGCGGAAGATCTCGCTGATGTAGGCGCCGGCGTTCAGGCTCAGCGCCAGGCAGCCGGAGAAGAAGGCGCCGTGGTTCTGCCGGAAGTCGCGCGCCGCGTCGCCGGCCAGCAGCCAGCCGTGGTCCGGGTGCACCAGCGTGGGCATGAGCGCGAAGTGCACCAGCAGGATCTGCACGAACAGCGGCGTGCCGCGGAAGAAGCCCACGTAGGCTGTGGTGGCGCCCCGCGCCAGCCGCAGTGCCAGCGCCAGCGCACGCGAGCGTGGCTTCGGCGCGTCGGCCGAACTGCTCACCAGGCCCAGCACCACGCCCAGCAGCAGCCCGGCGCCGATGGCCACCGCGGTGAGCTTGATCGTCATCCACAGCCCGGCGGCGAACAGCGGCCCGTAGCCGGCCAGGATCTCCCAGCGCAGGTCCATCGCTGCCGCCGTGCGTGCGGTGCCGGCCCGTGGCGCTTACTTCGACGCCGCGGCCGCGGGCGCCGGGGCGGCAGGGGCGGCCGGGGCGCCGAAGTACTTGGCGTAGATGCGGTCGTAGGTGCCGTCGGCGCGGATGGCCTTCAGGCCCTCGTTGAGCTGGGCCAGCAGCTCGGCATTGCCCTTGCGCACGGCGATGCCGTACTGCTCGGGCACGAAGGCCGGGTCGCTGACGGTCTTGAAGCCGCCGGCCGCGTTGTTGGCCACGTAATGGCTGACCACGCCGTTGTCGGCCACCACCGCATCGACGCCGCCCGCCTCGAGCTCCTTGAGCGCCAGCGGCGTGGACTCGAAGCGCTTGACGTTGGTGTTGGTCTTGCCCAGCAGCTGGCTGACCACCTCGTCGCCGGTGGTGCCGGTCTGCACGCCCACCTTCAGCGGCTTCAGGTCGGCGAAGGTGGCCACGGTGCTGCCGGCCTTCACGGCGATCAGCTGGGCGGCATCGAAGTACGGGTCGCTGAAGTCCATGGTCTGCCGGCGCTCATCGGTGATCGTGATCGCCGAGACCAGCATGTCGCGGCCACCCTGCTGCAGCTCGTTGAAGATGCCTTCCCAGGGGGTGTTGACGAACTTCACCTCGAAGCCGGCCTTGGCGGCGATGGCCTGCACCACCTCGATGTCGAAGCCGACGATCTGGCCCTGCTCGTTCTGGCTCTCGAAGGGCGCGTAGGCGGCATCGGTGCCCACCACCACGACCTTGGCCGGCGCCGGTGCGGCGGCGGGGGCCGGCGCGGGCGCCTCCTCCTTCTTGCCGCAGGCGGCGATGACGAGGCCGGCGGCGAGCACGGCGGCGGTGTTCAGGAAGCGACGCTTGTTCATGGGGTGTCCTCCGGTGTGCAGGTGGCGCGGGAGTCTACGCCTGCGGCAGCGCGGCAATCTCCTCGTCGGCGAAGCCGGCGGCGCGGCGCGCCTGGAGGTTGAACGGAGGTTTCAGCCGCGGCGCGCCGTGGCGGCGGGCCAGCTCGGTGTAGTGCGCCACCGGGTCGAGGTCCTCTCGCGCGCAGCACCAGCGGTACCAGCGGTTGCCGATGGCCACGTGGCCGACCTCGTCGCGCAGGATCACGCCGAGGATCTCCACCGCCCGGGCGTCGCCGGCGCGCGCCAGCCGCGCCTGCATCGGCGGTGTGGCGTCCAGGCCGCGCGCCTCCAGCGTGCGCGGCACCAGGGCCATGCGCGCGGTCAGGTCGCCCGCGGTCCGCTCGGCCATGGTCCAGAGGCCGTCGTGGGCGTCGAAGTCGCCGTAGGCGTGGCCGAGCGTGGCCAGGTGCTCGTGCAGCAGCGTGAAGTGCAGCGCCTCCTCGGCGGCCACGCGCAGCCAGTCGCGGTAGTAGGCCTCGGGCAGGCCGGGGAAGCGCCACACGGCGTCCAGCGCCAGGTTGATGGCATTGAACTCGATGTGCGCCACCGCGTGCAGCAGCGCGGCGCGTCCCTCGCGTGTGAACGGGCTGCGGCGCGGCACGGCGGCCGGGTCCACCAGCGCCGGCCGCGCCGGCCGGCCGGGCAGTCCCGCCGGCGTGTCCAGCAGCGTGGCGGTGTCCAGCGGCGGCGGTGAGGCCTGCAGGGCCTGCGCCGCCGCCGCCTTGGCGGCGGGCTCGGTGACGAGCAGGGCGTCGAGGGCGGCGCGGCGGAGCTCCATCCGTAGAATTCTCGCCTTTGTCCACGGAGAGCCCGATGGCCTTGCTCAAGCTCGGCGAGCACCCACCCCGCCTCGGCCCCGGTGCCTGGGTGGCCCACAACGCCACCGTGATCGGCCAGGTGGAGCTGGGTGCCGACAGCAGCGTCTGGTACGGCGCGACGATCCGAGGCGACAACGACCTCATCACGCTGGGCGCGCGCAGCAATGTGCAGGAAGGCGCGGTGCTGCACACCGACGACGGCATCCGCCTGCAGGTGGGCGACGACGTGACCATCGGCCACCAGGCCATGCTGCACGGCTGCACCATCGGCCATGGCACGCTGATCGGCATCCAGAGCATCGTGCTCAACGGCGCGCGCATCGGCAGCCACTGCCTGGTGGGCGCGGGCTCGCTGGTCACCGAGGGGAAGGTCTTCCCCGATGGCGCGCTGATCATGGGCCGCCCGGCGAAGGTGGTGCGCATGCTGGAGCCCGAGCAGATCGAACGCCTGCTCTGGAGTGCGCAGCACTACGTGCAGCAGGCCGCGCGCCACCGCGTGGCGCAGCGGATCGACTGATGTCCGAGCTGCACAAGTTCCTGTTCGAGGGCCTGCCGGTGCGTGGCATGCTGGTGCGGCTGAGCGACGGCTGGCAGGAGGTGCTGCGCCGCCGTGCCACACGCGAGCCCTGGCCGGCCCCGGTGGTGTCGCTGGTGGGGCAGATGTGCGCCGCGGGGGTGCTGATGCAGTCGAACATCAAGTTCGACGGCGCGCTGGTGCTGCAGATCCAGGGCGACGGCCCGGTGCCGCTGGCGGTGGCCGAGGTGCAGCCCAACCTGCGCTTCCGCGCCACCGCCACCGTCTCCGGCCCGGTGGCCGACGGCGAGCGCCTGGCCGCCCTGGTGAACCCGCACGGCCGTGGCCGCTGCGCCATCACGCTGGACCCGACCGACCGCCAGCCGGGCCAGCAGCCCTACCAGGGCGTGGTGGCGCTGCACGGCGACCGCGGCGAGCCGCTGCAGGCGCTGGCCGAGGTGCTGGAGCACTACATGCTGCAGAGCGAGCAGCTCGACACGCGGCTGGTGCTGGCGGCGGATGACCGCGTGGCTGCCGGCCTGCTGATCCAGCGACTGCCGGTGGAGGGCGAGGGCAACCTCGGCGCGCGGGGCTCGCAGGCCGACGAGGACCTGATCGGCCTGTCCGAGGGCTTCAACCGCATCGCCCATCTCGCGGCCACGCTGACGGCCGACGAACTGCTGACGCTGGACGCCGAGACCCTCATCCGCCGCCTGTTCTGGGAGGAGGACCTGCGCCGTTTCGCGCCGCAGGTGCCCGTGTTCGCCTGCCGCTGCTCGCGCGAGCGGGTGCGCGGCATGCTGCGCGGGCTCGGCCGCGAGGAGAGCGAATCGCTGATCGCCGAGCGGGGCGAGGTGGAGGTGGGCTGCGAGTTCTGCGGCCTGCACTACCGCTTCGATGCGGTGGACATCGGCGAGCTGTTCACCCCGGCGGCCGACCAGCCGCCGGGCTCGGCAGCGTCGCACTGACCGGCCGGGCCGCCGCGGCCAGCCCCGCGGCGGCCAGGCTCAGTGCCACCGCCGGGCCGCTGGGCAGGTCGGCGAACCACGACAGCGCCAGCCCGGCGAAGCCTGCGGCCAGCGCGATGCCCAGCGCGGCCGGCAGGCCCAGGCCGCGCCGCAGCCACAGGCCGGGCGTGATCAGGCCGGCGAACACCAGGAACAGTCCCAGCGCCGGCACCGCGAGGCTGGCGACGACGGCGAACAGCGGGAAGAACAGGGCATCGCGCTGCAGCGCCCGCGGCCGCCACCGCACCAGGCCGAGCACGGCCACGGCGCATACCGCCAGCACGCCCGCCTGCGCCGGCTCGGCCCACAGCAGGTCGGCGGCGAGCAGGGCGTCGAGGTGTTCGCGGCCATGGGCGTCGGCGCGCGCGGCCAGCAGCGCACCGGCGGCCCCGGCCACGTAGACCAGGCCGATCAGCGCCTCGCGCCGTGCCGGCCAGCGGCGGGCCAGCCCGGCCACGGCGCCGGCGCACAGCAGCGCACCGGCGGTGGCCGCGGCCTGCGACGGCAGGGGGCCCGGGTGATCGCCCAGTGCGTTGGCCAGCATCACGCCCAGCGCTGCGGCTTGCGCCACCGCCAGGTCAATGAAAACCACGCCACGGGCCAGCACCTGGGCGCCCAGCGGCGCCAGCGCCAGCAGGCCGGCCACCAGCGCGGCGGCCGGCCAGACGAACCAGCCGTGGGCGATGCCGTCGAGCATGGGTGTGCCCGGCCTCAGCGCGTGCCGCCGCCGGCGCCCTGCGCCTGCAGCAGCGCCGCGAGCAGGGCGTCGAACCAGCGGCCCAGCGCGTCGGGGGCCTCCGGGTCTTCCACGGTGGCGGGCAGCACCAGCAGCGGCACGGTGCGGCTGGCGGTGCCCGGCGGGCTGCCCAGCTGCCCCGTCAGCCAGCGGCCGGCGCGCGGGTCCTGGTGGCGCGCCACCACCACGGCCAGCGGCGGTGCGCCGCGCAGGCGGTCCAGCAGCGCCTGCAGGTGGCCGGGCGTGGGCGCCATGCCGGGCCGCGGCTCGAGGTCGGCCACCGGCACCAGCCCCAGCCAGTCCCAGAGGTAGCCGAAGCTGGTGTGCTGTGCCGCCACCGGTGCGCCGCGCAGGCCGGCGGCGCGTGCGGCCCAGGCGTCGGTGCGGGCCGCCCAGTCGCGGTCGAAGGCCTCGGCCCGCGCCCCGATCGCCGCGGCCTGGTCCGGCGCCACCGCCTGCAGCGTGCGCGCCAGGGCCCGGGCCACCGTGCGCAGGCGGCGCGGGTCGGCGTGCAGGTGCGGGTTGCCCTCGGCGTGCACGTCACCGGCGAAGGGGTTGCCGCCCCCGCCAGGCCGGGGGTCGAGCAGGCTCACGTGGGCGGCGGCGTGGAACATGCCGGGCGCGCCGTCCTGCACGCGCGGGTTGCCGGCGCGCTGCTGCAGGGCCGGCAGCCAGCCGGCCTCGAGCCCGGCACCGGTGCACACCGCGAGGTCGGCCGCGCGCAGCTGCGCGATCAGCGCCGGCCGGGCCTCGATGTGGTGCGGGTCCTGGCCGGCGTGGGTGGCCACGTGCAGGCGCAGGCCCGCGGTGTCGGGCAGCAGGGCGCGCACCAGCGCGGCCCACTCCGGCTCGCAGGCGAAGACCGTCAGCACCCGCGACGCGGCCGACGCCTGCTCTGGCAGCAGGGCCGCCGCCACGACGGCCAACGCCACGGCGGCGCGGCACAGGCGTTCAGAAGCTGTGCGCACCGTGGGCTCCGAAGCTGAGCACGTACTGCAGCTGCAGGCTGCGGCGCTGTGCGTCGTCGAAGCCCTGCGCCTGGCGCTGCGTGGTGGCCTGCAGGCGCAGCGCCTGGCCGTGGGTGGGCTTCCAGGCGAGCATCACCGCGTGTTCGCGCAGCCGGCCGTCGTGGAAGTGGTCCTCGTGCGGCATGCGCACGCGCAGCCAGTCGGTGCGCACGCCCACCTCCCACGCGGGGTCGAAGCGCCACACCACCGACAGCGCCGCCGCCTGGTGGCGGTCGGCCGACGTGGCGTGTTCCCCCAGGTCGGTGATGCGCGCGAACTCCGCCGTCACGCGCAGCTGGCGTTCGCGGTTGTTGCCATCCGGCGCCCATTTCCAGGTGGCGTCCAGCAGCCACAGGCGGCCGCCGCTGAACTCGGCGCCATGGGCATGGTCGTGGCCCTCGTGCGCGTCGTCGTGGTCGTCGTCGTGACCCTCCTCGTCGCCGTCCGCATGCCCTTCCTCGTGCTCGTGTTCGTGGGCCGCCATGCGGCGGTTGTGAACCCAGGCCGCACCGAACTGCCAGCTGTGGGAGCGGCCGATGTCGGCGCCGGTCTTCAGGCTCAGCGCCACGGCGCCCGGGCTGCGCGAGGTCTCGGCCTCGGGCACCAGCTGCCGGCCGCGGAAGGCCTCGGCCCCGAGCATCAGGTAGAAGGGCGTGGGCGCGGTCCAGTTCAGGCGCAGCCCGTCGTCGAACCAGTGGCCGCCCAGGAAGGCGCGGTACAGCAGCGGGCGTTCGACGAAGTCGTCGGCATGGGCGTGCTGCGCGTTGAGCGCGCCGATCTGCGACGCGAAGCGCCCCGCGCGCAGCTGCAGGCCCAGCGGCAGCGTGCGCGTCTCCAGCCAGGCCTCTTCCAGCTCGGCCTCGAGCCGGCCGTCGTGCTGGTGCGCGGCCACGGTGATCTGTGCGCCGAGCAGGGCGCCCAGGTTGCCGCGTGCGGAGAGGTCGCTGTGGCCCAGGGCGAGGCCCTGCGCGCGCTGGCCCAGCGCCAGCGCGCGCGAGGTGGCGGCGGCGTCGAGCACCGCGCCGACCTGCCAGTCCTGCGCACCGGCCGGCGCGGCCCACAGGGCGAGGGCGGCGCCGGCCGCGGACAGGAGGGCCACCGTGCGTGCGGTGTGGGGCGATGTCGGTGAGGGCAAGGCAGGCTCCGCGGTGTCGAAAACCTGCGAATGATAGTGCAATATCAACAAGCATCGACGCGTGCCGGCCCCCCGGCGCGGCCGCACCGGGGGTCGGAGCCTTGGCGTGTGCCGGGCGCGCGGCCGTGCCGCCCCGGGCAGGTCAGCGCGTCATCCAGCGCCGGCTGGCGTGGCTGAGGCCGTCGACGATGGCCACCAGCAGCAGCATGGCGCCGAGGATGGTGCAGGTCTTGCCCATGTGGAACAGGCCCATGTGGAAGGCCAGCAACTGCCCGAGGCCGCCGGCACCCACCACGCCCAGCACCGCGGCGGCGCGGATGTTGTTCTCCCAGCGGTAGAGCGTGTAGCTCAGCAGCTGCGGCAGCACCTGCGGCAGCGTGGCGTAGAGGAACACGCGGCCGGAAGGCACGCCGCTGGCGCGCAGCGCGTCGGCCGGGCCGGTGGGCGCGTTCTCGATGGCCTCGGCGAACAGCCGGCCGAGCACGCCGGTGGTGTGCAGCGCGAGCGCCAGCGTGCCGGCAAAGGGGCCGAGGCCGGCACTGATGAGCAGCAGCGCGGCCCACACCAGCTCCGGGATCGAGCGCAGCGCGTTGAGCAGCAGCCGCGTGGGCGACCGGGCCAGCGCGCGCTGCCCGGCGTGCAGGCGGCTGGCCGGCAGCGCCAGCGCCAGCCCGGCCGCGGCCGCCAGCGCCGTGCCCAGGGCCGACATCGCCAGCGTCTCCCAGGCGCCCACCAGCACCTTGTGCAGGAAGGGCGGGCTCAGGTCGGGCGGGAAGAACTCGCCCACGAAGCGGCCCATGCTGCGCGCCGCCTCCAGCGACAGGAACTGCGCCCACTGCAGGTCCAGCGACCAGAAGCTGGCGACCACCAGCACCAGCAGGCCGGCGACGAACCAGCAGGCCTTGCAGCGGGCGCTGAACAGCGGCGGCGGCAGTCGGTAGGGCGTGTTGGCGGCGGGGCGTGGCGGCGTCATCGGCACTCCCGTTCAGCCCAGCGCACGGCGCAGGCTGGCGCTCACGCGGTCGGCCAGCGCCACCAGGGCGATGAAGACCAGCAGCATCGTCGCCACCTCGCCGCCGTTGAACATCTTCATCGAGTTGTCGAGCTGCTGGCCCAGTCCGCCGGCGCCGATGAAGCCCAGCACCACCGAGGAGCGGATGGCGCACTCCCAGCGGTAGACGGTGTAGCTGGTCAGCTCGGCGGCGTTGTTGGGCAGCAGGCCGTAGAACAGGGCCTGCAGTCGCCCGCTGCCGTTGCGCAGCAGGGTGGCCGAGGCGTGCGTGTCGCCCGACTCCAGGATCTCGGCGTACACCTTGCCCAGCATGCCGCCGTAGGTGAGCGCGATGGCCAGCACGCCGGCCGTGGGGCCGAGGCCGACCACGCGCACGAACACCAGCGCCCACACCAGCTCGGGGATGGAGCGCAGGATGATCAGCGTCCAGCGCGCGACCTGGCGCACGACGGCGGGCAGCGTGGCCATGCGGCCGCCCAGCGCCGAGATCGACAGCACGCGCGTGCACAGCAGCGTCAGCGGCACGGCCGTCACCAGCGCCAGCACGATGCCCACGGTGGCGATGGCCACGGTGCGCCAGGTCTCGCGGGCCACCATGGCCAGGAATTCGGCGTCGTGGGCCAGCGGGAAGAAGCTGCCGATGAACTGCGCGCTGACGCGCAGGTTGTCGGGTTCCACCAGCACCCAGGGCTTGAACTCGGTGGCCACCAGGAGCGGCCCCAGCAGCACCAGCGTCGCGCCGGCCCAGAACAGGCGGCCGAGCCACGCGGGGTCGCGGTCGACCGGGCGCAGGCGGGTGGTGCTGTTCATCGGCAGTGCATCACGGCCGGCGCCGCAGGCCCGGCCGCCGCCTCGACGGCGTCGGCGCCGGGCGGCGCGCCCAGCAGCTCGTGCTCGTGCTGCGCGTACAGGCGCGCCAGGTGCTCGCGGGTCACCGCCGCCGAGGGCAGGTCGAAGGCCAGGCGGCCGTCGCGCAGGCCGACGATGCGCGGGAAGCTGGCCAGCGCCACGTCCACCTGGTGCAGCGTGGCCACCAGCGTGCGGCCGCCTTCGCGCGCGGCCTCGGTGAGCGTGGCCACGGCCTGACGCGAGCGTGTGGGGTCCAGCGCCGACAGCGGCTCGTCCACCAGCCACAGGCTGGCGGGCGCCAGCAGCCCGCGCGCCAGGCCCACCCGCTGGCGCTCGCCGCCGGACAGGCGATCCACGCGCTCGAAGAGCTTCTCCGGGAGGTCGAAGCGCTCCAGCGCCGCATGGGCCGCCGGGATGTCCACCGGGTAGAACAGCGATCGCAGGCTCTGCAGCAGCCCCATCGCCGGCAGGCGGCCGGCGAGCACGGCCGTCACCACCCGCTGGCGCGGGGGCAGCGGCGGCACCTGTGGCGCCAGCAGCAGGCGCCCGCGCAGCCGCTGCAGGGCCGGGCGCGGCAGCGCCCAGGGGTCCTGACCGTCCAGCCGCAGCTGCCCTTCCGACGGCCTCAGCGCACAGGCCAGCAGCTGCAGCAGGGTGGTCTTGCCGGCGCCGGACGGGCCGATCACGGCCAGCTGCTCGCCGGCCGCCACCTGGAGGTCCAGCGCGGCAATGGCCGGCGCGGCACCGGCACGCGCGGCCGGGTGGCGCGCGCTGGCGCGCTGCAGTTCGATGCGCATCGGTCGGGCCGTGGGGTCAGAGCAGGCCGGCGCTGCGCGCGGCGGTTTCCAGGCCCTTGTAGTTGCCCGCCTCGGTGGGGATCTAGCGCGTGGCGCGGTTCAGGCGCAGGATCTCCGCCTGTTCCGGCACGGCCGGGTCCAGCGACAGCAGCGCCTGCTTGATGCGCTCGCGCAGGTCGGCCGGCATGTCGGCGTGCACCGACCAGTTGTAGTTGAAGTAGCCCGGGGTGGTGAAGAACACGTCCACCGCCTTGGTGTCGACCTTGTTCTCGCCGACGAACTTGCGCCAGACGGTGATGTCCAGCGCGGCGGCGTCGACCTTGCCGCTGACCACCGAGGCGATGGTCGCGTCGTGCGCACCGCTGTAGGCGATGCGGCGGAAGTCCTTCTCCGGCTCGATGCCCGCGGCAAGCAGGAAGCTGCGCGGCATCAGGTGCCCGGAGGTGCTGCTCTGCGAGCCGAAGCTGACCTGCTTGCCCTTCATGTCCGCCAGGCTGCGGATGCCGGAGTCGGTCTTGGCGATGAACACCGACTGGAAGCGGGTGTCCTCCTCGCGCTGCGCGATCGGGACCACCTTGCCGCCGGAGCGGATGTTGGCCTGCACGAAGGTGAAGCCGCCGAACCAGACGACGTCGACCTTCTTGTTGACCAGCGACTCCACCGCCGCCGGGTAGTCGCTGACCGGCGTGAACTCCACCTTCATGCCCAGCTTCTTCTCGAGGTAGGACGCCAGCGGCGTGAACTTGCGCACCTGCTCGGTGGCCGCCTCCTCGGGGATGGTGGTCACGCGCAGCACGGTCTGCGCGTGTGTCAAGGTGCCGAAGGCGAGCAGGGCGCAGGTCAGCAGCGCGCGGCGGGTGCGGGACGGGGACAGCGAGATCATGGCGAAGCTCCTCGAGGCCTGAAGCGTGCGGTGGGGGGGAAGGGCAGCCGGTCGGTCGGGCCGGCCGTGCCGACATTACAGCCGAACGCAGCCGTTCGCGCAGGCCGCTGCTAGAGTCGCCCGCATGCGAGCCCCCGAATTCCTGCAGCGCTTCGCCCCGGATGCGGCGGCGGTGCGCGACGAGATCGTGCGCGGCCTGGGCCGCCAACCTGCCCATGTGGCGCCCAAGTTCTTCTACGACGAGCTCGGTTCGCGGCTGTTCGACGCCATCACCGCGCTCGACGAGTACTACCCCACGCGCACCGAGGCGGCCATCTTCGCCGCCCACGCCGGCGAGATGGCCGCGGCCTGCGGCACCGGGCGCCCGCTGCTGGACCTGGGTGCGGGCAACTGCGCCAAGGCGGCGTCGCTGTTCGCCGCGCTGCAGCCTTCGCAGTACGTGGCGGTGGACATCTCGGTGGACTTCCTGCGCACCGCGCTGGCGCTGCTGCAGCAGCGCCACCCGGCGCTGCCGATGCTGGGCCTGGGGCTGGACTTCTCGGCCGCACTGGAGCTGCCCGATGCGGTCATGCCCGGGCCGCGCACGCTGTTCTACCCGGGCTCGAGCATCGGCAACTTCACGCCCGACGAGGCGCTGAGCTTCCTGCGCCGCGTGCACGCGGCCTGTGCCGGCGGTGCGCTGCTGATCGGTGTCGACCTGGTCAAGGACAAGGCGGTGCTGGACGCCGCCTACGACGATGCGCTGGGCGTCACCGCCGCCTTCAACCTGAACCTGCTGCGCCACGTGAACGCGTTGGTGGGCAGCGACTTCGACCCCCGCCGCTGGCGCCACGTGGCGTACTACGACGAGGCCGCCAGCCGCATCGAGATGCACCTGGAGGCCCGCGAGGCCCACACCGTGCGCTGGCCGGGCGGCGAGCGCCGCTTCGCCGCCGGCGAGCGCATGCACACCGAGAACTCGTGCAAGTACCGGCCCGGCGACTTCGAGGCGCTACTGCACGACGCCGGCTTCCGCGGCCTGCGCCGCTGGACCGATGCGCGCGGCTGGTTCGCGGTGTTCGCGGCGCAGGCCTGACCATGGACCCGGCGGCCCCGGTGCATTGCCGCTGGCAGGGGCCGGACCTGTGGCTGGAGCTGCAGGGCAGGCCCGGTGCCCGCCGCGACGGCTTCGGCCGCATCCAGGGCGGCCGGCTGCAGGTGCTGATTGCCGCCGCGCCGGAGGCCGGCCAGGCCACGGCCCGCCTGCTGGCCTTCCTGGCCGAGGCCTTCGAGGTGCCGCGCAGCGCGGTGCGGCTGCGCTATGGCCAGTCCAGCCCGAAGAAGGGTGTGGTGGTGCAGGCGCCGAGGCGGCTGCCGGCCGAGGCCGCCATCCCCGTGGCGACCCTGCCCGCCGCCGCCCCGGCGGCCGACGGCCTCAGGCGGCGCAGCTCCTGAAACCCGCGAACAGGTCGTTGCGCTCGGCCGGAAAGTAGTTGCGGTAGTGCGGGTGCGCCATGCAGGGCAGGGTGGCGAAGCAGGCGCCGCGCAGCACCGGGCGGCCGTCGAACCAGGGCTGCGAGTAGTCGCGGTAGGGGTGCGGGCGGAAGCCGGGCCAGGGCTCGAAGGGGCTCGCGGTCCACTCCCAGACCTCGCCCCAGGCAAAACCCTCGGCGTGCTCGGCCGCCCACTGCCACTCGGCCTCGGTGGGCAGGCGCCGGCCGGCCCAGCGGCACCAGGCCTCGGCCTCGTGGCACGTGAGGTGCATCACCGGCTCGTCGTCGGTCATGGCCACCCACTCGCCGAAGGCGGCACGCTGCCAGATCCCGTCCTCGAGCACCAGGTGGCGCGGCCGGCCCGGGCTGTGGCGCTGGCGCCAGGCCCAGCCGGCCTCCGTCCAGCAGTCCGGGTCGTCATAGCCGCCGGCCTCGACGAAGGGGCGGAAGCGGCCCCAGCTCACGGCGGAACGGTCGATGGCGAAGGGCGCCAGCGTCAGCGCCAGCGTGCCGCCTTCGTTGTCGAAGTGGAAGCCCGCGCCGCGGTGGCCGAGCACGAGCTCGCCGCCCGCGCAGGCCAGCTCGCCGGCCGCGCCCGGCGCCGGGCCGCGCCGTGGCAGCGCCGCGCCGATGGGCAGGGCCAGGTGCTGTGCCATGTAGGCCGCGGCCTCGGCGTGCATGGCCTCGTGTGCCAGCGCCCAGCGGAAGAAGAAGAGTCCGGCGTCGTCGTCGTGCGCACGGGCCAGCAGTGCGTGGGTGCGCGCGCGCACCTCGGCGGCGTAGCGCAGCGTGAGGGCGGCGTCCGGCAGGTCCAGGTGCCAGCGCCGGGTGTGGGCCACGGTGCTGCTGTCGTACAGCGCGTCGGCACGCGGCAGCCACGACGCCGCCAGCGCGGCGCCGGGGTCGGCCTCGTCGCCACGCAGGCGCTGGGGGTTGCGCGCCAGCCAGCGCTCCTCGAACCAGGCCACATGGCCCAGTTCCCAGCGGGGCGGGTTCAGCTCGGGGGCGTAGCGGATGTCCATGGCCGGCGGCAGCACGCGGCGCCAGGCGTCGAACAGCGCCAGCGTGTGCGCCCGCACCTCGTCCAGCGCACCGGCGAGCCAGCCGGCGCCCGCGTGCCGCAGCGCGTGGGCGTCCCGATGGACGGAGGATGCGGGCGCGGCAGGCTCGGCGGACAATGGCTTCTCCGATGACGACACAGACCCTCTGCCTGGTGACGCCGGCGCTGGCCGGCGCGAACAATGGCAACTGGCAGACCGCGCGCCGCTGGGCACGGTTCCTGGCCGCCGATTATCGGGTGCGCCTGTGCAGCCGCTGGGACGGCAGGCCGGCCGATGCCATGCTGGCGCTGCACGCGCGGCGCTCCGCCGAATCCATCCACGCCTTCGCGCGCGCCCACCCCCACCGCCCGCTGGTGGTGGCCCTCACCGGCACCGACCTCTACCGCGACATCGCGGTCGACGCCGACGCCCAGCGCTCGCTGGCGCTGGCCTGGCGGCTGGTGGTGCTGCACGAGCGCGCACCGGACGACGTGCCGCCGGCCTTCCGCGACAAGGCCGTGGTGTGCTTCCAGTCCACCGCCGCGCTGCCGCCGCTGCCCAAGCCGGTGCGCCACCTGCGGGCGCTGATGGTGGGCCACCTGCGCGACGAGAAGTGGCCGCAGACGCTGTGGGCCGCCGCCGCGCTGCTGCGCCAGCGCACCGACATCCGGATCGACCACATCGGCGCGCCGCTGGACCCTGCGCTCGGCGCGGCGGCGCAGGCCTGCGCCGCCGCCTGCCCGCAGTACCGCTGGCTCGGCGGCCTGCCGCACGGCCAGACGCTGCGGCGCATCCGTCAGGCGCATGTGCTGGTGCATGCCAGCCGCATGGAAGGTGGCGCGCACGTGGTGATGGAGGCGCTGTGCCGCGGCACGCCGGTGCTGGCCTCGCGCATCCCGGGCAACGTCGGCATGCTCGGTGCCGACTTCGGCGGCTATTTCCCGCCCGGTGACGCCCAGGCACTGGCGACCCTGCTGCAGCGCGCGCGCGACGAGCCCGCTATGCTGCCGGCATTGCGGGCGCAGGGTGACCGCCGCGCCCCGCTGTTCGACCCGGCGCACGAGCGCGCGACGCTGCGCCGCCTGATGCAGTTCCCGACCCCGGAAACCCACCCATGAACATGCCCGAACACCCCGCCGAACCGCGGCTGACCTCGCTCTCCCACGGGGGTGGCTGCGGCTGCAAGATCGCCCCCGGCGTGCTCAGCGAGATCCTCAAGGGCACCACCGGCATGCCGGTGCCGCCGCAGCTGCTGGTGGGCATCGAGACCGCCGACGACGCCGCGGTCTACCAGCTCAACGACGAGCAGGCGCTGATCGCGACGACCGACTTCTTCATGCCCATCGTCGACGACCCCTACGACTTCGGGCGCATCGCGGCCACCAACGCCATCAGCGACGTGTACGCGATGGGCGGCACGCCGATCATGGCGCTGGCACTGGTGGGCATGCCGATCAACGTGCTGTCCACGCAGACCATCGGCCGCATCCTCGAGGGTGGCAACGCCGTCTGCCGTGCCGCCGGCATCCCGATCGCCGGCGGCCACACCATCGATTCCGTCGAGGCCATCTACGGCCTGGTGGCGTTGGGCCTGGTGCACCCGCGGCGCGTGAAGCGCAACGCCGACGCCCGTGCCGGCGACCGGCTGGTGCTGGGCAAGCCGCTGGGCGTGGGCGTGCTCAGCGCGGCGCTGAAGAAGGAGCAGCTGGCACCCGAGGGCTACGCCCAGATGATCGCCAGCACCACGCGCCTGAACACGCCCGGCCCGGAGCTGGCGGCCCTGGACGGTGTGCACGCGCTCACCGACGTCACCGGCTTCGGCCTGGCCGGGCACGGCCTGGAACTGGCCCGGGGGGCGAAGGCGCAGGCGGTGATCGACTGGGCGCGCGTGCCCTTGCTGCCTGGCGTGCGCGCGCTGGCCGCGCAGGGCATGGTCACCGGGGCTTCCGGCCGCAACTGGGCCGGCTACGGCGCCGAGGTGACGCTGCCGCCCGGCTTCGCCGCCGAGGACCGCGCGCTGCTGACCGACCCGCAGACCAGCGGCGGCCTGCTGGTGTCGTGCGACGCGGGCAGCGTGGGCGCCGTGATCGACATCTTCCGCCGCCATGGCTTCGACGCCGCGGCCGAGATCGGCGAGGTGGTGGCTGGCGCGCCCGGTCTCGTGGTGCGCTGAGGCCGCGCCGCGGTCACCGCCGACACGGCGCGACACGGGGGACACCGTCCCGAGGGTAGTCGCGCGGTGCCGCTCGGGGGATCATCCTCTATGCTGACCATGCTGACCATGCTGACCATGCTGACCATGCGGGCCATTCCGGCCGCTTGGATGCATGCATGAGCCCATTTCGGAGTGCGCCATGACGGATGTGACGCTCGACCGTGACTTGTTCCTGCGGACCCTGGTCCGCGAGCTGTCCGGCACGCTGCAGGACGTGGTCGGCCTGGACGAGGCCGCTGGTTTCATCAGCGTGGTCGGCCAGCGCATGGGCGATCGCATCAACGCCGACTACCGGCGTGCGCTGGGCGCCGAAGCGCTGTCGCGGCCGCAGGTGGCCACGGTGCTCGTGGACCTGAAGCGCTGCATCGAGGGCGACTTCCGCGTGGTCTCGCAGGACGACGACCGCATCGTGCTGGACAACGGGCGCTGTCCGTTCGGCGACAAGGTGCTGGGCCGGCCGTCGATGTGCATGATGACCTCCAACGTGTTCGGCGTGATCGCGGCGGAGAACCTCGGCCAGGCCAAGGTGGAGCTGCAGGACACCATCGCCGCCGGCGCGCCGCGCTGCCGCGTGGTGGTGCACCTGCGGGCCACGCCGGAGGCCGAGGAGGCCGAGGGCCGCGAGTACTTCCGGAGCGAGTGAGCCGCGGCCCTGCCCTGGCGCGGCCGCGATGGAGACCCCGATGCGCCCGGTGCTCGACGCGCTGCCCGAACCCATGCTGCTGCTGCTGCAGGACGGCACCATCCTGCATGCCAACCGCGCTGCGGCGGCATGGTTGCGCCGCCTGCCGGGTGCGCTGAGCGGCCGGGCTCTGGCCGAGCTGGTGGACGCCGACGCACCGGCGCTGCGGGCCCTGCTGCGCCAGGGCTGGCGCAGTGCCCGCTTCAGCCCGGCGCGGCTGCGCTGGCGGCGGGGCGAGGGCGCGCTCGAGGACTGCCGCTGCGAGCTGGCCCACGTGGCCGCCAGCGACGCCCACCCCGCCGGCATCCTGCTGCGCCTGCTGCCCGGGGCGGCGGCCAGCGGGCGTTTCCTGGCCCTCACCGAGCGGGCCGAGGCGCTGACGCGCGAGGTGTCGCGCCGGCGCCGGGCCGAGCTGGCGCTGCAGGAGCAGCGCGAGTGGCTGGAGGTGGTGCTGCACAGCATCGGCGATGCCGTGGTCGCCACCGACGCGCAAGCCCGGGTGGTGTTCATGAACCCGGTGGCCGAGCGGCTCTGCGGATGCCTGGGCAGCGAGGCACGCGGCCAGCCGGTGGAGCGCGTGATGCCGCTGGCCGCGGCCGGCGAGCCGCTGGCGCTGCACCCGGTGCGCCGGGCGCTGTCCGAGCGCCGGGTGGTCGGGCTCGACCCGGGCACCTCGCTCGTGCCGCGCCAGGGTCCGGCCCTGCCGGTGGACGACGCCGCCGGCCCCATCGTCGACGGGCGTGGCGAGGTGATCGGCGCGGTCATCGTGTTCCGCGAGATCAGCGACCGCCTGCAGGCCGAGACCGAGCGCCGCGAGCTGGAGCGCCGGCTGCGCGCGGCGCAGAAGATGGAGGCCATCGGCACGCTGGCCGGCGGCATCGCGCACGACTTCAACAACGTGCTCGGCGCCATCCTCGGCAACGCCGGCCTCGCGCGCGACGAGCTCGCACCCGACCACCCGGTGGCGCCGCGGCTGGCGCAGATCGACCGCGCCGGCCGGCGTGCGCGCGAGCTGGTGCGGCAGATCCTGGCCTTCAGCCGCCGCCAGCCGCAGAAGCTCGAGCGCGTGGACCTCGCCGGCATCGCGCGCGACTGCGTGGAGCTGCTGCGCAGCACGCTGCCGTCGAGCGTGGAGCTGCTGCTCGACGGTGTGGACGACGCCCCCATCACCGTGCTCGGCGACGCCTCGCAGCTCGACCAGGTGCTGATGAACCTGTGCACCAACGCCTGGCAGGCGCTGGTGGACGGCACCGGCCGCATCGAGGTGTCCATCGGCGTGGAGCACGGGCCGCCGCCGCCCGGCCTGCTGGGCGGCCTGGCGCCCTGGGGCGGCGAGCCGCGGGCGCGGCTGACCGTGCGCGACGAAGGCGCCGGCATGGACGCGGCCACGCTGCAGCGCATCTTCGAGCCGTTCTTCACCACGCGCATGCAGTCCGGCGGCACCGGGCTCGGGCTGGCGGTGGTGCACGGCATCGTCGCCGAGCACCGCGGGCAGCTGGCGGTGTGCAGCGCGCCCGGGCGCGGCACGCGCTTCGACCTGTTCCTGCCGCTGGTGGGTGCGCCGCTGCCGGCCGACCCGGTGCTGGAGCGTGCCGACCGCGCCGAGCGTGCCGAGCGTGCCCGCGGCGGCGGGCGCCGCGTGCTGGTGGTCGACGACGACGAGCTGATGCGCCTGACGCTCGACGCCGTGCTCGCCCGCGACGGCTGGGCGGTGCGCACCTGCCCCGGCGGTCAGGCCGCGCTGAGCATGCTGGCCGCGGCGCCGCAGGAGGTGGACCTGCTGGTCACCGACTACAACATGCCCGGCATGACCGGTCTCGGCCTGGCCGCGCAGGTGCGGCAGCGGTACGCGACACTGCCGGTGATCCTGGCCTCGGGCTACCTGTCGGAGGACCTGCGGCGCGGCGCGGCGGCCATCGGCGGCGTCATCCTCATGAACAAGGAAGACTGCTTCGACCGCCTCTCGCTGCTGATCGACGAGACGCTGCGCGGCGCCTGAGGGGGCGCCGGCCCGTCGTGGCGTGGGCGACGACAATCGCGCCATGCGCATCGTCGATCTCGAGCAACGCCTGGCCGCGCTGGGCGCCGGCCCCGGCCACGCGGCGCGCGTGCTGCGGCACTGGGTGCAGGCGCGTCCGCAGGCGGCGGGCCGGCGCGACGTGGCCCACTTCCTGCCGCGCCCGCTGCTGCAGGCCCTGCCGGCGCTGGAGGCCGAGCTGGCCGGGCTGGCACGGCTGCGCGAGCGTCACCCGGGCGGCGACGGCTCGGCGCGCCTGCTGGTGGACCTGGCCGACGGCCAGACCGTGGAGACCGTGCTGCTGCCGCGCCAGGGCGTGTGCGTGTCCACGCAGATCGGCTGCGCCGTGGGCTGCGGCTTCTGCATGACCGGCCGCAGCGGCCTGCTGCGGCAGCTCGGCAGCGCCGAGATCGTGGCGCAGGTGGCGCTGGCGCGCACGCTGCAGCCGGTGCGCAAGGTGGTGTTCATGGGCATGGGCGAGCCGGCCCACAACCTGGACAACGTGCTGGACGCCATCGAGCTGCTGGGCACCCAGGGCAACCTGGCCCACAAGCAGCTGGTGTTCTCCACGGTGGGCGACGCGCGCGCCTTCGAGCGGCTGCGCGAGCCCGGCGCCCGGCGCGTGCGGCCGGCGCTGGCGCTGTCGCTGCACTCCACCCAGGCCGAGCGGCGCGCCGCGCTGCTGCCACGTGCGCCGCGCTGGGAGCCGGCGGCGCTGCTGGCCGAGGCCCTGGCCTACGCACGGGCCAGCGGCTACCCGCTGCAGGTGCAGTGGACGCTGCTGGCCGGCGTCAACGACGGCGACGACGAGCTGCAGGCGCTGGTGCCGCTGCTGCAGGGGCAGCCCGCGATCCTGAACATGATCCCGTACAACGCCGTCGACGGGCTGCCCTTCCGGCGGCCCGACGCCGCGCGCGTGACCGAGATCTTCCGCCGGCTGAACCAGCAGGGCGTGCTCACGCGCATGCGGCAGTCGGCCGGGCAGGACGTGGACGCCGGCTGCGGCCAGCTGCGCGCGCGGCGGGTGGTGCCGGTGCTGCCGGCCGCGACGGGCAGCGCCGTGGGTGCCGTGCCCGGCGCCCAAGGCGCGCTGGCCTGACCGTCTGGCCAGGCCGCGAGCGCCGGGCCGCCGGCGGGGCCCTCAGGCCGCGGCCGCGAGCCCGTTGGCGAAGTGCGCCAGCATGCGTGCGCGCGCCGCCTCGCCGTCGCCGTCCTCGATGGCCTGCATCAGCGCCCGGTGCTCGGCCAGCGACTCCGCCAGCCGGCCCTGCTTGAACAGCGAGTGGTGGCGGTTGAGCTTCATCACCTTGCGCAGGTCGGCCACGATCTGCTGCGCCCAGCGGTTGCCGGCCATCTGCAGCAGTGCCATGTGGAAGGCCTCGTTGGTGGCGAAGAAGGCGTCGCGCTGGCGCGCGTGGCGCTCCAGGCGCTCGTGCAGCGCGCGCAGCTCGGCGCGCTGGTCGGCGCTGGCGCGCGTGGCCACCTCGGCGGCGGCATCGCTCTCCAGCAGCCCCAGCAGGTGGTAGACCTGGGCCACATCGGCGCGCGACATCTCGGCCACGAAGGCGCCGCGGCGCACCTTCATCGTCACCAGGCCTTCCACCGCCAGCACCTTCAGCGCCTCGCGCAGCGGCGTGCGGCTGATGCCCAGCTCGGCGGCGAGCTTCATCTCGTCGATCCAGCTGCCGGGCTCCAGCCGGCGGCTGAAGATCTGCTCGCGCAGCTGCTCGGCCACGTCGAGGTAGAGCGCGCGGCGGGTGAGCGGCGGGGCGGGCGCGGCAGCGGTGTCGAGGTCGGCCATGCGGCGGTGTCGGGTGGGGCAGGAGGCCTGCCGCGGCGCCACGCACAAAGGCGTGATCCACCGGGCAGAAGGGCGAGCGATGTCAGCTTCGTGTAGCCCTCTAATTCATAATTATGCATAATCGAGCCCGTTCAACAAGGCTGCTCGGCCACGGCGCTGCGGGGCCGTCCCGGCACCGCGCATCCCGTCCGAACCGGCACCGCGCGCACCCTGGTGCCGTGGCGCCGGCTCGAGGGCCATGCCTCAGCCCCAACGCCTTCACCCGCCTGCCCGGAACCCTGCCGTGAGTGACACGCCCGAATTCAAGCCCGCCACGCTGGCGCAATGGACCGAAGCCGCCGCCAAGGCCGCACCCGGCGGCGACCTGTCGGCGCTGAACTGGACCACGCCCGAGGGCCTGGTGGTCAAGCCGCTGTACACCGCGGCCGACCTGCAGGGTCTGCCGCACACCGACACGCTGCCGGGCTTCGAACCCTTCATCCGAGGCCCGCAGGCCACCATGTACGCCGGCCGGCCGTGGACGATCCGGCAGTACGCCGGCTTCTCCACCGCCGAGGAGAGCAACGCCTTCTACCGCCGCGCCCTGGCGGCGGGCGGGCAGGGCGTGAGCGTGGCCTTCGACCTCGCCACGCACCGCGGCTACGACAGCGACCACCCGCGCGTCACCGGCGACGTCGGCAAGGCCGGCGTGGCCATCGACAGCGTGGAGGACATGAAGATCCTGTTCGACGGCATCCCGCTCGACCAGGTGAGCGTGTCGATGACGATGAACGGTGCCGTGCTGCCGGTGCTGGCCGGCTACGTGGTGGCGGCCGAAGAGCAGGGCGTGCGCCAGGACCAGCTCAGCGGGACCATCCAGAACGACATCCTCAAGGAGTTCATGGTCCGCAACACGTACATCTACCCGCCCGAGCCGTCGATGCGCATCATCGGCGACATCATCGCGTACACGGCACGGCACATGCCGCGCTTCAACTCCATCAGCATCTCCGGCTACCACATGCAGGAGGCGGGCGCCAACCAGGCGCTGGAGCTGGCCTTCACGCTGGCCGACGGCAAGGAGTACGTGAAGACGGCGATGGCGCAGGGCCTGGACGTGGACGACTTCGCCGGCCGGCTGAGCTTCTTCTGGGCGATCGGGATGAACTTCTATCTCGAGATCGCCAAGATGCGCGCCGCGCGCCTGCTCTGGACGCGCATCATGAAGGGCTTCGGGGCCAGGAAGCCCAAGAGCCTGATGCTGCGCACGCACTGCCAGACCAGCGGCTGGAGCCTGACCGAGCAGGACCCCTACAACAACATCGTGCGCACCACCATCGAGGCCATGGCCGCGGTGTTCGGCGGCACGCAAAGCCTGCACACCAACAGCTTCGACGAGGCCATTGCGCTGCCCACCGAGTTCAGCAGCCGCATCGCGCGCAACACGCAGCTGATCCTGCAGGAGGAGACGCACATCACCAGCGTGGTCGACCCCTGGGCCGGCAGCTACATGATGGAGACGCTGACGCAGCAGATGGCCGACAAGGCGCAGGCCATCCTCGACGAGGTGGAGGCCATGGGCGGCATGACGCGCGCGGTGGCCTCGGGCTGGGCCAAGCTCAAGATCGAGGCCAGCGCCGCGGAGAAGCAGGCGCGCATCGACAGCGGCGCCGATGTCATCGTGGGCGTCAACAAGTACCGGCCGGCCACGCAGGATGCGGTGGACATCCTCGAGGTGGACAACGTCAAGGTGCGCGACGCCCAGATCGCCCGCCTGCAGGCCGTGAAGGCCGCGCGCGACGCGGGTCGGGTGCAGGCCGCGCTGGCGGCGCTGACCGAGGCCGCGCGCTCCGGCCAGGGGAACCTGCTGGCCCTGAGCATCGACGCCATCCGCGCCCGCGCCACCGTGGGGGAGGTCAGCGACGCGCTCGAGGCCGTCTACGGGCGCCACCGCGCCGACATCCAGAAGGTGACCGGTGTGTATGCAGCCGCCTACGACAGCGCCGAGGGCTGGGACAGGCTGAAGGCCGAGATCGCGGCCTTCGGCGAGCAGCAGGGCCGGCGCCCGCGCGTGATGATCGCCAAGCTGGGCCAGGACGGCCACGACCGTGGCGCCAAGGTGGTGGCCACGGCCTTTGCCGACCTGGGCTTCGATGTCGACATGGGCCCGCTGTTCCAGACGCCGGAGGAATGTGCGCGACAGGCCATCGAGAACGACGTGCACGCGGTGGGCGTCAGCACCCTGGCGGCGGGCCACAAGACCCTGGTCCCGGCCATCATCGCCGAGCTGAAGAAGCAGGGCGCGGACGACATCGTGGTCTTCGTCGGCGGCGTGATCCCGCAGCAGGACTACGACTTCCTCTACGCCGCCGGCGTGAAGGGCATCTACGGCCCGGGCACGCCGATCCCGGCCAGCGCGAAGGACGTGCTCGAGCAGATCCGCAAGAGCGTGTCGGCGGGTTGAGCGCTGGTTTGGATCCGTCCCGGGAGCGTCGTGCGGTGACCGCTATCGACCCGAAGCGGCCGGTGCTCGCTTTCGCATGCGGGCATTGCGGCGGCAAGGCGACGACGGGCAGGCCTGGGGCGCGCTGCCCGGACGGCCTCCGCTTCGCTGCGGCTCCCCTGCGCTTCTCGGTCCCGAGGCCCGCGGCCGAACTCCCTCCGCTCACTTCGTTCGCTGTGGTCGAACGTCGGCCGCGAGTCAGTCTACGAAGCGCGCTGACGCGCGCGGCCTCGGGCCCTGCGATGCTCGGCGTCCTCAAAGCGCGCCCCAGGCCTGCCCGCCGCCGCCTTGCGGACGCAGCGAGGTTCGCGGGCGCGGACCACTGCGGGTGCCGGCTCGCGTGGGTACCGGAGGGGGCGACGGGAAGTAAAGGAGGAGCCGGCGGCCAGCGGCCGACGGCGGGGGAGCGAGCCCGGACACAAACAGTCCTGAGGACTGCTTGTGCCTGGCGAGCGCCCGGGGCTCCGTCCCCGGGCATGAGCGGCGCCCCCTCCGGTGCCCGCGCGAGCTCGCCACGCTGCTCGCATGCGACAACAGCGAGCGTCCGCAACGGGTCGCAAGCTGGTCTTCATGGTGGCTGACATGCTCCCCGTTCCCGACCAGGCCCTGTTCGACGCCGTGCTCGGCCCCCCCGGCCCGGCGCAGCGGCGGGCCGTGGCGAAGACCATCACGCTGCTCGAGAGCACGCGCGCCGATCATCGGGCCCGGGCCGATGCGCTGCTCAACGCGCTGCTGCCGCATGCCGGCCGTGCGCTGCGCGTGGGCATCAGCGGTGTGCCCGGTGTCGGCAAGAGCACCTTCATCGAGGCGCTCGGCCTGCACCTCACCGGCCTCGGCCACCGGGTGGCCGTGCTCGCGGTGGACCCCAGCTCCAGCGTCAGCGGCGGCAGCATCCTGGGCGACAAGACGCGCATGGAGCGCCTGTCGGTGGACCCGCAGGCCTACATCCGCCCCAGCCCCAGCGGCGGCACCCTGGGCGGCGTGGCCGAGAAGACGCGAGAGGCCATGCTCGTCTGCGAGGCGGCTGGCTTCGACGTCGTCATCGTCGAGACCGTCGGCGTGGGCCAGAGCGAAACCGCGGTGGCCGGCATGACCGACTGCTTCGTGCTCATGCAGCTGCCCAACGCGGGCGACGACCTGCAGGCCATCAAGAAGGGCGTGATGGAGCTGGCGGACCTGGTCGTCATCAACAAGGCCGACCTCGACGAGGACGCCGCCACCCGCGCCCGCGCACAGATCACCAGCGCCCTGCGCCTGCTGGGCACGCACACCCACGCGGCCGCGCAGGTGCTGCAGCTCAGCGCGCTGAAGGCCGATGGCGTGGCCCGCTTCTGGGCGGCCGTCACCGCCTTCCGCGACGCGCAGCAGGCCGCCGGACGCCTGATCGCGCGCCGCCACGAACAGGACCGCGCCTGGATGTGGGAGCGCATCGAGGCCGGCCTGCGCGACCGCTTCCGCCACCACCCGGCAGTGCGCGAGGCCCTGCCGCAGACCACCCACGACGTGCAGGCCGGCACGCTGGCCGCCTCGGTGGCGGCGCGCCGCCTGCTGGACCTGATGGACTCCAAGGAGAACCCCTGATGCACGACATCATCGAACAACTGGAACGCAAGCGTGCCGCGGCGCGCCTGGGCGGCGGGCAGAAGCGCATCGACGCGCAGCACGCCAAGGGCAAGCTCACCGCACGCGAGCGGCTGGAGCTCCTGCTCGACGAAGGCAGCTTCGAGGAATGGGACATGTTCGTCGAGCACCGCTGCGCCGACTTCGGCATGGCCGAGCAGAAGATCCCCGGCGACGGCGTCGTCACCGGCTACGGCATGATCAACGGGCGGCTGGTCTTCGTCTTCAGCCAGGACTTCACCGTCTTCGGCGGCGCACTCAGCGAGGCCCACGCCGAGAAGATCTGCAAGGTCATGGACCAGGCGATGAAGGTCGGTGCGCCGGTCATCGGCCTCAACGACAGCGGTGGCGCGCGCATCCAGGAAGGCGTGGCCTCCCTGGGCGGTTATGCCGAGGTCTTCCAGCGCAACGTGCTGGCCTCGGGCGTGGTGCCGCAGATCAGCCTGATCATGGGCCCCTGCGCCGGTGGTGCGGTGTACTCGCCCGCGATGACCGACTTCATCTTCATGGTGAAGGACAGCAGCTACATGTTCGTCACCG
>VFQM010000157.1_pt1 | contig 85610 bp, 97 predicted proteins | sample 3512391 | NCBI WGS metagenome assembly VFQM01 (sample SAMN10412369, study PRJNA504923) | tailings metagenome | isolation source: Replicate 1 from Balatoc abandoned mine | place: Philippines | reverse complement strand
GAGCAAAATCAGGCGATCTTGAAGTCAAGCGGCAGGCCACTTGGGGAATGTCGGTTCATAGCACAGTTCGCCTGGCTTGCAGCTCATGACGCGTCCTCCGTGCCGGTGGTTTCGCCACAGCCGCAGGCCGCCGGAGTTTTTTCCCGTTCCAGCGCGTCATGAACGAATAACGTGCGTAGGCTGTCGAAAAAGGCGTAGAAGACATAGACGGCGAGCACGAAGCCGACGGTGAAATAGCCGAGCCACATGGCATGCGATTCCGCCCAATAGCCGAAATCGCGCCAATAGGGCCAAGACAACGCGAAGCTTGCGCTGCTGGCTAAAGCAGCCACTGACAGCCGGATGATGCGCTGTGCGGACATCTCCCCCTCCTCATGGAAGTTGCCCGGTTGCTGGACGGCGTTGCATTGCAATCCAGGCTACCGGATGCACGTCCCGCAGACGCATCACGTCAAAATAGACAAATGCGTCCGAAATTGGTATTTACAATGCTAATTCATAGACGCGTTAATTCGCATTGTAAATACCAATTAAGAAACACCATGCGCCTGGCTACCTTCACCGATTATGGATTGCGTGTACTAATGCGTCTCGCCGACACGCCAGACGAGCCGTTGACAACCGCTCAGATCGCCAGACAGTTCCAAATTCCTTACAATCACCTCACGAAGGTCGTGCAGGATCTTGTACGTGGTGGGTTTGTTATCTCTCAGCGGGGCGCCGGCGGCGGTATCCGGCTGGCGCGAACAGCTGATACCATTACGCTTGGGGAGGTCGTGCGTTTCCTGGAGCAGCGCCATGCCATCGTGGAATGCTTTCGAGCCGATGGCGGAGCATGCCTGTTGACGTCGGGCTGTCGCTTACGACCACAACTGGCCGCAGCACGGGAGGCTTTCATCGCCGAACTCGATAAGACGAGTGTGGCCTCTTGCGCCTATCCTGGGTCAGCTTCAGAAAAACCGCTATGCGCTGCACCCTAACTGGACGTTACGACCTTTCTTGCCGTCTTGGTATCGGGACCTTTGCAAGGTTGTTGTGATAGGTTGATCGTTGCCATGGGCATGATTCCGGGCCCTTGATCTAAAGTGAGGTTCTCCAACAAGATTCAAGCCGTGTGGCAGGTGCGCCACCCCGTTGCCCGATAGCGTATAGCGACCATCTCGGTTGGCGGGGGAGGCGCAGAGCCACTCATATCGCTGACCACCGGACGTTAGACCGTCTAGGCGCGTGAGGCTGAAAAGGGGAACCCCGCTCCGTGCGGACGAAAGTTTTATGTTACGAGGTGTAACGTTTGAAATTTTGGAAGTGGAGTCTGATATGCAGACTATCAAGGACTGCCGGGATTGGGACGCTATCCTTCATTTCTGGTTTCCCGAGGGGTGCTCGTTGAACGTCGACGCGCAGGCGCATAGCGTGCATTGGCGCTGGATCCGCATGGACGGCTGGCACTGATTGTCATCCTCGACCAATTTTCCCGCTCTGTCTGGCGGGATGGCGTGCGCGCCTATGCCCAGGACGTTCGCGCGCTGGCGCTGGTAACCGAGGGCCTTTCCAACGGGCACTATGCCTCACTGGAAACGCCGTGGTTCAAAGTGGTGCATGGCTTGCCGCTCGGTCATTGCGAAGGGCCGGACCATTTACAACGTCTCGATCTGCTGATCAGCCTGCGTGAGAAAATTGCTGCCGGAGCCCCGATCCCGCTTCGGCCAATCTATATATCGCTGATCAAACAGGCCCGTAACGTTCGCGAGGTCGTTGTAGCGTTCGGTCGCCATCCTCATCGTAATTCGGTGCTCGGCCGCGCACCGACCCCGGCCGAGGAGCTTTACATCGCCAAGGGTGCGTTCCCGCACAGGAAAGCGTTCCAGAAAGACTGATAGCCAAGCCTCATGATGCCGCGCGCATTTTGAACGTGCTCACCACCTCACGGTTCGTGGTCTCCATCTCCGCTCGTTTCCCTTCTCTCCCTGACCGAAAGCTGACGGTAATTGTTATTATGCTTCAGGAGTACGTCAGTTCTGCACCGCATGGTTTCCTCCATGAACAACCGCAACTTGGGAGTTGGAATCATGAAGAAAACATTGGCAATGCTTGCATTCCTCGCCGCGCTGCCCGTAACCGCTGCTTTGGCCGGTGAGAAATGCGACGTTCCGCCCGAACAGAGACAATCCTTTGAGGCCTTGGGGCGGCTTGCCGGCGATTTCGGGTGGACCATCGACAAGATGAAGATCGACGATGGCTGCTACGAGCTTCGAGTGACCGATACCAGCGGGAACGTTCTCAAAGTGAAGATCGATCCGGCAACGCTGGACGTCGTCGATGGCAAGGTCAAGCGCTTCGGCGATGGCAACAATGCATCGGTGAACGGGAACGGAGATGGCATGACCTCGCAGGAGGCCGAGGAAGACTGAAGTCGGATGCGCCGTACCTACCGAAGCTCCACAAGCTGAGGCCAGACCATCGACAAACCCCGCTACTTCTGCGGGGTTTGTTTCGATATCAACGCGCCGGGCACCTTAAGTCCTTAGGTTCCCGCTGGCTTCGCATGGGTGCGCACACAAAAGGTTGCGTAGAGCACTTCCACGACGTTGCGCGCCGATCCGCTTTCGATCCGGTACCAGATCGTCTGGCCGTCACGACGCCCCGCGATGAGCCGGTCTTTTCTCAGAAGCGCCAGATGTTGCGATACCGTCGAATCCCGAATGCCCAGGAATTCGGCAAGCTGGCCAACTGACTTCTCGCCGTCCACCAGTTGGCACAGGATCAGCAACCGGTGACGATTCGACATGGCCTTGAGAAGCTCGCAAGCCTCATCAGCGGCCAGTTGCATGGCTTCAACATCAAGTTTCATAGTTGCATATCTACGCTTGTTCGTATATTTGTCAATGCGGATCATCGCCCCGCGCATAACACGGCGGACAAAATCTTGTGAGGCGCCAGACGCAATGGAAACCGTTCGCACCATCGTTTGCCCGCAATGCGCCACGGTAAACCGGGTGGTGGCAGAGCGTGACGCCGGCAAGGCCCGGTGCGGTTCGTGTAAGGCACCTCTGTTTGACGGCCACCCCGTTGAAGTCGATACGGTCATGTTTGATAAGCAGACCGGCCGCAGTTCCGTGCCGGTGCTGGTGGACGTATGGGCGCCGTGGTGCGGCCCGTGCCGGATGATGACGCCCGCGTTTGAAGAAGCCGCCCGGCTGCTGGAGCCCGACCTGCGGCTCGTCAAGCTGAACTCGGACGAGCATCAGGAAATCGCCGCCCGGCTTGGTATTCGCGGCATCCCCACGCTCATCCTTTTTGCGCACGGCTATGAGCTGGCTCGCACGGCCGGGGCGATGACCACGCAACAGATCGTCGATTGGGTGCGAAGCAAGCTTCCCCCAGACTCGTGAACCATCGTCAAGGAAGAGGAGGCGGGTGATGAACAGAAGACGATTCCTTTTGACAGGTGCGGCATTGGCCGCGGTAAACGGTATCGCACTTTCCAATGTCAGGGCCGCAACATCTTCCGCGAAGGCGCGTATCGTCATAGCGGGCGCAGGTGCCGCGGGACTGGCGCTCGCTTCGCGGCTGCGGCGGCAAATGCCACAGGCGGCTATCACCGTCATTGATGAGAAGACAGCGCATCACTTTCAGCCCGGCTTCACCCTTGTCGGCGCTGGCTTGTGGTCCCCTGACGACGTTACGTTCCGAAATGCGGACTTCATGCCATCGGGGGCCGATTGGATCACCGAGGCGGTTGCGGAATTCGACCCTGATTCGAACACCGTCGCCACGAGCTCCGGCCGGCGTGTGCCCTACGACTTCCTGTTCGTGGCGACAGGGCTGGCACTCGACTATGAGCGGATCGAGGGTATGGATCGTTCCCTGATCGGCACGAACGGTATTGCATCCATTTATGCCAACCCTCCTGCAGCGGCAGCCTCGTTTCGTGCGATCGATGCGTTTGTCGATCAGGGCGGCGTCGGCCTGTTCGGCCGGCCCACGACTGAGATGAAATGTGCCGGCGCCCCTTTAAAGGTCACTTTCATCACCGACGATCTGGCGCGCCGGAAAGGACGGCGCAGCGCGGTCAAGCTTGTTTATAACGCCCACAACCCAACGGTCTTTTCCGTTCCGCCCGTACATGACCGCGTCACGCAAATGTTTGCCGCGCGCGACATTGCCGTCAATTTCAGCCATGTCCTCAAGGCCATCGATCCGGGCGCAAAACGAGCAACCTATGAGACGCCGGAGGGCGTGGTCACATTTGATTACGACTTTATTCATGTCGTACCACCCATGCGCGCGCCGGATGCGGTCATGAACAGCCCGTTGCCCTGGCAGCACGGTCCGCTTGCCACCGATGGCTGGGTGGAAGCGGAGAAGGCGACATTGCGCCACCCACGCTATGCGAATGTCTTTGCGGTCGGTGACATTGCCGGAGTGCCACGCGGAAAGACGGCGGCGAGCGTCAAATGGCAGGTCCCCGTCGTCGTGGACAACCTGGTTGCTGAAACCTCTGGCAAGGAGCCACTCGCCACCTACAACGGCTACACGTCTTGCCCGATGGTCACGGCCTACGGAAAGGCGATGCTGATCGAGTTCGACTATAACGGCAATCTCACGCCGTCCTTCCCATTCATTTCGCCCCTCGACGAACTCTGGGTCTCATGGCTGATCGAGGAAAAGGGCCTGAAGGGCGCCTACAGAGCAATGCTGCGCGGTCTGGCATAGGAGAGGTATCATGGAAGATTTCAACCCCGTCACAATGTTCGCCATATTGCGGGAAAGCCTGGGACCATGGCTGTGGGGCCTTCTTCTGATCGCACTGGTTCTGGTTGTCGGTGTGGTGTTGGCTGCCATGAAGCTGCGATCCGCACGAAGATCGCCGAAGCACCCGATCATCGCGGCGGCCCTCGCTGGGGGCGTTGCAACAGCAATCTTCTTCATGCTGGTGCCGGGCTGGACCATGGCCACCCATGCCGCGCTCAACGGGCCTGCCGACTATCTTGCTGCTATCCTCATTGCTTTCATTCCGGGTGGCGGTATCGCGGCGATGGTTTTTTCGATGGCGTCATGGCGCTGCGCACGCCGCACCACAGCAGTCTGCGACAAAAGCATGGCGTGACTGACCGGGGCGAACAGGCGCTACCTGCGCGCGATTTGCCTGAGCGGCCCCTTGCAGACAAGCAAAGGCAAAACGCATATTGCGTACATTCATATGTTCGTATAAAGGTTGCTACATTAATCAGGGAGAATTTGCATGACCCTCGAACGTTCCGTCCTGGCATTCGCCGGCTTCATGGTGCTCGTTTCCGTGGCGCTGACCGTGTGGGTGTCACCCTATTTCGTTTGGCTGACCGTCTTCGTCGGTTTTAACATGTTCCAATCGGCCTTCACCGGCCTCTGCCCGGCAGCAAGCGTACTGAAGCGCCTCGGCTTCAAGCCCGCCTGCTCGATCTGAACCGCTAGAAAGCTGCCATGCGTATCGCTATCCCCACCGCTGCACGCGCGGCGGCTGCATTGACGCTTGCCGCCGGGCTCATGGCGACATCCCCGGTGCTTGCCACCGACACCTCAACGCTCAGCACGCAAACCGTGCCGGAATGGAAAGCGGTCTACGGAAGGGTGGAGGCACGCGATCTCGTGCCGGCGCGCGCGCGCATCGGTGGCACTGTCGTCGAGCTTCTCGTCTCGGAAGGCGACACGGTTGTGGCCGGTCAGCGCATCGCCATGGTGCAGGACGACAAGCTTGCCTTCCAGGTCGCCGCTATCGATGCGCAACTGCGCGTGCTGGACGCCCAGCTTTCGCGAGCCGAAGCCGAACTGTCCCGCGGGCGCTCGCTGGTCGAGCGCGGGGTTAGCACCGCGCAGCGGCTGGAGCAATTGCAGACCGATGTGGAAGTGACGCGCAATCAGATCGTCGCCACGCAGGCGCAACGCTCGGTCGTTGTCCAGCAGGGCGAGGAGGGCGCCGTACTCGCGCCGGTATCCGGCGTAGTGCTCGGCGTGCCAATCACGCGCGATACGGTCATCATGGCCGGTGAAGCTGTAGCTACTGTCGGCGGAGGCGGCTTTTTCCTGAGGTTGGCGATCCCCGAACGCCATGCCGATGCCTTGAAGGAAGGCGCTGAAATCCGCGTTTCGGCCGGTGGGGCTGAAGCGATGGGGCGGCTCGCCAAGGTCTATCCGCGCATCCAGAACGGCCGTGTTGTCGCCGATGTCGACTTCGAGCGGCTCGACACAACTTTTGTCGATGCCCGTGTCCTGGTCGAAGTGCCGGTTGGTACGCGCGAAGCACTTCTGGTGCCCCGTTCAGCGCTCGCTACCCGCTCAGGGCTCGACTTCGTGCGCGTGCGGCAAGATGGCCAGGACGTCGAGCGTGCCGTGGTGCCCGGCGAGGTCATGCGGCGCGACGGCATCGCTTATGTTGAAATCCTGACCGGCCTTGCTACCGGCGAAACGATTGTCGTTCCCTGATATGCTTAATCCCAGTGAACATGGCACCGGCCCGTCGCTCGGCATTGCTGGTGCGCTGACGCGCAGCTTCATCACCTCGGCGCTGACGCCGCTGATCCTCATTGCCGCGCTGGTCTTCGGCCTGATCGCGCTGATGGTTCTGCCGCGCGAGGAAGAGCCGCAGATTTCCGTGCCGATGGTCGACATCGCCGTACGGGCCGACGGATTGAAGGCGCCTGATGCCGTCAAGCTGATCACCGAGCCGCTGGAGACCATCGTCAAGGGCATCGATGGTGTCGAGCATGTCTATTCCCAGACAAGCGACGACCGCGTGCTGGTCACCGCCCGTTTCTTCGTCGGCACGTCGGCGGATACGGCGGTATTACGTGTTCACGACAAGATCCGCGCCAATATGGACCGCATTCCCGTTGGCGTGCCCGAACCGCAGATTGTCGGGCGCGGGGTGGACGATGTCGCCATCGTGTCGCTGACGTTGGCCCCGGTTGCCGGGGCGGCCGGCCATATCACGCCCAACGACCTGACCCGCATCGCCCGCGAACTGAAGACCGAGATCGCCAAGATCGAGGATGTCGGCCTCACCTATCTGGTTGGCGGTGCCGACGAGGCGATCCGCATCGCGCCCGATCCCGCCCGGCTGGCGCTTTATGGCGTCACCTTGCAGCAGCTTGCCGGCAAGGTGCAGGGGGCCAACCGCGCTTTTCCGGCCGGTAGTGTTCGTGACCAGGGCGAGCAGATCGTGCTGGCCGCCGGCGAGACGCTGGCCACCCCCGCCGCCATCGGCAATCTTTTGCTCACGTCGCGCGATGGCCGCCCGGTCTATGTGCGCGACGTCACCACGGTCGGTTTTGTCACGAAACCGGACGAGGCGCTGGTCTCCACCGTGACGCGAGGCGAGGACGCAACAGCGCTGCGTGTTCCCGCGGTGACGCTGGCTGTGGCCAAGCGCGCGGGCGCCAACGCCGTCACCGTAGCCGATGCTATCCTTCATCGCGTCGAGACGCTGAAAGGCTCGCTGATCCCCGACGAGATCGCCGTCGAAGTGACGCGCGACTATGGCGAGACTGCCAATGAGAAGGCCAATGAACTTCTGTTCCATCTCGGTCTTGCCACCCTCTCCATCATCCTGCTGGTCTGGTTCGCCATTGGCTGGCGCGAGGCGGTGGTGGTCGCTGTCGTCATCCCGGTGACAATTCTGCTCACCCTGTTCGCCTCCTGGGTGATGGGCTACACGCTGAACCGTGTCTCGCTGTTCGCGCTGATCTTCTCCATCGGCATTCTGGTCGACGATGCCATCGTCGTGATCGAGAACATCGCCCGCCATTGGGCGATGGGCGACGGGCGCGGACGACGGCAGGCGGCCATCGAGGCGGTGGCCGAGGTCGGAAACCCCACCATCGTGGCGACGCTAACGGTAGTGGCCGCCCTTCTGCCAATGCTATTCGTGTCGGGCATGATGGGCCCCTATATGAGCCCGATCCCGGCCAACGCGTCGGCGGCGATGATCTTTTCTTTTTTTGTTGCGGTGATGGTCACGCCCTGGCTGATGCTGAAGGTAGCCGGCAAGGCGCCGCTCCATGAGCATGGCTCCGGCCACGCCCATGGTGGGCCGCTGGGACGGCTCTATGCCGCCGCCGCGCGGCCGGTGCTGGCTTCGAAAGCGCGAAGCTGGATCTTCCTGCTAGCTGTCGGCGCACTTACGCTGGGCTCGCTGACGCTGTTTTATACGCAGGCGGTCACGGTGAAGCTTTTGCCCTTCGACAACAAGTCGGAACTCTCCGTCATCATCGACCTGCCCGAGGGGGCATCGGTCGAGGCAACCGACGCTGTGACCCAGGAAGTGGCGCGCATCGTTCTGGCTATGGACGAGGTGGTTTCGGTCCAGACCCATGCGGGTGCCGCTGCGCCCTTCGACTTCAACGGCCTGGTGCGCCACTATTTCCACCGTGCCGAACCGCAGATGGGCGAGGTCGCGGTCAACCTAAAGCCGAAAAGCGAACGCAGCCGCGCCAGCCACGACATCGCCCTCGACATCCGCCAGCGCATTGCGACGGTGCGGATGCCGGATGGCACGACGCTCAAGGTGGTCGAGCCGCCGCCCGGTCCGCCGGTGATGGCGACGCTGCTGGCCGAGATCTATGGTCCCGACGCCGAGACGCGGCGCAAGGTCGCCGGAAAGGTGGAGGCGGCCTTCCGTTCCGTGCCCTTCATCGTCGATGTCGACAATTCCTATGGTACGGCCCCCCGCCGGCTGCGTGCCACCATCTCCACCGATGACCTCGAATTCTTCCGGGTTGAGGAAAGCGATGTGCTTGACACCCTCGCGATACTCGGCGGCGGCACAACGGTGGGCTATTCGCATCGCGGCGAGGGCCGCCAGCCGATCCCGATCCGTATCGAACGGCCGAAGGATGAGCGCCGGTTGGGCGAGCGCTTCCTGACCACGCCGATCCCCGCCAACGTGCTGCCGGGCGACCGCGGCGTGGTCGAGCTGGGCGATGTGGTGCGCGTTTCGGAGGAGCGCGCCTCGCTGCTGGTCTTCCGCCGCAACGGCCGCGCCGCCGAGATGGTGACGGCCGAGCTCGCCGGTGATTTCGAAGCCCCGCTCTACGGCATGATCGCCGTGCAGCAGGCGCTCGATGCACAAGATTGGACCGGCCTTGAGAAGCCTGCCATCTCGTTGCATGGTCAGCCGCAGGACGAGCGCGCGCCGACGCTGCTGTGGGACGGCGAGTGGGAGGTGACCTGGGTGACCTTCCGCGACATGGGCGCGGCCTTCATGGTGGCGCTGCTCGGCATCTATATCCTTGTCGTCGCCCAATTCGGCTCGTTCAAGGTGCCGCTGGTCATATTAACGCCGATCCCGCTGACCTTCATCGGCATCCTCGGCGGCCACTGGCTGTTTGGCGCCCCCTTTTCGGCCACGTCGATGATCGGCTTCATCGCGCTTGCCGGCATCATCGTGCGCAACTCGATCCTTCTGGTCGATTTCATCCGCCATGTCGATCCGGCTGGACGGACGCTGACGGACATCCTGATCGAAGCCGGGGCGATCCGCTTCAAGCCGATCCTGCTCACCGCGCTGGCGGCGATGATCGGCGCTGCCGTCATCCTCGCCGACCCGATCTTCCAGGGGTTGGCGATCTCGCTGCTGTTCGGGCTCGCCTCGTCGACGCTGCTCACCGTCCTGGTCATCCCGGCGATCTACCGGGTGCTACGGACGTGACGGTTACACCGCCCGGATATAGCCAGGATCAGGCCGAAACAAGCACGTCGCATCCGGCGGCGCGCAGCACATGGCGGACGACGCTGCCCAGCAACATCTGCGAAAGCGCATTGCCGCCATGGGTGCCGAGCGCGATCAAATCGGTTCGGCCGCTGCGGGTGAGACGGACCAATGCCTTGGCTGCATCTCCATGGACGATCCGCAATTTGGTCTGGATCTGGATGAGAGGAAGATCGTGCTCCTCCAGCGACGCGCTGATCTGCCGGCGGGCCTCGCCGGCTCTCGCTCGGCGGTAGCGGTCGATTTCCTTTTGCGAGGTTCCCGCTCTCAGCATCGCCTGCTCGAACGCTAGCGGAGTTTCGATGGCATGGACAAGCTCGATGACCGCATCTGGCGCAAGCCGCAAGGCAGCCTTTACCGCCGCCCGTGACGCTGTGGAAAAATCCACGGCAACGGTGGTGTGCCGATATGGGTTGGCCACCGATGTCCGGACCACCAGGATCGGCTGTCGTGCGGTTCTCACGACGCGGTCGGCCGTGGAGCCAAACACCTTTTCACGCATGTTTTTGGCCTTGCCCGGACCGATGACAATGAGGTCGGCGCCTTTGCGCTGCACGATCTCGTCGATGACCTGATATGGCTTTCCGGTCTCAACGACGACGTCCACCACCAGCGCTTCGGACCCAAGATTGCCGGTCAATTGCCTGATCCGGTCGACTGCATTCCGTTCCACTATTGCGTGCAGTGCGGAAACATCGAGCGAAACCGGCAAGTCACCGCCGGGGGGCGTATCTTCGACCGCATGGACGAAAATAAGGCGCGCTGCGTGCTGGCGGGCAAGCTGCAAGGCGCGGCTCGCGACCGGATCGTTGTCTGTTTCGAGCGCAAGCGCTGCGACGATGGTGTTGATCGACAAGCTGTCCTCCCCTGGGTGCAAAACGGATGACGATATCCCGTCGTGCCAATGACCTGCCCCCGGCATTAGCGGAGGCAGGCTGCCTGCAGGCTTTTGGCCGTATCAAAGCGGATAGCGCAGGATCGCCGCAAGTTCCTTTTTGCCGGGGATGTCGGCGCGCCGCACGCCTAGTACCTTGGCACCGCTGGCAAATGCGCGGCTGGCAATCTCGTCGACCACACCATAGGCGTTCGCGTCGTCCTTCTCAACGAATTCCACCGCGCCACTTTCGTCGTCGACAAAACCCGGCACGACTGAATCGATGTCGACCAGAAGCGTGTCGATGGCGCCGAAGGTTGCTGCGCGGGCCGCATCCGAGATATCGGTCGTGGTGCGGCGGTCGTTAGCGCGCTTGTCGAACAAGGCACGGATGGCGCCCAGGTCCTGTTCGTAGGCATTGTCGAGGATCGGACGCGCACGCTGCGCCAGGTCGGCGTCGGTCAGGCGGTCCGGGCTGTCGGCGATCGTCGCGCCCAGCAGATGTGGATAGGAATTGATCTGCGGAAACACGGAAGCCAGCCGGTCCGTCGCCGCGAGGATGAGCGGCGTCTCGCGGCCGGCCAGGATCGGCCGCAAGGCCGCATCGATCTGCCGCACATATTGCTGGAAGCGGACGTTCTGCCCCTCGGAAGCGTGGATGCGGCCGCCGTAGGTGCGGTCGTTGAGCGTCGACTTGCCGACCGAGGAGGCCGCGTCCTTCGGCAGGCCCGGAACCTTCACCGTCGCCGGCGGCAGGTCGGCATGCATCTCGATCAGCCGCACGGCGTTTTCCGACAGCGCGAGGATGAAGGCCGAATGCGGGAAGGTGACCGCCCTAAACAGCGGCTTGAGATGGAAGCGGTCGGCAACCTGCACCATGGAGACCAGGTCGTTGGCGAGCCGGTACGTGCGCACGGTGTCCGGCGTCGCGAAGACGGCGAGGCTGTTGGCCTGGAAACGCCAGAACTCGTCGTCGGCGACCAGATCGTCCAGCTGCTCCGACAGCGCGGCCAGCCGCCTCTTGTCGAAGCCGGCCTCCTCAAGCTGCTTCTGCGCCTCACGTACCAGATTGCCGAATTCGATGCGGGAGGCCGACGTCTCCTGCGTCAGTGGCGTGGTCTTCAGATAGAGCGACACGCAAGCATCGGCACGCGCACCGACAAGGGTGGCAAATTCGAAACGAGTCGGGATGTCGACATAAAGCATGAAAAAGTCCTTTCTTCATTGGTACGGAGCGTCATCCGAGCTTGGAATGATGGGACGCGGTCATATCCCCGATGAAGGACAGTATACCTGATGCTCTGAACAAATACTTCCTCGATCTCGTTCAAAGGTTTGGTCTCACCGATATGTCGCCAGATCATTGGGCCTCTGACCGCATCCTCTTTTTAGAAGGTGTTTCCCTTTTATCGGGCCATACGTCGAGGGCAGATACACTCTCATTGGATTAGAATTATTCCATTGCGTCTGCTATGTAGCCGATGATTGCATCAATCTGTTCCCGCGTCGCCTTGAAAACAGGCATTCCAGGATGGCCGGTGTCGATGGCGTCGATAAAAGTTTCCTCAAGTGCATCAATCGGAAACCGTTTTGAAAGTTCCCGAAATGGCGGAGCTTTGGGATTCGGGCTCCCCCCCATGAGGCCTACGGCATGGCACTCCGAACAATATTGTGTGACAAGCGCCTTGCCACGCTCGGCGCCGTCTTGGGCGTCAACGTTAGTTGTGCAGATGGTTATCGCCAAGCCGAAAACCATAAGATGGAAAGTTGAGATTCGAGATTTCATGCGTGGCTCCGGTATTTAGCCTGTACTTTTGTGGCGCGAAAGACTGTTGCCTACGAGATTCTTTCACCTTAATCAGCTCCATCGGCACTCGCCATTCCATTGCAATTTTCAGAACGACACCAGCCGACGTTGAGCCACGCCAAAATCCCTGGTTAGACATTGGCATGTCGCCTCAGTCAGACGGCTAAACGCAAGCCTTATATCGTATGCGTCCGGGCTCAGGAGACAGTGATCTATGGTTGCGCGTTCGCAGCTAATCCTCGGCGCACACCGGAAAATCGCAACCAAAGGTTCCTGCTCGAGTCACTCTTGCCTGCATCGCTAAAAGATAGTAATAAGTCACTTTCAATGGCAGTAGGCTCGAGATTGCGTGAATCAGTACGGGTGGCGCAAAGAGCGTCACGCTGCCAGGGCGAGGTTTGATCGTTAGAGTGCTTGAGGGAGCCCCAAGCACGTCGGGTGGATGGGTATAGGAGATCAACGAGCCTGCTCAAGTCCTATCCGAATCCCATTGTGACTGAGGAGCATAAAGATGAGTGCTGGATCGTTCCCCTCGGAACTATACAAGGCCAACGTTGAACTGCAACAGCGCACCATTGAGTTACTACAGGAATGCGGTGGTAACTGGATGGCTGCCGTACAGCAATTCGGTATGGGTGGTATGTCCGACTCTAGGGCTCAGATTGAAGGCCGGTTGCGCACAGCCGACTGGCAGTCGCTGGCAACGCTACCATCTGAAGTGTTCTGGCCAGCATTTCAGAGTCGGCTGAATGATGTTCAAGCTGCAAACCAGATTGCTTTGAAAAATCAGATCTCCTTCGTGACCGGGCTTCAGCAGGCGCTTGGGAACTGGCATCAATCCGTCTTCGACGCGTTCAGTAGCGCCCTAGAAGATGGAAAGTTTTTCAAGCATTGGGAAATATCTGGGGCTCAAGCTGTGACAACAGACGCAAAAACGGCCGAAAAATGAAAGCAATGCCATGAGTAACATCAAGCGCACCGCACTGGTGACCGGCGGCAATCGCGGATTGGGCGCTGCGATTGCTCGCGCTCTGTACGATGCCGGCCATACTGTGATCATTACCCACACGCCCGGTAACAGCAAAGCCGTCGCCTGGCTCGCTGCACAAGCGGACCAAGGCTATGGGTTTACCGGTTACGGTGTAGACGTCTCCGATTTCCGATCAACCCAGAATCTGGCGCAACAAATTCATTTGGACGACCGACAAATTGATATCCTCGTGAACAATGCAGGTATTACCAGAGACGCTTCCTTGCGCAAACTTGACAAAGCCGATTGGGACGTGGTGCTGCGGACCAACCTCGACTCAATGTTCAACGTCACAAAACTCTTCATCGAGCCGATGATGGAGCGCCGCTGGGGCCGTATCGTCAACATTTCCTCGATTAACGGCAGCAAGGGCCAGTTTGGCCAAACCAACTATTCGGCGGCAAAGGCAGGCGTGCATGGTTTTACCAAGGCACTGGCTCAGGAGGTGGCCCGGGCTGGCGTAACTGTCAACACCGTCTCCCCAGGCTATTTGGCGACCGAGATGCTAACGACCATGCGCGAGGATATGCTCGCGCGGATCGTCGAAACCATTCCGGTTGGCCGCTTAGGTCAACCAGACGAGATCGCGGCGCTGGTGGCGTTTATAGCAAGCGAGGAGGCCGCCTTCATGACTGGAAGTAACATTGCGATGAATGGCGGTCAGCATATGTGCTGAAATAGCTGCTTTGCAGCAACCTTGCGTGTTCGGGTGTGCCCTCGCTTATTCGCCCGTCCGATCTTTTGCCACTTCGATCGAGCGTTTGTAGAGTGCGAACACCCCCGGAGCATTGGCGCGGATACGCTTGACGTCGCCGGCAAGAAGAGCCTGCATCACGAGCCCCTGGATGGTGCCGATGAAAAGTATGACAGCGGCCTTTTCATCCAGTGCAGCAGCCATTTCACCGCGTTCCTTGCCGTCCGCGATGAGCCGGCCGAGACGCTCTCCATAGCGCCGGATCAAGGTTTGCGCCATCTGCTTGGCCACTGTTTGCTCAGCGCGCTGCAGTTCTCCAAACAGCATCCTGGGCACGCCAGGATGCTCAGTAATGAAATCAATATGCGCCATGAACGCTGCCTCCAGCGCCCCAAGAGGAGAAGCCGCTCTGGAAGTCGCCTTTTCAATGCGAGCCAGCAGCCGGTCGGAAACCCATTCCATCACCGCCTGAAGAATCGCATCTTTCGAAGGGAAGTGCCTGAACAATGCGCCCTGGGTCACCCCCATCCGCTTGGCGATTGCCCCGGTCGTAATATCGGCCGGGTTCTGCTCCGCCGCGAGTTCGATGACGGTCTCGACGGTTATTTCTCGCCGCTCCTCCGCTGGAAGATAGGCTGATCGGGAGATCATTGTGCTGCTCCTAAAGATAGTGATTGACTACTACCTAACAATCAGGCAGCTTCGTGGCAAGGTTTAAACGGCCCTGCGTTTGTAATTTGAACGACCTCGGTTAGCCATAAAAATTCCGCCAGACACGGAGAGCGCCGTGAACGACGCATCGAAAACCGCAGAACGGAAATCATTACGCTTCCCCACTGCCTTCACCATTCTATTTGGACTGATCATCCTCATCGCGGCGCTGACCTGGATCATTCCCGCGGGTCAGTATCAACGCATTCACAACGCTGCGCTCGATCGCGACGTTCCGGTTGCCGGCACCTACCAGGTTACCGAACCCAATCCGCAGGGCATCTTCGACATCATCATGGCGCCGATCGGCGGCCTTTATGATCCGGCCACCAATCAGGCCAACGCCATCGATGTGGCTTTGTTCGTGCTGGTGATCGGTGGCTTCATCGGTGTGGTCGCGGCGAGCGGCGCCATAGATGCCGGCATCGCCAGTTCGATGAGGGCGCTCAAGGGTCGCGAGAAATGGATGATCCCGGTGCTGATGGCGGTTTTTGCCTTCGGCGGCACCACCTACGGCATGGCCGAGGAGACACTTGCCTTTTACGTGCTGCTTCTGCCGATCATGATCGCGGCCGGCTATGACGCTGTCACGGCCGTGGCCATCATCCTGCTCGGCGCCGGCGTCGGCGTGCTCGGTTCCACGGTTAATGCGTTTGCCACCGTCATCGCTTCCGACGCCGCAGGCGTCCCATTCACCCAAGGTATTGTGCTGCGCTTCGTCATCCTCGGCCTGACGTGGCTCGCCTGCGTGATCTACGTGATGCGCTATGCCGAGCGGGTTCGAGCCGACCCGAGGCAGTCGCTTGTATACGACCGCAAGGAAGAAAACGAGGCGCATTTCCTTTCGGCGCACCAGGATATCGCGCGGGAATTCACCACCCTGCACAAGATCGTGCTTGCCATCTTCGGTCTCACCTTCGTCGTCATGATCTGGGGCGTCTTGAAGGGCGGCTGGTGGATGGGTGAGATGAGTGGCCTGTTCCTCGCGTCAGCCATCCTGGTGGGCGTGATCTCCCGGCCTGGAGAGGAAAAGTTCGTAGACGCGTTCCTGAACGGTGCGCGCGACCTGCTTGGCGTGGCGCTGATTATTGGCCTTGCCCGCGGCATCGTCGTGGTTATGGACGCCGGCAAGATTACCGATACGATCCTGCATTGGGCCGAGGTATCGGTTTCCGGCCTCTCCGAGGTCGTGTTCATTAACGTGATCTACTGGATCGAGGTTCTGCTCTCGTTCTTCGTGCCGTCCTCGTCGGGCCTTGCCGTGCTGTCCATGCCGATCATGGCCCCGGTCGCGGACTTCGCCAGCGTCGGGCGCGACCTTGTCGTCACCGCCTATCAGTCAGCCAACGGCCTGGTGAACCTCATCAATCCCACCTTTGCGGTGGTTATGGGCGCGCTCGCTATCGGGCGGGTGCCTTATGAGCGGTGGCTGCGCTTCGTGTGGCCACTGCTTGTCATTCTTACCGTCATCATCATGGCGAGCCTCAGCGTCGCCACAATGATTGCCTGAAGGAGAAGACCGTGTCGATTACTTATGGTGTGCATTCCGAAGTGGGCAAGCTCAGGCGGGTACTCGTTGACCGTCCCGGAGCGGCGCTTGCTCGCCTGACCCCGTCAAATTGTCACGAACTGCTGTTCGACGACGTCATCTGGGTCAAGCAGGCGCGTGTCGAACACATGACCTTCGTCGACGCCATCCGCTATCGCGGGGCAGAGGTGGTTTTTCTGCGCGAGACCCTCGCCGAGACGATGCAGGATATGGAAGCGCGCCGCTGGCTGCTTGAGCGGCGCATCAATGAGAACACGGTCGGGGTCGGACTCGCCGACGACCTGAAGGCCATGCTGATGGAGGCCGATGCCGACGCGCTGTCGCTCATCCTCATGGGTGGCATGAGCAAAGCGGAACTGACCATCCAACCGAAAGGTGTGCTGGTGCCTGCATTGCGGCCTGAAGATTTTATCCTGCCCCCGCTGCCGAACCATCTTTTTACCCGCGACACCACATGCTGGATCTACGGCGGGGTGACGCTTAACCCCATGCGATGGAATGCGCGCAAGCTGGAAACAGTCAATATTACGGCCATCTACCGCTTCCATCCCGATTTTCGCGATGCCGATTTCTCCGTATGGTGGGGCGATCCTGAGAATGACTACGGGCTGGCGACCCTGGAAGGCGGTGATGTCATGCCGCTCGGCAACGGCGTGGTGCTCGTCGGCATGGGTGAGCGCACGACGCCTCAGGCCGTTGGCCAGCTTGCCCGTGCACTGTTTGCACAAGGGGCCGCAGAGCGTGTCATCGCCTGCAGACTGCCGGTTGAACGGGCGTCGATGCACCTGGATACGGTCTTTACCTTCTGCGACCGTGACCTCGTCACACTGTTTTCGGAGGTCGTGGACCGCATCACGGCCTATTCGTTGCGGCCGGGTAAGCAGGATTGGCAAATCGACGTACGCGAAGAGACCGGGCATCTCACCGAAGTGGTTGCCGAGGCCATGGGGTTGCCCAAACTGCGCATTGTTCCCACGGGTGGTGATGCCTACGTCGCCGAGCGCGAGCAATGGGATGACGGCAACAACGTCGTGGCGCTCGAGCCCGGCGTGGTCGTCGGCTACGACCGCAACACCTACACCAACACGCAACTGCGCAAGGCGGGCGTGGAAGTCATCACAGTGCCGGGCGCCGAACTTGGGCGCGGGCGCGGCGGCGGCCACTGCATGACCTGTCCATTGGTCCGGGATCCAGTGTGAAGGAGGTGACGCCATGGCTATCAATCTCAAAGGCCGCAGCGTCCTCAAGCTGCTGGACTTCTCGCCGGACGACATCCGCTTCCTGCTGAGGCTTTCGGCCTCTCTCAAGCAGGCCAAATATGGTGGCTATGAGGAGGCGCGGCTGAAGGGCAAGAACATTGCGCTGATCTTCGAGAAGGATTCCACCCGCACCCGCACCGGCTTCGAAGTGGCGGCCTATGACCAGGGCGCGCATGTCACCTATCTCGGGCCGACCGGTACCCAGATCGGCAAGAAAGAATCGATGAAGGACACCGCCCGTGTTCTTGGCCGGCTCTATGACGGTATAGAATATCGAGGTTTTGGCCAGGATCAGGCTGAGACATTGGCAACATGGGCGGGAGTGCCAGTCTATAATGGCCTGACCGACGAATTCCATCCGACTCAAATTCTCGCCGACTTCCTGACCATGCGGGAATACACTCGCAAGCATCTGTCACAGATTGCCTTTTGCTTCCTGGGTGACGCCGGCAACAATATGGGCAATTCGCTGCTGACAGGTGCTGCCCTGATCGGGATGGACGTGCGGCTCGGGGCGCCCAAGGCATGCTGGCCGGATCCTGCGCTGGTGGAGGAAAGCCGAAGGATAGCTGATAAGACAGGCGCCACCATCACATTGACAGAAGATCCACTGGAGGCCGCGCGAGGCTGTGACTTCGTCTATACCGACGTATGGGTTTCGATGGGCGAGCCGGATTCTGTGTGGCAGGAACGGATCAAACTTCTGACGCCCTATCGCGTCACCTCCGAAATCATGCTTGGCACCGGCAATCCTCACGCCAAGCTCATGCACTGCCTGCCGGCATTCCATAATCGCGAAACCGAGGTCGGCGAGAAGATCTTCGAACAGTACGGCGTCGACTGCATGGAGGTCACCGAGGAGGTGTTCGAATCGGAAGCTTCGATCGTCTTCGACCAGGCCGAAAACCGCATGCATACCATCAAGGCGGTGCTGGTCGCGACGTTGGGTGCATAAGATGAAGGTTGTTGTCGCACTCGGTGGAAATGCCCTGCTCAAACGCGGTGAGCCGATGACGGCCGAGGTTCAGCGCACCAACGTACGCAAGGCGGCAGTGGCGCTCGCCGACCTTGCTCGCCATCATGATATCGTCGTCGCCCATGGCAATGGGCCCCAGGTCGGGCTGCTGGCCCTACAAGCAGCCGCTTACACCGACGTCGCACCCTATCCACTCGATATACTCGGCGCCGAAAGCATTGGCATGATTGGCTACCTCGTCGAGCAAGAGTTAACCAATGCGCTTCCGCCGAACACGAAAATCGCCACGTTGCTGACCCAGATCGAGGTGGATGGAAACGACCCCGCTTTCTCCTGGCCGGAGAAGCCGATAGGCCCCGTCTACGATGATGCCGAGGCGGCTGGCGTGCGGAAAATCCATGGCTGGCCGCTGGTCGAGGAGGCGAAAGGCAAATGGCGCCGGGTCGTGCCGTCGCCCTTGCCACGTCGCATCACCCAGATCGAGGCGATCCGGCTGCTGGTTGATCAGAACGTCGTGGTTGTTTGCGCCGGAGGCGGCGGCATCCCCGTTATCCGCAACATCGATGACGATCTTGAAGGCGTCGAGGCAGTGATCGACAAGGATCGTGCCGCCGGTCTGCTTGCAGAGCAACTTACAGCTGACGCCTTCCTCATGCTGACCGACGTCGATGCCGTATACGCAAACTGGGGAACACAACAGCAAAAGCCGATCCGACACTCAACCCCAGGCGATCTCTCTGCGCAGTCGTTCGCAGCCGGCTCGATGGGGCCGAAGGTAGAGGCGGCCTGCGCTTTTGCATCGGTCAAAGGTCGCACCGCCGGGATAGGGCGACTTGAAGACGCGCGCGAGATCCTGGAAGGCAGAAAAGGAACCGTCATACGACAGATTTGACCCTATCACGGCGCGAGTGGTGGCCCACAACCGGATCGGTTGACAGATCGAAGCGTGCATGGATGCCAGCCATCGGCTCCGTCCACGAACTATGGAGTTCTTTGAAATGCGAGAGAAAACCAGAACAACCCGACCGGCTCAGCAAAGCGGCATCAAGGACGTCAGGCCTATTCCGCCGGTTCTGATCGATAAGATGATCGGCGATGAGGGCTTCAAGGCGATTGATCGCACGTGGTCGGCGTTTCGCGCCAGGTCGAACGGCGGAATCTCGCCTGCCGCGCTCGGACTTGCATTATTTGACTGGTCGATACATCTCGCCTCCGCGCCCGGCAAGCAAATGGAGCTGGCGATCAAGGCCAATCAGAAGGCAGCTCGGCTGCTGTCTTATGCCATGACCGCAAGCATCGATCCCGAAACACCTGCTTGCGTCGAACCGCTTCCCGGAGACCGGCGCTTTATTGGCGAGGAATGGAAAAGACAGCCCTTCAAACTCTGGGCTCAGGCCTTTCTTCTCCACCAGCAGTGGTGGCATAACAGCACGCATTCCGTTCCCGGCGTCACTCCGCATCATGAGGATATGGTTTCATTCGGCGCCCGGCAATTTCTCGATATGCTTTCGCCCGCCAACAACCCATTCACCAACCCGGAAGTGCTGGATAAAACCATCAAGACAGGCGGCATGAATTTTGTGCATGGTCTGCAGAACTGGGCGGAAGACGTCAGCCGTATCGCGACGGGTCAAATGCCCGTTGGGACTGAGAATTACATTGTCGGCAAGGACGTTGCGGTCACGCCCGGAAAGGTCGTGTATCGCAACGACCTTATTGAACTGATCCAGTATGCACCGGCGACAGATGCGGTGGTGGCGGAGCCGGTGCTGATCGTGCCGGCCTGGATCATGAAATATTATATCCTCGACCTGTCGCCGCAGAACTCACTGATCCGATATCTGGTAGGCAAGGGCCACACCGTCTTTTGCATTTCATGGCGCAACCCGACTTCTGAAGATCGGGAACTGTCGATGGACGATTATCGGCGTCAGGGGATCATGGCTGCGCTCGATGCGATCAACGCCATCATTCCGGATCAGAAGATACATGCGACGGGCTATTGTCTTGGGGGCACCCTACTGGCAATTGCCGCAGCATCCATGGCTTGCCGCAGCGATAAACGGCTGGCGTCACTCACCTTGCTTGGCGCGCAGACCGACTTCACCGAGCCTGGTGAACTGGCGCTGTTCATCGACCATAGCCAGATGCATTTCCTCGAAAGCATGATGTGGAACCGCGGCTATCTATCTGCTGATCAGATGGCCGGCGCCTTTCAGCTTCTGCGCTCAAACGACCTCATCTGGTCGCGGCTGGTACGAGAGTACCTTATGGGCGAGCGCACCGAGATGATCGACCTGATGGCGTGGAATGCCGATTCCACGCGTATGCCCTACCGTATGCATACCGAATATCTACAGCGACTCTACCTGGATAACGAATTGGCCGCCGGACGGTTCATGGTGGACGGGCGCCCCGCGGCACTTCAGAACATTCGTATCCCGATCTTTGTCGTCGGCACGGAGCGCGATCATGTGGCGCCATGGCGTTCGGTCTACAAGATCCACTATCTGAGCGATGCCGATATCACCTTTGTTCTGGCAAGTGGCGGTCACAATGCAGGGATCGTCAGTGAACCCGGCAGGCCTCGTCGCCACTATCGCATCGCCGTCAAACGAGCCACGGATTTTTGCCGAAGCGCGGATGAATGGGCTGAGTATGCAGAGGCAAAGCAGGGTTCCTGGTGGGAAGAATGGGTCGATTGGCTGACCGCGAATTCCACCACTGAACGTGTGTCTCCACCCGCTGCTCCGGGTGCTGCGGAGAAAGGTTACAAGCCGATCGAAGATGCACCAGGCACATATGTTTTGCAAAGATGAGCTGACGATGGACGATTTTCTTCGGAACAGAACATTCGATCAGCTTCAGCCTGGCGATACCGCTTCTATCGAGCGCTTGGTAGCGCGTGATGATCTCGACCTGTTCGCGGCGGTATCCGGAGATGTCAATCCTGCTCATCTTGATGGCGCATTTGCTGCAACAAATCAATTCGGTCATGTCGTTGCTCACGGCATGTGGACGGCCGCATTGATCTCAGCCGTTCTGGGCACCAAGCTTCCCGGCCCTGGAACCATCTATCTCGGTCAGGACTTGCAATTCATCAAGCCCGTCGCATTGGGAGATACGGTCACTGCAACGGTGACCGTCAAGGAAAAGCAGGCTCAAAAGAGTATCGTGATACTTGGCACGGTTTGCACCAACCAACGCAATGAAGAGGTGCTCCGGGGCGTAGCAACGGTTGTTGCGCCAGAACACAATGTTGAGTGGCCGCGGATGCGCCTGCCTGATGTGACGTTAAGGCGGCACGATCGCTTCGATGCCTTTATCAAGAAAGCGCGTGCCGCCGAGCCGGTCTGCGCTGCAATTGTCCATCCTTGCTCGGCCTCCGCAATTATGGGGGCATTGGAAGCTCGAAATGAAGGGCTGCTCAATCCGATTCTTGTCGGACCAGAAGCCAAGATCCGGGCAGCGGCACAAGCCGCACAGATATCGCTCGATGGTTTGGCGATCGAGCCGGTAGAGCACAGCCATGCCGCCGCCGCACGTGCTGTCGAACTCGCGGTGACAGGGAAGGTGTCAGTGCTGGTCAAGGGTAGTCTGCACACGGACGAATTGCTGAGTGCGGTTATTGCGCAGGGCTCCGGGCTCAGGACCGAACGGCGCATCAGTCATATCTACGCGATGGACGTGCCCGCCTACGATAAGCCTCTTATCGTGACCGACGCTGCCATCAACATCCAGCCGTCATTGGAGCACAAACGGGATATCTGCCAGAATGCCATCGATTTGATGCGCTTGCTGGGGAAAGAAAGGCCGCGCGTAGCGGTTCTGGCGGCCGTCGAGACCGTCAACGCCAAAATGCCGGCAACTCTTGACGCCGCCGCTCTCACGGTCATGGCCGCCCGCGGCCAGATCAGTGGTGCGGATGTCGATGGCCCGCTCGCCTTCGACAATGCCATCAATCTCGACGCTGCCCGAACGAAAGGCATCGCCTCGTCCGTGGCAGGGCAAGCCGACATTCTGCTCGTGCCGGACCTTGAAGCCGGAAATATGCTGGCAAAACAGTTGATCTATTTTGCGGGCGCCACCGCCGCCGGGCTCGTGCTGGGCGCCCGTGTCCCTATCGTGTTGAACAGTCGGTCGGATCCACTCTCGGCACGCATCGCATCGGCTGCGTTGGCAAAGCTGGTTGCCGCCCCCCAGCCGATAGAGGGGCTGTTGTCGTGACCGACGCCACTCTTCTTTCATTTAATGCCGGCTCTTCGAGCGTGAAGATCGGAGTCTTCCGGATCGACGCAAATGGGCCGGTCAAAATAACACGCGGAACAATCGATTTTCATAGGGATCCGCTGACATTTTACCTGAGAGAGGGATCCGACCGGATTGATTTCGAACTCGAAGCCAATCCCGGCGATGACCTTTTCAAAATCCTTTCCAAAACCTTTTCCTGCTTGTCGAGCCATGTTGACATCGGTCGGATCGCGGCAGTCGGGCACCGGGTTGTGCATGGCGGTGATTGGTTCGCAGGGCCGACGCTGCTTGACCACAGCACGATTGACGGGATCGAAGCTCTAACGCCCTTTGCTCCACTGCATCAGCCGCAGAGTTTAGGCCTGATTCAGGCTGTACGCAAAATCCGACCTGATCTGCCGCAAGCCGCGTCCTTCGACACCGCGTTTCATCGCACCAATGCGGCAGTTGTCCGCCGGTTTGCCATCCCTCGCGATATGTATGACAGAGGCATCAAGCGATACGGGTTTCATGGCCTGTCGTACAAATCCATCGCCACCGAACTGACGCGTCGCACGCCCGAAATTGCCTCCGGCAAGGTGGTCATCGCACATCTCGGCAGTGGCGCAAGCCTTTGCGCAATCGAAGGTGGCAAAAGCAGGGATACCAGCATGGGATTTTCGACACTTGATGGCATTCCCATGGCGACCCGGTGCGGCGCGCTTGACCCTGGCGTTCTACTACACATGCTCGACGTGGAGCAGCAGACACCCGCGCAACTGGCGGACGTGCTTTATCATCGTTCCGGCCTTCTCGGCGTTTCTGGCCTTAGCGCCGATAGTCGCGAACTCCTCCAAAGCGAGGAGCCGGAGGCGCGGGAAGCGATTGAGCTTTTCACATTTCGTATCGCCGGTGAGGTCGCGCGGCTTGCCACAACGCTTGGGGGTATTGATGCACTGGTTTTCACGGCCGGTGTCGGCGAAAACCAACCCTCGGTCAGGGCTGATGTTTGCGCCCACCTGATGTGGCTTGGGGTTGATCTCGATCCGGCTGCGAACGCGGTGAACGCAGCCGTGATCAGTAGCCCTGCCAGCCGAATAGCAGTTTTGGTTGTCCCTACGGATGAGGAGCAGGTCATTGCGGATGAAGCACATCACGTGCTTGGGAGCGAGCTTTGCTGACCGCTATTTTCAGGCCTCCGTCGAAAGCTCCCACGCCTCATATCCGTGAGCAGGCCTCGTACGGCAACGCGATGAATGCTTGCAGACATCCGGGGAGATGGACTCCCCTTGAGCTGCATCAAGGATTTGTCTGCCATGAGGGTTATAAAATACCTCAAAATTATCATGATATCGAAGCAAGCATATCTCGTCGAAGTTTGAGCAGGTCTTGTTTGGCCATGTTCAGGTTAAATGAAAGGAAGATCCCATGAAGGCAGCGTTGTGGTACAAGGCCAATGACATTCGTGTCGAAGACGTGGCTGAGCCTACGCCAGGGCCTGGGCAGGTGAAGATCAAGGTCAAATGGACTGGCATCTGCGGAAGCGATCTTCACGAATATGCGGCTGGACCGATATTTATTCCGGTGGGCTCGCCCCATCCCGTCAGCCACGCGGTCGCACCCATTGTCATGGGGCATGAATTTTCAGGCGAGGTCGCAGCGGTCGGTGAAGGCGTCACCCGTCTCAAGGCGGGTGATCGCGTCGTCGTCGAGCCGATCCTGGCCTGTGGCCATTGTGATGCATGTAGACACGGCAAGTACAATCTTTGCGACAGCTTGGGCTTCCATGGCCTTTCCGGTGGAGGTGGCGGGTTCTCAGCCTATACGGTCGTTGGGGAACGCTGGGTTCATAAAATGCCGGAGGGATTGAGTTTCGAACAAGGTGCCTTGGTGGAACCGGCGGCGGTTGCCTTGCATGCCGTTCGCGTGTCGAGCTTCAAGCCAGGAGGAACTGCTGCCGTCTTCGGAGCGGGTCCAATTGGCCTGCTGGTTGTCGAAGCACTAAAAGTTGCGGGAGCACGGATGATTCACGTGGTCGAATTATCCGAGCAGCGTGCGGCGAAAGCCCTTGAATTGGGCGCAACCAGCGTCATCGATCCGTCGAAGGAAGATGCCGTTCAGCGCATCAGAGATTTCACCGACGGTGGGGTAGATGTCGCATTCGAGGTTACCGGCGTTCCTTCGGTGCTCCAGCAATGTATCGACGCAACCCGTTACGAAGGAGAAACGATCATCGTCTCGATTTGGGAAAAGGAAGCTGCAGTGCAGCCGAACACGGTGGTCCTCAAAGAACGCAATCTAAAAGGCACGATCGCTTATCGCGACGTCTTCCCGGCGGTGATGGATCTGATGGTTCAGGGCTATTTTTCTGCTGAGCGCCTGGTCACCAAACGTATTGAGCTTGATGATATCGTGCCGGAAGGATTTGAGACGCTGGTCGCCGAGAAAAGCCAAATCAAGATTCTGGTGCGCGCACCCGAATGATATGAGGTGCGCCTGGAAGACAAGGCGTGGCGTATGCCACGCCTTTTCAGTCGCCTGATCAGATAAAAAATACAATCTATGGTACAATCTTGAGAATTGCTGCGATCTCTCTGAATTAATCATCATCTGGATCGAGAAATGACCGATTTAACCACCGTCGCTGAAAACGAAATCATCAATCTTACGATTGATGTCGTCTCGGCTTATGTCAGCCATAATCCGGTTCCAGTTGCCGAGCTTCCCGGTCTTATCGCGGATGTCCACGCAGCGATAAACGGACTTCGGTCTACTCCCCAATTGGAGGTGCAGGAAAAGGCTTTGCCGGCCGTACCCGCCCGCAAATCGGTAACCCCGGATTTTCTGATCTGCCTAGAGGACGGCAAGAAATTCAAGTCCCTGAAGCGTCATTTGGCAACACATCATAACCTTACACCGGACGAATACCGGCAGAAGTGGAACCTACCGGCGGATTATCCGATGGTCTCGCCCAGTTATTCGAACGAACGATCGGTAATGGCGAAAACTATGGGCCTCGGCCGCAAGCGCGCGTCCTCTAAAGAGTCAGCGAAGACCGTGGCACCTGCGAGTCGCAAGAAGATTGGGCTGAAGTTCACTTGATAGCAGAGCGGGTAGCTTCTTGTCCGCTCATGGCTTTGGAACGGATATCGCCGGCAGACCTCCGGACGTCAACGTATTGACCGCCTCATGCTGGCTGAGGAAGACGCTTCCGTTGAGATGCGGAAGGAATCGCGTGATTTCCAGCCGATCCATTACTGGGCCTTTCACCTCCGAGAGATGAAAGCCAATGCCTGCGTCGGTGAGGCGGCGATTGATTTCCTCCAGGCTTTCGAGCGCGGATGCATCGATGGCATTGACGGCCGAGCACATCAGAATGACATGCCGCACGTCCGGCCGCTCGGCGACATATGCCGCGATCGTGTCCTCGAGGAAGCGCGAGTTAGCAAAATAGAGGCTTTCGTCTACTCGGATCGACAGGAGTTCCGGGGCGGTGAGGACGGGATGCCGCTCGACATTCCGGTAATGCTCTGTGCCAGGCACCTGACCGACAATGGCGATGTGCGGCTTGCTGGTCCGGTAAAGATGCAGCAACAGCGAAAGCGCGACGCCGGCGATGATACCAAGTTCTACGCCCCATCCGAGCGTGACGAGGATCGTGGCGGCCATGGCAGCAAAGTCGGATTTCGAATAGGCAAATACCCGACGAACGGCTCCAAAATCTACCAGTGAAAGCACCGCGACAATGATCGTAGCCGCGAGCGTTGCCTGCGGCAGGCTCGCCAGTAAGGGGGTCAGGAACAGGGCGGCGAGCGCGATGCCGATGGCGGTGAACACACCGGCGGCCGGTGTTTGCGCGCCGGCATCGAAATTGACCACCGAGCGGGCGAAGCCACCAGTGACCGGATAGCCGGATGAAAGACCGGCGGCGATATTGGCCGCGCCGAGGCCGATCAGCTCCTGGTCGGGATCGATCCGCTGGCGGCGCTTGGCGGCGAGCGTCTGCCCGACCGAGACGGATTCCACGAAGCCAACCACCGAAATGAGGAATGCCGGGACCAGCAAGGCGGAGACGAGGTCGACGGAAAAAGTGGGCGCGCCGAACGTCGGCAGGCCCTGCGGGATCTCGCCGACAAGGGCGACGCCCCGTGCGCCGAGATTGAGGCCGGTGGCAAGCGCGACTGTCACGCCAACCGCGAGTATCGGCGCGGCCTTCGTCATCATGTCGGCAGGACGCTCCGGAATGCGGATTGCGATCAGCAGGGGCTTCAGATGCTTGCGGGCAAAAAACAGAAAAGACAAAACGCCGGTGCCGATGGCAAACGTCACTGGGTTAATCGCCGTGAGTTGACCAGAAAGGGGGCCAACAATCTCAGGAACAGTGTTGCCACCACCCGGCACACCGAGGATATGCCGAAGTTGGCTGGCGGCGATCAACAGGCCGGATGCAGTGATGAAACCCGAGATCACCGGGTGAGACAGGAAATTGGCCAGAAAGCCGAGTCGAAAGATCCCCATGAGCACCAGCATGCCGCCGGAGAGTAGAGCGAGCACGGTGGCAGCGGTCAGATAATCAAGCGTCCCTCCGGCCGCGAATTCGCCGACTGCGGAGGCGGTCATAAGCGAGACGATGGCGACAGGCCCTACCGCAAGCGTCCGGCTGGTCCCGAAAATCGCATAAGCGACCAGCGGCAGGATCGAGGCATAGAGCCCGATTTCCGCCGGCAAGCCGGCAAGCATGGCATAAGCCAGTGACTGCGGGATCAACATGACGGTGACGATAACGGCCGCCAGGAGGTCGCCAGTCAGCGTGCTGACATCGTATGTCTTGCTCCATTGCAGAACAGGAAAGATTTTCGAGAGTTTGGTCATCAACTGAACGCTGGCGAACGGATGGAAAGGGTGGGCGCGGCCGGAATTGGGCTAGGCCGGCCGCGCCCGGCTCGAACGGTTGGGGGGGTAAGTTACCGTTCGAGTAACGAATAAAGAATGGCGGCGCGGGTCCCCGAACGACAATAACCCAGGACCGGCCCGTCGATGGTTGCCATTACTTTCTTGAAGCGCTCCGCCTGGTCGACTGTCGGAACAGAAGAAACCGGAATGTAAAATGCCTTCATCCCACGCTTTCTGGCTTCGCCAGCTATCTCTTCAAAAGTCGGTTGGTTTGGCTGTTCATTGTCCGGCCTGACACAAATAACGGCGGCATAACCCTGCTCGGCCAACATAGGAATATCTTCAGGTCTGATCTGATTTGCTGTGGCAAACCGCTCATGCCTGAGCTTGATGTGCACTTTTCGAGGTTGTCCAAAGAGGCTAAAGGGCCACATGGGTTATTCTCTTCCTGCGCTCATATCGTCTTGCGATGGGACGGGCTGTCAGCGTTTGGTGCAATCCCCAATTCATCGTGATACCGATAGACCTTCATCTTGAGCGTCCTTTCAGCGCCACCCACTGTCACGCCTTACTGGCAAAACAGGCGGTGCATGATGTGAATAAAAGGTTCGATGCGCGGATCGGAAACCCGGTAAAAGACCTGTTTGCCTTCCTTGCGCCCGGTAATCAGTCCTGCTCGACGTAGTTCAGAAAGCTGTTGGGACAGCCCTGGTTGGCGGATGCCGAGCCCATCTTCCAGCTCGCGCACGGAGCGTTCGCCCCCGATAAGGGTGCAGGCGATCAGCAGCCGATCAGGGTTGGAGAACTTCTTGAGGAAGGCGGTTGCTTCCCCCACTTTCCCCTTGAGTGCCTGAGCTTCATCCAAAAGCAGCATCATGCCCATCAACCGTCCCAGGTGGCGCCTTCGAGCAGGTTCATCGGGATCTTGAGATAGCGCCGGCCGTTGTCCTCGGGTGCCGGAAGCCGTCCGGCATTGGTATTGATCTGCAGGGCGTGCAGGATCAGCTTGGGCATGGGAAGCGTCTTGTCGCGGGCTTCGCGCGCGGCCACGAATTCGGCCTCGGTCTTGTGGACCGACATATGGATGTTTTTTGCCTTTTGCTCGGCGACGGTCGATTCCCACAAAGGCTCGCGGCCGCCGGGCCGGTAATCATGGCCGGTGAAGATGCGGGTCTCGCCCGGCAGTGCCAGGATGTCCTGAATGGATTTCCAGAGCTGCCTGGCGCTGCCGCCGGGGAAATCGGCGCGGGCCGTGCCCGAATCGGGCATGAACAGCGTATCGTGGACAAAGGCTGCATCACCGATGACATAGGTGATCGAGGCCAGCGTATGGCCGGGCGAGAACATCACGCTGGCCGGGATGTTGCCGACCTTGAAGGTCTCGCCGTTGGCGAAGAGCTTGTCCCATTGCGACCCGTCGGCGCGAAAGTCGGGCCAGTTGTAAAACCCTTTCCAGAGCTTCTGGACGTCGATGACTCTCTCGCCGATGGCCGTCGGCGCACCGGTCTTCTCCTTGAGATAGGCAGCCGCCGTGAAATGGTCCGCGTGGGGGTGCGTATCGAGAATCCATTCGACCTCATAGCCCCGGCCGGTGATGAACTTGAGAATGGTGTCAGCATGGGCGGTCGCCGTCGCAGCTGACTTCTCGTCATAGTCGAGCACCGGGTCGATGATGACGCATGTCCTCGTCTCGGGATCGGCAACGACATACTGGATCGACCCCGTGCGCTGATCGTAGAAGCCGGTGACCTCGGGCTTGGGTGTCATGAAGCTATCCTCACATTGCCTTTCGAGAGCTCATAGGAACCATCATTATAAATATATCGCATTCGAAGTTTTGCAATAATTGTTCAGCAATCATTTTCCCTGAATGCCGGAAGCCGTCGTTGATCGTTGCGGATCGCGGGCGATTCACCGTTGACGAGACTCGCTCATACGAATTAGAGTAAGTAGTTACTATCTTTCTGATTAAATGAAAGGGTCAAAATGCGCACATGTCCACCATTTGTCACGTGTGCAACATTGGGTGTTGGCGGTGGACCCGCATTTGACTGTCGTAGCGCGCTTCGACCCTAACAGCCCCATCGAAGCGGCAATTGCCACCGGGATAACGCGCTTCTTGCTCTGGAGCGGCTCCATGACGGCGGCGACCTGGAAAATGGTTCAACCGTGAACCGCAACCCGTCATCAACACATGGAGTCAGAGCTGATGTCACGCCGGATTTCTATCACGATCGTCCTCATCGCACTTGCAGGGCTTTTGGGATTTGGGGCCTGGAGCGTGCTGTTCAAGCCCTCCGATCTGCCGCCCGATGGATTTTCTCGAGGCAATGGCAGGATCGAAGCCGATCTCATCGACATATCGCCGCGGCTGGCCGGGCGCATTGCCGAGGTCCGGGTACGGGAAGGCGACCTGGTGGCAAAAGGAGACACATTGGCTGTGATGGACACGGCTGAACTGCGCGCTCAATTCGCTCGTGCAGCGGCGGCCGTTGCCAGTGCCGAAGCCGCGGTCGGCGTTGCCCAGGCTCGCGTTGCGGAAGCCCAGGCGCGGCTGGCGTTAGCCAAGGGCGAGCAGGCACGTGCGGAAACATTGAGTACGCGTGATGTCATCTCGCGGTCGAACCTGGAAATCCGTCAAACTGAAACCCAGCTAGCCGAAGCGGGACTTGCCGCCACCCAGGCGACGCTTCGCGCCCAGGAGCGGTCAGTAGAAGCCGAAGCGGCTACCCGAGACGAGATCGCGGCACGGATCGCGGATGCCACACTTTATGCCGATGGGCCGGCACGGGTGCTCTATCGGCTCGCACAGGTAGGCGAGATCGTCGGAAGCGGCGGCAAGATCCTGACGCTGGTCAGCCTCGAAAATGTGTACATGGAATTCTTCCTGCCTGCCTCCGATGCCCCACGGGTCAGGATCGGCGATGAAGCCAGGATTGTCGCGGATATCATGCCCGACCTGTCAATACCGGCCAGCGTCGTATTCGTTTCGCCCCAGGCACAATTCACGCCCAAGCAAGTCGAGACACTCAGCGAACGTGAAAACCTGATGTTCCGCATCCGCGTGCGCATCCCCTCTGAGTTGGTGATGGCGCGAATTGAACAGGTAAAAACGGGCGTGCGTGGTGTCGCATGGGTGCGTCTGGCGGGCGCGGATGGCAGTTTGCCCAAGTGGCCCGAGGCGTTGACTCCACCGTTAGCTGACCTCACCTCAGTCAGCGAAGCGGATCAGCCATGAAGACGCCGCCCGAATCCGTAGCCCGGCTGGAGCATGTGCACCACCGCTATGGAGCGGTTGCGGCTCTAAAAGAGGTATCGTTATCGATACCTGCAGCGCGGATGGTAGGGCTTATAGGGCCGGATGGCGTTGGGAAATCCACGCTCATGGGGCTGATTGCCGGCGCAAAGCGATTGCAGGCAGGCAGTGTCACCTGCCTCGGAGGCAGCATGGACGATGCCCGTCACCGCGCGGCAATGGGGGGACGTATCGCCTATATGCCGCAAGGGCTTGGACGGAACCTCTACCACGACCTGTCCGTGCGCGAGAATCTCGATTTTTTCGGGAAGCTTTTTGAGCTGAACCGATCAGAACGCGCCAAGCGCATTGAGAGGCTAACCCGCGCAACAGGATTGCATCCGTTTCTCGACCGCCCTGCCGCCAAGCTTTCAGGGGGCATGAAGCAGAAGCTTGGCCTGTGTTCCGCACTGATTCATGATCCGGATTTCCTGCTGCTGGATGAACCGACAACCGGCGTCGATCCACTTTCCCGGCGCCAGTTCTGGGATCTGATCGACACGATCCGGGCAGAGCGGCCGCAAATGAGCGTGCTTGTCTCAACGGCTTATATGGAGGAAGCCGCACGATTCGATCATCTGGTAGCAATGGACGCCGGTTGCGTGCTGGCCTCGGCAAGCCCTGCAACCCTGATGGCACAGACTGGAACCGGTTCGGTGGATGAGGCCTATGTTCGGCTCTTATCGATCACGGAAGCAGAGAGCAAAGCCGGAACGACCAGTCAACCTTTACCGGACAGTCCAAATCCGGAAACGAAAGAAATTGCAATTCGGGCGCAGGGGCTGACCCGCCGCTTCGGTAGCTTCACCGCAGTGGATTCAGTGAACTTCGAAATCACACGTGGTGAGATCTTCGGCTTTCTCGGATCCAATGGATGCGGAAAGACCACGACGATGAAGATGCTGACCGGCCTTTTGCCGGCGAGCGAAGGCGAGGCCTGGATTTTCGGCCGGCCTATTGATGCCCAGGGAATGGACGCGCGCCGACGGGTCGGTTTCATGTCTCAATCCTTCTCGCTTTATGGCGAGTTGAGCGTGCGCGAAAATCTGCTTTTGCATGCGCGGCTGTTTCATCTCGGCCGAGAACTGACTGACAAACGCCTGGCTGACCTGGTGCCTCGCTTTGGGCTGAGTGAGTATCTGGATCAGCGAGCGGGTGACTTGCCTCTGGGTTTGCGCCAACGTCTTTCACTCGCTGTTGCGGTAATCCATGCACCGGAAATCCTGATCCTCGACGAACCAACGTCGGGCGTCGATCCGCAGGCGCGAGACGACTTCTGGCGGCTGCTGCTGGATTTGTCACGTAATGACCGGGTGACAATCTTCATTTCGACGCATTTCATGGACGAGGCGATGCGTTGCGATCGCATCTCGCTTATGCATGCCGGAAGGGTTCTGGTTACGGACACCCCAGCCGGAATAGTCGAAAGCAGCGGTGCGGCGTCGCTGGAAGACGCATTCGTCGACTATATCGCGGCTGAACTTCCACCAGAGGCAGACGCCACCACAACCTTGGCCTCCAGCTCGGATAATATTGGTGATGCCTCCGGGTTCAGCTTGCGCCGGCTCCTGGCCTTTACCGCGCGCGAGATGATGCAGGTGCGGCGCGATCCGGTCAGGCTGGCCTTCGCCTTTCTGGGAAGCGCGCTCCTCTTGTTGATCATGTCGTTCGGCATCTCGCAGGAGGTGCGCGATATTCCATTTGCTGCGCTCGACCATGATCAAACCCCTGAAAGCCGGGCCTATCTCTCGACTTTCGAGGCTTCAAACTGGTTCGAGGTTCATGCGCCTATTCGTGATGCGCTGTCGATGGAAGAGCGGCTTTCCCGCGGTGAGTTGTCCTTGGCGCTAGAGATACCACCTGGCTTCGGGGCGGATCTGCGCCGTGGCAGCAAGGTAGACGTAGCTGCCATGATCGATGGTGCGGACACTGGGCGTGCCGGCACCATTGAAAGCTATGTGACAGGCGCACATATGGCGGCCTCGGCCGATACGGCGAACGGGATGCCTGTAACGAACAGCCTGCCCGTAGTGCAATTGAGCCCCCGCTTCAGCTATAATCCGACGATGGAGAGCCTGCCCTCGATCGGGCCGTCGATCCCGCCTCTCCTGCTCCTGCTTTTCCCTGCAATCCTGATGGCTGTCAGTGTGGCACGGGAAAAGGAAATCGGTACGATCACCAACTTCTATGTCACGCCCACTGGTCGAGCCGAATTCCTGATCGGCAAACAGCTTGTCTATATCGGCATCACGCTGATGAACTTTGCGATCCTGACCGCACTCGTCGTGCTGGTTTTAGGCGTCCCGCTTCGCGGCAACCCGATGGTCCTGCTTCTGGCGACACTTGTCTATGCTATTGCGGCGACAGGGTTTGGGTTGATGGTGTCGATGATGTCATCGACCCAGGTTACCGCAGTCTTTGCCAGTACCGTCTTGTCGGTCATGCCGACCCTGCAGTTTTCGGGAATGCTGACGCCGGTGTCATCGCTTGATGGACCCGCTCGTCTGCTCGGCAGCTTTTGGCCGACAACATGGTATATGGCGATCAGCGTCGGCAGTTATACCAAGGCGCTCGGTTTTGTTGATCTGAGCGGGGCTATGATGCGCCTGGCAGCCTTTGGCCCCCTTTTTACCGGTATCGCAATCGCACTCTTGCGTAAGCAGGAGCGTTAGGATGGAACGGCTCTCCAATGTCTTCTGGTTGATCGGCAAAGAGCTGAAGAGTGTCTTGGGCGACCCGGTGATGGTCGTGCTGATCCTGTGGTCGTTCGTCGTAGCCGTCATGCTTGAGGCCAGTGGAGCAGGCGACACGGTGCGCAATGCATCCCTCGCGATTGTCGACGAGGATCTCTCGCCCCTGACCCGGCAGATTTCATCCGCTTTGATACCGCCCTGGTTTCAGGAGCCGATTTTCTTGTCCGCAAACCAGGCCTCTGCCGCAATGGATCGCGGCGAGATCATGTTCATTCTGACCTTTCCTCCCGATTTTGCGGCGGATACGATTCTGGGCAAGGGACCGGTTGTTCAGCTGCTTGCCGACGCCACGGCGGTCTCGCAGGCGCAACTCGGTACAGACTACATCCGCAACATAGTTCAGGAAGAGAGCGTCGCTTTTTTATCAGGTACTCCTGAGGCGCCGCCTGAAGACTTGCAGCTGGAACTGCGCCGCGCCTTCAACCCGAATGGCAATCCGGTCTGGTTCAAATCGATGTCTTCGCTGCTGAATCAGTTATCGCTTCTGACGATTGCACTGACTGGCGCAGCGATGTTGCGCGAGCGCGAGCATGGAACCATCGAACATCTGATGGTGATGCCCATTACCCCCGCCGAGGTAGCCTTGTCGAAGGTTCTCGCGACAATGATCGTAGTGCTTGTGGCCTTTATCGGCTCACTGCTCTTTGTTGTACAAGGACTACTGAATGTGCCTGTAGCCGGATCGGCGCCGCTGCTGGTGGGAGGGGCTGCGGTGTATCTTTGGGCAGCTGCCGCCATCGGGATGCTTCTGGGCACTCTCGCACGCAGCATGGCGCAATTCGCGCTTCTCGTCATCATGGTCATCATTCCGGTAATTATGCTTTCAGGTGGAATGGGCGCAGTGGAAAGTCAGCCGGAGTTGGTGCAGCGACTGACACTGGCGCTCCCATCGCGCCACTTCCTTGCTTTTGCCAAAGCCGTCGCCTTTCGCGGTGCAGGGATCGGAACAGTCTGGCCTCAACTTCTGCTGATGGCCGGACTTGGCGCAGCGTTCTTCGCAGCCAGCCTGATGCTCTTTCGACGTTCGCTGAGCGTCTCCAACTAGGAAGATTCCACACAGTTTCCCTCTTGCAAGGCATCATTTCACCTGATAGGTAGTGAGTAATTACTATCTTTGAGGTTTTCAATGATCTCCCGACCGACCTATCTTTCAGCGGAGGAGCGGCGTGAAATGACGGTTGAGGCCGTCGTCGATCTCGCCGCAGAACAAAACCCTGCGGATATTACAACCGATGCTATCGCAAAGCGGATGGGCGTGACCCAGGGCGCCTTGTTTCGGCACTTCTCGTCGAAGGACGCCATTCTCCAGGCGGTCATGGAATGGGTTTCCGAGCGCTTGCTCGCACGCATCGATAAGGCGACCTCGATTGCCGCTTCTCCGCTTGAAGCTATTGAGGCTGCGTTCATGGCTCATATCCATTTTATCGCGGAGCATCCTGGCGTACCGCGGATGTTGTTTGAAGAATTGCAGCGCACCGAACAGACCCTGGCCAAACGCATGGCGCGGACCTTGCTCCAGGTTTATGGCGACCGCCTTGGCCGCCTTTTTATGGATGGCAAGAGACGTGGCCAGTTGCCGGCTTCGCTGGATGAGAAGGCGGCGGCCACCCTCTTCGTCGGCATGATCCAAGGCCTTGCAATGCAATCGCACATCGAGGGTGACGTCAAACGTATCCGTGAAAGTGCGCCGGGGGTGTTCGCATTGTATCGCCGCTCAATCGAGGCTGCAAAATGATCCATTCGCGGCAAACAGGCGTATCTCCCATGCAATCTCTGGAAGCCATGTTCGCGGCCGACGTCAATTTTGTTGCTAATCATCCGAATATCCCGCGGCTGTTGCTCAACGCGCTGGGGCGAACGACGAAGTCTCCGTTGAAGCTGATGATAGCGACATTCATCCAACGGTACGAGCAGCGACTTTCCAGTGTGATAGCAGAAGCTCAGCAGTGCGGTGAAATCCGAGCCACCCTGGACAGGGAAACCGCCGCCCACCTGTTTATTGCGACGATCCAGCATTTGGTGTTCAGGGCGCTGATCAGAGATGAGCTTGATGAAATCCGTGAGGCAGCGCCTGCAGCGTTCGCCTCGTATCGCGCCTGTGTGGAGACTACCCGGTGAAACTTCCCTCTATGCAGCGTCGCACACTGATGCTCCTGGCAGTCTCAATCCCGATCGCCGCTACGTTCGGTTATGTCGTCCTGCGATCGGGGCCGCTGGCGCCGGTCGCCGTCATGACTGCAACCGCCGAAACTCGGGCAATTTCGCCTGCGCTCTTTGGTATCGGCACGGTTGAAGCTCGCTTTTCCTACAAGATCGGCCCCATCATCGCTGGCCGCATCGGTCAGATCCACGTCGATGTGGGGGAGAAGGTTCGAGCCGGGCAGGTCCTGGCGGAAATGGACCCGGTGGATCTCGACGAGCGCATCGCCGCTCTCGATGCCGCCATCCGCCGCGCCGAGGCATCGATAAAGGCAGCCGAAGCGCAAGTAGAAGATGCTTCGGTACGCAAGGATTACGCCGATACGCAGGAGAGGCGCTACGATGCACTTTGGAAGAGCCGTACCGTCAGTGAGGTCGCTGTCGAGACAAAACGGCAGGACAGTCAGGTAGCGCTCGCCGCTTTCTCGGCCGCCCAATCGAACCTCGTTGCTGCACAGCAGGATCTGCAGCGCAATCGCGCTGACCGTGACGGGTTGATCAAGCAACGGGAAAACCTGGTCCTGTGCGCACCGGTTGATGGCGTGATTGCTGCCCGCAATGCGGAGCCCGGAACGACCATGGTCGCCGGTCAGGCAGTTATCGAAATGATCGACCCGAAGAACCTGTGGGTCAATGCCCGGTTCGATCAGATCGCAGCAACCGGCCTGCGTAGAGACCTTCCGGCTCAGATCGCGTTACGGTCTCATAGCGGGGCGAGTATTCCTGGAAAAGTAACGCGCGTGGAGGTGCTCGCCGACGCAGTTACGGAAGAAAATCTGGCCAAGGTAGAATTCGAAACGCTACCCGAACCGTTGCCCCCTATCGGGGAACTGGCCGAAGTGACGATTGCGCTGCCTGAGCTTCCCGCGTTGCCTGTGATCTCGAACGCCGCAGTCCAGACTGTCGATGGCAAGGCCGGCGTCTGGAAGGTTGAGGACGGCAAAGTTCACTTTGCCCCCATTCGAGTCGGAGCTTCCGATCTGGACGGAGATGTTCAGGTGATGGACGGCCTGCAGGCCGGTGATGAGGTCATTGTTCACAGCGCCTCGCGGCTGACGAGCACGAGCCGCATTCACATCACGGACAAATCCGCGGAGCTTCTCAAATGATCAGCCTTGCGGGTCGCGACATACTGCATTCATGGGGCAAGTTCGTCTTCACCGGAATCGGCCTTGGCCTGCTGATCGGTGTCACCTTCACCATGGCGGGCGTCTATCGGGGCATGGTCGACGACGGCAAGGTGCTGCTCGATAACAGCGGCGCCGACATGTGGGTCGTCCAGCAGAATACACTCGGCCCCTACGCCGAATCCTCGAGCATCAACGACGACATTTATCGGATGATCCTGACGACCCCAGGCGTCGAGCGGGTTGCCAACGTCACCTATCTGACGATGCAGGTCCGAAAAGGAAACACCGACGTTCGGGCGATGGTGGTCGGTATTGCGCCGGGAAATATTACAACTCCCGGCTGGCCGCCGTTTCTTGTCGCCGGGCGTCAGATCACGCGCGGTCACTATGAAGCCGTTGCGGATGCCGCGACCGGCTTTGCGCTCGGAGACACCATCGTCATCCGGCGCAACCATTACGAAGTCGTCGGCCTTACCCGACGAGCAGTATCGTCAAGTGGCGACCCGATGGTGTTCATTCCGCTGAAGGATGCCCAGGAAGCACAATTCGTCAAGGACAACGATTCCATTGTCCGCCAGCGCCGGCGCACCAGCGAGAACCCCGAGTTCAACCGGCCCGGGGTGCCAGGCTTGCTGGAAGCCGTGATCGCTTCGCAAAACAGCAACCCTTATGTGAATGCCGTTCTGGTGCGAATCAAACCTGGTTACGACCCCGGAAAGATTGCGACCGATATCGCAAGATGGAAGAGGCTGACGGTCTATACGCGCCCGCAGATGGAAGAAATCCTGATTGGCAAGCTGATTGCCACTTCGGCCAAGCAGATCGGCATGTTCCTCGCCATCCTGGCGATCGTCAGTGCCGCTATCGTTGCCTTCATTATCTACACGCTCACCATGGACAAGATCCGCGAGATCGCCGTCCTGAAACTGATCGGAACACGCAACCGCACCATCGCATCCATGATCCTGCAGCAGGCCATCGTGCTCGGCCTGATCGGCTTCGTGGTCGGCAAGATCACGGCAACCTTTGCCGCACCTCTGTTCCCGAAGTTTGTTTTGCTTCTGTCCGAAGACACGATGATCGGACTCGTCGCCGTGATCATTATCTGCGCGCTCGCCAGCGTCGTCGCCATTCGTATGGCGCTCAAGATCGATCCCGCCGTGGCGATTGGAGGGTGAGATGAGTAGCGGCGGAATCCTCATCGAAGGTATCAGGAAGCGGTATGGCAGCGGCGACACCGCAGTCGATGCCCTCAAGGACGTCAATATGCAGGTCGCCCCCGGCGAAGTGGTCGGCCTCGTTGGCCCCTCTGGCTCCGGCAAGAGCACCCTGCTCAAAGCCTTGGGCGCCGTCATCGACCCAACCGGCGGCCGTATGACCCTCGGCGACGAGGCGATCTATGACGATGGATGGAAGATCCGTGATCTTCGTGCGTTGAGGCGCGACAAGATCGGCTTCGTCTTCCAGGCGCCGTATCTCATCCCGTTTCTGGACGTGACCGACAACGTCGCGTTGCTGCCGATGCTGGCGGGTGTTCCCAATAATGATTCCCGGCGACGGGCACGCGATCTCCTGAAGGCCCTCGACGTCGAGCATCGCGCCGCGGCCATGCCCTCGCAGCTTTCCGGCGGAGAACAGCAGCGGGTCGCGATCGCGCGCGGGCTGGTTAACAGGCCGCCGGTCATCCTTGCCGACGAGCCGACCGCGCCCCTTGACAGCGTGCGTGCGCTTGCCGTGATCCGTATCCTCAACGATATGGCCGTCAAATTTGGAACTGCCATTATCGTCGTCACGCACGATGAGAAGATCATCCCCACCTTCAAGCGCATTTACCACATCCGGGATGGCGTGACCCATGAAGAAGCAGGAGAGGGACGTGGCTTTGACTGACCAGACGACCAAACACCATTGCCGACATCTCTCCTTATCAGCAACGAGGACTCGCAAAGCCAGCGCTTCATCTTTTCGCAAGACGAGTTTTGCCATGCTCATGGCTGCCGCCGCGATACTATCGCCAGCAGGGGCTTCCGCGGAGACGATCACCGGCGCGCTTTCCAAGGCTTATCGCAACAACTCCCAGCTCAACTCGGCACGCGCCGGCGTCAGGGTTACTGACGAAGATGTCGCCATAGCAAAGTCTGGCTACCGCCCCACGATCACCGGAACGAGCAGCATCGACTACACCGAAATTAGGCGCAGCAACGATTCCACTCGTCTCACTTCCGGTAGCTTCGGCGTGCAAATCAACCAGACCTTGTTTGATGGCTTCCAGACCAGGAACAATGTTGCGGCGGCCGAAGCGCGTGTTCGCGCTTCGGTGGAAAGCTTGCGCAACACGGAGGAAAATATCCTTTTCAGTGGGGCTCAAGCCTACATGAATGTGATTCATGACCGACAGGTCATGGCGCTCACACAGCAAAATCTGGAATTCCTGAAAGAACAGGCTCGCTCGGCACGCACCCGGAAGGAAGTTGGTGAAGCTACCGGGACTGATGTGGCGCAGGCTGATGCTGCGCGCTCAGGCGCCGAAGGACAACTCAGCGCCGCACGTGCTCAATCTCTCGCCAGCGCCGCCGCCTATCGTCAGGTGATCGGTGAAGAACCGGGGACATTGAAAGCAGCGTCACCTCTGTCAAAGCTGTTGCCGCCCAATCTGGACGCAGCTGCCGTCATCGCCACCAAGGAACATCCGGCTATCCTTGCCACCACTCATCTGGTTGATGCCGCTGCCTCTAGCGTGAAGTCAGCAGAAGGTACGTTGTTGCCGTCGGTCACGGCCTCAGCTGGTGTTTCGCGCAGCTATCTCAACACATCGCCGACCGACCTAAACTATTCGGACGGCTACTCAAACTCGGCCAATATCGGCGTTACCCTCTCGATCCCGATCTATCAAGGTGGCCGGGCTTCGGCACAAGTACGGAAATCGAAGGAATCTCTTGGGCAGGCGCGAATTGAGGTCGATGTCAGCCGCGACCAGGTGCGCCAGGCCATAACTGCCGCCTGGACTTCCTATGCTGCGGCCAAGGAAGGCGTGATCGCCAATCGCGCTTTGGTCGATGCCGCACAATTGGCACTGGCTGGTGTCATCGAAGAGCGCAATGTCGGCCAGCGCACCACCCTGGATGTTCTCAATGCGCAAGCCGATGTCATCGATGCCAGGATCGATATTGCCGGTGCTGAACGCGACCTTGTGCTGGCGAGCTATGCAATCCTGCAAGCGATGGGTCGCCTCTCGATAGAGCGGCTCGGCCTGCATGTGACCAGATACGAACCCAAAGACCATTACGACGCCGTCAAGGACAAATGGTATGGCCTGCGCGCTCCCGATCGGTAGCGCACACCAAGCCCCTATCCCGATTCAAACCTCAGGAGCAGATGAATGGAGAAGCCAGAAAGAAATCGGCGTGGAGACAGGCAAGAGAGAAAATTCTTGTTGTCGCTGTCATTCGTTGCGTTCGCCGCCGCCGCGATAGTGTCCGCGACGCCGTCTCCGGGCAAGGCAGACGATGCGTCTGCGATCCACAAGGTCACAGATGGACGCCCATGGAAAATTACCATGGAGAATGGTCGCGTCGGAACCCTCGTGCTTTTCCGGAACGGCACCGGCAAGATGACCGGCGGACCCATGGATTTGTCCCCGAAATGGAAACCGACCGCAGACGGGTTGTGCCTCAAGCCAGGAGCGCTGCTTCCCGAACGATGCGTGAAGCTAGTCCGAACCGGAAATGGCTATCTCGGCATGAACGGCGACAAACAGGCCTTCAAACTGGAGCGATAATGCGCACCTTTTTGAGATGAGATCGGGAGGAGAAATCAGGATGTCGGTCTGGGTGTCAAAGCCAGCGATCAAAGTGCTTGGCGGGATAGCAATCCTGTTCGGGATCGTAACGCTTATTTCCGGCGGAAGCGCGCTTTTTGTATTGCATGGGGTCGCAGAGCCCGCAGCAAAGATCGTACCGTTCGTATTGTATTTCAACTTTGCGGCGGGCTTCGCTTATATCGTTACGGGGGCGGGATTGATTACGCTCCGCCCATGGTCGACGGCATTTGCTGCGGCTATTGCGTTAGCGACCAGTGTCGTCTTTGCCGGTCTTGGCGCCTGGATATTAGCGGGGAATGCCTACGAGGTACGGACCATCGTTGCTATGAGCCTGCGAGCGGCATTCTGGTGGAGCGTCAGCGCCGTTTCCATCGTTGGAAGCCGCTCACGAGCAGCGCCGCAAACGGAACGCAATGGTCTGTCGTCCGGTCGTTCCAGTCATAGTGACCAGCCTGATATTCGCCAGGCCAACGACAATCAGACTGCTGATGAATAGTCTCTTTAAGTTCGCCACGACCGCAGCGTTGCGGTGGACGATTGGGCTCGCCGTAGCCGTTGGACTGTCGGCCTGCGCATCACGGCCCGGGACCGAAACTTTGATCGTCAGGCCGGAGCCTTCGAAGCCATATCAGGCGATTACAGTCATTACGGCGACCGATCGCCAACGAGATCCCGCTGGTATTGGATACACTGCTGCAAGATCATCGCAATTGCAGTTTGAACGCTTCACAGTCGCCGTGCCGGCCAGCCATAAAAACCCAGGCGAGGCTCGGTCGCAAATGCAGACGGATCCCCTGAAAAAATACACCGTCCTGGGACGCCAGGATATTACCTTCAAAGATATCAATGCAGACAAAGATATACTTATCTATGTTCATGGGTACAATTATAGTTTTCAGGAATCATTGTTTCAGGCTGCAAAAGTTGCGTCGGACGGAAAATTATCGGAAATGCCGATCCTTTTCAGTTGGCCATCGGAAGGATCGGTCACAGGATACGTTGCGGACAAGGATGCCGCTACCTATGCGCGCGATGATCTGGTGCAACTACTTCAGGACCTCAAGAAGCGTCGGACAAAAAGCCGTGTCACGCTGTTTGGGCACAGCATGGGTGCTTGGCTGGTTGTCGAGGCGCTTCGGCAGCTCAAGATTTCAGGACAAGAAGACGTCCTTCAGCGAATAGACCAGGTGGTTCTGGCCGCTCCGGATATCGACGTCGATCTTTTCAAGCGGCAGGTTGATACGATTGGGCCATTGGCCCGTCCGATGATCGTGCTCAGTTCCACAGATGATCGTGCACTTGCAATCTCGGGTCGCATCGGCGGCTCTCGCACACGGCTAGGGTCTATCGATAAGGAGAGCGTAGACATCCAGGAATTGCTGACTAGCAAGAAAATTGAGATCGTTGATCTGTCTAATTATGGATCTCCTGACAAGACAAAGCATAATAGATTCTCGATTCTAATAAATCTTATATCAGCAATCAATAATGATAAAATGAAATTTATTAGAGGTATATATTCTACATAGCTGTGAAAATAAATATATAGTATATTATTCGATGATAAATCAAATTAAGCATCTTTTATAGAAATTTTCTTTCGAATTGTACTTAAGCTCGCCGGAGGTGCTCCGCCACTGTGACAAACGAACGCGAACTGTCAGAGCGAATAAGTAGCGAGAAGCACCGGTCTGGATCGGAAAGATCATCCCTACCACTGTGGGAGCGCCCGGTGCGCTGGCCGGCGCAGGGGCTCCCTTTCGACATGCGGGCGCTGCGCTATGTGCTGGCGGCAGCCGAGCAGATGAGCTTTTCAGGTGCGGCTAGGGCGCTTGGCATGAAGGTGTCCAGCGTCAGCCGCCGTGTGCGCGACTTCGAGAACGACCTCGGCATTTCCCTATTCGAGCGCACGACGTCGGGCGTCCGGCTCACCGATGCCGGATGCAAATTCCTTGATGAGATTATTCCGGTCCTTCAAATGGCAGAAGTGATTCTGCAGCGCGCTGGCGCGGCCGGCCGAGCCGAGGAGGGCATGGTTAGGGTCGGCATCATCACCACACTCGGCGGCGGCTTCCTGCGCGAACTGATCACGGCCTATCGGCAATGCTATCCAGGCGTACATCTCGGCATTGTGGATGGCGGTCGTCGCAATCATCTACGCGCGATCCGTTCGCGCCAGCTTGACATCGCCTTCTTCACTGGCAACGCGCCGCTTGCGGGCTGCGATGTCGAGGAGTTCTGGCGCGAGCGCGTGCATGTCGCAATGGCCGTTCACCATCCACTGGCGAGCAGTGATGTGCTGGATTGGCCTCAACTGCGCGATGAATACTTCATCGTCTCGACCATGGAGCCGGGGCCGGAAGTGCATGACTATATTGTGAGGCGCGTCGCTGACTATAGCGCCTATCCGGAAGTGTCCTACCGGCCAGTGAATGCGGAGACGTTGATGCACATGGTCGCTATCGGTGAAGGAATCACGCTGGTTTCGGAGGGCTGGACCAATATGACGTATCCCGATCTTGCGCTGCGTCCACTGACGGCGCATGAAGACATCGTGCCGTTCAGCGCCGTATGGTTGCCTTCAAGCGACAATCCGGCGCTACGCCGCTTCCTGAGTTTCGCGCGAGAGCTTGCGTCTCGGCGGCTCAATCACCGCGATCAATGATCGGTCGAGGGCGCGTTCGGCTTGATGGCCCTGGCCGTCGTGGTCCTGCCGGCGAGTCTGGCCTTGCGGCTGCGCCAGCCGCGGTCGGATCGCAGGAAGGCTTCCAGCATGTGCGGGATCAGCGTGGCGGAATCGACCTCGCCATACTGGCGGCTGTATTCGGCGGCGTAGAGGTCGAGTTCTTCCTTCAGCGGTTCCGGCATCGGGACCGTCATTCGCACGATGCCGAGCCTGGGCAGCGGGCCGAGCTTGAGGTTGGCCATCAATGCGCTCCATAGGGTTCGAGGACCAGATCGCGGGCCACGATGACCCTGACGGGAAATCCGGGCCGGATCGTCAGGGTCGGCGCGACCTGCAACTGGCGCTGCACGATCAGCTGACCGGCCTGGTTCACGGTGTCCTGCGCGCCGTCGCGGATGGCACGGACTAGGCGGTCCTCGTCGCTGGTCGCAAGCTCGGCGCTGACGGCGAGCAGCGTCGACAGGCCCGCTGCCTTCATCAGATCCCACCAATGGTAGTCAACGCCGTCTTCGAGACCGGCATAGCCTGAGACGTCGGCGCCGCGCTGGCGCTCGAGAACGATCGAGCGCCCATTGGGGAGAATGAGGCGGTTCCACACGAGGAGCACGCGCCTTTGCCCGAAGGTCACGCCAGCATCGTATTCGCCGATGAGCCGGCTTCCCTGCGGGATGAGCAGGAGCGCGCCGGTCGGGCTATCATAGACATGCTGCGTCACCTGGGCGGTGATCTGTCCCGGCAAATCCGAACGGATGCCGGTGATCAACGCCGCCGGGATCACCGCGCCAGCCTGGAGGACGAAGGGCGAGGCCGGCGCCATGACGCGATCCGGGGCGACGGTGCGGCGGTCGACCTCGGCGTTGAGGAAGGCAAGGTGGCGATCCTGCGTCGCAGCGCCCGCCAGCCCGGTGAGGCCGGGAACGGAGGGGATCGAGGGCGAGGCAGCGGTCTGGCCCGCCCTGATCTGGAAAAACAACTCGCTGATTCGAGCGGCTTCAAGCTCGGCGAGCCGGCGCTGTTCTTCGGGATCGGCGGCTGGGACAGGCATGGGGGTCGCCGGGATCGCCTGACCTTCCTCGCGCGCCTTGAGCACCGGCCCACCGAGATCGCCTGGCAGCGGCGGACCGAGGACCGGCACGTCGCCATAGCTGCCGGGCAGACCCTGCAAGCCGTCAGCGGTCTGGCGGCGGTCGGTGGAGATCAGTTCTTCGGGCTGGCCGCCGCGATCGACGTCCTGAAGCGCGTAGATCAGCGCGCCGCCGATGCCGATGCCGACCACCATGCCCGCGCCCATCAAGACCTTGCGCGAGATGCGCGTCACGCGCGGCGCCTCGGCGCGCAGCCGCATCGAGCCGTCCGTGTCATCGGCCGCCCCTGCTGGCTCCACACCTTCCTCTTTCCGGTCGTCATTCTGGCTCATGACGGCGCTCCTCCCTTGGCGGTGTTTTGTCCGGAGACCGCGGCCGCCGTCTGGCCCGGCTGGACACGGACGATCCGGACGGTCTGCTGCTTGTTGCTGGAGCCCAGCCGCAGTTCGGCCGCACCGAAGAGGCGATCCACGATGAGCACGTTCTGATAAATGCGGCTGTTGACGATCTCGGTTTCCCCGCCCGAACCGATGACGAATAGGGGCGGCATCTCGCCTTGCACGATCCCGCGCGGGAACACGATGTAGACGCGGCGGCCGTCGTCGAAGGCGGTCAACGGCTTCCAGGGCGGGTTGTCGCCGGAAAGTCCGTAGCGGTAGTTCCGCGCGGATTCGGCAGGGATGATCGGCGCGGCGGGCGCGGTCTCGCGGTGCGACACCGGCGGCGCGGGATAAGCCCAGGCGACGGCCGGCATCCACGTTTCGTCGCGGGCGCGTAGCTCGATCAGATAGGTGCGCCTGTCCGTGGTGATGACGAGATTGGTGACGATGCCGGCGCGGGTCGGCTTGACCAGCACATGAACGCGGCGGGTGGTTCCCGAGCCGCTTTCGGTATCGCCGATTATCCAGCGCGTCGTGTCGCCTGCCGCGACCGGCCCCGCGCCGGTCAGGCTTTCGCCGGGTTCGAGCGCGATCGTGGTGATCTGCCCCACGGCGGCATAGACCTGAAACAGCGCGCCCTCGGACCAGGGATAGATCTGGATCGCATTGTAGTAGCCTTCGCGCCGAGGCTCGACGCGCGCGGCGGCGTTCGCATTGACGACGCGGCCTTCCGGCGTGGTCGCGGCCGTGCCGCCGCGCGCCACCGTCCAAGCTGGCGGCGTGTGCAGAGGAGGGGGCTTATCGTCGGTCGCGGCCGCGCGCACGACGGGCAGCGGCGGCACACTGTCGTCGTAAGCGAATTGTGGCGTGCGGTTGGTCGCGCAGCCGCCAAGCACGGTTGCGGAAAGCAGGAACGCCGCCAATGTGGATTTACAGAAAGCCGGATGTGCGGCTTTGACTGGATTGCGGATCATTGACTCAACTCCCGCGACCACGAGATCGCGTTGACAAAAATTCCAAGGGGATTGGCGCGCAGGCGCTCGGCCGTGCGCGGCTGCTGAAGGACGATGGTGAGAATCGCGGTCCAGCGTTCGGTGCGGGAGAGCTGGCCGTTCTCGTAGTGCTGTTCCGTCCACGCGACCCGGAAGCTGTCCGGCGAAGCGCGCATCACGCTGGAGACCTCGACCGAGACTTGCTGGCGGCCGACGCGCGTAAAGGGATCGTTCGCGCGCGCAAACTCATTGAGCGCGACCGCGCCCCGGTCGGTGGTGAAATCGTAGGCGCGCAGCCATGCCTGGCGCAGAACGATGGGATCGGAGGGCAGGCCGCGCACTTGTTCGATGAACCGGGCGAGATGCCAGGCGATCTGTGGGTCGGTCGGCCGATAGTCGGCCATGGCCGACTCGACGGTGCGGGCATCGCCGTGGCGGTCGATCTCGACCACCCACGGAACGACGGTGCCGCGTGCTGACTGCCAGACCAGCGCCGAGGCGAAGCCGGCCGAAAGGATCAGGCAGCCGAACGCCATATAGCGCCAGTTGCGGGCCTGCACGCGGGCCGAGCCGATGCGCTCGTCCCAGACCTGTGCGGCTTTTTGGTAGGGTGTGACGGGTTCCGGCGTCTTGCCGTAGTGGGTCGTCGGACGTTTGAAGATATTCATGAGCGGTTGCTTTCGGAGAGGTTGATGGATGCGCCGCCGCCATGGCTGTCACCGGAGCGGACTGCATGGGCGGCGGCTCTGGCGCCGTGGCTCAGGGCCTGACCACGCATGCGCTGCGCCCAGGCCGGCGGGGCAGCGGTGGAAGGAGAGCTCGCCGGGGCTGGCGCAGCGGCGCCGCCGATCGTTCCCATGGACGAGGTGCCGCCGGTCGTCTCGAAGCCACCCTTGAGGCCATCGGTGTGGCTGGATTTGAGGCTGTCGGCGGCGCGGGACACGGCGCGTTTCAGGGGGGAAACGGCGGCGGCCCCACCGGCGCGGGCGACGCCCTCGAGACCAGCGGCAACGCCGGATACGCCGGACTCGCCCATGGCGGCGAGCGTGTAGGCCGAGGATGCCGCGCCGGCGGCCGATGCGCCGCCGCGAGCCAGGGCAGCTCCTCCCGAAAGAGCAGCCCCGCCGCCGCGCGCTGCCAGCATGGCCGCGCCTCCGGTCGCGATTGCAGCGCCGCCAACGGCAAGGCCGGTCCCGACCGCCGCGCCGGCGCTGAGCTGCGGCCCGCCGGAAACGAGGCCCGTCGCAATTCCCGGCCCGAAGATGCCGAGGCCGAGAAGGGAAAGGGCGGCAAGCACGATAGCCATCGCATCGTCTATCGTCGGGGTCGCGCCGCCGAAGCCGGCGGTGAACTGGCCGAACAAGGTCGAGCCGATCCCGATAATGACGGCCAGGACGAGGACTTTGATGCCCGAGGAAATGACGTTCCCGAGGACACGTTCGGCCATGAACGCCGACTTGCCCCAGAGGCCGAACGGGATGAGCACGAAGCCCGCCAACGTCGAGAGTTTGAACTCGATCAATGTGACAAATAACTGGATCGCCAAAATGAAGAAGGCGAGGATGACCAAGGCCCAGGCGAAGAACAGGCAAAGGATCTGGACGAGGTTTTCAAAGACCGCGATCCAGCCCATCAGGTCGGAGATGGATTCGAGCAGCGGCCGCCCGGCATCGAGGCCGATCTGGGCGACGCGACCGGGGCGCAGAAGATCGGCGGTCGTGAATCCCGTTCCGGAAGCCAGGAGGCCAAGGCCGGCGAAACTGTCGAAGATAATCTTCGCCAAGGCGTTCCAATTGGAAATCAGATAGGCGAACACCCCGACAAAGATGGTCTTCTTGACCAGGCGCGCGATGATGTCCTCGTCGGGAGCCCATGCCCAGAACAGGGCGGCCAGCACGACGTCGATCACGATCAACGTGGTGGCAATGAAGGTAACTTCGCCGCCGAGCAGGCCGAAGCCGGAGTCGATGTAGCTGGTGAATGTCCCGAGGAAGCTGTCGATTACGCCGGTGCCGCCCATGGTTCACCACCCTTCGTGATCTGCGGGCGCCTCCGGCGCGGACGAGCGGCCAAGGAAGCGGTCGCGGGTCTGCGACCACACGCGCAGGCACACCCCGTCATTGGCAGCGGCTTCACCCAACTCCTGGCAACGGCGTTGCTCAAGGTGAAGCGGATCGGTCGACGGCTGAAGCACCGGAGCGGTCGGCGCTGGCCCGGCGTCTTCCTCGCGGGTCATTTCGATGATCGTCGCCGCGATGGCCACGACGACGAATATGATGGCCGCAAGCCGGGCCAGCATCTTGCCATCCATGATGTCCCCCTTTCAGGCCCGTCAGCGGTTGAACATCTGCACATTGCCGGGCTGGTAGCCCGACCCCGGCGCGAGGAACCGTTCGCGCTGGATGCGACCCTGTTCGGCCGCCGTGGCACGCTCGGCTTGCGAAAGGGCATCCGCCCTTCCATTGGCCGAGATTACGGCGATGAGATCGGAGAGCTGCTGGCTTTGCAGGGCGAGAAGCTGGTTACCGGCCTGGGTTGCCTGAAGAGCACCGCTCGCGCCTTGGCTCTGGCCGACCAGTTCGGACATCTGGGAGCGGTTGGTGTCGATGTTGCCGACTACGCCGGCCTGAACGCGCATCGCGTCCTGCAATCCGCCTACGGTCGTTTCCCACCGGCCGCGGGCATCGGTGATCAACTGATCGTCGGTCACCGTGAGGGAGAGCTTACCGTAGTCCTGCTGAAACATGCGGTCGATCGACTGCACATCGAAGGCGATGTTCTGGGCTTCGGAGAGAAGCTGCTGCGTGCGCTGCACGTTCTGCTGAAGCGCCTGAAGTGAGCTGAACGGCAGGCTCGCCAGGTTCTTCGCCTGATTGATGAGCATGGTCGCTTCGTTCTGAAGCGACGTGATTTGATGATTGATCTGCTCCAGCGTCCGCGCCGCGGTCAGCAGGTTCTCGGCGTGGTTGGTCGGGTCGTAGACGATCCGACCGAAGCCGAATAAGGCATGGGCCGGCGTAGTGAAAACCGGCGAAAGCGCCAGCGGCGCGGCGAGCGTCAGCGCAAGCAGCGAAGCGCCGGCGATGCGGGGAAAGCGGTAACGGGTCATGGGATGATCTCCTCTGGATCGAGTTGGACGGGTTCGGTGATGTCGGTGGGCGGGAGCGACTGTTGCGGCTCCAGCGCGACGGCGATGTTGGTGAGGTTGGGTATGAGGTCGGCGGCCCATTCGACGCCGCGCACCCGGAGCCATGCAGCCAGGAATCCGGCCCGGCCGTGTTCGGCGAGGATGTCGGCGATCAGCGCCTGGTCGGACTTGGCGGAGGCCGCGCAAAGGGCAAGACCGACCTCGGACATGCCCAGCTCGAAGAGGCGGTCGCCTTTTCTGGATTGGCAGTAGTAGTCGCGTTTCGGGGTGGCCCGAGCGAGTATTTCGATCTGCCTGTCATTCAGCCCGAAGCGCCGGTAAATGGCGGTGATCTGCGGCTCGACCGCGCGGTCGTTGGGCAGGAGCAGCCGCGTCGGGCAGCTTTCAATGATGGCCGGCGCGATCGTGCTCTTTTCGAGCTGCGCGAGCGATTGCGTGGCGAAGACGACGGATGCGTTCTTCTTGCGCAGCGTGACCAGCCATTCGGCCAGTTGTTTGGAGAAGGCGGGATCGCCGAGCGCCAGCCAGCCCTCGTCGATGATGATCATGGTCGGGCTTCCATCGAGCCGGTCGGCGATCCGGTGGAAGAGATAGCTAAGGACCGCCGGCGCGGCGCCGGTGTCGAGAAGCCCCTCGGTCTCGAAGGCGACGACGGAAGCGTCGCCAAGGCTCTCCGCCTCTGCGTCGAGCAGCCGGCCATAGGGACCGCCGACGCAATAGGGCTGGATGGCGAGCTTCAGATCGTTGGACTGAAGCAGCACCGAAAGGCCGGTGATGGTGCGCTCCTCGATCGGCGCCGAGGCGAGCGAGGAGAGCGCTGTCCAGATGTGCTCCTTGGCTTCCGGCGTGATCGTGATGCCTTCCCGCGTGAGGATGGCGACGATCCAGTCAGCGGCCCAGGCGCGGTCCTGCGTCTGCTGGATACGAGCCAGCGGTTGCAGTGAGACCGAAACCTCGGAACTTTCGGTCAGCCGGCCGCCCAGATCATGCCAATCCCCACCCATCGCCAGCGTGGCGGTGCGGATCGAGCCGCCGAAGTCGAAGGCGAAGATCTGGCTGCGCGGATAGCGGCGGAACTGCAAGGCCATGAGGGCGAGCAGCACGCTCTTGCCCGAGCCGGTCGGGCCGACCACAAGCGTGTGGCCGACATCGCCGACATGAAGGGCGACACGGAACGGGGTCGATCCTTCGGTCCTGCCATACAGCAGCGGGGGTGCGCCGAAGTGATCGTCCCGTTCCGGTCCGGCCCACACGGCGGACGAAGGGACCGCATGGGCAAGGTTGAGCGTTGAGATCGGGGGCTGACGGACATTGGCATAGGCGTGGCCTGGCAGGGAGCCGAGCCAGCCATCGACTGCATTGACGGTCTCGACCATGACGGTGAAGTCGCGGGATTGGATGACCTTCTCGACCAGCCGCAGTTTTTCGTCGGCGCGGCGGGCATCCTCGTCCCAGACGGTGACGGTCGCCGTGACATAGGCGATGCCGGCTATGTCCGCGCCGAGTTCCTGTAGGGCCATGTCGGCATCGGCGGCCTTGTTGGCAGCATCGGTATCGACGAGCGCCGATTGCTCATTGGTGACGATCTCTTTGAGAATAGCGGCGATGGACTTGCGCTTCGCAAACCATTGCCGCCTGATCCGGGTCAGCAGCCTGGTCGCATCGGTCTTGTCCATCAGGATCGCGCGGGTCGACCAGCGATAGGGGAAGGCCAGTCGGTTGAGATCGTCGAGCAGGCCGGGGGTCGTGACGCTTGGGAAGCCGGTGATGGTTAGGATGCGCAGATGCGCGGAACCCAGGCGCGGTTCGAGCCCACCCGTCAGCGCTTCGTCGGCCAGAAGTGCGTCCAGATAGACCGGCGTTTCCGGCACACGGACACGGTGACGCTTTGTCGAAACGGTGGAGTGGAGGTAGGTCAGCGTCTCGCTGTCGGACAACCAGCGGCACTCGGGCATGAACCCTTCCAGAAGGGCGATCACGCGGTCGGTACGGTCGATGAAGCCCCGCACCAGTTCCCAAGGATTGACCCCCGTGGTCTCGCGGCCCTCGTAGAGCCAGCTTTCGGCGCGCGCGGCGTCCTCGGCCGGGGGAAGCCAGAGGAAGGTGAGGTAATAATCCGAGACGAAGTGGCTACCTTCCTCCTCGAAATCGGCCTTGCGCTCGGCGTCGACCAGCGCGGACGCTGGATCGGGAAAGACATCGTTCGGATAGGTAGCGGCCTCCTTGCGCTGCGCTTCCACGAAAATGCACCAGCCGGAGCCGAGGCGGCGGAAAGCGTTGTTCAGCCGGTTGGCGACGCCGACCAACTCGGCCGCGACGGCGGAGTCGAGGTCCGGCCCGCGGAACTTGGCGGTTCGCTGGAAACTACCATCCTTGTTCAGCACCACGCCTTCGCCGACGAGTGCCACCCAGGGCAGGAAATCGGCAAGGCGCGTGGCGGTGCGGCGGTATTCGGCGAGGTTTATCATCAAGGCCGCCTTACACCGACAGATAGCCAGGGACGCGCAGATGCCGGCGCACCACCTCGGCGAAAAGGGGATCGCGCTTTGCCGCCCATACGGCGGCCAGATGGCCGACGGCCCAGATCACGATGCCGGCGAGCCAAAGCTGGAGGCCAAGGCCGACGGCCCCCGCCAATGTCCCGTTGAGGATCGCCACGGAACGTGGCGCACCGCCGAGGAGGATAGGTTCGCTCAGGGCGCGGTGAACCGGGACAGCGAACCCCGGCACGGTGTCGAGTTGTTCGAGGACGGCAGCCATCAGATCAACGCCCCGCCGCCGAACGAGAAAAAGGACAGAAAGAAGGAACTGGCCGCAAACGCGATCGATATCCCGAAAACGATCTGGATCAATTTGCGAAAGCCGCCGCCCGTATCACCGAAGGCGAGCGTCAACCCGGTGACGATGATGATGATGACGGCAACGATCTTGGCGACCGGGCCTTCGACGGATTCGAGGATTTTCTGCAATGGCGCTTCCCAGGGCATGGAAGAGCCCGAGGCGAGAGCCGGTGAGGTCAGAAGTGCCGCCCAGGTGAAGGCGGTGGCGGTAGCGATGGAACGGCGGAAGCGGAAGGCGCGACGGATCATGCGGTGTCTCCTGGGTGGTTTGTCGAAATGAGGTCTGGAAAGGCGGGGGAGAGCCGGTAGTCACCGTCCGGGCCGAGGCCCTCGACGCGATCCAACTCGGAAAGACGTCGGGCGACGCCCCGGCCGGAAAGCACGGCAACGAGGTCAATCGTCTCGGCGATCATCGCGCGAGGCACGGTCACGACGGCTTCCTGAATGAGCTGTTCGAGGCGGCGCAGCGCACCGATGCCGGAGCCCGCGTGGATCGTGCCGATGCCGCCTGGGTGGCCCGTTCCCCAGGCTTTGAGGAGATCGAGCGCCTCGGCGCCGCGAACCTCGCCGATGGGGATTCGATCGGGGCGCAGGCGCAGCGAGGACCGGACTAGATCGGAAAGCGAAGCCACCCCGTCCTTGGTGCGCATGGCGACCAGATTCGGGGCCGCGCATTGCAGCTCTCGGGTGTCTTCAATGATGACGACGCGATCCTGCGTCTTGGCGACCTCGGCCAGAAGCGCATTGGTCAAGGTGGTTTTGCCCGTCGACGTGCCGCCCGCCACGAGGATATTGGCGCGTGCGGCGACGGCCTGGCGCAGCGCGGCGGCCTGCGCGTCGGACATGACGCCGGCGACGACGTAATCGTCGAGCGTGAACACTGCGACCGCCGGCTTGCGGATGGCGAAGGTTGGCGCGGCGACGACGGGCGGAAGCAGGCCCTCGAAGCGTTCGCCGGTTTCGGGCAACTCGGCCGAGACACGCGGGGAGCGGGCATGCACCTCGGCCCCGACATGATGGGCGACCAGCCGGATGATACGCTCGCCGTCTTCCTGGGTCAGCCGTTCACCGGTGTCGGACAGGCCCTCGGCGAGACGGTCCACCCAGATGCGCCCATCCGGGTTCAGCATCACCTCGACGATGGACTTGTCGAGTAGGAGGTTCGAGATGGCAGGCCCGAGCGCGGTGCGGAGCATGCGCGCGCCGCGTTCGTAGGTTGCCTGTTTCCGGTTGTGGCCTGCCATCTCGTCCCCTTTCCGGGGAGGAGGGCGAAGGCGGTCCCCGGATGGGGATAACTAAAAGGACGGCAAAGCGGACCGATTCAACAAGTTTCGGTCGTAGTAGTAGTGCAGCGAAGTAATACAGGAGAACGGCGGATTCGCGCGGCGGCTAAGATGCTTGATCGGGTCAGTATCGGCGAATCAGTTCCCGGGTTCAGGGCAGTTTCGGATATCAACGACCTCCCAGGCTCCCGCGAAGCTGCATCGGTAACGGATCAGGCTGCGGACCAGTCCTCGATCTGCAATCCGGCTACCCGCGAAAACTCGCCTGTGTTGTTGGTGACGAGGGTGAGGTTTCGCGCCTTGGCCTGGCCAGCTATCAGAGTGTCGTAGGGGCCGATCGGCGTTCCCCGTCGCTTCAGGTCGGCCCGGATTTCACCGGCCACCCGTGCATCGTCGCGGTCGAAGTCGAGGATTGAGAGATCGGTGAAGAAGAGCCGAAGCGTTTCGAGGTTGAACGCCACCTTCTCGCTGCGATAGGCGCCGAAATAGAGTTCGTGTGCGACCACCGACGAAACGGCGAGCGAGCCGGGCTCGGAGGTTTCTACCCGGCGAAGCAATGCTTCGGCGCGTCGGGCCACCAGCGAGATCACCGCATTGGTGTCGAGCAGGCGAAGGATCATTGGAACGCCTGATCGAGTTCGGGTCGCTCCTGATCCTCTGGCTGGTCGCGCCCGCCGGCCATGAAGTCGGCGCTGAAGCCGCGTTCGACGGCGGCGTGCAGCGAGGCCCAGCGCCGGGTTGTGTCGGGCTTCGGGCGCAGGATTACGGCGTCGCCTTCGCGCGACACCTCGACCTCTTCGACATCGAATCGGAAATCCTTCGGCAAGCGGACGGCCTGCGAGTTGCCGGACTGGAAGATTTTGGCGATATGGGGCATGGCGACTTCCTGTATATACGATGAGGTATATACGCTCGAAGTCGAGATTCCGCAAGCATGGTCAGTCATCGACGTCCTCCCGGCCAGGAGCAATGTCGTCCGGGATCTCACTCAGAAAGCTGTTTCCCTGCTGAAGCCGTATGGCGAGAGTCTGGACGAAGACCTCAAACCGCTCCTGTCCTTTGATCCGGGCGGTCGCGTGAGCCTCGGAGGGTAGCGGCGGGGTGATGGTCAGCCAGTGGCGGACGAACAGAGCAAGCGTGTCGGCTGTCAGCCGCACATCGCGTTCCAGCCGGGCCGTCTGGCGCGACAGGCGATCGAGCCGGCGGGTAAAGGCGGCTTCGCGCGTGTCGAGGGCGTCGGGCGACAGGAATGAGGCGATGGCCGCTTCGGCGACGGCCGAGCGCGACAGCTTGCGACGGTCGGCAAGATCGTTGAGCCGGGCGAGCAGGTCGGAAGGAAGGGTCAGGCATAGGCGTTCGCGCAAGGTCGTTCCTCACATATCAATCGTGTCGTTCGGGTCCATGGAAACCTGGCGCGCGAGGCCGCGCATTTGGCGGCGCATGGCCTGGCGCTGCCGGACGATGTCCTCCTGATCGTCGCCGAGCAGGTGCCGAAACTCATTCTCGGGCTCCGGCTCGTTCTTCTCGTGGACGATCTCCACATGGTCGGGCAGCTCCGGTTCTCGGCGAAGGCTCGAATTGGCCTTGTCCTCGTCGTCCTTGCTGGTGGGATCGGTCGCCGCTGCCAGTGCCGTATCGGGTTTCAAGGGTTTGAGCGCTGACCAGCCGTCCGGCCGCGCACTGACGGCAATCTCGTTCGGATCGGGCGGTGGCAGGATGCGTTCCATGAGGCGCGGGTCGGTGTAGTAGCGCGCTTTCTTCGCCCGGATCGGCGGCGTTCCCGCGACCAGGACGATCTCGTCGTCCGGTGGAAGCTGCATGATCTCGCCGGGGGTGAGGAGCTGGCGGGCGGTCTCGGAACGCGACACCATGATGTGGCCGAGCCACGGCGCCAGGCGACTGCCGGCGAAGTTCTGCATCGCCTTCATTTCGGTCGCCGTGCCGAGGGCGTCCGATACTCTTTTTGCGGTCCTCTCGTCATTGGTCGCAAAGCTGACCCTGACATGGCAATTGTCGAGGATCGCGTTATTCGCCCCGTAGGCTTTCTCAATCTGGTTCAAGCTCTGCGCGATGAGAAAGCTCTTGATCCCGTAGCCGGCGAGGAAGGCCAGCGACGACTCGAAGAAGTCGAGCCTGCCGAGTGCAGGAAATTCATCGAGCAGCATCAGGACGCGATGCCGCCGGTCTTTGGCATGGAGGTCTTCCGTCAGCCGACGGCCGATCTGATTCAGCACGAGGCGGATAAGGGGTTTGGTGCGCGAGATGTCCGAGGGCGGAACGACCAGAAACAGTGTCGAGGGTTTCGGGTCGGCGATCAAATCGGCGATGCGCCAGTCGCAGCGCGAGGTCACGGTCGCGACCACCGGGTCGCGGTAGAGCCCCAGAAAGCTCATGGCGGTCGATAGCACGCCGGAGCGTTCATTGTCCGATTTGTTGAGCAGTTCCCGCGCAGTCGACGCGACCACCGGATGCGGCCCCGCCTCGCCGAGATGACTGGTGGCCATCATCGCATCCAAGGTGGCTTCGATCGTGCGGCGCGGATCTGAGAGGAAGGCAGCGACACCGGCAAGCGTCTTGTCGGGCTCGGCGTAAAGTACATGCAGGATGGCACCGACCAGGAGCGAGTGAGACGTCTTCTCCCAATGGTTCCGCTTTTCCAGGCTGCCTTCGGGGTCGACCAGCACGTCTGCGACGTTCTGCACGTCGCGCACTTCCCATTCGCCCCGGCGTACCTCGAGCAAGGGATTGTAGGCGGCCGACGCGGTATTGGTCGGGTCGAACAGGAGGACACGGCCATGTTTCGCCCGGAAGCCGGCGGTGAGCTGCCAGTTCTCCCCTTTAATATCGTGGACGATTGCCGAGCCCGGCCAAGTCAGCAGACTCGGTACGACCAGCCCGACGCCCTTACCAGAGCGCGTCGGAGCAAAGCATAGAATATGCTCAGGACCGTCGTGCCGCAGATAGTCGCGCTCGTAGCGGCCGAGGATCACGCCGTCCAGCCCGAGCAGGCCGGTGCGCTCGATATCCGCGCGCTCGGCCCATCGCGCGGAGCCATAGGTGTCGATGTCGGATGCCTCGCGGGCGCGCATCACCGACATGGTGATGGCGACGGCGATGGCGATGAAGCCGCCGGACGCTGCCACAATGCCGCCCTCGGCGAAGATGCGCGGGGCATAGGCATCGTAGAAATACCACCACCAGAACAGCGCCGGCGGATAATAGACCGGCCAGCCGGCGATCTCGAACCATGCCGGCCCGAGCTGCGGCTGGAAGCCGAGCCGGAAGGCGACCCATTGCGTGCCGCCCCAGATCGAGGCCAGCACGATCAGAAAGACGATGCTGATCTGACCCCAGAGGATTTTGGTGCCGGACATGGGAGGTTCCTTTCGTCAGAGGCCGAGGTCGCGCTTGCGGCCGAGCGACCAGTCGATGCCGCCTCCGCCGCGCGCGACGCCGGAGATGTGCTGGCCGAGCTTGTGTTCGATCTCGCGGGACCAGGGGACGAGCTGGAAGCCGCGCCCGCCGTCCGGGGCGATGCCCTCGATCACGGCGAAGCGGCCGGAGGAGAGCACGAGCTGGCGGCGATAGGTGCCGGCGACATATTCTCCGGCCTGTGCCTTCACATGCGGAAGGCCAGTCTCGGCCGAGAGCTGCTCGCCCACGGCGTCGAGCTCGCGCCGGCGCAGGGTCGCCAAAAGATTGCGCTGCAGGACGATGCGCTGGCTTTCGCGGCGGGCGAGGCCCTCGTCGGCGAGATGTTCGGCGCGTGCGTCCATCGCCTCGCGCACCTCGCGGCCGAAGCCGCTCGTTCCGAGCGGCATCGGGTCGCGCTCGACCAGCCGGTGATCGAGCCAGGTCGCGCCGGGAGCGGTGATCTGGCTCTGGAGATCGAGGTCGGAGCGATTGGCGAGGACGATGGTGGGCCGCGGGTCGTCCGGACCGCCGAAGCGGCGGACTTCGACGATGCCGCCGATGGGCGGTGCATGTTCGAACGCCTCGATGCCGCGCAGCCGGACATGATGGGCGCGGCCGTCGGTGCCGTCGATCACGGCATAGGCTTCGCCGGTCAGCTCGTCATGGAGGCCCTTGTCGACGAGGCGCCCGATGATGGGCGGCCCGTCCTTGGCCGTGTCGATTGTGAAGTCGGCGACGCCACGCTCCTCGCCGAGCCCGGCGAAGGCGCGGTGCATGGTCTTGATGATGTCGCCGCGCGCGCCGAGATCGCGCAGCGACCGCTCCGCGCCCGGCTCGACGAACCATTCGTTGACGCCGGCATCGGCGGCGAGACCCATCTTTTCGAGATGGCGCAGGCGCGCGACCAGCAGGCGGCGGATTTCTGGATCGTCCGGCCCCTTCGCCTCGGGCCGCAGGTCGATATAGCCAAGCTCGTTCGACTGGCGCGCGATCTCCCGATCGAGGCGTGTCCAGCGTTCGGCATCGACCTCCCGCGCGAGGCTGGAGCGGATCTCATGTTCGGGCTTGGGGCCGAGTTCGGCATCGACCAGCTCCTCGGCGCGTCCGCGCAGGCCGTGGCTGATATAGTCACGCGAGATGACGAGATCGGCGCCGGTCTCGTCGACGCCGCGCACGAGCAGATGCACATGCGGATTGTCGGTGTTCCAGTGATCAACGGCGATCCAGTCGAGGCGGGTGCCTAGGTCGGCTTCCATCTGCTTGGCGAGATCGCGGGTGAAGGCGCGCAGATCTTCCATGTCGCCGGCGTCTTCGGGTGAGATGATAAAGCGGAAATGGTGCCGGTCGTCCTGGCAGCGATCGGCGAAGGCGAGATCGTCGGCACGGTCGGTTTCGGCGTCGAACATGACGCCCTTCTCGCCGTCGCGGCTGACGCCTTCGCGCTTGAGATAGGACAGGTGCGCCGAGATCGGCGCTGAGCGAAAGGCGCGGCCCCTGTGCCGGGCGATCCTCGCCTTGGCGACAACGCGGCGACGCGAGCCGCGCAGCCGGCTCCGCGTCACAACATTGCGGCCGCGGCCGAAGGTCGAGCGGCCCGAGCCGCCGCCCCTGCGCTCCGATCCCGATCCCGATGCCGATCCGCTGGCGGGCGCATTGCTCGCCTGCTTTGCGGCGCGCAGCACCTGGTTGATGAAGGTCTTGGTGCGCGGCGCTCGCGTCGAGCGCGGCTTGCCGGGGCGGATGCGAAATTCGCTGTCGTCACCGCTCATGCGCGCCTCCCAGGAGGCGCGGCGAAGCCGCGCATACGAAGTGCCTTTGATTTTGCTGACAAAATCGCCCATGCGTATGCACGACCGACCGCCACATGCGCAAAACACCGAGCCATTCCAATGGCTTGACGGTGGTTTGCGCATGCGCTTTTACCTTGCCGTATTCCAGTCGCCGTGCCCCTTCCGGCGCGCGACCCACCCATTCCTTCCCGACACTCCGCTACAGCGCGAAACCGTGCGATCCGGTTCATGGTGCGCCTCCCGAGCCGGATCGCGCGACGAACAGGGCCTCGGCCGGGGCCGGCGCGAGCGAACCGCGCGACGCGGCAGGTGCATCCGAAGGCGCGCCGACACTGCGTTCGCCGTGCAGGCCGGGTGCATGTTCCGGGCCAGCCGGTGCCGTGACGAAGAGCGGAGCTTCGCGCCAGTCGGTGACGCGCTGCGGGCCAGCGAAAGCGCCTGGCGCGAGCGGCTCGCCGCCGAGAACGGGCGCGAGCGCGGCGACGTATTCGCGCGTTTCTTGCGGCAGGCCGCGTTCACCGGCAAGGTATTCGTCATACCGGCCGGGGCCGAAATTGTAAGCGCCGAGCATGCCGGTGACGGTGCCGTAACGATCCCACATGGCGCGCAGGTAGGCCGCTCCTGCGAGGATGTTGTCGCGCGGCTGGAACGGATCGCTGCCGAGCCGATGGAGCGCGCGCTGTTCATCCCATGTCGCGGGCATGAGCTGCATCAGACCCATTGCACCGGCCGACGAGACGGCGGTCGGATCGCCATTGCTTTCGGCGGCGAGGACGGCCGCGATCCAGCCGGCCGGGATGCCGAAATGGTGCGCTGCCTCGGCGATGTCTATGTCATAGGGACCGCCGGTCTCCGGGCGTCCCGCCTGCCCGGCCTCGGCCAGAACCGCGGATGCTGGCGCGAGGCCGAGGGCAAGGCCGGAAAGGACAAGGAGGAGAGCCGGGCGTCGAACGGCGCAAGACCGTCTGACGCCGGTGGGACGTTGAACGGTCACTTGTCGGTCCCTTCGGCACGCTTGGTCCGCTGGTCGTTGGTGTGGAGGCTCCAGGCGGTGTCGTCGTCGTCGCCGTCGCGGAACAGGTTGGCGCGCAGCCAGCCGAACAGCGGGCTATAGATCTCGATCGCGACGAACTCGCCGGCCTTTTCGCCGACATGCGACCAGCCGGCCCCGATGTCGCGGCCGTCCTCGCCGCCGAGCAGAATGCGGTAGGCGGGCGCGTTCTCGGCCTCCGAAGATTTGGCGGGAACGAAGGTGAGCGGCGCGTCGATCCCGAGCGCCTCGAAGCGGCCGGAGAAGCCGGTTTCCGTGCGGGTGAAACTACCAATATCGGCCATGATTTTGTCTCCTGTGATTGTCGGTTGCGGGAAGCTCACGGCTCAAGGGCCGGATCGGTGAAGCGCCAGCGGAAGCGGCCGTCGCCGTATTCGTCGGTGTAGAGAGGCAGCGCGCGGCCGATGACGGCGGAGGCCGGAAGCGCGCCGAAATAGCGGCCGTCGAGGCTGTCGGCGGCGTCCCAATTCATCAGGAACAACTCGCCCTCGGCGACGATCCGGCAGCCCTGCCATTGCGGCAGGTCGCGGCCGAAGCGGTCGCGCGGCTGCGCGTCGCCATAGGGGTGATCGTAGGCGATCACGGCCGCACCACGGCGGCAGACCTTGGCGCCGGGCAGCGCCAGGACGTGCTTGAGGAGCGGCACGCCGCGCGGCAGGTAGCCGCGCGCGGCGAGGAAGGCGGCGAGGTCGTCGGGCGGCAGCACCGCGACCAGATCGCCGACCTCGACCGCGCCAGCCGGGGTGATGCCGTAGAGCCCGATCGGAACGCTCGGCGATGCGTTCCAGATGAAGCGCGGCGCCTGGCCGGTGACGACGGGCGCGGCGATCAGAGACGCACCGGCGAGCGTGGCGATCAGCGTGACGCGGCGCGGGCTCATGGCAGGATGCTCCGGCGCGCGCGCCAGGCGTCGTGTTGCTCGCGCGTATAGAGGCGCGGTTCCACACCGGCCGTCAGCCGGTTGTGGACGTGCCGCCAATAGACGGGTGCGGCGTCAGCCGGCTCGATGCCGAGGGCCTCGATCGTGTCAACGAGCTGGAGCACGCGCTCGACCTTCGGCCAGCCATGGAGTTTCAGGAGAAGATCGCCGCCGGGCCGGATAAAGGGCGCGGTCTGGAACGGCTCGCCGCGTCCGATGGCGCGCAGGATGTCGATGCGCGACACGACGGTCCCGTAGTCGTTCGACGCCCAGCGGACGAAGGCGAAGACGCTGTTCGGCGCGAAGCCGACGACGCGGCTGCGCCTGTCGATCGTCCGCTGGTAGATCGGGCGGCCGAAGCGGATGCGGTGCTCGATCCGGCCTTCCTCCCAGGTCAGGTGAACCAGCGTGGTGAAGGGCGGTGCGTCGTTCGGCAGCGCATGGCCGCCCATGCGGCGGTTGTCGAAGCCGGTCATGGCGTGTCTCCATCGGCAGGCGGGAACTCGCGCGCGAGGAGGTCGCGCAGCATGTCGGCGACCGTGACGCCGCGCTGGAAGGCCGTGATCTTGATGCGGCCGCGCAGGGCCGGCGTGATGTCCACGGTCAGCCGGGCGGAATAGGCGCCGGCGGCATCCGCGCGCGGCGGCGGCGCGTCGCCGGCCTTGATCCAGCTATCGGGATCGGCCGGGCGCGTGGCGAAGCCGCGCCTGTCCGTGCCGGCCGTCATGACGGGCCTCCGTCATGGAACGGCAGCACGGTGGCGATGCGATCACGGGCGCGGTCGGCCATAGTGGGGTCGATCTCGCAGCCGATATAGCGTCGGCCGGAGAGGCGGCAGGCTTCCCCGGCCGCGCCGGAGCCGGAGAACCAGTCGCCGACCAGGCCGCCTTTCGGGCAGCTCGTGCGGATGAGAATTTCGAGAAGGGCGGAAGGCTTCTCGGTCGGGTGGATAGCGCGACCGTGGCAGTTGCGCACGTAGATGACCGAGCGCATCAGGCGCGGCCCGCCGTCATGGCTGACATAGTGGCCGGGGTCGATCTTTCCGGTATGGGGTGGACGCTGCTTGCGCCGAACGGTGCGGGCGGTCGCGTCGGGCGTGGTCTGCGGATCGTTGTAGATCTCGCCCCAGGGCGTCTCGGCCGGATAGAACTGGACAGCCAGCTCATGCACGCGCTTGAAGCGGTCGGCATGAAAGCTCGTGCCGTTCTGCTTCTCCCAGACAATCTCCTGGGCGAGCCGCAACCCGGCATCGGCGAAGCGGTCGGCGGTCGCCATGAAGCTGCGCAACGAGCCGAAGACCCACATCGAGCCGGTCGGCGCAAGCGCGGCGCGCGCGAGCGCCAGCCAGCCCTCGACGCGGCGATCCCAGGCGAGCGACGTGTCCCCGTAAGGGGGATCGGCGAGGATCATGTCGTAGGGGCCGTGCGCCGGCATGCGATCGCGGCAGTCGCCGGACAGTATGATTTCGGGGAGCACCATCATGGCGCGGTCCCCCCGATGCCGAGACGCACGACCTCGCCCGCCAGCGCCGCGATTTCGCGCGCGGCGGGCGATTGGCGGTCGATGTCCGAGGCGAGCCGCCCGGTCTGCGCAGCGTCGGCGAAAACGACACGCTGCCCGACCGTGGCGGCGAGCAAGGGCGGATCATGGTCGACCAGCGTCTCGGCCGTCTCACGAGCGATGACGGTGCGCGCTCCGCAGCGATTGAGCACGAAACGGGCGACGAGCTGCGGCCGGTAGATGCGCGCCTCGGCGAGCAGCGCCAGCATCTCGGCCGAGGCCCAGCCGTCGAGCGGCGACGGCTGCACCGGGATCAGCACGAGATCGGCGGCAAGCAGCGCCGAGCGCATGAGGCCGGCGACGCGCGGCGGCCCGTCTATCACGACGTGATCGACGTCGCGGGCAAGCTCGGGAGCTTCACGGTGCAGCGTGTCGCGTGCCAGGCCGACGACACCGAACAGGCGTGGCAGGCCCTCGCGCGAGCGTTGCTGAGACCAGTCGAGCGCCGAGCCTTGCGGGTCCGCGTCGATCAGGGTGACGCGGTTCCCGCGCATCGCCAGTTCGCCAGCCAGATGCAGCGCCAGCGTCGTCTTGCCGACGCCGCCCTTTTGATTGAGCAACGCGACGATCATCGGCGTCCTCCCGGCGGATCGAGAGGAAGCCGGGGCGCGTCGGCCGCAGAGGTATCGGCGTCGTCGCTCGCTGCGGTACGCTGCGGCGCGAAAGGCACGCTTTTCTTCCCGGCTACGCTGAGGCTTCGGGCGGTGTCACGGATGAGGTTTTCCACATCGCGCGCGCGCCCTTCAAAGTTATTCTTATTGTTAGACTCTAAGTTAAAGCCCGGAATCGTCGTGTCCGGCCAAAGGGTTAGCTGGTGTCGCTGCGTGTGATCTCCCGATGGCCCTGCGTGTGATCTCCCGATGGTCCTTGCGTGTGATCTCCCGATCGTTTCCACAGGATTATCCACAGGCCCTGTGGATAAGTGCGCCGGCAGGATACGCAGCATCTCGCGGCCGCCATCATGCTCGATGCGCAGGCGGTAGCCGGGCAATGACTGACGCGCGGCGATGCGGCGGATCTGGAGCGCGAAGTCGGAGACGCGCGCCAGGCTGCCGGATTTCTCATGCAGATGATGGAGGTCGAAGACCCAGCCCTGCGGCTGGCGGCCGGCATGCTTGCGGGCGACGCGGTAGAGCCAGCGTTCGATCCCGCCCTTGAGCCGGAAATAGGCGCGGTCGATGGCGAGGACCAGCGAGCGGTCGACGACGCCGCGATAGAACCAGTCGGGCAGGACCAACTCCATGCCTTCGACGCGGCCGTCATGGCGGGTGAGTTCCTCCCATTCGTTCACCCAGGAGAATTGGTGCCGCCGCCAATGCTCGCCGTTGCGGATCGTTGTGCGGATCGAGGTCGATTGCAGGCGGGCGAGCGCCGCCTTGAGCAGCTTGTAGTCGCTGGCGCCGGTCTCGCGCCCGATGGCGGTCAGGAGGTGAAAGGGGGTGAAGCGGAGGAAGCGGGAGGTGTCCAGGCCGAGATTCTCGGCCTCGACGATCTGCCCTGCGGCCCAGATGAGGATGTCCGCATCCCAGATGGTCGCCATGCCATGCTGCGGCACGGCGAAAACCTCGACGCGGACCTCGCCGGCCTCGTAGAGGATCGGCACGGTGCGCCGTGATTTCGCCAGCGAGAAGAACGGGCGCTCCATCAGGTCGCGCTGGTCGCGCGGGCTGGCGTCGCCCGTTGCGACGACGAAGGGATCGAGCCGGGTGCGCTCGGAGACGGGAAGGCGTCGGGACATGCGCGGCGTTCCTCAGCGCGCCGAGCGACGCTGCGCTGGATAGTGCTGCCTGTTGCCCGGCAGGGCGGGCAGCACGCTGCCGCGCGGATCGGACGTCGAGGCGACCGTGCCGCGCTCGGCCCAGGCTTCGAGTTCGTCGATCGCATAGACGACGCGGCCGCCGAGCTTGCGGAACAGCGGCCCGGTGCCATAGGTCCGGTGCTTTTCCAGCGTGCGGGGCGAGAGGCCGAGAAAGGCTGCGGCTTCCCTCGTGCGCAGAAAACGCGGCGGCAGGAGAGCGGGATTGGGGTGCATGGATGCCTCCGTGGCTCTGGGGGATGCCGCTCGGGGCGAGCGGCGGTCAGGGGTCACGGTGGCGAAGAAGCGGGGCGCAGAGAGTGGGGGATTTCAGGGGGTGTCAAATACCCCACCCTGACCGGGAGTGGTCAGGGGCGGCGGCGGAAGCGTAGAAGCTTGAGATAACCGCCGGCGATCATGGCGGTGCCGTCACGGATGAGATCGCGCACCGTGTCGCGGAGTGGCGAGGATTGCCAGTGCTCCTCGGCGATGCGTTCGACGCCGAACAGGACCTGTGCGATCTCGCGCTGGCTGGCGCGATGCTGGCGGGCGTCGACGGCGCGCAGCATCACCTTGAGGCGTCTTCGCTGCTGTGCGGTCATGCGCTGATCGGGCGGAATGCGGTAGCCGGCCAGGTGGCGTAGCAGGCGATCAAGGGCGGCGACGCGATCGAGACCGTCGCGGTCGAGCGCGATAGCAACCGATATCGGATCGTCGGGCCGAATCGCGGGATCGGCGACCAGATGCAGGCCAGGGCCGATCTCGCGCAGGAGGAGATGGAGTTCGTCTGGCGCGATTCTCTTCTCACCGGCAAGGAAGGCGCGCAGGGTGACGGCTCCCTCCCGCGCCGGCGCCAGGTTGCCCGCCACCCGCAGAATAGCGGTGTCGGCGGTCTCACTCCAGAAGATCGGTTGGTCGCCTGCCGTCAGACGTGGCCGGGCCGCGAAATCGCAGCCCCCAGCGGCTCTCCATCGGTTCGGGGAGCGGCTTGCCGAGGCGGTCTGCGCGCCGCAGGTCACGATAGTCTTGCTGATAGTCGCCGTTCCGGCGCAGACACTCCCAGGCGAGATGATCGACGCCTGCCTCGTCCATAAACCCATAAGCGGACTCTGCCCGCCAGCGTGACGTGTCGGGTCTCATGATATTCCTCCCAGGCTACGAACGCAGGTCAAACGGGAAGATGATCCGGCCGGGTTGCGCGCCGCGGAAGTGCCTGAAGCCGCAAACCGCCTTGCCTTGTCAGCAATGCGATGGGCTACGAAACTTCAGTTCAGGCGGCCGAGGCGCAGGATCTTGTAGCCGTGTTCGGTCATCCAGTGGGCGCGGGCGAGGTGCGTATCGTGTATCCGGCGGGCGCGCTCGGGCTCGGTGCCGGGGTCGATGCCGAACAGGATTTCGACGGCTTCCTGCCAGTCGGCACCGTCCGCCTCGGCATCTAGCAGGCGACAATAGAGCTTCACATGCGTGCGGTCGTAGTCGGTGAGAAAATCGCCGTCGGGCGCTTCATCACGAAAGGATAGCGTCGCCATTGCGCCCTTTCCCCAATTGCGACGTCTGGTGCGATGGCGCGCACAATATCACAATGACGTGATTGTTAAACGACGATTCACCATAACGCACATGCATGCGGCATCGCGTCCGGTTTGGGGAAATGGCGTCAGCGACGCCCAGTGTTCGGGACATCCAGCATCACTCCGATATGCCGGTCGGAATTGATGAAGACAATGCCTGCCGCTTCCAACGCCCTGCGAACCCTGTCGGCAGTACTCTCGAAGACGCGCTCACCATTGACCGACTCCACGCGCTTGAGCGCGGTCAGCGATACGGCGGCCCTGTCTGCGAGCGTCTCCTGTGTCCAACCCAGCAATGCGCGCGCGGCCCGAGTTTGATGGGCGGTGATCATACAAGATCACCTCCCACCGGCACTGAGTCTCGCGCCAGAACTACGGCTATAATAGTCGCAGTTTAAGAAAGAAGCGAGCTATAATCGCTCGTTGAGGCAGCCGTACAAGGGTAAGAGACATTGAGTGATTCGGCTGGCCGAGCGCCGGGCCGATGGTCGCCCGGCATCGCTCCTTACGAGGCGAAGGGGTCCAGTTCATCGACGATGAAAGCCCGACGGCTTGCGCCGCCGGGTTTTCCTCTCTTCCGGTCAGAACGGTATTTCGTCGTCGTAGTCGGGCTGGCTGCCGTTGTTGTTTTCAGTCTGCTTCGCCCGGCTCAGGAAATCGACCGTCTCGGCGATGATCTCGCACCCGTAGCGGTCGTTGCCCTGCTGGTCCTTCCATTTCGTGTAGTGGATGCGCCCGCGAACCAGAACCTTCATGCCTTTCTCGCAGTATTGCTGGACCGTCTTGCCGAGGCCGTTAAAGCAGGTGATCCGGTGCCATTCGGTATCCTGAACCCGGTAGCCGTTCTCGTCCCGGACAACCTTGCCTTCCGAGTAGCGGGGGCGCGAGGTGGCCAGCGTGAAGTGGGTGATGCTGGTGCTGCCTTGAGTGGTGCGGGTTTCAGGGTCCTGACCGATGTTGCCGGCGAGGATGACGATGTTCTGCATTGTAAGTCTCCGTTGCTTCTCGGAGGGACCATCCCTCCGACGAGACCCGGCCAAGGCCGGCGGGAGACGCCTGCAACGGCCTGCTCGCTGGCAGCTCGCCCATAAGGCCCGGAGTGGAGCGGGCAGCCGCGCTTGCGCGGCAACACGGTCCGGAGCCGCGTGGGTTGCGGCCGGAAACCGCACGGACTTAGGGGATCAGTCAGTCGGAGGGATGGCGCCGCTGAGACGAATACGAACCGAGGCGCACAGCAGAACCATCCTTGCCGTCAACAGCGAACCGTCGGGTTCGCTCACTACCCACGGATGGGCGGTGCCTGCCGTTCCCCTCCTCAAGCCACCCGCGCCTCTGCTAGTGGACGCTGGCCGGGAAGAAACCAGACAAGCTTATCGGGCTACGAGGTGCGGAATCGCACCGCATTCGCTTAAATAGCGGAGGGACCGGTCAGGCCGAGTTGGGAAAGGTGATGAAGGTGATCGTGGGCCGCATTCATCGCTATGTGGACCGGCACCCAGGCAACGACCGCTACGGGTGCGAGAGGCATCCCGTGTCCGAGCCTCCACGGTCGGATGAAGCAGGCTGGAAGCGACGGCATGGCAGCAGAACTGACGTCACATGCCTATTTTTGGCAGGAAAGACGGAACCCGGCGGCACAAGCCGCCGGGCTTTCATCGTGGGAATGACGGACCGCAGTCGCCGAATCAACGAGAGAAGACAGAGACACCAAGCGCGTTCAGATTGACCATGGCGGCGATACCGATGAACAGTCCGCCTGCTCCGCCGAGCAGATTGAGTACTACCGTCGAGTCGATTGCGTTCTTCGTGACGCCATGCACGAGGGCATATCCGGCAATGGCGGCAGGGATCGCGAATATCGCGAGCGCAATCACGCGCAAGGCCGGGTTCTTCGCGAAGCCGAGAATGCCGATCACCAGCGCGATCGACAGCAAAGCGGCTCCCGCGCCCGCAAAGCCGCTCATGAATATTCCGGCGCCGCCGGCCCAGGCATACTGGGAGGCCGAGATCGCGACCATGACGGGCAGCGCGTAGATCGCGAGATTGTAGGCAATGATGCAAAGCATGATCGTCAGCGAGATAGCAAGCAGGATCAGCGTCATGGAAACCTCCAGAAACGGTTGAGGATCACGGCAGGCTGCCTGTGGATACGCTCCGCCTGCGACTATGCTACTGTTCCGGTTCTGCAAGGATGGTTCATATGAGCCATTGACCTCTCAAATAGTCAAGTATTGGCGACGGGAATAGCCGCCAGGCGGCGGCGCTTACGCGCCACCGTCGAACTTCATGACCGGGATGCCGAGCTTACGGGCCTTGTCCGCCAGGTTCTCTTGAATCCCGCTGCCGGGAAAGACGAGGACACCGACGGGTAGGACGTCGAGCAGAGCGTCGTTGCGCTTGAAGGGTGCGGACTTGCCGTGCTTCGTCCAGTCGGGCTTGAAGGCGACTTGGCGCACACCGCGATTGTCCGCCCATTTCGCGGCGATCAGTTCGGCGCCCTTGGGCGAACCGCCATGCAGCAGCACCATGTCGGTGTGTTTTGCGCGGACCTGATCGAGCTTCGCCCAGATGAGGCCGTGGTCATTGTAGTCGAGACCGCCGGTCAGGGCGACTTTGGGGCCGGGGGGCAGCATTACCTCGGTCTCGGCCCGGCGTTTCGCGGCCAGGAAGTCGCGGCTGTCGATCATCGCGGCGGTGAGATTGCGATGGTTGACCATCGAGCCGGTGCGCGGGCGCCAGGCGGCGCCGGTGTGGCGCTCGAACTGTTCGGCGGCGACGTCGCGGAAGAGTTCCATGCTGTTGCGCCGTTCGATAAGGGTCTGCCCCTCTGCCGTCAGGCGCTCCAGCTCAACGGACTTAACCTCGCTGCCATCCTGTTCCCGCTGAAGGCGGCGCTGCGCCAGCTCGTTGTCGTCCAGCTCACGCTCCACCCGGCTCGCGGCGCGATGGAAGAGATTGACGGTTGACCAGAGCAATTCGTCGAGGTCGGGTTCGAGACGGGTATCGCCCAGCGTGGCGATCAGGGCGTCGAAGATATCCGCGACGGCGCCGGCGACGGCGTTGCCTTCGGGAAGCGGCCTCGGGTCCGCTTCATCCTGAAACGGGCGCCAGCCGTAAAGCTGGAGTTCGGTGAGGACGTGATCGGTGGAGGAAAAAGTGTGAACCGGCTCGAAACCCGTATCGTCGTCTTCGTGCATCATCGGGAGCTTCCTTCGTCTGGAGCCGCGCCCATCGCGGCCTTCGCAGGCGTCGAAAGCCCACGGGCGGGACGGGCTGGCACCCTCGCGCTCCGGCGAGGGCTCGATGGCCGGGTGCGGGCTATTTTGACTTTCGCGATGCAAAGGCGGGGCTCGCCCCGCCGGCGGAAAATAGCCCGCTCGCGGCAATTGCCTGCCCGGCCCGTTTGTGGGCCGATCGCCCTCTGAGAAGGCCGTGGGCGTAGCCTCTCCGACAGACAGCGCAGGGTGATGCATGGGGACGACAGGTGAAGGCGGACCGGAACGCGCCTCTTCCCCCACAGCTCCCTCACCCCTCCAGAAATCGCATCCTGTCTTCAGGATGAAGCTGACCGGCGAGTGCCGCCCGCAAGGCATCGGCGCCGGCTTCGCGGAGATCCTCGTTGAAGTCTCCACGCACCGGCGACAATCCCATCGCCTCGATTCCGGCACTCGCGGCTCTGGCGATCAGGCTGTCTCGCGCATTGTCCCCGGCCGGATCGCGATCCCTGAGGACATAGAGCCTGCGCAGCGCCGGCGGGAACAGGATGGCGGCGAGGTGCGCGGCCGAGAGCGCCGCCATCATCGGCATGTGCGGTAGAACCTGACGGGGCGACAGCACGGTCTCGATCCCTTCGCCGGCGACGAGCACCTCACCGGCCACCCCGAAGCGGACGCCGTTCCCGAGAAGGTCGCCCATCGCCCGCCGCGGGGTTTCGACATCCGCTTTTGCTGCGCCGTACGGTGCGAGCCCAGGATCGAGATATGTGCGGTGCGCTCCGGTCTGCCGCCCTGCCAGATCGGTCACGGCGGCAACGATCGCGGGCAGCATCTGCCGGGGCGCATGATCATCAGGTCTGTAATAGCACCGGGGATGGAAGCGCAGGCTGGTGGTTCCGTGCAAAGCCAAAATGCCGCGATTGCGAAAATACGCTTCCGCGAGTGTGCCGCCGATCGGCTGCGACATGGCAAAGAGCCGCCGCGCTGCTTCAGGCGATCCCGACGCCGCCGTGCTCGACGTCCTGCCCGTCGGCGTTCTCGGCGTCTCCGGTTTGGGATGCGGGAGCGAGAGGAAGCGGCGCGCTTCCTCGGCCACGTCCTTGAAGTCGGCCAGGCCGAGCGTCTCGCGGATGACGTCGAGAAGATCGCCATGCTCTCCGGTTGCGGAATCGGTCCATTTGCCCGCAGCGCCCTGGCCGGATTCAGGGCCGGTCAGACGCACGAACATCGAGCGGCCGGGGGTGTTCTGAACATCTCCCACCATCCAGTATCGTCCGGCACGGCGGCCGGATGACAGATAATGCCGGCAAACCGCCTCGGCATTGCGGCCGAGACGGGCTGCGAGATCGGAAGCATCGTAACGGGCCATCACGCCGCCCGCTCATCGACGCGCTCGACCGGCCAGCGGTCCAGCAGCTTGCCGAGCACGATCGTCCCGCCGGCATCGACCGGCACGAACATGCGCAGCTTCCAGGAGATGATCTCATGGAACAGGCCATAGGCGGTCAGGCGCTCGCGCATGGTGTCATCGAAGCCGGACAGCTCGATGCGGTTGACGCCCATGACGCGCGAGCGGCGAAGCTGAAGCCCCTCTGCGAGATCGAGGATGGTGCGACCGTCCATCAGCGCGGTGAAGGCGGCATCCGGCGTCAGCGCCGTCGTGCCGGTCGGCACCGCATTGGCCGCCCATGCCGGCGAGACCTTACGGCCGATGATGCGCTCGCCTTCGTCGGTCTGGAGGCGATAGACGCGCGAGGATTCGTGCGGAAGCCGTTTCCAGATCGGCAGCAGCAGGCCGGCGACGATATGAATGGTGCTGTCGGAAAACTCCGGCACTTCCGCAAACTCGGCATTCCATGTCGACGCGAAAACCTCCCTGTCGGCCTCGACCCAATGGGTCTCGCCCATCATCTTGACCGGGATGTTATGGCCGTCCATCGGCCGGATCAGCCGCACGCGCCGCTCGATCTCGCCATCGTCCAGCATGATGCTGGTGGTCGGGATCTGGACGGCGGCGCGGCCCGAACGCGCGTTGATGAGGAGCTTCGTACGCGGATCATTAAGATGGCCAAGAGCACCGTCCAGCGTAACCGGACGATTGCGCTCGCGCTGCGTGATCGTCAGCAACCGGGTTTCCGCGCCGGTGCCCGGATGGGTATAGATGGTCTGGCGGTCGGTGACGGTGAAGCGTTCTGCCGTCAGCGTCTCCAGCCCGACATCGTAGCTGCCGCTGGCGATCGCGCCTTCGATCTTCGCATTCAGCAACTGCTCGAAGGCGGTGAACAGGATGCCCTGAAGCTCGATGGTCAGCGCCAGCAGCCGGTTGAGGAAGGTGGTGATGGGCGGCAGTTCGTCCTTGATGCCGGTCGAATCCATCAGCTTCAGGCCGGTGGCGGATTCGAAGCGGTCGAGCGAGCAGCCCTCTACCTTGCCGCGGACCAGAAGGAGATAGAGCTGGCGCAGCGCGTCGCGGGCATAGGGGCTCTCCAGATTGTCCTCGGGCCGGAAGAGGCCCTGTCCGCCGGTCTGGCGCTGACCGCGCGTGATCGCGCCGAGCGTGTCGAGGCGCCGGGCGATGGTGGAGAGAAAACGCTTCTCGGCCTTGACGTCGGTCGCGATGGGACGGAAGAGTGGCGGCTGCGCCTGGTTGGTGCGATGCGTGCGGCCGAGCCCCTGGATGGCGGCATCGGCCTTCCAGCCCGGCTCGAGCAGATAATGCACGCGCAGCCGCGTGTTCCGCGCCGACAGCTCGGCATGGTAGCTGCGGCCGGTTCCGCCCGCATCCGAGAAGATCAGGATGCGTTTCTGGTCGTCCATGAACGCCTGCGTCTCGGCGAGATTGGCTGCGGCGGCGCGGTTCTCGACCACGAGCCGGTCGCCGATGTCGCCGGCGCCCGGCTTGCGGATGATGCGACGCGAGCGGCCTGTCACTTCGGCGACGAGCTCGCATCCGAAATGCTGGACGATCTGGTCGAGCGCGCCCGGAACCGGCGGCAGGCTGGCCAGCTTTTCGATCAACGCCGTGCGGCGGGCGACCGCCTCGCGGCTTTCGACGGGCTGGCCATCGCGGAACACCGGACGCGAGGACAGATTGCCCTCGCTATCGGTGAACGGCTCATAAAGCTGCACCGGGAAGCTGGTTTCAAGATACGACAGGACATATTCGCGCGGCGTGATGTCCATGCGCACATCGTTCCACTCCTCGGTCGGCAGGTCGGCCAGGCGGCGCTCCATCAGCGCCTCGCCGGTCGAGACGATCTGGATGACGGCGGCATGGCCCGCCTCAAGATCGGCGTCGATGGACCGGATCAACGTCGGCGTCTTCATCGACGTGAGCAGATGACCGAAGAAGCGCTGCTTGGCGCTCTCGAAGGCCGAGCGGGCGGCGGATTTGGCCTGCTTGTTCAACGTGCCATCGCTGCCAGTTATGTTGGTCGCCTCCATCGCCGCATCGAGATTGTTATGGATGACGGCGAACGCGCCGGCATAGGCGTCGTAGATGCGGGTCTGCCCGGGCGTCAGCGCGTGCTCGACCAGCTCGTATTCCACGCCGTCGAAGGAGAGCGAGCGGGCGGTATAAAGACCGAGCGCGCGAAGGTCGCGGGCCAGCACCTCCATCGCCGCAACGCCGCCGGCCTCGATCGCCTCCACGAACTCGGCCCGCGTCGAAAACGGAAAATCCTCGCCACCCCAGAGACCGAGCCGCTGGGCATAGGCAAGGTTATGAACGGTGGTGGCGCCGGTCGCCGAGACATAGACGACGCGAGCGTTCGGCAGGGCGTGCTGGAGGCGCAGGCCGGCGCGGCCCTGCTGGGACGCAGCGACGTCACCCCGTTCGCCTTTGCCGCCTGCGGCGTTCTGCATCGCGTGCGCCTCGTCGAAAACGATCACTCCATCGAAGTCGGAACCCAACCATTGGACGATCTGCTTGACCCTGGAAACCCTTTCTCCACGGTCGTCGGAGCGTAGCGTGGCATAGGTGGTAAACAGGACGCCTTCCGGCAGCGCGACCGGCTTGCCCTGCGGGAATCGCGACAGCGGCGTGACCAGCAGACGCTCCATCCCGAGCGCCGACCAGTCGCGTTGCGCGTCCTCCAGGAGCTTGTCGGACTTGGAGATCCAGACAGCCTTGCGGCGCCCCTGGAGCCAGTTGTCGAGAATGATCGCGGCCGACTGCCGGCCCTTGCCGACGCCGGTGCCGTCGCCGATGAAGAAGCCGCGACGGAAGCGGACGGCGTTCTTCGCATCCTCGCGCGCGGCGGAAACGAGATCGAAGGTCTCGTCCACCGTCCACGAACCGGCGAGATAATCGGCATGGGCCTCGCCGGCATAGATCACGGTCTCCAACTGCGCGTCCGACAGGAGGCCATGGACCGTGCCCGGAAGATGCGGGCGATAGGCCGGCTTCGGCGGCGCGACGGAGGCCATCGCCGCCGACTGCACCAGCATGGTGGGGTGCGCCTGAGAGCCGGGAATACGGATCGCCTGCAATCCGTATTCCTCGTAGATGGCCTCGGAGATGCGGCCTTCCTCCGCGGGCGACCAATCAACGGTCTCGTAGTCGAGGGGCGCGCCTTCCGGTTCGGCCATCGCTGGGGCGGGAGCGGCCCTGGCAGTGCGGACGAGATAGCCACGCACGCTGCGGGCCGCGGCTGGCGCAGCCGGGGGTACGGCGATGGCCGGATCGACGGGGAGCCGGGCGGGCAGATCCTCGGCGAGCCATCCGAGCAGCGTGGCGACATTGGGCGCGACGCCAGGCGCGGCCGGGAATATCGAAGGGTCATCGGCCGGGAGCTTGTCGATGACGGTGAGCCGCGTCGGATAGGTCGTGCCGTGCTTGGCATAGACCGGGCCGTCGATCGCGGCGGAGAAAACGACGCGGCCGCGCTCCTGCAGACGCGCATAGGCCGAGGACCAGGCCGGCGCGTCAGGGGCGAAGTTCGCGCCGGTGATCGCGACGAGGCGACCGCCGGGCGCAAGACGCGCCAGCGCCGAGGCAACATGGCGGAAGGCGGCGTCGGCCACACGGCCCTCGACATTGGCCATGACCGAGAACGGCGGGTTCATCAGCACGACGGACGGCAGAAGGCCGGCGTCGAGATGATCGTCGATCTGCGCCGCGTCGAAGCGGGAGACGGACAGGGCCGGAAAGAGGAGAGACAGGAGGCCGGCGCGCATCTCGGCGAGTTCGTTGAGGACGAGCGAGCCGCCGCCGATTTCGGCCAGGATAGCGAGGAGCCCGGTTCCCGCCGACGGCTCCAGCACGCGGTCTGCCGGCGTGATCGCCGCCGCCGTCACGGCCGCCAGGCCGAGCGGAATCGGGGTCGAGAATTGCTGGAAGGACTGCGCCTCTTCAGAGCGGCGCGTATGCGTCGGCAGGAGACCGGCAATCTTGGCGAACTGCGGCAGCGCTGTCGCCGGAGATGCGGATTTACGGACAAGCGCCTTGCCGTATTTGCGCAGGAAGAGGACGGTGGCGGCCTCGCAGGCATCGTAGGCCGTTTTCCAGTTCCAGGCGCCGGTTGCGTCGGAGGCGCCGAAGGCCGTCTCCATGGCACCGCGCAGCGTCGCAGCGTCAATGCGCTGGCCGCGTTCGAGATGAGGAAGGAGGAGATGCGCTGCGGCGAAAACCGCCGCAGAGATATCGGCATCTGGGGCGAGCGGAACCGGCACGGTGGCGGATGCCGCCGCGGATACGGAAATCATGTTCATGGGAAAAGCCTCGGGAGAGCGGGACAGGATCGCGCCCGCGCAGCGCTCTCTCTCGACCGCACAGGCTCAAACCCGTCCCGGCCTTCCTCTTCCTCTCACGCCGCCATTGACCTGGACCATGACATGGACCATTTAGTGGAATGAGACAGACAGACGCAAAGGAGCCTGCACGATGCGCGTATCCGTAAGCGACGCCAAGGGGCAGCTTACCGAGTTGGTGAAGCGCGCCGAAGCCGGGGATGAGGTCATTCTGACCCGTCGCGGCCATGAGATCGTGCGTCTCGTCGCCGTGGCTCCAGCGCCCGGACTGAAGGGCCGGCGCGCCTTGATGGAGAAGGTCCGCGCCACTGCCGCCGCGAAGGCGCTGCCGGGACCGGACGCCGCCCGCAGCCAGGACTTTCTCTATGGCGACGACGGCATGCCCGCATGATCGCGGTCGATACGTCGGCTCTCATGGCGATCGTGCTGGACGAGCCGGAAGGTGAAGCCTGCATGACCGCGATCGAGGAAGCCGAGCAACTGCTGATCTCGGCGGGAACCGTCGCCGAGGCCCTGATTGTCGCCGGCCGGCGCAATGTTGGCGAGGAGGTCGGAGCGCTGATTTCCGGCCTGGGATTTGAGATTGTATCGGTGACGGCGGCCTCGGCCCGTCGGATTGGGGATGCCTATGGAAAGTGGGGTAAGGGCATACATCCGGCGTCGCTGAACTATGGCGACTGCTTCGCCTATGAGGTCGCCACCGAACACGATTGCCCATTGCTCTACGTGGGCGAGGATTTCGTCCAGACGGACGTGCGATCGGCGTTGCAGCGTTAGCTCAGCCGAAGCGGCGTCCGGCTTCGGTAAAGGTGTATTCGTTGGCGATGATGGTCTCGTCCACCGCCTCGTCCGAGGTCAGGTATTCGTATTCGCGCTCAAGCTGGCGATAGAGCCAACGGGCGAGATCGCGCAGCGCCTCGATGACGATCTCCTCGGCATCGGCCGTCATGTCCTGCCAGGTCGGGCTGTCGCGCTCGACGGAGATCGACATGCAATATTCGTGATAATAATGGCCGCGATGGCTGGCCTCGGCGCGAAGCTGGTAGAAATTGCGGCGCTGAACGGCCTGCAAGGCATCCGCGATGCCATGCAGCACGGCGTCCCGCGGCGCATAGGAGCGGATCTCGGCGGTGGCGTTTTTCCGGTAGGAGTAAAACCCCTCCCAGCACGCTCCATCCCCTTGCGACCAGAAGCCCGAGAAGAAGATGCGCGGCTCCTGCCGCGATCCGCCGCCATACAGGCGCACGGTGCGGGTCTTGAAGCGGATGCCGAGGATTTTCGCGATCCGCTGGAAATCTTCATAGACGGCATCATACCAGTCGTAGTCGAATCCGCCCTCGCGATACCAGGCGCGGGCCTTGACCTTCGCCGCTTCTGAAAGCTCATCGAGCCGATAGACGGTGGTTTCGATGATCTCAGGCATGGGGATCACCTCCCTCCAGCACGACGGAGAGCCAGCCGTCGGTATAGATCCAATCCACCGTATCGCCGGTCGCGAGGTCGATGACATGCGCGCCGCCGCCGAACCCGTCCACGCGAGGCTTCGAGCAGGTGGTGGCGTATTGCATCCCCCAGAGGCCGGTCAGGCCGAACTCTTTTGCGCAGCGGATCACAAACCGGATGACATGCTCGGGATCGCCCGTTCCGTCATCGCGCATCCAGAGCTGTGTGCCGCCGTGCTCGGGCTGGATCGACAGCACAAAACCGTCGGAAGGCGGGTCTTCGGCGGCATTCTGTTCGGACAGGGTAGTGTAGAGGTCGAGAGCGCGTGCGGCGTTGTCGGGCGTGCCGACATCGAGCAGGCAGGAGAAATGGGTGAAATAGTCGGCCATGGCAGGCTCCTGAAACGACAAAGCCCGGCACGAGGCCGGGCTGTTTGAAGGAAGGTGAGAAAATCAGGCTGAAGGTCCGGGCGGTCCGTCAGGATCACGCGCCCCGGCGATGATGGCCTCGCCGCATGCGACGGCCCAAGCGGCGCGGGCGATCCATTCGTCCGAAGACCGGCGGGACGACGTCACATCGGCAAGCAGCAGCTTCAGGAGCCCGTGCAGAAGCTCGAATTGCCCCGCCTTTCGCTGGATCGTCTCGCCGAATTGCGAGGGAATCGCAGCCGGAGTACCGGTATATGCGGCGTCACGGCCTTCCCAGATACCGGAGATGAACGTCTCGCCAGCATCCTCGTAACTTAGCTTCTCGCCATCCCAGTCCTCGTCCTCGATCGCGAGCAGGCAGGCATCGGCCACGGTTTCGGCAGAATAGGTGCGTTGCCGGTAGGCCGGCAGATGATAGGTGGTTTCGATGGTGAAATCGGGCATGTCAGCCTCCTGAACGGCAAGGCCCGGCGCGAAGCCGGGGTGAAAAGGGGATCAGGCCGCCTGCGGAACTCGCAGAAGTTCGACGGCGGTCTCGCGCCAGAAGGGGTCGACCAGGCGGGCCTCGAGCAGGCAGGCGCGGTAGCGGTGATCGCGGGCGGATGCCGCGTCGCCGCGCCCGGATGCCGCGAAGGCCATGCCGCGCAGACGGCTGGCCTCGATGACGACGCGCCGGGCCTCGGCGCCGGAACCGACGGGTTGCCGCCAGAGGACAATCCCGGCGCGGACCTCTCCGGCAAGGACGAGGCCCTGGTCGTTGTCCTGAATGACCATGATGCGCGGGCGGAAGCGCAGCGCATCGTCGGAGCCGATCCGGACTTCGCCGCGCGCGACGCGCTGACTGGCGAAGAACATGGCATCTTCAGGAGACGGGCACTCGCCGATGACGATCATGCGGTCGAAATCATCGGTATCACCAAGACCATCGTAACGGGCGGTGCCGATGCAGGAGATGCGCAGGGGCAGCCTCCGGGCATGGTGCGGCCGGGACAGCACCTGCCGCGCGACAATTTCACCGATGGGAACGAAAGCGGTCTGGCGTGATAGCGGCATGGGGAATACTCCGCGACGGGCGGCGGAAGCCTCTCTCCCGCCTGCAACCCGTCACGGCCAACCGGCCCGCACTCTCACTCTCCTTTCGCACTGGAGGATCGTTCCGGGCTGCATCGGAATGATCCGACGCTCAGCACCAGGGCTCGCGCCGTCCGGCCCAGGTTCTCGCAAGCCCTTCGCCGACGAGAATATCGCCGACATCGTGGCCTTCGACGCGGATCGCCGCCAGGGTCCGGCCATAGCGGTCGGCGCCCTGGCGCAGGATTTCGACTTGCCGGCCTTGCAAGATTTCCGCCAGCCTGACCTTTGCCTGCCGGGCAAGGTCGGATTCATAGGTGCAGCGGCCGTCGATCTCGGGTGCGTCGATGTTGAAGATACGAACCGCTTCAGCCTGGCGCGTCGTGCCAAGTCGGATCGAGTCGCCATCCCACACACGGATTTCAGCCGGTTCGCAGGATGCCGTGCAGAGCAGAACGGAAACGACGATATGGACGAGCATGGCGAGAGCTTTCGTCTTGAGGGAGCGAAATCTGTGTGATTGCCGTCGCTTCTTTCTGATGCGCGCCGAGATCGCAATGCGTCCCGGTACGCAAGCGGCAATCGGCGGCGATTGACGGGAGAAGGCCCGGCTGCGTTGGGCGCCGGGCCGTGGGAGTGAGGCGCTTTCGCGCCTCAGCTCCATGGATCGAGTTCCAGCTTCACCATCTCGTCGTCGCCATCGAATTCGTTGGCGGGCATGGCGCCGTGGGTTCCGTCCCCGGCCTGGAACACGACGATCGAGACCATCAGTGTGGTGGCGAGGCTGGCGGCGAAGGCGGTGGCATCTGCGTAGGACATGGGTTCCGGCTCCTGTCTTTTGGAGGCGGGGGACCATCCCCCGCGCGACAGGCGCCCGAAGTGTCTGAACGGATCTGCAATCACCCTCGCGCGTTCGGACAACTCTTTTTAAAGGGGGGCCGAATCCGCGAGGGCGGCACGCTCGCGTAAGCCGACCCTTTAGGGTTGAGTGTAAAAGAGCCGGCTCAGACCAAGGTCAGCGAATGGAAGCGGGAGTGGTGTTCTGCCTCTGACAGGATGCCGGAAACCCGTTGCAGGTGCCGCCCCGCGCCAGTCTTTCCTCCATGCCGGTCTCAACCGGATCGGTGTTTCAGGCCGGGAACGGAAACCAGCCTTGCACGGCATCGCAAGCATGGCCGATGTTGGTGAACCTCAAACTCGACCGGGATTATGGTCAGCTCCATTGCCCCTCGGCGATCTCGTGGACGATCAGGGCGCGGGCCTTCAGCAGCAGATCATCGCCGCGGGTATCGATATGGGCGTAGAACCGGGCGCGCGCACCGCACCGACTCCAGTCTGCATAGTAGCAATACTCGCGGGCATGAAAGCGGAAGGCCCGCAAATCCTCGGCCCAATGCGGCTTGGGTTCCACGACGACGGTGATGTCGTCGCGTGTCTCCTCCCACGGAAGTGAACGCTCCGAGGGAGGATTGCGGCGGTCGTCGGTGAAGATTTCGTCAAGCGTCGTCATGACGCGCCGCCGTTGACGTTCCCGATGAAGCGGTCTGGGTCTGCGGGATCGGGCGGGAGGTAGGCATCGTAAGGGTTGCCGTCGGCAAGATGACCGAATGGCGTCATGACGATATCGCCATCGTCTGCGCGGCCTACGGCGCAGACGACATAGCGGCGTTCTCGGGTAACAGCGTCCAGACACTCCATGAGCGCGAGATTGCCGTCGCCGGCGGCGCGCAGCAGGGTGTTGAAATTGGTGCGGGCATGATCGGGGATGGCCATGGCATGTCTCCGGAAACGAAAGGCCCGGCGAAATGCCGGGCCCTGAGGTGGAAGGGGAATGACGCGGGGCGACCGGGAGCCGCCCCGCTGGTGCAGATCACTCTGCTGCGACGAGGGTCGCCGGATCGTCGACCGTATTGGCCGCGCTATCCTCATCGTCACCGGCGAGAAAGTCGGGCAGAGCCTCGACCTCTCCATCGGTGTCGGCAACGTCACCGTCGAGATCGACCAGACGCAGCGGCTCGGGCAGCCAGCCGGTATCGGCGAGCAGGCGCTCGGCTTCCTTGGCCATGTCGCCCTTCTTCAGATGGTCGATGAGTTGGGCCGCCCGTTCTCCCGCGCCTTCACGCACCGCCGCCAGGATCTGGGTCTTGGTCACGCGACCGAGATAGTTCTCGACCGTGGGCCGCCATCCCGCATCGACCACCATGTCGAAGCCGGTGGCGCGAGCAATCCGGTCGGCCCCGGCGAGACGCCGATCGAGGCCATGCTGAGAAATGCCGGAGGCGCTGTGGATGTTCGGGCGCTCGTAGAGGGCATTGACGCCATAGCTGACGCAATGGGCGAGAAGCGCCATCCGGCTCGCTTCGTCAAGCGCGACGATCCAGTCCCAGAGCGCCGATTCGTCGGACGGAAGGTCGGCCTTCCACCCGTCGAAGCGCTCGCCGATCGCCTTGGCCGAGGGGCTGTCGGCAAGATCAGAGCCCTGCGAAGACAGATATCTGTGGCGCACAGAGACTTCCAGGCATCCGGTCGGCGCGGAGTAATGATAGCGCTCCATCACCATGCGGTGGAGCAGCGCCGTCATCGCGACGTGCGGATTGTTGGCGAGCGCCTCCTGAAGCGCGACGGTGCGATGGGCGGTCAGTTCGATGACGAGCCGTTCCGGCAGCGGCTTGATCCCGCCATCGTCTTCATCCTCCTCGACATCGGAAGGCTGGCCGCCGATGGTGATGACAGCGCGTTGCACCTCGCCGTCTGCGCTGGTTGCTGCGACGGCGGTTTCGCTCTCGCCGTCCTCGGCGTCGGCCACCGACTCGTCCTCGGGCCGGACATAGCCACGCTCGACGACGGGCTCGCCGTCGCGGTCGATGCTGATGAAGACGCCAGCGCAGGCGATCTCGGCAGGGTCATAGATGGCCGGGCGCTTTTCGAAGGCGTCCAGAGCGGCCTCGATCTCGCCCAGCCGGCGATCGATTTCCTCCGGCAGTTCGTCATGCTCGGAATATTCCGATTCGAGGTCGTCATACTCGCCGCGCAACGCATCGCGGGCAGCGCGGTCCTCGTCGGAGAGCTCGGGGAAGCTGCCAGTGATCTCGCGAAGGCCGTTATCGTAGCCATAGGGATGGCTGGTATCGACGGCGATCCACTTCCAGCCTTCGGCCGCCACGTCATCGGCAATCGCCTTCAGCTTCTCCGCGACCAGACGGTCGAGAAGCGCCACGTCCTCGAGCCACCCGCCGTCGTTCTCGGAGAAGAGATCGCGCAGCATCGCGCCGCCGGCCTGCTCATAGGCGTCCACGCCGACGAAGCGCACACGCTTGTCGTCGGTCGGAACGGTGGTTTCGGTGAGAAGCTGGCGGACCTGCCAGGGCTGGACATTATAAGAGCGCTGGACAGCTTCCCAGACCTGTTCCTGGCGGGTGTGGTCGGGATTGACGGTGAATGCCTCCAGCATCGCCAGCGGCATGCCGTTGCGCGCATAGACTTCCAGAAGCGCCGGCGAGACCGAGGCAAGGCGCATACGCTGCGTGATGTAGCGCGGCGTGGTGCGCCAGGCGTCGGCGATTTCCTCTTTCGCCATGCCGTCGTCGAACATGCGCTTGAACGCCCGGAACTGGTCGAGCGGATGCAGCGCCAGTCGCAGCGTGTTCTCCGCGAGCGAGTCGTCGACCGCCGAGGTCTTGGCGTCGGCCTTCTTGACCAGGCAGGGAACGAGGCCGTCGGCGGGAAAGCGTCCGGCCTCGACCAGACGCGCGATCGCCCGGAAGCGGCGGCCGCCGGCCGGCGTCTCGAAATCGCCGGTCTCGTTGCCGTCGGCGTCGAGGATGGCGCGGACATTGATGCCCTGCACGATATCCTCGCGGCGGTCGATGTCGTGGGTGAGATCGTCGAGACCGGCCTCGGTGTCGGTTTCGCGGACATTGCTGTCCGAGAGCCGGATGCGATTGAAGGGAATGTCACGCGAGCGCGAGAAGACGATCATCGCGGCGGCGGGCTTCTTCGACTTCCTGGCAGCTTTGGCCATGGTGGTTCTCCGCGACGGGCAGCCGAGACCCTCTCTCGACCTTCCAACCCGTCACGAAATCACCAACCCTTCTCTGACTCTCGACCGTGCCGTGCGGCGACGCTACCAATCGAAGCGCTGCGGCCGCTCCGCATTCACCCTGTATTTCCGGCGCAGCGCCAGGATCGCCGCCTCCTGCCGGTCGATCTTGCGCCGGAGCCGGTCAAGATCCGGCGCCGCAACCACCAGGAGGCGATCGAGCACGCGCCGGTATTCCGCCTCGTCCGCGCCGGTCCACCGGCTCATGCTCCGGTGACAATGACGGGATTTCGGGCGAAGACGGATGGTCTCACCCTCGGCACGCTTGTTTAGCCTGCGTTCGGCCAGCGCGAGATTGCGCCGCGTATCCGCAAGGGCATCCTCCATGCGCGCCAGCAGGGAGCGCAGACGATCAGGAGCCATCATCGCGCGGTCCTCCCTCGCCTGATGGTTCAGGATCGAGCATGTCCCGAAGGTAGCGCGGCGGGATATTCTCCTCCGCTCCCTGCCATGCGATGCGTCCATTCCTCCAGATCGTGACGAAACCACCCCCGGTCGGGCGGTCGGGCAGCGGCTTCGCCTCGAAGTTGAGGCATCCGAACTCGGCCGAGGTGGCCGAGAACACAGTGCTTTTGCGGCCGGCCAGCAGCACACGGCCGCAGGTGCCGGACGGGCGCTTCACGCGGCGGCGCGAAAGGCCGAGACGGAACCATTCATAGGCGCGCTGTTCGTTTTCCGGCGGCGGGTCCCAGTGGATGCAGTGCTTGCACCGGCCGGGGGGCCGGTCGACGGGTTCGTCGAGCGGCGGTCCACCATTGTGTCCGCGGTTGGTCGGCCCGGTCATGATTGGCCTCCCATGACGACACGCTGGACCACGACGGGCCGCGTCTCGGTCGCCTGCGCCAGTCGTTCGATCAGCGCAAGCTCGACATCCGAGCACGCGCCGCGTATCTCGATTTCGAGCTGGTGGGCGGCGTTGACGTGATGGCTCGCAGCGAAGTGAACATTGCTGCCCGTATCGACAGGACGCGATCGCGACTGAAGAAACAGGATGCCGGAGCCGAGATTGCCGCAATACAGCAACTCGTCCACGTCCGGCGCGCCCGGACCGATGCCGGCCTTGCGGCCGCCGATCCGGCGGAAGGCCTCGCCGAAGGTCGACGGATCGTGGGTGATCCGCGCGGTTCGCTCGGGATGGAACTGCCATGGTGGTCGCCAGGGATCGAGCTTGCCAACCGCAATCTGGTGCAGGAAATCGGCAAAGCTCGCCGGGTCGGCCGGATAAGGGCAGGTTTGCCAGATCTCGCGAACACGAGCGCGCAACCGGTCAGGCAGCGCGAAGAGCCGGACACGGCCCTTTCGCCACCACGCGGCCCGCTGGTTGCGACGTTCACGTTCGGCCTTGTCCCACCAGACGGCGCGGCGGGCCATTTCCTCATCGACGCCGTGCTGGCCGGCGGCGATCTCGTCGGCGAGGAGCGGCAGCGCCTCGCGTTCGAGGCGCTGCTTGCGGAGAAACGCCGCACGCTTGCGCGACGTGTCACCATAGGGTTCGGGTCTATGCCAGCGGCGGAAGCGCATCAGACGCCCTCCTGCCGGGCATGCGCCGCGGCGTAGATGATCCGTTCGGCGCGGCGGATGCTGCCGGCTTCCCGCGCAGCCTCGGCCCAGACCGAAATCGGAAAGTCGCCGGAAAAGAGAATGTCGCGCTCGATGCCGAGCCCGAACGGCAGGCGCACCGAGATCATCTCCTCCAGTGAGAAGTAGCCAAGTTCCGGCTCGCCGAGATCTGCCAGACCGTAGAGGATATCGCCATCGGGATCGAGTTCGGTCGCCAGCCAGACGCCTGCGCCGAGCGGGTTGAAGAATTTGACGACCGGCACATGATCGGTGTCGCGCCGGCGGCCATTGGCGAGCAACTGCGCGCGCAGCTCGTCGGTCAGGAGGATCATGCCGCCCTCCTGTCGATAGCGGTCTCAGGCGCGGCTGGCCGCTGCTCGTCGTCCGGCAGGAAGGACAGCAGCCAGTCGGCTGCCTTGCTCGCCTGCGAGGCGGCACGCACGATGGCACGCGAATCTTCGCGAAGCGCCTCAAGCCACGCCCCAATATAATCCGCGTGGCGCACGGTCGGCACAATACCGAGCGCAGCACAACTGTAGGCCGCGATCAGTTCGGCTGTGATTTCTTCGACCGAATAGAGTTTGGTCCCGAACGAGCCAGTCAGGTCGCGGTTCAGCCGGCTGTGATGGCCGCTGGCATGACCGAGTTCGTGCAGTGCCGTCCGGTGCCAGTTGATCGGCTCGAAATACGCCTGGGGCGGCGGGACCATCACATAGTCCTGGGACGGAACGTAGAAGGCCCGGTTGCCGCCGATGCGGAAATCGATGCCCGTGGCCTTGATGAGCGCCTCGACCCTCGGCTCGATCAGGCCGGGAGGTGGCGGCGGTGCGGCGATGGCGATCTCGTCGGGCAGTCCGTCGCACTGCGCCACGTTGAATACCGTGTACCGCTTCAGAAACGGGATGGCATGGGTTTCGTCGCCGGTCTCGCGGGCGCGGCGCTTCTCGTCTTCCGGCGTGAAGCGGTCGGCATAGACCACTGTGGTGCCGCGCTCGCCTTTGCGGACATTGCCCCCCAGCGACAGGGCTTGGCGAAATGTGAGCCAGCCCTGGCAGGGAAAGCCGTGCTCGATGACGGCGCCCCAAAGGATGAGCACGTTGATGCCGCTGTAGGTGCGGGAGGTAGTGGCGTTTTTCGGCAGGCCGAGCGGCGCGCTGGCGGCCGACGTACCCCACGGCTGCACCCATGGCACACGACCGGCCTCCAGTTCGGCGATGATCTTGGTGGTGATCTCGTCATAAAGGTTCGTCCGATCCGAGCCGGTGCGAACGCTGCGATCATATCTGGACATCGCGGTTCTCCGCGACGGGCGCCGGAAGCCTCTCTCCCAGCCTTCAACCCGTCACGGCAAACCCGTCCGCACTCTCACTCTAACGGCGATTGACCTAGTGACGGGCAGCGTCCCGCTCACAATGTTGAGCGCGAGCACCAGCAAACTCGCAGCCAGTCGCACTATCACATTGGTAAGAACCTTACGGCCAAGACCCGCCCGCGCTTCTTCAGATCGTTGAGCAGCGCGTCGGATTGACGATCTCGACGCCGGCGAAGTCTTTTTCATTATTGGTGACGACGACGCATCCATTGGCTTCGGCAATGGCGACGATGATGGTGTCGAGCGCGCTTCTCGTCCGGCCGCTGGCTTTCCCGTCGGCCATCAGACGCGCCCAGATCAGGGCGGCGGGTTCGTCGAAGGTCAGAACGCGGCCGGCGAACAGCGCCTGCGGACCCTCGGGGCCGCCGAACCAGTCTTCCAGATCGTTGCGCCTCTTGCCTGCCGGCTTTTCGAGGATGCCGCGCCGGATTTCCGCGACCGTCAGCGACGCGATGTAGAGGTCTTCGTCATTCTGATCGGCCATCCACGCGAGGAGCGATTCCGATGGCGACGGCTTGGTGGCATTGCTGATGATGTTGGTGTCGAGAAGGTATCGCATCAAATGTCGGCATCCCGCCCGGCCTCATGGGCGCGCGTGAGATCGAGGTCCGCGCCGACCAGCGGCGACCGGCGCAGGGCGGCGAGGATCCCGCCTTTGCTCGATTCGTCCCCGGCCATGCTTTTGTTGATGGCCGAGCGGAGCCGGGAGGCTTCGGGGGTGTCCTCGGTAAGACGCTTGGCGAGTGATCGGATAAGGTCACGATCGGAGTCGCGGCCGAGCACCTCGAAGCGCACAAGGCCCTTCTCGCTGAGGCGCGAGCGATAGTTCTGAATTGCGCGGCGCTGCGAACTTTCCATGGTTGATCTCCGGCTATATTTCCAGTAATATAACCAGATAAATTGAGGCGTGCAAGGTCGCGCTGCCGCGCAGGAGTGGCGGAACGCAAGGAGTCGAATCGGTGGTCGATTGGGAAATGAGAGCGGGTTGGCAGGGGCGCGACGGATCGCCGATTGTGCGCTGCGGCACGCTGGAGTTTGCTTCCTGGTGCTTCCCCCCTGCTTCCCCGCTTTGCGAAGATCGACCGGGGAAGCAGAAAACGCCCCGAAGGGCGCTTTCTAATTGCTTGATTTCCCGAAGGAAAACTGGAGCGGGTGAAGCGATTCGAACGCTCGACCCCAACCTTGGCAAGGT
>VFQM010000156.1_pt1 | contig 85998 bp, 68 predicted proteins | sample 3512391 | NCBI WGS metagenome assembly VFQM01 (sample SAMN10412369, study PRJNA504923) | tailings metagenome | isolation source: Replicate 1 from Balatoc abandoned mine | place: Philippines | reverse complement strand
CATCCTTTTTTATGGCAAAGGTAAACACATTCAGCTTGTTAACCTGACGGCTATGATCTGTGTCACAGAGATTTAGGGTGACTTCCGGAGTCACTGCCAATCGTGTCGAGCTCTCACATAACGTTATAGGATCTACATTCACGGCATAATAGGTGCTACCATTTACTAAAATTGTATTGGAAGGAAGCGGGGATCCACCTGTTGAATTAGCATACCATACCAAAGTTCCGCTCGCGGTAACGGAAATAGAGGCTAAGGTCGCTCCATCATTGATACAAAACGAGGGGGATGAATCTGCAATGGTAGGTGCTGTGGGTAATGTATTGACCGTTACGATGATGGGGATACGGGAAGAGATTTCTGTACAACCCACCACTCTCGCTCCCACAAAGAAAGTAGTCGTTGATGTTAACACACCGGTTGAATAGGTACTACCTACTGCCAAAGGGGTAGTAGCTGTTGCCGAGGCAAACCAAACAAGCTCAGTTCCCGATACCGTAGAGGCTGATAGCGTAGTTGAAAACCCAGAGCAAATGGTTTGCGCAGCTGTATTTGTCGTGTTACTAGGTGGTGGTGGAACCCTAGCCACCTCATATAACTGGATACCTTGGGCGATATTTACCCCCAATAAAGAAGTTACGGTAACTTGGATTTGGTCAAAAGCAGACCCTGGATTATAAAAAATATCTACGACTTGCCCGCTTTGAAGCAATCCGAGGAGATCAAGACTTACTAAACTGTTGGCTGAGGCGGCTCCGACTTGACTCCCATCATTCAAAGCCCTTATCTGGATATTATTTAATAAACCTAAATTGACCAATGATGCATCTAAACCAAGTCGAATACGTGCCTGATCAGTTGAATTACTAATGGATTCAAAAAAGATATTTTGTGATAAGGAGGCACTAACGGCAAGGACGCCAAGGTTGATATTGGAAAATGTAGAATTTGAACCATCGATCGCTCGTTCGGCATTACTTACTCCTCCCCCAGCATTCAAAATATTCAAAGTGACACCACTGCCATCAAAATTTGTGTACTGTGGGGTACCACACGGATCGGGTGCTGTACTATAAAATGCATCAAAGACATTGACGGAGCGGACTTCCCCAAGTCCAAGAAGATTAGCACCGGTACTATGTGAAATTCGGATCCGGTTGTATGCTTGAGTCGGAGTAATTGCAAAATAAAAGTTACCCTCTTTGTCCTCCACCACACGCAAGGCAGTCCCTGAAAAATCGGACACAGAATTCGTGGAACCAGAAAGCCGAACCGTTGTATTTTCTAGGGCTTCCACAGTAATGATTTGTTCTCCTCCAAGTACCAAACTTAAAGTACTGGCCAATAAATTCCCTAAACTTCCTCCCAGTAAAGCATTGAATAAGGTACTGTTGGTTTGAACTTTAACATAAGAGGTCGTATTGGCAGGTAAGGTAGAAGGGAATTGAAGCGTGAGCACTCCCGTGTAACTTCCTATACCGGCCACGAGTCCTGAATTCGCTCGAACAGAAGCTGAGGTGGCCAAATTTCCATCAATAGCGTTGGAGGCATTATCCACTTGCGTAGAAGTCACTACCGTGTTGGCAAAGACTCGCGTCTGAGCCAATAAGGAGGAGTCGGGAAGCATCCAAACCAAGAGGCAGATGCACCCTAGGAGGGACATTTTTTTCATAGACGGGGGTGTAAGGAGTCACCGTATGTATGAATTCAAATCGTTAGACTAGACCTGAAATCATTTTCTATTCCGAATGTATAGAATAAAAATATCTTTACCAAAAAAAATGCCAGAGTCTCAAGCAGAAATATAAAATTCGTATTTATTAAATTTTTTTACTATTTAATTGGACTATTTATCTTTTAATGATTTTTATTGGACACAAAAAAGGCAACCCAAGGGCTGCCTTTTTATAAAATTTTTATATTTACTTAAGCCGACTTTAGGGCTTCAGCTCCACCAACAATCTCGAGGATTTCCTTGGTAATAGCTGCTTGACGCGAACGGTTGTATTCAATTTTGAGATCGCGGAGCAAGTCACCTGCATTTTCGGTGGCTTTGTCCATCGCCGTCATCCGCGCACCATGCTCTGAGGCGTTCGACTCTAGAACTGCTTTGAACAAGTGCATCTTGATTGCTTTGGGGAGAAGTTCCAGTATGATCTCTTCTTCGGAGGGCTCGAAGAGGTAGTCTACCGAAGAGGTGGATTCTGTTTCTTTTTCCACCAAAGGAAGCATTTGCTCAGTCCGAATGATCTGGGTTGCAACATTTTTAAACTCATTGAAAACCAATACGACTTCATCGTACGTACCGGCAGCGAACGAGTCCATGATTTCTTCAGCTGCTTCGCGGGCGACAGAAAAGCTGAGGCGCAGGAAGATATCTTGGTAGGCCTGATTCACTTTGAATCCCCGACGAGCAAAAGCTTCGCCTGCTTTTTTACCCAGTGCAAAGATTTCGACATTTCCTGCGGCATGTTGTGCGGCATATTTCTCTTGGATCAGTGCAGTACTCGCTTTGATGATATTGCTATTGAATGCACCACACAATCCACGATCAGAGGTAACGACCACCAACAAAACGCGTTCTACAGGCCGAACAGTGGTGTAAGGACTTTGAGCCCCTACTTCGGTATTGGCTGAAACCGTAGCGATGAGATCATTCAGTTTGTTTGCATAAGGACGCATCTGGATGATGGCGTCTTGTGCCCGACGCAATTTGGCTGCCGCCACCATTTTCATGGCTTTGGTAATTTGCATCGTTGAATTGACGGATACGATTCGGTTTCTAACTTCTTTTAATGAAGGCATAGATGAAAAAAGATTGGGGAGAGGACTGTGTAGATCCTCTCCAAAGTTTCATTACGCGTATTTTTGAGCTAACTCTTTACCCGTCTTCTTAATGTAATCGGTGATTTCATCATCCAATTTACCTTTGGCAAGAGCCGCAACGTAGTCTGGTTTAGTTGAGCGCAAAAGGGTTAGGAATTCCGTTTCATACTCCTTTACGCGCTCTACAGGTACCGTATCCATGATTCCATTGATGGAGCCGTAGATGATTGCTACTTGCTCGCCTACTGGAACGGGCTGATATTGACCTTGTTTCAAAATTTCTTGGTTTCGGCGACCCCGCTCAATTACCAACTTGGTAGCGGCATCAAGGTCAGAACCAAATTTGGCGAAGGCTTCCAACTCACGGAACTGTGCTTGGTCAAGTTTCAATGTACCTGCCACTTTCTTCATGGATTTCACCTGGGCATTCCCCCCTACACGAGATACCGAAATACCCACGTTGATGGCCGGACGAATACCCGCGTTGAATAAATTAGACTCCAAGAAGATCTGTCCGTCGGTGATGGAAATCACGTTGGTTGGAATATACGCCGAAACGTCACCCGCTTGCGTTTCAATGATTGGAAGGGCTGTTAATGAACCACCACCTTTCACTTTACCTTTTAAAGAAGGCGGAAGATCGTTCATTTCTTGGGCGATCGCATCCGACTGGTTGATTTTCGCAGCACGCTCCAACAAACGGCTATGTAGGTAAAATACGTCACCAGGATAAGCCTCACGTCCTGGAGGACGACGAAGCAACAAGGAAACCTCACGGTACGCAACAGCTTGCTTTGATAAATCATCATAAACTACAAGTGCCGGACGACCGGTATCCCGGAAATATTCTCCGATAGCTGCACCTGTGAAAGGCGCAAAGAATTGCATTGGAGATGGGTCAGAAGCAGCAGCCGATACGATTACGGTGTAGTCCATGGCACCATAACGACGCAAAGTTTGCTCAACTGCTTTCACGGTAGAGGCTTTTTGCCCACACGCTACGTAAATACAGTAAACAGGCTCGCCACGATCATAAAATTCTTTTTGGTTGATGATGGTATCGATACAAACAGCAGTTTTACCTGTTTGACGGTCACCAATCACCAATTCCCGTTGTCCACGACCTACCGGAATCATCGCGTCAATCGCTTTGATACCTGTTTGCAACGGTTCGGTAACCGGTTGACGGTAGATTACCCCTGGTGCTTTCCGCTCCAATGGCATTTCAAATGTCTCACCTTCGATCGGTCCCATGCCATCAATAGGCTCAGCCAGGGTATTCACTACCCGACCTACGATTCCCTCGCCTACTTTCACTGAGGCAATTTCACCGGTTCTTTTCACCGATGCGCCTTCCTTGATTCCAGCGGAGTCACCCAAAAGTACCGCTCCCACATTGTCCTCTTCCAAGTTCAATGCCAACGCCTTGAGTCCGTTTTCAAATACCAACAACTCACCGGCCTGTACTTTGGATAAACCATAGATGCGCGCTACACCGTCACCGATTTGCAGCACGGTACCTACCTCTTCTAGTTCGGCTTCGGTTCTAGCGCCCGCCAATTGCTCCCGCAATATCGCCGATACTTCATCTGGTCTTACTGATGCCATAAAATTTTATTGATGAACTTAATAAATGAATACTTTTGAGACGAACCTTCCCGTTTTCTAAGGATACTCTTCTCCTTGAAAGGGTTTTTCGCGTGCAAAAGTAAAACAGAAATTTCACAATTCCGATATAATAATCAAATTATTACTTAATACTTTGGACTTTTTTTATATCTCCTACGCCACAGCGCACACGTAAACTATTTCGCCCCACCATGCTTTAATTTTTCCCTACCTTTGTGCCACGTAAGACCAAGCTTTATGTGGGTAATTTTGTTATTTGCGGCCTATGCCATTCCGCTTTCCATTCTGATCAGCTACAGTGTGGTCCAGGCCATCCTAGCCTACCGGTACCAGAAAAAAGCCACCCGGTCGCTCCCTATTTCTCTTCCAGACTACCGCCCTTGGGTCACGATCCAATTGCCTTTATACAATGAAAAATTTGTCGTTCAACGTCTGATTCACCACATTTCTAAACAAGAATATCCCCATTGGGACGTGCAGCTTTTAGATGATTCCACCGATGAAACCACCTCTTTAATTCAGCAAACCCTTCAGGACCTTCCTCCTGAAATTGCCCATCGTTTCCATCATGTGCGAAGAGCCGATCGACAGGGTTTTAAAGCAGGGGCTTTATCTCATGGCCTCCCCATGGCCCAGGGCGAATTGATCGCCATTTTTGACGCTGACTTTCTCCCCGACCCCTCCTTTCTTACCCAACTTGTTCCTCATTTTGCCGACCCATCGGTGGGTGTTGTACAATCCCGATGGGGACACCTAAATGAGGATTATTCCTTGTTTACTCAATTGCAAGCCTTCGGACTTAACGCTCATTTTACGATCGAACAACAAGGGCGACAAGCTGGAAATAATTTCATTAATTTCAATGGAACTGCCGGAATTTGGCGAAAAGAAACCATTTTGGATGCCGGAGGTTGGTCAGCCGACACCCTTACCGAAGATTTGGATTTATCCTATCGCGCACAAATGAAAGGTTGGAAATTTGTCTACCGCGAGGATGTCATTTCCCCCGCCGAACTTCCCGTCACCTTGCCCGCCATTCGAGCCCAACAATATCGGTGGATGAAAGGAGGTGCTGAATGTTTTATCAAAATTCTCCCTAGTTTGTGGAAGAATCAGGGTATCTCGGAAAGTCAACGCTGGCACGGGATTGCCCACCTCTTCAATTCTTCCCTATTTCTGGGCGTTTGGCTGACCGGAGTTTTAAGCTTACCCCTTGCCTTTTTCTTCCCAAAATTACCGTTTAATGCGTCCTGGATCGGTATTTTTCAAGTTAATTGGTTGATTTTAGCCTATTTCTATTGGACCAGCCAATCCAACCTTGGTTTTACCACATTCCTGTGGCGTTTCGTAGCATTTCTCACCCTTATGATGGGGTTGTCCATCCACAATAGCCTGGCCGTTTGGGAAGCGTATCGAGGAAAAAAATCGCCATTTATCCGAACCCCCAAATTCAACCTCACCCAATCTTCCCAAACGCTACCCTCGCGATGGGAGGTGTATAAAGCCCAAACAAGCTCACCAATGGTTTGGTTGGAAATAGGCTTTGCGGTTTATTTCACTATAGCCAGTTGGCTGGATATTCAACATGGATTCTGGGGACTTCTCCCTTTCCATGTGATGTTTAGTACAGGCTTGTGGGTTCTGGTGTATCACTCTTTCCGACCTCAAGGCATTCCGCGCTGAAAAGTCACTTGCTTCACCAATCCAATGGCATTAAAATACAAAGCCACTGACTGTGCCTGAGAGGGATTTTGTATGGCCTCGCAGTGCGGACCTTTTTCAAAATAATACACAAAAACTTTTTGACTTCGTTCGTCTAAAATCTGAAAATCATACCGACCCAACGCATCCTTGATCTGATTTTCTGATGCACCTAATAACTTGGATTCCAACGACTTAAACGCATCGATCTGGGCCAAACGCTTCCCTTGACACCCTCCTCGATCGTCTTTAAACCTAGCTTGATCAAAATTACCTAAATCCAGTGGTGTAAATTTTTGACAACCTGTAAAAAGTAAGAGTAAAGCGAAAAAACCTATTTGAATTGATTTCATATCCCTAAATTTGATTCCAAAATTACCGAATTAATTACACAATTTTATCGACATGACTTGGCTACCCGATCCTACCGCATTACATTCCTTCATCCAATCAGCCCTTCTAGAGGATGTGGGAGACGGCGATCATACCTCCCTTTCCACCATTCCTGCCAGTGCGCAAGGCAAAGCCCAGTTGCTTGTGAAGGATCACGGCATTTTGGCTGGTGTCGATTTAGCTGAGCTTATATTCAAAGCCGTAGATCCCACCTTGGTGATGGAACGAATCATGTCGGACGGACAACCCATGAAACCCGGCGACGTGGCGTTTCGAGTCTCTGGACCGGATCGATCCATACTCACAGCCGAGCGCCTCGTTTTGAACTGCATGCAACGTATGAGTGGGATAGCGACCGTCACCCGCCAAATTATGGATTCATTGGAAGGAACGCATTGCCAAGTCCTCGATACCCGAAAAACAACGCCCAACTTCCGATTGTTGGAAAAATGGGCCGTAAAAATTGGAGGCGGCACCAACCATCGCTTTGGTTTGTATGACATGATTTTGATCAAAGACAACCATGTCGACTACGCAGGTGGCATCAAACCCGCCCTCCAAGCGGCCAAAGAATATGTTTCCCGACTCTCTAAACCACTGGACATCGAAATCGAGGTCCGCAATTTGGATGAACTTCAAGAAGTCTTGCAAGAAGGTGGTGTCGTCCGAATCATGTTGGACAATTTTTCCTTCCCCCTGATTCGAAAAGCCTTAACCTTGATTGCCGGACGCTATCCGGTAGAAGCCTCCGGGGGCATCACGCCAGAAAATGTCCGTGACTATGCCGATTGTGGGGTTGATTACGTATCGATGGGTTATTTAACCCATTCCGTAAAAAGCTTGGACTTAAGTCTTAAAGCCATGCCTCGGGATTAAATTCCGGAGGTATCCATCCATTTGGTTCGACGGTCTGGGGCATAGTTTTGAAGTTTCTCAAATAATTCCTCCAAACTATTCCCCACGACCAAAAGATCCCGATTTTCCGGCCGAAGAAAACCTTCGGCCACCATGTGATCCAATTGTTGGATCAACAAATCATAATATCCACGGACATTCAATAAGCCGATTGGCTTGGTGTGCAGCCCCAATTGTGCCCAAGTTAAAATTTCAAACACCTCGTCCAAGCTACCATAGCCTCCAGGAAGGGTGATAAAGGCATCGGACTGATGCTCCATGATGGCTTTACGGGCGTGCATGGTTTCGACTTTGATCATTTCGGTCAAGTTCTTATGTCCGACCTCCATCCGATCTAAAAAATGGGGAATCACGCCAATTACTTCTCCTCCATGGGCCAAAGCGGCATCGGCTACTACCCCCATTAATCCCACACTTCCACCCCCATACACCACGGTGTACTGGTGTTCGGCCATGTATTTACCCAAGGCCGTGGCCGCCTCTCGGTAAGCGGGATGTGAGCCTGTATTGGCCCCACAATATATTGTAATTGCTTGCATTGTCATTCGTTTTGACAAAGGTACAGCCTAGGTCCAATTTTTGGTGTGAGTTCAGTAAAAATCCGTTTTTTTTAGCCATATTTGTTCATTCAACCAACCTAAAAAAAGAAACCATGAATCGACGCGAACTTTTGCATCGTCTTGGATTAACCGTGGGTGGATTAGCCGTTTTGCCTACTTGGGCCAACGCGTGGTCGCCCAACCACCTAGCCGCTAGCACGTGGTTATCTCCCCAAGAAGATGCCGTACTCTCCACCGCAGTGGACACCCTTTTACCTGCTACGGATACCCCTGGTGCCAAAGAATTAGGCGTACCTTCCTTTGTTTCCCTAATGATTCAGGATGTGTACGAAAAAAAGGACCAGGACCTCTTCAAGCAATTTTTGGCCAAACTAGATACACAATCCTCTTATTTATTTGGAAAACCATTGGCTCAAGCCACAGAAAAGCAACGTCAACTTGTTTTGTCGAGCTTAGAAGCCAGTGAAAACGCAGATGTAAAGCGGGGGTATGGTATATTTAAGAACCTAACCATCCAAGGGTATTTGACCTCCGAGTACGTCATGACCCATATTTTGCCGTATGAATTCATTCCCTCACGTTATCATGGTTGTGTTCCTGTAAACGCCTAAATTAGAAATCCCACATGTCGAACTTAGCAATAGATTCTATAAAAAAACGAACCTTTGATGCCATCGTCATCGGTTCCGGTATTAGTGGTGGCTGGGCTGCCAAAGAATTAACCGAAAAAGGGTTGAAAACACTTGTCTTGGAGCGTGGTCAGGACGTTAAGCACATCGTTGACTATCCAACCACCAATTTGATGCCTTGGGAATTTGAACACCGTGGACAGCTATCACCCGAGTTCAAAAAGGAAAATCCCATTATTTCCAAATGTTATGCCTTTTACGAGGGAACCACGCATTTTTTTGTGAAAGACAAGGAGCATCCCTACATTCAAGAAAAGCCTTTTGACTGGATTCGGGGCTATCAAGTGGGGGGCAAGTCTTTGCTTTGGGCGCGTCAAACCCAACGTTGGAGTAAATATGACTTTGAGGGCCCAGCTCGGGATGGATTTGCTGTCGAATGGCCCATTTCGTATGATGACTTGGCGCCTTGGTACAGCTATGTAGAGAAATTCGCTGGAATTTCTGGCAATAAAGATGGTTTGGATATTTTACCTGATGGTGAATTTTTGGCTCCTCATGAAATGTCGTGTGTAGAGAAGTATTTTTCGGAGAAAGTGGCCCAGAATTACAAAAATCGACACGTGATTATTGGACGGGCGGCGCATTTAACGACGCCTCAGCAAATTCATTACGATCAGGGACGGGCCCAATGCCAAAATCGAACGATCTGTGAGCGAGGCTGTCCATACGGTGGCTATTTTTCCTCCAATGCCTCCACCATTCCTTGGGCTATGAAGACGGGTAATTTAACCTTGCGGCCGCATTCTGTCGTACATTCCATCATTTTTGATGAGAAGAAACAAAAAGCTAGCGGCGTACGCGTGGTGGATGCCAAAACAGGTGAGATGATCGAATATTTTGCGAAGATTATCTTTGTCAATGCGGCAGCTTTGAACACCAATTTGATTCTGCTCAACTCTCTTTCGAGTCGATTCCCTAACGGATTGGGCAATGACAACGGGTATTTGGGCAAATTTGTCGCGTTTCATAATTACAGAGCCCGGGTTTCGGGTACGTTTGAAGGCTTTTGGGATAAGAAGACAGACGGGCGTCGGCCGAACAGTGGGTACATTCCCCGGTTCCGAAATGTGTATGCTCAGGAGACCGACTTCCTCCGGGGGTATGCAGCCGGATTTGGTGCGTATCGGTCTGAGGAAACCAATCGGGAAGGGATAGGAGCCTCGCTGAAAGAGCAACTACATCACCCCAAGCTAGGCCCTTGGCGAGTAGGTTCGCACATGATGGGCGAAACCATTCCGAAGGAAACGAACTACGTGGCGCTGGATTCAACGGCTAAAGATCCTTTTGGTATTCCTCAATTAAAAATATCTGTGGCGTATGACGAGAACGATGAGAAGATGACCCAGGATTACATCGAGCAAATGACTGAGATGTTTACCCTGGCGGGCTTCACCGACATACGCGCGCAAGACAGCAAACAAGCTCCTGGATTGGATATTCATGAAATGGGAGGTGTACGGATGGGCAAAGATCCGAAAACATCCTTGCTGAATGAATGGAATCAACTACATGCTTGTAAAAACGTATTTGTGACGGATGGGGCTTGCATGACCTCCACCTCTACCCAAAATCCATCCCTAACGTACATGGCTCTCACTGCACGCGCAGCAGATTACGCGGTAAAACAGCTGAAAATGAAAAATTTGTAAGGAATTCAAATCCATCCTCTACTTGAGTTTCGTTTGGATAGAGGATGGATTTTTTAGATTTATAGATTCCTTTTTTAAGGTTGTCTGAGGGCACCTTTCCATCGGATGGACGTGTACCCCGAGACAGGCCTGATCGCCAGTGAGCACATCCTCTCAATCGGATAACCTCATTGGCATCGCTCACCAGCTGCCCAGAGGCATTGTAATTGGAGTTGCCTTGGCCACGCGGGATGAAGCCCTGTAAACGATGTCCCCACGGGTCAAAATGACTGCTCGAGATCAGCTGCCCCTGCCGGTTGATGCTCGCCCGTACATTCCCCAGGTGATCGGTTTGGAAAATGCGAGCGGGCCAAGCTCCCTACCGATAAACAAACCGAACTCTCCGGTTAAATTTAACCAATTTTTAACCCGTCCAAATTTTGGTGGCTAGTCCAACTAAGGGGCTTTTTACTATTTATTCTCATAAAATACTCTGCTAAAATCATCTATTATTGACTCAATAAAATAGCCTAAATCATTAGGTTCACTATTCTCTTGAAGTCCAATTTTTGTAAACAAATCCGATAATTGATTTATTGCGAAATCCAATTCATTATCTTTAAAAGATATTTGAATTGAAGAATTATTTTTAGACAACAATTCTTTAATATCAGGTAGTTTTTCTAAAATAAAGACAAATTGACTAATTGATATTTCTATTTTTTTCATTATCGTATTTTTTTAGGATCATATTCAATTCCTAACTCTTTTGCTCTATTCAAAGCATTATTGCCTTTGCCATGTGTGTAAATTGCTTCTCCCCTTGATTTTCCAAAAGTGCTTATTACCTTACCATCAGAATTGACTACAACTTTTGCACCACTCCCTTCATACCTAATTCCACCATTACTTTGATTTACAACCTTATTAGGATTTTTCACAGCATCAAGCATTTCTGTTGCTTTAACACCTCGCCCTGCATCTCTTCCTATGGCTTGATTTAAGCCATGCCGAGTATATCCTGAAATTACACCGCCTACGCTTTTTTCAACATTTGCAACCTCGCTTACTTTTACAACATCCGATACCACACCCGCTTTTCCTAAACTACCAGCTCCTTTTGAGCCAGCAACAGCGATGCCAATTTCCCCTACTACGTTTCCTACAATATTGGCTCTTGTTCTTGTGTCGCCAGTGTTCCAATCGCTTTTGGTTTTTTCGTAAAGCATTCCTGCACCTATGGCAGTTTGAAATTGCCCCATTGGACTACTTAGACTTGCCATTCCTTGCAAGGTTTCGGGTAAGTTTACCGTTAAGGCTTTTACGTTTCTTACTACCGATTCGCCTACTCCTTCTAAAAACCCACTTACTGCTGCACCTGTTTCACCACAACAAGGCTCGTCCAATGCACCTGTAGGATCAATACGGTTTATGGGGTTGTTTTGGTTAAAATTGTATGGTGAAACCCATACTCTTTCATCCGCCAGCGGATCCACCTGATCCCACACCCCAATCGTGGGATTATACACCCGTGCCCCGAAGTTGATCCGGTTTAGCCCGAACGTCAGGTCCCGCTCCTTGCCTTGCAATTCCCAGCGGTTGGTGAGTTGCGTGGCCGTGGTGCCCAAGCCTAATGGCTTTAATATATTCCCTCCCCCCTTAGCGGCAGTAGCTTTAACAAACCCCGCTAAGTTTCTATAACATACTGATTCATTCTCAATTTTACAACTTATACAAAAGTCATTTTCTAAAAACAAATCTGTTACATTTTTACACTCAATGTTTTCAGTAATAAGTTATATTTCTGAAACCATATCGTCAAAAACAAAAACTTTAGCTTCGCTAATATTTGTTTAAAATAAAGCAAGTATAAAAAATAATATTTTTAGAAGTAGTTTCATTTACTTAAAGGTTTGGAAAGTTTAACAACTTACTAAAATCAGTCTTCCATAAATCAAGTTCGAATAAGTCACCATTCTCGTCTAAGTTTAAAGAAGCAATAACTTCAATTCCGTCTGAATCGGTAAATTGAAAATCACTCACTTGTTCTCCTATTGTCCTATCCTCTATCGTTACTCCTTTGGGAAATAAATACAGACTTCCCATTTCACCATCATCCATTGGCCGAACCAATAAATTGTCCTTCCAATTATCTGACATTATTAGTGATGACTTTTTTATAAGAAGCTCAAGAAGCCTCAATTCTTTTATTGTAGGTTTTCTATTTGACTCCATGTATTCTCCCTATATTAAATGTACCGTCAGAAAGCTTAAAAACTGAATACTGTATCTTTTGTCCACTAATCTCAATTATTTGATTAAATGGTTTACCTGATACTACTTGAGATGATACAGTTTTAAAATGATTTTGTACAGTAGATTGCACCAATGATCTATCTAGACCTAAAGCATCCGTATGGCGAAATGCATGATATATCTGATTTTCAGTCTTTCCAAACTGAATAGCAAGATTCCCTCCCCCCTTAGCAGCCCCCTTCACTACCCCTTGGCGTACGCCCGAGATCATTATTCCCGATTCGCCGTAGGTTAGCGCCATGCTTACAAACTCCAAAGCCGCTACAAATGAATGACCCACCATACTGGCGTAATCTCCCCGAGATTCTGCCTCCTTGCCGTCTAAGTAGCTGCTATAGACAGGTACCAATCCATGATCCCACCGCTTTTTCTCCGTCTTGCCATCCGGCTTCTTCTGACCCTTACCTGGATCTTCGTTGCCTTCTTTTCCCGGTGTCCGGCCAACAATCGTTCCCGAACCATCATCTCCCGCATAGCCACTGAAGGTCGTTGCGCCCCATACATCCCACGTCTCACGCCCATCTGGATCAATAAATCGTAACGGATTATTGGCCACATACTGATAGGGACTTAGGTTCGCATACGTCTCCGCCAACGGATCCACCTGATCCCACACCCCAATCGTGGGATTATACACCCGTGCCCCGAAGTTGATCCGGTTTAGCCCGAAGGTAAGGTACTAAACCGTAATTTTTCTTACCTTAAAACCTCTAATTCAAATATAAACAAATTAATATTTTTTCGAAAACTAAATTTAGTAATATTATTGAACTATATTATCAACTCAAAAGTACTCAGTCTTTTAGACTTTTTTACTTTAAATATTTAGTAAATAAGTTTTTATTTCTTTACTTGGGCGATTCCAAAAAATAGTTTCTCCATCGTCTTCTAAAAAAATTATTTCTACTGTTATTTGACTTAAATCAATAATACCAATAGGATTAATCGCTTCAATAGTTTTAAAAATATCTGTGATATTTTCAGACAAAACAATGAATAATAAACCTCTTTTAAATTCTTCCGATTCAGCAATTAGATACAAATAATCTTCTGAAAAATACACATCCCAATTTAGCAAATATTCACTTTTATTACGTTTGATTTTTTGACACCTACCTAAGTCCTCTCCAATTGAATAAGATTGAGGGGTTATTGTAATTAAGATACCTTTTTTTTCTTTTAAAAGTAATAGAACTTTCTTTACCGTAACATTCCATTCTTTCAAATCTTCAATAGAATGATTTCTATCTATTGAAATTCGAAATTTATTATCTTGAATATTTTTTGACATTTTCATATTACTCTTTCTTTTCTATTACTTTTTCAACCGCTTTTTCACTAAGCCATGAACCACCGAATGCACCAACGAATCCACCGCCAATAGCTCCAACAAAACCACCAACTGCTGTACCAGGTCCAGGTCCAAAAAATGAACCGACTACCGCACCCCCTTTCGCACCAAGGGCAGCACCGCCCCATGCTCCTGCCCAACCGCCTGCAATACTTGCTGTTGTTTTTATTGTATTATTTCCAATTGTACCACCATCGGTGTTTACAGCAACACCAATTCTAACAACATCTGTTGCAATAGCTACTGGTTTTGCTACTTTACCAATAGCATCTATTGTCTTGCCTGTTCCTTCTAATGTTTTTAGAGTGGCTGTTGAAATTGGTGTGTGTGGGTCTGGCACACCTGTTATTGTTGGATTTACGTTAATATGAGGGGTCTTAACACTTCCATGAGGTTTATCAACTCGAATAACATCTACACCAACAGGACTACCATTTCTTACTTTTCCACCTTGTGTATCACGTATTCCTGTTACGGTTGCCCCCCTTGCTGGCTCTGTTTGGTATCTTTGTTTTGTTCCTGCATCTGCACCTTTGAAGAAATTACTTACATAATTCCAAGCTTTTTTATATATAGGCTCGTCCAATGCACCTGTAGGATCAATACGGTTTATGGGGTTGTTTTGGTTAAAATTGTATGGTGAAACCCATACTCTTTCATCCGCCAACGGATCCACCTGATCCCACACCCCAATGGTAGGGTTGTACACCCGTGCCCCGAAGTTGATCCGGTTTAGCCCGAACGTCAGGTCCCGCTCCTTGCCTTGCAATTCCCAGCGGTTGGTGAGTTGCGTGGCCGTGGTGCCCAAGCCCTGTAAACGATGTCCCCACGGGTCAAAATGACTGCTCGAGATCAGCTGCCCCTGCCGGTTGATACTCGCCCGTACATTCCCCAGGTGATCGGTCAGTAAAATGCGAGCGGGCCAAGATCTCTACCGATAAACAAGCCGAACTCTTCGGTTAAATTTAACCAATTTTTAACTTGTCCAAATTTTGGGGGTTATTCCACGGAATGCCAGGGCCTTTTGGTGTCATTCCTTATCTCTTATCCTTTCTCTAGCCTTTAAAAGAATATTCTTGTAATCATCGGCAAAAGTTCCTGAAATTACCTTTTCTAATTTCGTTTCGAGGTCAAAAAGAATACGTTCCTCTGATTGGTCTTGAAACAGAGTAGGCCGTTCTTCCTCATTGAAGTTATGTAACCCTCGAGCAACACAAGAGCTTCATCTTCACTAAGCGTTATAGCGATATTTCTATTTTTATTATTTGCTTCCATCTCTATACCCCCCCGTGTTTGAGAACATTTTATAACTGTGCAGGATTAAGTTTCCAACCGCTAATAAACTGACCCGAAGGGCTGGAAATAACATTCAGACCAGTATTTGGATTGAAGTAGTGTATTACTGATTGTCCCCTATATGTTCCATTAATGGTTTGAACTCCCGCAAAATTTATATGCTGATTAATGGCAGAACTAAATTTTCCTGCATTTGCTTTGCTGTAATTGCCTAATATACCAAAGTCACCAGCGAGCTTAAACTCAGCCTGTAATTGCCTAGAACTATTTAATAAAACGGGTTCTCTGACAATTTATGTGATTTTAAGTGGAATCTTGCAAATCTATTATTGAAAACCTTTACCTCGTTGCTTAATTGTCAGTACTTTATTAATAACTACAAGGAAGTAGGTTTTGTGTCAGGATCCATTTTCCACAAGAATTGTCAGAGTACCATAAAACGTTACTAATCGTCTTGGCGGCTACTTTTACTGTTCCCCTATATTTTCTTTTATTTCATTCAATATTTCCTTCAATAGTTTATAATCTTCAAAATAATTGTAAACTTCTATAAGTTGGCATAAAGATTCTGCCACCCACGCATTTTTTGAATAATCAATTTTTGAAATATATTCCTCAAGGTTTTTTTTATCAACTTCTTTACCTATCAACTTATAAATATCCTTTTCATAGTCAAATAAACTGACTATTGGGTTTGGCCAATCATTGATTGCTGCCAAAAATATAGTTAGTGTCTCATTTACAGCTTTCGGTAATTTTTCTGATTCTATAATTTTTTCAAGATAACTTACAGATAAACTCATTGTCCTAGATTTTTAAATGATTTTTGATGCCAATAATTGTGCTTAGTTTTTACATCAAATACTTGTTGAGTAGTATTGTTTCGGAAGTAATGTGTTTCTATTTTAATTCCATTTTGAATGCCAGCTTCATAAACTTTTACCCAATCCCCTTTTGAGGTAGTGTTTAACTTATTCAGCAGCTCGGTGTTTTTAATTGGTACCGTTATTTCACCTGCTGATTTATACCCCTTACCCATCACGTTTGTAACCGACTTTTGAAGTTGAAGTCCCCCCTTAGCGGCCCCCTTCACTACCCCTTGGCGTACGCCCGAGATCATTATTCCCGATTCCCCGTAGGTTAGCGCCATGCTGACAAACTCCAAAGCCGCTACAAATGAATGACCCACCATACTGGCGTAATCTCCCCGAGATTCTGCCTCCTTGCCGTCTAAGTAGCTGCTATAGACAGGTACCAATCCATGATCCCACCGCTTTTTCTCCGTCTTGCCATCCGGCTTCTTCTGACCCTTACCTGGATCTTCGTTGCCTTCTTTTCCCGGTGTCCGGCCAACAATCGTTCCCGAACCATCATCTCCCGCATAGCCACTGAAGGTCGTTGCGCCCCATACATCCCACGTCTCACGCCCATCTGGATCAATAAATCGTAACGGATTATTGGCCACATACTGATAGGGACTTAGGTTCGTATACTTCTCCCCCAACGGATCCACCTGATCCCACACCCCAATGGTAGGGTTGTACACCCGTGCCCCGAAGTTGATCCGGTTTAGCCCGAACGTCAGGTACTAATTCTAAATTTATTCTCCTATTATAGAGCTGATTGGATGGACAAGACTCCTTTATCTTTTGTGGACAATATTTTATGATTTGAATAGTTATTTTCTTGAACCATCATAATTGTAGTCTTCCAAAGTCCAATCAATAACAATTTCTTGAACCCAATCTAAAAAATTATCATTACAAGTTTCAACATCTTCTATATTTCCATAAAAATAATCCCACTGCCAAAATACAATTGGACATAATCCATTCATTAATCTACTTAAGTCTAAACAATAATGATTTCCTCGCCCATCCGGAGAAAATGGAACAAAAAACGGAGGCATTTTATTGGAGACTTTAGTATGTTCAAAATTATTAACTATATCAAGCGAAGAACCTCTTAAACTTTCATCAAGTCCATATACTAGTGTTCCAAATAAAGAAAATCCATTATGCTTTTTTAGTATATACTTATAATCATAAGGAAGATTAAAGCCAATACTTTTCTCAAATATCTCCAACCTATCATCACTAATTGGTTTTCCTAGTTCTAAAATTTCTTCCGAAAATTTATATAGTTCAGAAACTATTCTTTCACAATTACTATTGTCCATATATATTATTTTGGATATTCACTTTTCCAGTAATCTTTCTTTGCGTTATTGAATTCTTTTCGTTCTTCTTTAGTTAAAGGTTTTTGCCCATCAGGATGATTTTTTTTGTAATTATCACCCATTCTATGGTCTTTTTGATGCATTTCTTTAAATGGACCTATCCGTTTTTGACCATCGTGATGAATTTCAACTGGTGTACCATCTTTTTTGAAAGTTGGAGCATTACCGGGTTTTGATGGAGGATTTAAAAGATCTCTATTTATTTTGTTAGCGTCAGAGATCTCTATTTTTAGTATGTCTCCAATTTTATCGACTACTCCTCCAACTACTTTTTTAGCTGCACTACCACTAATCCCTGGCAAAATGGCTCCGCCTGCTGCTGCCCACTTATCGGCTGTTGTTGCCTTGCTACCATCTATATTGATCGCATTTCCTCTCCTGGTTACTGTGGTAACTAAGACAGTGGCATCGTTAACATCTGTATAACTTAATATAGTGGCAAGGCCCCCTTCAACTCTTTGTAATAAACCTCTACCATAACTTTTTGCTGCATCCCATTGTGATTTTGCCTCGGTTAAAAGCATCCCACCAGGATCACCACAACAAGGCTCGTCCAATGCACCTGTAGGATCAATACGGTTTATGGGGTTGTTTTGGTTAAAATTGTATGGTGAAACCCATATTCTTTCATCCGCCAACGGATCCACCTGATCCCACACCCCAATCGTGGGATTATACACCCGTGCCCCGAAGTTGATCCGGTTTAGCCCGAAGGTCAGGTCCCGCTCCTTGCCTTGCAATTCCCAGCGGTTGGTGAGTTGTGCGGCCGTGGTGCCCAAGCCCTGCAAACGATGTCCCCACGGGTCAAAATGACTGCTCGAGATCAGCTGCCCCTGCCGGTTGATGCTCGCCCGTACATTCCCCAGGTGATCGGTATAGTGCAACTCGTAGTTCCAGGTGCCATTGGCAAACACCGCCCGGCCGTCGGGGACGGCCACTTGGAACAACGCCCCGTTGCGCAAGACCAAGTCGCCAATGTATTCCCAACGCTCCAACGGCTGATTAGCCGAACTAAAATACTCGGTTTTGATTAATTCCCCAGCGCCTGAGTAATAATATTCTATCCGGCGGCCGTCGGTTAGGAAAATACGGGCGGGCAAATCATAGTATGTGTGGTACACAATCTCCCGGATCTGCTCATTGGCATCGCTCACCAGCTGCCCCGAGGCATTGTAGGTGTAGTTGCCTTGGCCACGCGGGATGAAGCCTCCCAACGTATTCGTTTGGGAATCCGACACCCGAGTCAAGCGAACCCCTTGGTGCGTATAACTCAGATCATCCAATATCCCACCCCCAGGCGCACCAAAACGGCGAAGGGTTTTGATCTGGCTACTCGCATCATAGCTTAGGCGGTCCACCGTAAAATTCTCACCACTCGCCCCTGCGTACAGCGCTTGGGTGAGCCGCTTAGCCGGATCGTAAGTAAACGTGTACGAACGAGCCGTTGGCTGATCTGTGCTCAACCAGCTCTGCCGACCGATATTGCCATCCCACTGGCCCGCCGTTTCGTAGTCTAGGCGGTAGCTGAATACATCCCGCTGACTAGCATTGGGAACTGGATTTCCCTGCCCATCCAAGTTAATCCCACGTAAGCCGCCCCGTATATGCCAACTATAATCCTGTTGTTGGACTATCGAACTCGGTAACGAAGTAAACGCCGAAACCGTCAAGTTAGGACAAACCGGAAGTTGCTCGCGTATAGGGAAGATATTAGTCCTAAGAACATTTCTTGGATGATTTAATACATTCCATTGGATTAGCGCAGGATCTTGGCTAGGATTATTCTCATTCAGGATTGTTTGTCCGCTCATATCAATATCCGTGGCATGATAGCCCGAGATGATCGCAAATTGGGACATAAACGGGTTAGATGGATGCCAAACAATATAATTATTAATGGGTTGAATGTCATTTGATGTACCGGAGAGAATTACTTGCCCATTGGCATCTGCATCCCCCGCCCAGGCAGCCCGCCACGAGTTGTTCAAAACATTCACCTGTGCTGGCATGGGGTTGGCATTGGGAATGGAGTAGGTTGGCGTACTTGGATTTCGAAAATCCAGCACACTGGTCTGAGGAAAACTTATGGCTGAGGCCGACATCACACCTAAATGATTTCGATGTCGAAAAACAACAAAATAGCTTCCTTGTACTGCTCTAGAAAAAGTGACGGGCGACACACCATCGACATCAACCACATCCCCATCTCGTTGGATCAAAGCTGCTCGGGAATCTACACGTTCACATGGGTTAGTGGCAGAACGAAGTTCCACCATCACCCAATCCACGATCGCGTCATTTCCCCCGCTATTGGCTAAAAGCACCGCAGAATTAATTGGACCTACAGGTGATATGGCTTGGTTAAAGGGAGCAACATTGGGTGGACTGAGTGGAATGAGCGACCCACTTCCTACACCCACACCCAAGTTATCTCGCATGAGTGTAGAGGGCGGGGTGACACCTTGTAGGGCCCCTTGTAAAAATGCCCGCAGCTGTAGTTGAACCGACGCAACCGATCCGGTTAGATGTTTACTTCGAAGTCGACCGATTTCATCATAGAAATGCTGCCAAAGTAAACTGGGCGTATTGTTGATTCCGTGCGAGATACTTGACATTCGACCCGCTTGGTCGTAGGAATAATCCGTTTGGACATTCAAAGGAGTCAAATTCGCAAAGGTCCACCGAACATGCTTGCGACGAATGGTCCCATCAAAATTGTACTCGATATGGGTGGTCATTGGCCGCTGAGATGGAAGTGAACCACTGGCAACATGGGTTTGATGTGACTGAATGACCCGTCCCTTTCGATCATAATAGTATACCGTGGGATACAACGTGGTGGTCGATTGATCGGTAGCTTGTACCAACTGCCCCGTAGCAAGTCCACGTGCATTAGGCCAATGATTCACACCAGAGAATGGAGTAAAAGCAGCATAGTTCAAGGTGGGATCTGTCACCCAAGTATATTGATCATAGAAATAGGTTTCTTTGTCGGCTGCGGGCGAATTGTATTGAAATGGGAAAGTTCGATTCGAGTAATTGAATGTGTTGCTTTGCCAAATTTCAAAGGGAATAGTAATTTGATTGAACTGAGACTGTAAGGTGGCTGGTGCTGTGGCGTTGGTGATCTCCCCTCGAACGATCGGTCGAGAAAATGCATCATACTTCGTGAAATTCCAGAGGTTCGAGACACTTTGTACGGCTGACCGCTCCAGAACCACACGATCGGCAATATCGTACACAAAAGTTGACCAACCCCCTCCAGGCACATGCTTCATCATCACCCGCCCACGGGTGTCATATTCATAAAAAAAGACATGTTCAGAAAATGCAGGAGCCGTAGGGGCTATGGATTGATTTAGATTAACGGCCGCTGGCGGTAGAACAGCTCGAACGCGTCCTAATCCATCGTAGCAATAGGCCGTGGTCAAGAAGTTGGACGCATCCAATTGGACTTGTTTTTGCACCAGTCGATTGTATTGATCGTACACTTCCAAGATAACGTGACCTTGCTCATCAACCATTCGTTTCTGAAAAAGGCTATTCGCCGGATACGTACCCACAAGTTGAATTGTTCGATCGGCCAAAGCTTGATATCGACGAATTCCGGATCCAGCATCACTGTAGGCGACTGTTTGACGTCTGTTCTGACTCTCCCATGCGGCTCCCACACCCAAGGTTTGGAGCGGCCGACTAAGCGGTGAACTTTCATAGAATGTAGTCGTACTAGTCCGGGGATCGGAGTAAAATTGGGTAGCTGCCGTTTGAATGGACGTTTGCGGCAACGTTGTACCCACAGACAAGGGTGTCGGCAAAAACTGAATGTTGGGCCGATTAAACTTATCGTACTGCACAAAACTTTTTACCACAGAAAATAGGGAAGGGCTTTGATTCACACCGATAAGCTGGGTGGGCCTTCCTAGTCCATCAAAATATTGAATATCCAAAAGCGAATTTGAGGTCAGGTTAGCAGCGGCATCCGAACTTACTGCCTGTAAAGGGGTGGCTGTTCGAATGGACGTTACACTTGGCGTTACAGTATATTGAAACAGCTTTTCAATATTTCCATCCTCATCAGACACGCGTGCCAAACGCAAAAAATCATTGTACTGGAATTGGGTACGCAAGCCGTTGGGAGCAATCCGTTGACTGAGCCCAACATGTGGAATGTGCGTAAACCATTCAACGAGTGACTCGTTTAATGCATTTTGAAAGTTCCGAACGGAACTCAATTGAGTTTCATTCAAGGTAGTAACCGAAAAGCCTGCCGTGGTTATGTTTTGTCCTTGCAAAGCCGATTGAACGGAAGATAGTGTGGCATTTTGCACGACAGCCTGGACTAGGGTGTTCCCATACCCGTATAAAACGACATAAGGAACTGCATCGATTTCATACGCATTCACATTTCCCGCTGCATCGTACGATGTAAATCGGATACGCCTTTCTAAGGTTCCCCCCGTAGGAGCAATCCAAATTTCTTGGGGTAGAATAAGGTTACTTTGTCCTCGGCTATTAAATCCATTATAATTTGCATAATTGTGGGATTCCGTTGAATCGAAGCCGGATATTTGATGCTATTAAATCCATTATAATTTGCATAATTGATTCGTTCTCGATAAAGGGTTCGAGGTGTGCCGTTGATAATTTCTCGGATTTCTCGCTCTAGTACTTCTGTTTGTTGATTTCGGGCAATTAATTGACTTGCCACTGTATTCCCTGCGAAAATAGGATCGTTCGGATAACGATACAGTTCACCTCTAGACTCTCCTAAAATACTTCCTTCAGTAAAGGATTCAGAAAGCAGTAAATTTGAATTGTAGGCCATCCTCTTCCGTGTTTCCACATTATCCAAACGCTCTGTGGTTTGTACCAACATCATAATACCAGATTGGTAGGCTATAGGAGTAAAGAGCATTTCTGGATTCATCCCAGAGCTTTCACCTGGAGGAGAAGATAAAAAAGTGGTCGAACAGGGTGTGGTACTTCGGGGCAAAGAACCCTCATATAAGGTTGGACTAGTAACCACCGATCCCCGCATTTGACTAGAGTTTTTTAACTCCTGATAAGTGTAATCCACTCGTTGGACAAGCGTGTTGTCGGAGGAGTAAACCAACTTGGATAGTAAATTACCTCGTTTCCAAGGTTGAACGTCTCGGTTGGGGTTTTGGACCGTATTGCGGATCAGGTCTACTCGAAAATCAAAGACATACTCCGTTCGGCCATTTTTCACAGGATCCTGTGCATCTTCTTGAAATTCAGCAACATGGGTGTAGTACACAGGGGCAGCATCCTGAGTATTCATATCCAGCGCACCTCCATTTTGGGTAAATGTGGCCATAGTGGCTCGAGAGGTCACTGGAGAACCTTGTTGAATTCCAACATGAATTAGTTGTTGGTTCGTAGGTACTGAAGCATTGTTTGGGGTCCAGTTGGTCGTCAAAAATCCAACCCCATTGTTTGAAGGACCGTATTGATACCTTTTCAAAAAAGTAGAATTTCCAGTTGTACTTCGGATGGCGGTCACACGCAATCCGCCAACCAGTTGTGGTCCACTACCGAAATTAACCTGATTAGGTTCAAATTCAAACTCAGTATGTCCGCCAGATGGGTAGGTCAACCGCCGGAGGACCCCTTCTCTCATAAACGTAGCCACTGTAGAACGATTGGCAGCACCTCCAACCACGGATACCCCATTGATTTGAGAAAATGCTAAAGTATGATTATTGGATTGACCATTGTAATAGCCAAAGAAGTCAATTTTTGTTTGATCAAAGTTCTCATCCCACGAGAGGGTATTGCTCCAATACTCAGGAATATAATTTTCAGAAACAGAGCCATTGGCATTTTGGAAGGAAATCTGTGTCAGACGAAGGCGTTTGTTCCTGCCCGACGGGCTATGGGTAAAGTACGCATACGAGAACCGAATAACCCGTCGTAGCACCTCCTGTCCATTTTCCCTCGAAAAAATGCGTATTTCCCTCAAAAACCGGCTATTGGGCAAATCCAAACGTTCTCCAGGATTAGATTGAATGAACTCAATACGCCCATTAGTAAAGGTAATATTGCGTGGATTGAATTGACTCAAGGTGCTTTCCGAAGTAATTGACGTAGGCGAAATGGATTGACTATTTGTATAATTTCCTCCCGACTGAGGCACTGCATTCAAAATCTGGGTTGCTACCCATTGTCTATCTTGAGAAAATTGACTACCCCCACTCTGATAGGCAAATTGGACACGATCGTCCGAGTTGGGCGAACGAATGTCGGTTATGAGCCAAGACGAATTGTAGGTTTGTGTACTAAATCCATTGTTAACACTTTGAGATTCAACGGCATTGAGTCCCCCGAACACATACGAGTATCCATCGTCATTGACCAATTCGAAAGAGGAAAAACTGGCAGAACCCTGGGGTATTATTTGAATGGCATAGTCTGGAATACGCATAATCGCCCCTCCATTGCTACCTCCTAATAAAAAGCGACCCGATCTAGAGGATTTTCCTGAAAACAATTTATAGGAAAAAATATCCGGCTGCGTGTCTATTTGGCCTCGGGTAGCGCTTACTCCAAAGTTAAAATCATTAAAATTCCGACAAAAATCTCGGGATGAAGCATAAGGTGTTCTGAAAAATCCAGTCTGCGCATCATCTGGCAGCCCTTGAACCGTTCGATTCAAAGTTGGTCCATAGTTCAAAGACCAACCCAAACCCACCCAAGAGGCTTGCTCATTTAATTTAAAACCTGATGCATGATAATCTAAGGTAATTGGTATTTTGATTCCACCTTCCTCAATTACATGAATGGGAATCGATATTTCAGGAATTCCCGTAGCCAAAGAGACTTGATAGTCTCCAAATTTTTGAAGAGAAGCTGCTGAAGGCGATAACGGACTAAACTGTGGAACTAATTTTCTCGCCTCTCCTGTAAATACCGATTGCGTTGACGCCACTGTTGTCGCACGGATGAGCGGGCGAGTGCTGGTATCACGACGAATTGTGTCAGTTCCTTGAAATAACTCAAAATCATTCCGACTATTTAGCAGTTCACTATTTATTCTTGTATATATAGGGTTGGCTAAAACTCTAGAGTTCAAGCCCATCAAACAACAGAATAAAAAACATGAATAGTATCTGAATGAAGTTGATATAGAAATATACCGTATCATAGTTTTAAACTATACTTTTTCGGTATATTAATACTTTGACTTTATCTAAAAAAATAAAAAGCGAATATAGATTATAATAGACAATTATGGTACACAAAATGCCATTATATACACAAAATAAGTGTTTTATCACCTACATCTAGGCAAATTGGATTGAAGATTTAACTTTCTATTTTCCTATTCAGTATCCATGACATTAAGCTAATACAATTAGGATGGCTAAATTTCCTAAAATCAAGCTCAAAACAGCTTAAACTCATACTCAATAGGCATAACCATTTCACAATCAATACATTACAAAACTCATTCAGATTTTCAATCATTAATTCTCACCATTAATAGGCAAAGGGAGGGATTTTGTCAATTCCTCAGCTTATTTGGGTCAGGTTAAACATGCAAAATGGTACATACTCCATAACTTAGGCTTCCCAAACCTGAAAAACTTATACTCAGCAGAAAATTTGGTTCAGAAGGACCAATCTCATGAACAAGAAAGTTTAGGTTTCTCCTAGCTAAGGATACTGAATTCTGAAATTTAAGTTCTATGTCACAATTTCAAAAAAAAATAATTCAATACTCAAAATTCTTATCTAACCAATTTCCTTCGAATCTGCTCAGGTTGCGTTAGATGGTAAAAACGGAAGAGCAATAAGACAGCTGAGGCCGTTAGCCCGGCTAATAATCCATACCAAACGCCTCGTTCTGCTAAGTCGGTGTAGAATGCCAATACATACCCCAGAGGCAGGGCAATCACCCAATAAGCCACAAACGTAATGATTGTGGGTAATGTAACGTCCGACAAGCCTCGCAGTGTACCTAAGGCCACCACCTGAAGGCCATCAGACAATTGAAAGATCGCCGCAATGAAGATCAATCGAATTGCGATCGCTCGCACTGTCGGTTCGTTTAGATACAACGACACAAACCACTCATCCAAGAAAATCATGGCGAGCATGGTAGTCGACATAAACGCAATCACAAGTCCGACAGCCACATTTCCAGATCTCCGAATTTGAGAGGGCCTCCCCTGCCCACGTCCGTCTCCTACCCGTATTCCCCCCGCAAAGCCGATCCCCGATGCCATCATATAAAAAGTAGAAGCGATGTTGATCGCCACCTGATGGGCCGCTAACTCGTTTTCACCAATCCACCCCATCATAATGACTGCAATGGAGAAGGCGGCAATCTCAAAGAAAAACTGAAATCCCCCCGGAATACTCAATTTGGTGATCAATCCTGCCATTTCTTTCAAGGGCAAATGGGCATAGGCTGCCTGAAAAATGGCTTCAAAGCGTCTATTCCACCTGACATACCCAAACAATACCACAAACATAACCACCCGCGTGGTCAGGGTCGCATAGGCCGCCCCCAGGATGCCCAAATCCAAATAATGCTCCGACATCCCTAGATAATTCAACACGACATTGATCGCCAAACCCACCAGGGTCACACTCATGGCCACGCGGGTGAGTCCGAGCCCATCCGATAATTGTTTGGTGGCCACAAACAAAATCAAAGGAATATTGGAAAGTCCAATAACCCACAAAAAAGGCTCAGCTAAAACATTCACGCTATCTGGTTGGCCAAACAAGGGAAAGTAGGCGGCACATAATCCGGTGATGGTCGTCAGAACCACCGAGAAGCCAATCGCCACCCAAATAGAAGCACGAAACAACTGACTGATCCGTCCGGTATCCTGCTCGGCATTGGCTTTGGAGACCAAAGGAGCCACCACCGCTAGACCACCGACGGCTAATGAGCCGACCATAAAGGCAATGGAATTGGCCAATCCTGCCGCTCCTAGGGCAGTCTTGCCTAACATTCTACCCACCATGATGTTATCGGCTACCCCCATCAAGACCACTCCCAATTGGGCAATGATGATCGGTATAGCCAAACCTACTGTTTCTTTGATTTCTTGTTGTACGGGTTTAGAAAAAAGCATAGTTTATTCAAATAAAATCCCCGGCCATTCCCTGAGAGACTGGCCGGGGAATACAAAATTAGACAAATTAGCGAACGAGTTCGATCCAACCTTTGAAAACCGTGGCCTCGTTGGTGTCAACCAATCGCTCAAATACCACCGAAATCGTGTAATAATAGGAGGCCGATGGAAGTGGCTTCCCACTTAAATCATTTCCATCCCAGGATAACGTATCACCCGTTGATTGGTACACCTTAGTCCCGTTGCGATTGAAAATCTCGATGGAAATCGACTTCACAAATGCCGGACAGCGCATGGGTGTAAAGGTATCATTGGCCCCGTCTCCGTTCGGCGTAAAGACATTCGGGAACGAAATCGTCGGACAGTTATCCAAACAAATTGTATTACTAGCCACACTTTCCCCTCCTAGGCTATTGGTCGCGGTTACATAATAGCATCCAGCAAATCCATCCCGATTGTTCCGCACATGTCGGAAGGTATTAACCCCCGAAGTGGCATTCACCGTTCCAACCAATACAAAATCTCCCCCTTCGAATCGACTGTAATACACCGAATACCGCACCACATCTTGTCGGCAAGCCGGATTGGTAGAGGTGGAGGCCGGATTGGTCCACCGCAACACATTGGTGAAGAAACTAGGATCACAATACGATTTGGGATCTACCGTTTCGCAATTGATCGCCTCTAGATTTAAAACCGGTGCACAAGGAGGTGAATTATCCGCTGGTGCGGCGCAGGCAATCTGAGAGAAATTGGTGATCAAGCCCATGGTAGCCTGCATAGATGGATACGCCCCAACCGTCTCTACCACATAACAATAGGTTGTTCCATTTTGTAGGGCAATGGACTGGTCACCATCTCCGAGGAAGGTATCCTGACCGGTATCGGTGAAAGCAAAGGTCGTCGGGTTGGTCACCGGCACTTCGGCAATTTGTTGACGTACTTGAGGTTGAGCCGGATTCACCCGGAAAATCCGGTGGCGTTGATTCTCATTCGACCAAGGGACATTTGCCAGCCATGTCAACCGAACTTGGCGATCATTGGGTGCGGCTGTCAATCGAACTGAACTTGCCGGAGGCGTTTCACCTAAAATTCGATTTCCACTAAAGATAAATTGAATGCGATACCGATAGCCTACGCCTTGGGTGTTTAGGTTTCGATCGATGAACACGGTATCATTCTCTAAGGTGGTGTTAAGGGTGGCGATTTCGGCAAAGGTTGTTCCGTCGACCCCTGTAGCACGGAATACCTTGTATTGATAAGGGCCTGGATATTCTCGACGATCCAAGTCGACCGGGCGCGCCCACCGCACCTCAATCTCCCCGGCTTGGGCATCTGTTCTGAGGACAGACACGCGGGTGATGATCGGTAGACGTTCGGGCAATTCACTACCGATACACGCTTCATTGGACGGGGCACTTTGCAAGGTAGCAAAGGCAGATACTTCCAACTGAGCGACAATTCGATAACTGTAAGTAAGACCACGAATGGCCGTACGATCCAAATAAGTTGTATCCGTCCCAGACAGGGTGGCAATCGGAGAATAACCCCAAGCGGCTGGCATTCCTGTCGTACAAGTGCCCGGATTTAAACCACTACATCCGTCTTTACGGTAGACTATAAGTTTTACGGGGCCCGAGCAATTGGCGTATCGGTTCCACCGCAGCACAACACCCTCGGCAGCTGAAACACCCGCCAGCGCCCGAACACGCGGAGGAAGCACTCGTATACGCACCGTCTTAATGTCGACCAATTGGGTATTGAAACGGCCTGGAAAATCTTCTACTTTAAAAACGACATCATACGCTTGCTCTCGTACATGGTTGCAATTGGTTTGCCACCTAAAATTACCTGTCCGGGGAGAAGACCCGGTAATATTTCCGCCCGAAAAAATGGCAGGCTCAGGGGCTATAAAATTAACGGGTAAATTATTTTGATCTCGGTTATACACACCTCCCGAAGTCGTGAGACGAATATTCTGGTTGGCGTCGGGGTCTGTACCTCGAACGTCAAATTGAAGCAATTCACCAGCTTCGATACAGACTTCCTCTGGGACTTCGAGCTGGGGCCTTCGGTTATTGGTTTCGACCACGATTATTTGCATATCTCGGACGATTTCACCGATCCGTATGTAGCTACCGTCAAGCCCTTTTCTCCATTCTTCTACGATAAATGCGACATTGTATTGCCCGGGACGACGTGGGGCATCCCAGATTAAATCGCCGGTACGTGGGTTGATCCTAAAAGTGGCGGGGCCTGTCCCGGCCTCATTAAGAATAGGGCTAGTACCCAAGGTGGCAGGATCAAGATATCCGGAAATGAATTGACCAACCCCCGAGGCAATATTTAAATCTCGTTTCGGGATGGTTAAACGATAGGCGAGACTATCGCCATCGACATCAAAAGCACCAGGGTTATGAATAAATCGTGAACCAACAGCCGCCGAGTCGATGGGGACATTGAGAAGAACAGGGGTTGAATTTAATCCAATGGCGGCGTTGATAAACAAAGTGGTCTCTACGAAGAAGGAAATTTGATCGGAGGGTTGAGGAAGGTTGATGGTATTGGCATTTCGGTTAGGAATTCCACACGAAATGGTGTAGCGTCCTGCTGCCGGGAAGGTGAAGACGGTATCGTACACATTGAGCATAGTGGAATTATTCACCAGGACACGTCGAGTCCGATTGACCTCGTAAGATATGTTTTGATTCGATGAAAGGCCAAAATAAAAGAATACGGTATTTTGGGATTCGTTGGCTTGCACCCCGTTGATTTGGTCGGTATAGGTTGTGAGGGTCACACGGTAGGTCAGAGCCGTGCTGGAAATTCGTCGCGCCGTAATCTCCCCAGCTCGCAGGTGCGTAGCCCAAGCGGTGGAATAGGCAAAAAACAAGAGAACAAACGAAACAAAACATGAAAAAGGCCTAACGTGTCGGAGCATTGGGAGTGCAGACTAAGGTGATCGAATATGAAAGGTAACGTCTAATTTAACCTATTTATACAAATATAGGGCGAAAAAACCGCTCGGGTGCAGATTGGGACCAATTTAACCGAGATTCTTACGTAAGGTCAAACAAAAAAATAGAACATAGGGTTAGCCAAAATAGAAAAAAACAACAAGCATAGAATTGAAAAAAAAGTAAATTAAATTGGTTCTAAACGGTTTGTACTTTACTTTTGGCCTTAGAATAATTTGCACTATTCCAAGTAATTATTCGCTAATGTTTCATTTCTATCACGTCAATTTCACAAATAGAAACAAGTATGTCTTGGGTAACAAAAACTTTAAGTAGTTCGATTGGCAAAAAAGTCTTGATGGCCCTAACAGGGATTTTCCTTTGTACTTTTTTGATAGTTCACATGGTCGGTAACCTGCAGTTATTCAAAGCCGATGGCGGTTTTGCTTTCAACAACTATGCGGTATTGATGACGACCAATCCGCTCATCAAATTTGTTTCATATGGTTTGTATGCCATGATTTTATTCCACGCTTTTTGGGGGCTGTATTTGGAGGTTCAAAACAAAAAAGCGCGTCCTCAGCGGTATGCTGTGGTAAACAACTCCTCAAGTTGGGCAAGCCGCAACATGGCCATTTTAGGCACCATTCTTTTGGTTTACATCGCGGTTCACATGGGTGATTTTTGGTATGACTACAAGTTTGGCTATGTCCCCTTTAAGGAGTATGTTGAAGATGTAAAAACGGGGGAGATCATCAGCCAGCGTGAAATGGAGGAAGGTTATACTCAGGATGTGAAGGTCGTGGAATATTCGGATCAGGAAGCTGGATTGCGAACCATCATCATCAAAGATTTATATGCAGAGGTCGCCGAATCTTTCCGACAGCCTCTTCTTGCCTTATTTTATGTGTTGTCGATGGTGGCCTTGTCTTACCACTTGGTTCATGGATTTCAAAGTGCTTTTCAGTCGTTGGGGCTTAACCACCCAAAATACACTCCTTTGATTAAAAATGTAGGGGTTTGGGTATTCGCCATCTTGATTCCGCTTGCGTTTGCGGCTATGCCGTTGTATTTCTTGGTCAAATGATTCAACTTTAATTTCATAAACTCTAGATAAACCATGGCAGTAGGAACCAATAAGTTAGATGCCAAAATTCCAGAGGGTCCTTTGGCGGAAAAATGGACACAATATCGGTCCACCGTTCCCCTTGTGAACCCAGCCAACAAGCGTAACCTAGAAATCATCGTGGTCGGTACCGGCTTGGCTGGGGCCTCGGCAGCGGCTACTTTAGCTGAACTGGGTTATCAGGTTAAAGCCTTCTGTTTTCAAGATTCTCCTCGACGTGCCCACTCGATTGCAGCACAAGGTGGAATCAACGCTGCAAAAAACTACCAAAACGACGGTGACAGTGTGTACCGTTTGTTTTACGATACCATCAAAGGTGGTGACTACCGTGCGCGCGAGGCCAATGTGCATCGTCTAGCCGAAGTATCAGCCAACATCATCGACCAATGTGTAGCTCAGGGTGTTCCCTTCGCACGGGATTACGGTGGAATGCTTCGCAACCGTTCATTTGGTGGCACACAAGTACAACGGACATTCTACGCCGCCGGCCAAACAGGTCAGCAGTTACTCTTAGGAGCTTATTCCGCTTTGGAACGTCAAGTAGGTAAAGGAGCGGTGAAAATGTATGCCCGCCATGAAATGTTGGACGTTGTCGTCATCGATGGCAAGGCACGAGGGATTATCGCTCGAAACCTAGTGACTGGCGAATTGGAAAGACATTTCGGACATGCGGTATTGCTTTGCACAGGTGGCTACGGAAACGTATTTTATCTTTCCACCAATGCCATGGGTAGCAACGTCACGGCGGCATGGAAAGCACACAAAAAAGGGGCATTTTTCGGTAATCCGTGTTTTACACAAATTCACCCGACGTGTATCCCAGTATCCGGAGATCATCAGTCTAAATTGACTTTGATGTCGGAGTCACTTCGGAACGACGGCCGTATTTGGGTACCTAAAATGAAGGATGATCCCAGACCAGCCAACGAAATCCCAGAAGATGAGCGCGACTATTATTTGGAAAGACGCTATCCTGCTTTCGGTAATTTAGTTCCTCGCGACATTGCCTCGCGTGCTGCAAAAGAACGTTGTGACGCCGGTTATGGAGTAGGTTCTACCAAAATGGCTGTCTACCTTGACTTCCGCTACAACCTGATCAATAAATACGGCCGTGCTCAGGCTTCCAAGCTAGGTATTGAAAACCCTGATATGGACACATTGGTACGCCTCGGAAAGGAAGTCGTGAAAGAGGAATATGGTAACCTGTTCGACATGTACAAACAGATTACTGGAGAGGATCCATACGAAGTACCAATGCGTATTTACCCGGCAGTTCACTACACCATGGGGGGATTGTGGGTTGACTACAACCTGATGACCACCGTTCCAGGACTTTATGCTTTGGGTGAAGCCAACTTCTCCGATCATGGAGCCAACCGTTTGGGAGCCTCAGCCCTAATGCAAGGTTTATCCGATGGCTACTTTGTCATTCCTTATACAATTGGTGCCTATTTGTCTACCGATATCCGAACTAAATCCATCCCTACAGACCATCCTGCGTTCGAAGAAGCTGAAAAAGCTGCTAAGGAGCGATTGAATACCCTCTTGAATATCAAAGGAAAGCAATCACCTGAGTCCTTCCACAAACGTCTTGGAAAAATCATGTGGGAAAAATGTGGCATGGCACGGAACGAGCAAGGATTGAAAGAAGCTATCCAAGAAATTCAGGATCTACGGAAGGAATTCTGGTCGGATGTTCGGATTTTAGGTTCGGCAGACGGATTTAATCCAGAGCTCGACAAAGCGGGCCGCGTAGCTGATTTTATCGAGTTAGGTGAATTGATGTGTGTCGATGCATTGAATCGAAATGAATCATGCGGTGGCCACTTCCGTGAAGAATACCAAACAGAAGAAGGGGAAGCTTTGCGTGATGACGAAAACTTCATGTTTGTTTCGGCTTGGGAATACCAAGGTGAAAGTCAATGGAACTTGAATAAAGAACCATTGGAGTATGAAAATATTAAAATCGCGCAACGTAGCTATAAGTAAGCCTTTTTTGCCGTGACTTTCAGAAGTCACGGCAATTTTTGACATGAAACGTCTCTTTTCCATATCGCATCTTATCTGGTGGATCGGTGGCTTGGTTGGATTTCATTTCCTGCCCCATGCCGTTTCGGCCTACTACAATCGCGCCACTACGGTGGATGACTATTGTTTTGCAGATACTGCGCGAACGTATGGAATTGGTGAGGCCATTTATCTTTACTACACCCAAGTGAATGGTCGATATTCAGGTATTTTCTTTCATCACGTCCTGAACTCGATGGTCTGGGGAAGTCAGCTTACATTTCAGCTCCTCCCCTTCTTGACAGTGGCAGGTTTAGGGTTTTTGTTTTGGAAATTAGTCCAGCGGTATACTAGTTGGCCAATGTGGGCTGTTGCTCTTACCTCAGCCGGGTTATGGATTGTCTTTTTGGATACACTTCCTAGTTTGGCAGAGGGTTTATATTGGCAATCAAGCCTCCATATCCATGGCTTTTCCTGGCTTACCTTTTTAGGTGTGTTATACTTCCTACCCACTGCGCATGAATCAAAAAAGTCCTTGGTTTGGGCGGCTGTTTTAGTCCTTGTAGGTGGAGGTATTTCCGAGGCAACCTTCCTAAATCTTTTTGTTGTGATATGGGCATGGGGGATATGGTTGGCAGGGCAGACCAAAAAATTAGAGGTTTCTACCGTACTGTTAATGGTTTTAACTCTTCTTGGAATCCTTCAAATCAAATTTTCTCCCGCCAATATCGGCCGCCAATCGGAGGATATCAGCCACTTGAGTATTTCATATGTGCTTGACTCCTGTGTCTCGCTTGGTCGATTTTTGTGGTCACAATGGACCTTGAGCTTATCCGTTTTAAGTCTATTGATACTCGCTGCCGGAAGCCAATGGAGGATCCACCACCCAGCCTTTTCCACACCTTGGTGGTATGTATTGGGAGTGATTGGTTGTTGTTTGCTTGGCCCCTACTTAGTGTCTAGCCTAGGAATTGGAGGTGTTCCACCCCGGGTTTTAAATGTTACGTACCTGTTTTTTGTATTAAGTTGGGTGTATGCCATGATGCGTATCTCCAAATTATTGCCCACCTTTCTACTCCCTGAAGTTGCTTGGTGGATAACTTGGGTCCTTTTTGCCATCACGACTTTACAACATAATACCAAATTCATGTACCGTGATTGGTATAGGGGTGTGTATGCTGGCTATGCCATGGAAGTGGATCAACGCATCAGTCAGTTAAAATCCAACGTACCTTTTGTAGTGATCCAACCATTTCAGAATCGACCCTACAGTATCTTTTTTTCTGAAATGGATCGAAATACTAATGGTCTCTGGGCAAAATGCCTTTCGCAATACTATCAAAAACCGATTCAGTTTATCGAAAATTAAAGCGTACAAATATGAACATAAAACTTAAAGTTTGGCGGCAGCAAAACAGCCGGGCCAAAGGATACCTCGAGACGCACGAGGTGGCTGATATCTCCGAGGATATGTCTTTCTTAGAGATGTTCGACGTATTGAATGAACAATTGATCGAAGAAAACAAAGAGCCTATCGCCTTTGATCACGACTGTCGTGAGGGAATCTGCGGCATGTGCTCGATGCACATCAATGGTCGTCCACATGGACCCCTTCAGGGTGTTACGACATGTCAGCTGCACATGCGGTCATTTAAAGATGGTGATACGATTGTGGTTGAGCCTTGGCGCGCTACCGCCTTCCCAGTCATCAAAGATTTGGTTGTGGACCGTTCAGCCTTCGACCGCATCATTTCTGCGGGTGGATTTGTCTCGGTAAACACCGGAAATGCACAGGATGGTAACTCGCTACCAATTCCCAAAGAAGATGCAGACAAAGCCTTTATGGCAGCGGCTTGTATCGGTTGTGGAGCCTGTGTTTCAGCTTGTAAGAATGCATCAGCTATGCTATTTGTTTCAGCTAAGGTTTCTCAACTTTCACTTCTTCCTCAAGGCCAACCAGAACGGGAAGATCGTGCCTTGAAAATGGTAGCACAAATGGATGCAGAGGGCTTCGGTTCTTGTACCAATACAGGTGCCTGTTCAGCCGAATGTCCAAAGGGTATTTCGTTGGAGAATATAGCTCGACTGAACCGTGAATATCTAGGTGCTTCGGTAAGTGCTGGAATCTAAGCAAAAACAGTAAATTCAAATAAAAAAGGTTGGGCCTATGAGGTCCAACCTTTTTTTTAATCCAGACTCCTCCTTACTAGTCTGGTAATGTTAAATCAAATATAGATGGATTTCTTACGATCAATCAATACCAGCATTCCATTTCTAAATCAACGAACTATTTTTACCCACAATCAACCAAAAAAAGAGGCTGAACCTAAAAGATTCAACCCTTCCGATAATCCAGACTCCTCCTTACTAGTCTGGTAAGATCTTTATATCAAAACAATTATTTAAAGCATTCATTGCATTATATCAGTATGCAAATATACTATGAGACCTCATATCTGGGTGAAATTAACGTGAATATTGATATGAAATGACCATTTGGGGTAACGAAATTTAGTTTAAACCGTCTGAAATGATGACTCGATTTCAAAGGGAATGGATTAAAAAAAAGAGGAATGATATCATTCCTCCTCGTCATCAAATTTCATTTTATTGGGATCGAACATGCTATCGAGTAAATCTTTGAATTGGATTCGATTGTCCAATGCTTGTTTGCTAACGAGCGAGAATTCGGCCATGCCATGCAGAGCGAATTCCATCCAAAAAGCTTTCAGGCCGGAGGTTAAATTGGGATGGAAAGCTTCCACCAACTCCGATAACCCATCAATGCTTTGCAACCTAGCTAGGTATTCACGATCTGTCATATCTTGTAGCAGATCCATGGTATTTCCTTCACTAAACCATTGGGTGATCAAAGCATATGGATTTTTGGCATTCTTTTTCTTTTTCTCTTTTTCTGGATCGGGAAAATAAAGCAGAAACTGAGCTCGAATAGCATCCCCAATCAACCGCTGAGCCACATAGACAGGCCCTTCTACTTCGCCTTCATACACTAGCTCAATTTTCCCATTAATGGCTGGGATAGCCCCATAGACGTCTGACAGGCGTGCAGTGGTTTGTGTTTCACTGTTCACCAAAAGGCGGCGTTCTGCCGAACTCAAGACATTCTCATACGCTGCGATGGTCATCCGGGCCGACACACCTGATTTGGCATCCACATATTCACTCTGACGAGCCTGCATCGCAATTTCCTCGATTAAATCTTGAATAACCTCAGGGACTGCGATTTTGCTTTGTCCCTTTTTCACGACAGCTTCTTGCTGGGTAATTTTCTTCCCAATTTCGATCGATTTGGGATAATGAGTCACAATTTGAGAGTCAATTCGATCTTTCAAAGGCGTAACGATACTTCCGCGGTTGGTATAGTCCTCGGGATTGGCCGTGAAGACAAACTGTATATCGAGAGGTAACCTAAGTTTAAAGCCCCGTATTTGTATATCACCTTCTTGCAAAATATTGAACAACGAAACTTGAATTCGTGCTTGCAGATCGGGTAACTCATTGATAACAAACAAACAACGATGAGACCGAGGAATTAATCCAAAATGAATTACCCGTTCATCGGAGTAAGGAAGTTTGAGGGTAGCCGCTTTGATTGGATCGACGTCCCCAATTAAGTCGGCTATGGACACATCGGGAGTGGCCAATTTCTCGTTGTACCGTTCGGACCGATGAAGCCAGGCAATTGGCGTTTGATCTCCTTTTTGTTCAATTAAATCGAGGGCATATCGAGATAAGGGTTGAAGTGGATCATCATTGATTTCTGAGCCAGCAACAACAGGAACAAATTCATCCAATAAGGCCACCATGGAGCGGGCTATCCGGGTTTTGGCCTGGCCTCGCAAACCCAATAAATTGATGTGGTGCATGGACAAGATAGCCCGTTCTACTTCTGGAATGACCGTTTCTTCATATCCCCAAATACCGTCAAAAACAGGTTGCTTTGTTTGTAACCGCTGAATGAGGTTATCTCGTAGTTCTTCCTTGATACTTTTCGATACGTAACCGGAGGCTTTTAATTGGCCTAACGTTTGAATAGAATGCATAGTCTGGTGTGCGGGAAATGGATTGGTTTGCCTACGGTTTTAATAACGAGGATTCAAAGGAAATGGTTTATCTTTGAATCCTACTGAAATTAAAATCGCACATGACGCACCGCATACTTCCTGCCCGCAAACGGATCGCCTTGGTCGCCCACGATCATAAAAAATCAGAGCTTATTGATTGGGCAGTTTACAACCGAGAGCGCTTGATTCGGCACCAACTTTTTGCTACTGGGACTACCGGTCAATTATTAGAGGATGCCCTTGACGTGCCTGTTCAACGCCTTTTAAGTGGGCCTTTAGGAGGAGATCAACAAATTGGTGCAATGATCGCCCAAGGAGAAATTGATGTATTAATCTTTTTTTGGGATCCCATGGCCGCCCAGCCACATGATCCCGACATTAAAGCTTTACTTCGGTTGGGGGTAACATGGAACATCCCCATGGCCAGTGATCGGTCGGCGGCTGACTTCTTGTTTTCCTCCCCGTTGATGCATCAAGAATACGAGGTTAGACTACCAGATTATTCCGCTTATCTGAAAAGAAAGGTTTAAGGTGAGTTATGAGTTATTTTAATTAAAATAAATTTATAATAAGAAATTAAAAGTACCTTTTATCTAAGTACTTAAGGGCATTCCGATTTGCTTAGGGTATACCTCATCCGAACAATTCATACTTTTTTATGTATAACTCTCCTTTAAAAAGTCGGGTCAGAGGCGTGCCCCTAACCCGACGATTGATCGTATAGTTTTTTATATCGTTATTTCACCACAAAAACTGCGCTTCCAAATAGTAACTTCCCGGTATGCCAGAAGCCACGGAAGATCGGCTCATCCATGAGGTAAATTACCTTACCACGTCCTACCGATTCAACACCGGCAAGAAGAGAATTATTGATTTTAGATTTAGCCTTTGAACCTACAAAACCAGTTACATAACTATCCTCTTTCACATATCCCACATTCCAGCCGTTTTTCAGGTAGTCAAACCCGAAAACATCTTTGATTAGGGTGTAATATCCGTTTTTATAACCATAACCGAGCGGATGGGTAGCATCCATGTGAATTTTATAGATGGCTCCTGGGATTTGCTCTGAAATTCCGGCACGTTCCCGATCCGCATAGGCTTGAAGTGGATTATCCTCAGACTTCCCTTCCTTTTTGGAAGTCAAACTGAATCCCTCTCGATCGGCGAAGAAACGAGTGGCCCCTTCCAATGCGATCAATTTCCCACCTTTGGAAACCCAATCCTGGATCATTTTTGTGTCTCGGAAAATGGTATTGTAACGGCCTTCCGCCAAAATCAGTGTATTGAAAGTCGAGAGATCGGTTCTAGCTGCATACGACCCATCGATCAACGTTAGGGGATATCCCAACTCATTCTCAAAGTAATGCCAAACCGAACCAGCCGCGGTAGGTGATACGCCTTCGCCCAAAATTAAACCCACTTTAGGGACTTTCAGAGTGAAAACACTATTCGAACCAAGGTCTAAACCTTTCGAAACCATTCCCGTGTAAACAGGATGTACTATAACTCCCGATTTTTTGGCGGCTGACTGCACTTTCTCATCAAATCCCTTTCCCATGTAGGCATTGGCAGCCCGTGTAATCACGAGGGTACCGTGGTCATATGACTTGCCATCGATTTCAAAAGGCATTTCGTGCATTCTAGCGACTATTTTGTGCTGATGAAGTTCTGCCACGAATTTCACTGCTTCAAACGAATTCCAAGGCACCAAATAAGCATAAACAGGCTCTGTTTGGTTAATGGCTGGTTGGCTTGGTTTCAAATATTGTGTAGTTGAACCCTCCAACTTCGCTGTTGTGGCGTACGCTGATAGCCCAAAAGCATACGGAAGGGCCCAGGCAGTTATATCGTAGGTATTGGAATCCTCCAGCATGGTAGCTGGCTCCAATAAAATTTTAGCAAACGTACCTTTGGGCTGATAGGTAGATACAATCATGTCGTTTGGCTCCACTCTAAAGCTTTCCTCTTTTCGGCTGAGGTAACTGAATCCAGTACCCGTGGAGGCCTTGTCAGCGTACTTATACTGTATTTGTAATTTATCTAATTGCTGGGCAAGAGCTAGGGTTTTTGATGGCTCATTGGCTGTTTTGATGACGTATGATTTGTATTTCCCAGCCCCTTTTTGCGTGGGCTCTTCAAAGTATTTAACAAATTCGGCGACGGTCTTATCCGCATTGGATGAGATGGCCTCTAGTGTGCCCATCGTAGCGGCAAAATGGTGTTCTATCCGCATAGCTAAGGTGAGCGTGTCGCCGTCTTCTCGAATGTAGTTGATCCCTGCACGGCCCGAGCCACCTTGCTCAAAGGTCATCCCAATTGCCCCATTATAGGAGGGATAGGTATCACCATAACTTGGGTACAGAAGATCGAAGTTTTCTTTGGTGAAATAGAGCCAACCACGTTGATCAAATTGCTTTTTGTTGTAATCACCCAGCATTTGTTGGAACTGCCGTTGCCAGGAAGTTAGATTTTCGTGGTAAGGACGAGCCGAAGGAGGGAAATAATACGTTGAACCAGGTCCCATTTCGTGGAAGTCACCGTGTAAATGAGGCATCCAGCTATTGTAAAGTGCCATTCGTTGCTGAGACTCGGTTTGCGTTTGCCAAGCCCAGTCCCGATTCAAATCGAACAAATAATGGTTAAATCGACCACCCGGCCAAGGCTCATTATGCTCAATGGAGGCAAGGTTGAAGTCGGGAGTTTTACTTACATACCGAGTGTATCCTTGAACGTAGCGGTCAAAACCATCCGGATTTAAGCAGGGATCTATGGCTACAACTGTATTTTCTATTACTTTTTGGGTGAGTTTATTGGCTGGATTGAGCATTTCGAAAAGCACAAGCATGGAGGCTTCTGATGATATGGCCTCGTTCCCATGGATATTATAGCTCATCCAAGCAATGGCAGGCACAGGACCTGAAGGCTTGCCTGGTAGAAGCCCGATACTTTTAAGGTTATTGGTCCGAATTTCCTCCAATTTGCTCATGTAGGCCGGCTTTGCCACAAAAGCGACCAATAAGGGTCTGCCCTCAGGTGTTTTGCCGTAGGAAACCAATTTTACACGGTCTGGAGCTTTTTGAGCTACATATTCAAAGTAATCGATGACCCGGTGATGAAATGTAAATTTTGTTCCTATTTCATAACCGAGAAATTCGGCAGGCGATTGGATTCCTTGTGCCAACGCGGGCAGGGTGGTTATCCAGACAAGGCAAAGGGCCTTTAGGAGTTTTTTCAGCATAAGAAGTGAATTGAATTATCGTGAAAAATAATAGGTAAATGAGAGACGGCCAAAAAAAGGACTACCGGCGGTAAAGTGAATTTCTTCGACAGGCGCGGGCTCATCGATTAATCGACTTTCAGTAGCAAACTGCGTTTCTTTCCACAAAGTATTAAATAGATTATGAATACTCAGTCCCCACTGGTGATGTTTTCGGGTATAATTGAGCTGAAAATCGACGATTCGGTATCCTTTAGCTACTAAAGAATAATCTTCTTTAGCTGGTCTGTCGCCCAACCATCGGTACCGGAGCGACCCACTAAGACCCTGTTTACTTTGATAGGTGATTCCTCCAACACTACTCCAGATCGGGGCTAAGGGAATGTATTGGGCACCTGGCTCTTCTGATATTGCTCTTGGACGAGTCCAATTTAGATCGGCATCCAAGAACCAACGATCTGCCAATTGCCAACGACCTGAGAAATCGAATCCATACCGCCTGGAACGCCCACTAGGTTCGACGATACCGGCATCTCCGACATAAACGAATTCTTGATCCAACCATAAATACCAAGCGGCGGTTTGGTACCAGAATCGGGAACCTATTTTCCCCTGAATTCCTAGGTCCGAACCGTAGGCGGGCGGTAAAGTCTGTAGCCCACGATTTGCTATGATCCCACGGGTATCGTTGGAATGAAAACTTTTTCCGTTTGTTAAATAAAATTGAATGGAAGAGGATGGCGTAAAGTAAATATTGAATTTGGGGGACAGGAGTCCTGCTTGTTCTTTTCCTGTAGATTGCAGAAGTTGATCTTGGTATTGATGGGTAAAGAAATCATATCGAGCACCCAGATTGACGAGCCATTTTGAGGACAAATGGATATCTTCCTCCCAAAAAGCACCCAAGTTTGATTCTTGAATATTTCCTAAATACAGGTATTCCCGCACCAAGGTTCGATTGGTTGTTTTGGCTAATTCAGAATCTTGGGTGATATCGAGTCGGAGCTGAATTCCTACCTGTTGGTCGGATTGAAAACCCAAGAAGCGGTGAGATCGAGTTACTGTACTGTTAACACCTACGATATCTCGTTTTTCGGTTTGTCGAATTTGATCCCCAAAGAGGGGATCGTCCAGAAAAAAGGTAAAATTCGAAAATAACTGAAATTGGTACCGATTATAGAAAATTTGATTTTTCCAAAGTCCGCCATCAAGTAAAGCGAACTGAGAGATTAAGGAGGCATTGGTACGGCCAGTGGAACCGCCCTCTGTATCATCGATTGCTCCGAAATGGGAGATCAAACCAGCTGCGACGGCTCGATCAGGGATTTGACCTGAATGATTCCATCGACTTGTAAAGTGACTGGCTTGTAATTGAAGACTATGTCGGTCTGACAGGTGGAAAGTATATTTTCCGAGGGTGTTGAACCGATTAAAATTCTGTGGGGAATCGAAATAACTATCTGAATAATTAAATTCAGCTGCCACGTACCCATGGTTTTTATTTTTCTGGGGAAGACGTAGTGCCGCTAACGTTCGGAAGGTATTAAATTGACCTATTTCTTGCTTTACGAACGAATTTGGGAGGTGGGATTTGGTTTGAAAGTTTACCCATCCAGCGGTTGAAAAGTTTCCCTGATCAGCTGAATAGGGCCCTTTTTTAAAGGAAACCTCTTCGATAAGCTCTGGAATCAGGAAATGAAGGTCGGCATATCCTTGGCCATGGGCATGGGATACCATATTCACAGGCATACCTTCTGCTGTTAGCCGAATGTCGGTTCCGTGGTCGATGTCGAAGCCACGAAGAAATATTTGTTCGGCCTTCCCTCCTCCTGCATGTTGGCCGATGAACAAACCTGGTACCATGCGTAAGATTTCTTGGGCGTTGAGAAGGGGACGAAGTCCAAGATCAATCTTATTCAGTACCTGCCGCCGATGCGCCTGCGATTGGGTCACGGTAATGGTGGACAGGTCGATGATGCTATTTTCTAGAATCACGACTTTCGGAAAGGGAGCAAACAAGGTTTGGGGGAGATATCCGATACCGCTAACGTGAATTTGTTGAGTTTGAGCCGGCAGGCTGACCTCACCTCGATCGTTGGTGAGTAAAGTAGTTGTGGTAGTGGTGATGACAATGCCCGGGAGAGGACGAAGGCTTTCTGCTTCTTGAATTTGAAGTGGGATTTGTGAAAAACCAATCCCTACTGAGAAAAAAAATATGAATAGAATGAACGCAGCACGCATGTTAGAATGAATAGTTTGTGTGGAATAAAGGCAATTTACGAGGAAAAAGGAAGGAAACGATAAAAAGAGACCAAAGGAGTCAGTATCTCGTCATGCCTAAATTAACTATATAGTTTTTTGAATAAAAAATAGTACACAATAAAGTTTTTTGAATTTTTATGAAGTTTTTTTGACCTGGGTATTGCGTAATTAAATTTGTCGCTATACCTTTGCACCACGATTTCAGAACGAGATCAGACATAATCATCCCAGAGAGGGCAATTCGCTTATCAAAACGGTAATTATGGGACCAGCCGGCCCTATCGTCTAGCGGTTAGGACACGTCCCTTTCACGGATGAAACCGGGGTTCGATTCCCCGTAGGGTCACAAGACTTCGGTATAAGTCTTCGCATTCTAAAAGCCAATCACGAAAGTGATTGGCTTTTGTCTTTATTGTGCTAACCATTTTTTTCGAAATCAAGTAATCTTTATTTGTCTGAGACAAACCTCGTGAATTCACATCCGATTTTTCTTTCTTTCGATGGCAAAAGCCGTCAAAGCACTAAGAGTGAGAAATACTAAATCACCATAATCAAAGGTTCTCCCCACGATCCCAGCATCTTGAGTAGTATAAGAAACCTGCTGAAGCTCTTGAAGGATAGCCCCGATATAGACTCCAATTAATAAACCAACCGGAGGTACCTTCACAAAAAAGGAAACCAGAAAATACAACCCAAAAACAGTTAGATAACTCGGAATTACTCCCAATAAAAAACATACCACTCGGGTGATCCATCTGTCACCTCTGGCCTTAATTTTAATGCAATCAAAAAGTGCACTAAGCCGCAAATCGTGGGAACTACGATTCTGAAGTATTCTTTGGGATGGGATTTAGTCATGGTCAACTAATTAAAAGCACGGATGGAAATGAGGATTTAAAATAGAACTACGTATGTTGACAAAGTTTCCCAATTTCTTAATTGGGTGAAACTACCTACCAAAACCCCAAGGAATTCTTCAACCTTGGGGTTCTTTCAATGTATTTAGTTTCAATGGATCAGGCTATTCAATTTGAACATTTGTAATCTTGGTCGGGAACCACAACTTCATCTCGCCTACACCACGATTGGACCGAGCAAAATAGGGAATTAGCTGAATAGGCCGTTCGATGGTTTTTACATCGTTTGGTTGAATGTCGATTACCTTACCAGGCGTTTGTAGTGTCATAATTCCACCCAACAACTTGGACTCGAACTTTTCTTGAAACACAGGTTGGCTGGTGGGCAATACTAAAGTGGCAGTACGACCTCCATTGTCAGGAAACTCAGCACAATACATGATTGGTCCACGTTGCACGGCAATTCGATTCACATTGGCTTTCACTTTTGGATGCGACGTCACCGTTTTGGTTTCCATCGGCATATCCAGTACTATGACATCGCCCGACTTCCAAGTTCTTGAAATCACCAAATACCCAGCTGAATCCGGAACTAAAGATAATGCCGCACCATTCACCTGAACTCGGATGGGTTGTTGTGTAGCCGATGCCTCATATAAATTGGTCGGGAAAATAGCCGCTCCTGCAAATCCAGGAACCCTCAAATGCAAAGCAAACGGAACCCCCTTCTTGGCAGGTGTCTCCACTTGCACCTTCACTCGTCCCGCCCAGGGATATTGAGTCTCTTGAGATAGCATCACCTTTTGCCCTCCGGCTAAATCCAATTGTGTACTACTGGTCATATACAAATTAATATACGCCCGATTTCCCTGTTGGGCATAAATATAACCTGGAATCGAGGGCATGAAACGACAAATATTGGATGGACAGCAAGAGCAAGTAAACCACGGGGATCGCTTGTTCTCCCCACTTAATTGTCCGTTTTCCAATCGATACTCCATGGGGTTGGCATAATAAAAACTTTTACCATCCAGACCAATGCCACCTAAGATCCCATTGTACAAAGTTCTTTCCACTAAATCCATATACTTACCATTTCCGGTAAGTAAAAACATCCGATGGTTCCAATACACATTCCCGATTCCAGCACAAGTTTCACAGTAGGCATCCTCGTTGGGCAGGTCATAGTCGGGACCAAAGCCTTCCCATCCCCCAGAAGCTCCAATTCCACCGGTAACGTACGTTTTCTTTCCTGCAGCATTTTCCCACAACGTATGAATGGCTTTAATGTAAGCCTCGTTTTGAGTTAAGGCTGCCACATCGGCCATCCCTGCGTACAGATAAGTTGCCCTCACCGCATGACCTATCGCTTCAGTTTGCTCTATGGCTGGTGCGTGATCTTGCCAATATTCACCAGTTTCCCATACCGTAGCTCCCGGTGTACCTATTTTCTTAGGATATATTCGTTTGCCTCTTGCGTCTATAAAAAATTGAGCTAGTTCTAGGTATTCCTTTTTGCCAGTGGCTCGGTACATTTTCACCAAACCCATCTCAATCACCTGATGCCCAGGTGCCACCGACCTTTTCCCAGGCCCAAAAACGGTAAGCAAATGATCGGCATTTTTGATCGCCAAATTCAACATTGACCGCTTCCCCGTAGCCCAGTAATGGGCCGTAGCCGCTTCATAGAAATGTCCTGCATTGTATAGTTCATGAGAATGTTCATGTTCCTTTTCGTAGCGCTCTTTGCCTATCCAATGGTGCTTGTCCCCCATCGTCCGAACCGTGTATAAATATCCATCTTCTTCTTGAGCTTGACCAATCAACGTAATCAAACTATCTAGATAGGCGTCTAACTTGGCATCATAAGTTACCTGGAGTGAATAGGCGGCGCCTTCCATGGTCTTGTAGACATCCGTATCATCAAAAACATACACACCACAAAACTTACCTTGCCGAGCAGCCGCTTGTTCAAAATTTTTGATTCGCCCTGTTTCTTGGCATTGCTGAAATGACCAAGGAATCGTGGAGGTACGATTGACTTCAATTTTGGGATACCAAAATTCGTCTTTCAACTTCACTTGATTGAAAGGGACGGGCGCGTACGGATAAAAATTTTGAGCCGAAGCACTCAAAATAGTACTGCCCCAAAGAAAGAAAGTAAAGAGTTTTTTCATACTTAGGAAGGATTGTATGTGGAAAGGTACATGATTTTCCAAGCATTGTCAATCCTACCCCTCGATAAATTGTGTCTTTATGACGCATCAACAATACTAACGGTCAATCGGCTCACGCACACGAGTTTATCATCTTCGTTGGTGATCCTCGTTTCCCAAACTTGCGTCCGGCGTCCTACATGAAGCGGCCGGGTGGTTCCATACACCCAACCCGATGTCACTGCCCGGAGGTGGTTGGCATTAATTTCCAATCCAACCGCCCGCTGCTTGGAAGGATCTTCCAAACATAAGAAAGACGCAATAGAACCCAAGGTTTCTGCCAAGACAACCGACGCGCCCCCGTGCAGTAAACCAAAGGGCTGTTTGGTTCGGTGATCCACAGGCATTCGAGCTTTAAGGTAATCGGAACCAACCTCCAAATATTCAATCCCCAAATATCCCCCCATGGATTGCTGATCCATTTGTTTCAAATTTTCAAGATCGACCAAGTTTTTAAACATCTTTTCTGTAATTTTGCGTGAAATTTCTAGTTTTCTGATTCTACGTATTGAAAACTTAGTAATACTACACATTCCCACGCAGCTAAACAAACCATCCCATGTCCAGCCGAGTCAAAGAAATATACCTCATCCGCCATGGTGAAACTGCCTACAACCGTTTAGGTGTCGTACAAGGAAGTGGAATCGATGCCGAGTTAAACGATTTAGGGAAAGCACAAGCCCAAGCCTTCTACGAGGCATACCAGCATCTCCCCTTCCAAAAGATTTACATTTCTGAACTACAGCGCACCTTTCAATCCGTCCAGGCCTTTATTGAGGCGGGTATTCCTTTTGAAAAGCATGCCGGATTAAACGAAATTTCTTGGGGAATCAAAGAGGGGAAAAAACCAGACCCTTCGCATGACAGTGAGCATACCAATATGATAAAAGGTTGGCGAATGGGACATACCTATTTAGCTTCACCCGGCGGAGAAAGTCCACAACAAGTGGCCGAAAGGCAGAATGTGACAGTGCAACACATCCTATCCCGCACAGATGAAGATCTAATTCTAATTGCGATGCACGGCCGTGCTATGCGGATTTTGTTAACTCAACTGCTACAGAAACCATTGGCTGATATGGATGACTTTCAACATTCGAATCTTTGCCTCTATCACTTGCAGTACCACTACGACTCCCAATCTTTTGCAGTCTTGCGTGAAAATGATACCGAACACCTGGTGCATCTCACCGTTTAATTCCGCCTTTTATTGAGGAGCAAAACCTTCCTTCCCGAAACACAAGGCCACTTCTGTTTTTCCCGTATCTTGTCAATCTATTGTGAAGGGCATGAATAAAAATCGATTGTATTGGCTTTGTCAAGGCTTGGGTTGGGGTTTTTACTCACTGACCGAACTCACTGGCTATTTTGCAGTATTTTCGTTTTCTTGGCAAGAACTTGAAGCCATTTTAGGGAATGCCCTGGCTAATACCTTTGCCGGAATCACGTTGACCCATTCCTTTCGCCTGATTTTCAAACGATACCAGTGGATTAAACTATCCTTATCCAGTCTTCTATTTAGAACGGGACTTGCCGTCATCTGTATGACCACCTTGATGACCGCTCTAAACATCCCATTGGATAATGCCATCATCGACACTTCGGCCATGAACTGGGCCATGCGGGACCTGATTTACCTCATTTCACAAAGTAAACCCGTCTTAATTTGGGTATTGATTTATGTTTTTTATCATTACACCAACGAACGAAGACAAGATGAAATCGAACGCCTCAAATTACAATCTTCGATTCGAGAGACGGAGTCAAAAGTCTTGAGGGCACAAATGAATCCCCATTTTATGTTCAACGCTTTGAATAGCATTCGAGCCTTGATTTTAGAGGACCCCGTTCGGGCTCAGGCTGGAATTACCCAACTCTCCAGTATTTTACGGAGTTCGTTGATCGCGGATCGCCGAAAAACCGTGGAACTCCGTGATGAATTGAAAACCATTGAAGATTATTTAGCACTTGAGAAGGTTCGATACGAAGAGAGACTCCAAGTGAAGTGGGAAATTGCCGAAGATACCCTTTCCATCCAAGTTCCTCCCATGATGCTACAGACACTGGTAGAAAATGCCATTAAACATGGGGTACAAAAAGCACTCCGCTGGGGTTACATCGATATTTCAAGTCGACTTGACGGCTCCTTTTTGCTATTGTCTATCCGAAATACCGGTGAACTGAGTATACCCACCGCATCCCAAGACCATTCTGGGTTCGGTCTTCAAAATACCGAGCAACGATTACACTTACTATATGGACCTGAAGCGCAATTTCGTATCTTTCAAGAAAATGAGCTGACGGTTTGTGCTGAAATCCGAATACCCTTGCAACCATCTGTCCAATAAAACATGAAAGCATTAATTGTTGATGATGAGCGCCTAGCTCGAAATGAATTGAAACGATTATTGGAGAATTTTCCAAAACTCCAGATTGTCGGTGAGGCAGCCAATGCAGAAGAAGCCTTGGAACTCATGGATGAGCTGGAACCGGATCTCCTGTTTTTGGATATTCAAATGCCCGGCAAAAATGGGTTTGAACTCCTTGAAAGTCTCGAAGACAAAGCACCTCATGTGATTTTCACTACGGCATATGACGAATATGCCTTAAAAGCTTTTGAAGTAAATGCATTGGATTACATCTTGAAGCCCATCGAGTTGCAACGTCTATCGGAGGCCATTCAAAAAGTAGAAAATGAGCTGAAAGATCAAGCCTTGAAGCAGGAGTCGCAAACCTACCTGTCGGAGGGCGACCAAATTTTTGTAAAAGATGGAGAGAAGTGCTGGTTTGTTAAATTAGGCCAGGTGCGCTTGTTTGAGTCGATGGGCAATTATGTTCGCTTGCATTTTGAGGATCAAAAACCCTTAATTCTCAAGAGCTTGAATGCCCTAGAAGAACGTCTCGATCCCAAAATTTACTTCCGTGCCAATCGCAAGCATATTATCAATTTACACAGCATTGCCAAAATTGAGCCGTGGTTTTCAGGAGGATTGCTCGTAACGCTCAAGGCTGGAGAAAAGAATTGGGGGGGGAGAAAAAATTGAAATCTCCCGCCGTCAAGCGATTAAATTCAAAGATTTAATGAGTCTTTAATCAAGTCAAAGAATTCGGCCAAATTCGCGGAGAGATCCACTCGATTTCTCCGCGGAGATTAAAGCGTCCAGCCTAAAGTCAAGAAAAGCGATCGTCCATCGGATGGTATAATACCTGGACCCGGGTAGGCATCTGCTCTTCGAGTGAAATAAGCCGTGTTCATCAAATTATTCACGGAGGCCTCTAAAACCAATCGACGATTCAGCTGGTAACTCGTCGAAAAATCCATGATTTGGTAAGCGGGAATCACCCCATTGACCGCCGAGCTACTTCGGATCGCATTCGTAGCGTCGGTGAATTGACGCGCCGTGTAGTTGAACTGATACGTTGCCTTCCATTTTTTTCCTACATACGATATCCCCGAACGAACCATGATAGCCGGGACCAACTCAACCTGACGCCCTCGTATTGAAGGTTCATCGGTGTTTACGTACCGTGCATCAATCAAAGAGAAATTAGTAAACACATTCAGTGAAAAGGTCGATTTGGGTCGAAACCAACGCATAAGATCCGACTCAACAAAACTTTCAATTCCTATATTTCGAGCATCGGAAATATTGGTTCGATACCGATAATCCAAAAACAAAGGTGGTTGATCAGATCTCAACAACAAACCAATTCGATCATTGTATCGCAAATAAAACACCGAGGCATCAAATTGAATTTTCCCTTGAGCGATACTACCACGCCCCCCTATGTCGGCCGAAAACCCTCGTTCATCCTGAATGTTCGGATCAATGATGATATTGGGATTATTGATCCGAATATCATTAAAATTAATTGCCCGGTAGTTTTGAGAAATATTCCCATACATTTCTAAACTTCCAGTGGGTTTAAAGCTTACACCAATTCCAAAGATCGGAAACGAGCGGATTCTGGATTGATTCTCATCGATCCGATTGTCCACAATTAAATTTCCAGCCCCATCAAATACACGTTGTTTGTAATACCCATTGGCGAACGTTTGAATATTTTCCCATCTAAAACCAGGGGTTATACTCCATTGATCGGAGAGATTAAAGATATTTTCAATGAAGTAACTGTAGTTTCGGCTGGGAAATTGGAAATCGGAATCTTCTAGATTGGTGGGATTCAAAAACGTAAAATTAGGTTGATTTGTCGGGTCGGCTTCTCCTTGTCGACTTCGGGCTGAGCCACGGTACAGTCGGACACCCGTAAGAAAAATAGCGTTTTGCTGGCCGGTTCTGTAATAATGAATCAATCGAGTTTCATTTCCTATGTTTTGAAAAAGTCCGTCGATCAGATCACGGTTTTGCCCAAAATCGGCTACATTGATACGTTCCAAATTGCCTAATGCTTGTCGACGAGCCGAGATTCCAAAAAATCGAGTATTCATTTTAGTTTTGGCCGAAAACGCATAGTCCACAGTCAACGAGGCTAAGTTCCAATCCACACCAAACCAATTTCGACTACGGATACTTTGCCTTGGATTTTGATTAAAGAGTGCATCTGTTAACCCACCAGGTTGTTTCGCAAGGTAGTTCATGAACGTATAATCAGCCGAAAATGTAAGCCGATCCGTGGGCTTCCAAACCACAGCACCGTAGGCCATATCATAGGCGTATTGTGAATTAGGTCGCCATCCATCTCCTTGTTTTCGTTGATAAAAGGAATAGTAATTTACCTTTCCGATTTGTCCTCCCAGGCTATTAAAAGAATTCAAAAACCGCCAAGACCCTCCTGTTTGTCGGCTTGTCCACTCTATTTTTTTATCGGTAGGGCCCTTTTTCATTCGAAAGTTTAAAAGACCTCCGAATTGGGTTCCATATTGCAATGAGGCCGCCCCACGAACCACCTCGATCCGATCCAATGCCTCGGTTGGGGGAGTGTAATAGCTCTCTGGATAACCCAACGCATCTGCGGCGATGTCATACCCATTTTGACGTGTGTTGAAATTGGCTGTTCGATTGGGAGATAACCCACGTCCACCAATCCCCAGTTGCAGTCCACCGCCATCGCTTTCCCAAATATTGAGACCTGGTACTTTAGAAAATATTTGGCGTGCATTATTGGTGGCTAAATTGGCGGTCATGTCTTTCAGGACAATAACCTCCGATTTCTTGGCTTCAAAAATGTTCAATCCCTCCACCGAACGTAACCGAGTCATTCCAAAAGTGCGCTCTCGCTCCGCTTGGACCTTGACTTCATCCAGTTCTTTACTTAATAACGTTAATTCAATATTTACTTCTTCGGTGTTTGAACTCAAAGAAACCGACACTTCCTGTTGATTGTATCCCTCAGCAAACGCGACCAAGGTATAGGTTCCATATGATAAATTCGTGATCGAATACGCACCTTGGGCATTCGTTTCTGCAAACGATTTGCCATCCTTCGTAAAGACCATGGCTTGAGAAACAGGCTGACGGCCAAAGGTTACCAAGCCGAAAATCTTTCCTTTTTGTCCCCAGGAAAATAGGGGTAAACAAAGCAATACAAACAAAAACCGCATATTAAGGGGTTGGAGCTGGCAATATCCACGATTTGGGTTGCCATGAGTCCTTTATTTTAGATAAATCAATAGTTGGATCAATAAGGAGCTGACTGGGTTTTCCATTCAAGGTCACATAAACTTCCGCCCGAACGATCGGATCTTTCAGTCCTAATTTTGCATAATGTTGGGCCAAAAAATGAGCAAACTGCAAAATCATGTCGGGCTGCATTGCCATTTGTTTTTCTTGATGAGGTCGCAAAAACTCACCATTGTCCACTATGCCTTCTTGACCTGTTTGCCGATCTTTTACAAAAAAGGTGGCGGTTCCTGCTTTTTCCATCAACATGACCCGCCAAGAAAAACGATACCCCTCCTCGGTCCAAAACAAATTACCTGGATAGGCTAAGTATCGCCATGGAAAAATAAGTTGAAAACCAAGGTAGATCCATATCCATAACGGCACATTTCCAGAATTTGTTGGACAAGATTCCATAGTTGGTTTTTTCCAACGATTCCAAATGCGTTGGTGCCAATCGGAGGAAAAGAAAATAGGAGTTATAGCGATCATCACGAGGGGAAATACGCCTATTTGAAACAAGATACCAACAGCTAAATGAAATACCCATACGGCTACATAAGCTGGCCAACGGGTATAACGATTGAGGAGAAACAAAGGAATGAAAGTATCGTAGAGCATCCCCCCCCAAGAAAATAAAGCAGGGGCCCAAGGATGTGCGAAGAGGGGCCCCACCAACATCCAATCCCCTCCTGCCGGAAGCCAAATTTTGAGGGGGAGGTAGTCAATTAGCCATGCCGAATTCATTTTTGCGAATCCTGCATACACATACAGGATGGCCACCTGCCATCTCAAAATCCCGACCGTCCAAAAGGGAATGAAATACCGAGGAGATTTTCGCGCATCCCATGCATAGGCCTGATTGGCGGGAAGGAAAATCAGTAAAAACGATAAAAGACTAACAAAATAATAATGATTGAGGTAATAGGTCAAATCAATCAATTGTGTGTAGGTAAAACCTAAAAAGAACACCACCGCAGCCAGACGATAGAAAGCCCCCAGCAAGATTCCTATGGAGGCCAAAAGTAATACACCATGAAGGGCGTACATCCAAAAGGGTGGAGCTAACGTAACCCACTCAAATCCATAGTACTTAAATTGAAATTGGGTATGAATGAAATGATCTTCCACCCAACCCAAGTAGAGAAACCTCAGGGTACTGAGGAGCATTAAAGCACCAAAAACCACTCGAAAGGTAACCAGTGGTTCAATGGGGAAGTCGGTGCGATTCACATGCGACCAGCGAAAACCTTCTCGCCAATCCTGCAGGCAATTCGACCAAAAAGTAGACAGGCGATCAATCACCATCTCCGGAATTAAATGTAATGGCAATACCTAAAAGAGATGCCATGTCACTTTTATAAAAACGTGTTTGCTTTTGTAGTTCGACGCCTAAATCTTGAACGATAGATAAATTGGTCTGAATTGTTTGGGCCAATGAACCTGCAGGAACTCTGGATTTGGCTTGCCGAACAGACGTCAATTGATTTCGTGTTTGCGTGATCAACTCGGGCCCTCCCTCTACAGCAGCTAAGTATTCTTCAAATCCAACGCCATCTTGTCCATTGGCTTTCTTTCCTTCCCAGATGTTCTGAATTGCTGTTAGGTGAGCAGACAAAAAAAGGAGGGATTTGCCACTGTAATAGGCCTCTACCCGAGTTGGCTCAGGCGATGTTTGTCCGGCCCGTTGACCAGCAGGCAATTGTACTTTGAAGTTTTTGGCTGCCTCAAAACTTTTAACGAATTCATTGTATAATACGGCCGTCGAACTACCCGCGTCGGTGCCGGTATTGCTCACAAAAGTATTTTTATACGATTGCCAACCGGTTACGACGGTGGCTACTTTGGATGCAATATCCTGGGCTACCCGAAGGGTATATTCTCTTCGAGTGGAATTCGAAAATTTAGGCAAAACACGCTCGTTCCCACCCAAATCAAAAAGAAGATAATCCAATGCTAAAAAACCACGAGCATCTCGATCAAAGTTATCGAAAGACAAATTTTGGTTGGTGATGTTATTTTCTATTTTAAGGGTAGAAACCGGAAAAACCCCGATGTTATCTGTCAAAGTCCCGAATACAGGCAATTCCCCGGGTCCAAAATTATAGGCATTGCACGATTGCCATGCGATGTAGGCCTCCTCCCACGCTTGTTGGGCGGTAGCTAGTGTGGTAGCATTCGGATTTTGCGTAAAATTCCGAATGGCAGTTTCCATGGTTGTCACTTTTTGTTGCAGGGACGAAAACGCGGGAATGATCAAATCATTGGCCATGTTCTCTAGAAGGGCTTTTCGATCAAAATCTTGATTTGGGTCCCCGTTCTGGGTTGAATCGCACCCCCACAGCGGCAATAAGCCTATTAATAAACAACAAACGATTCTTTTCATAGTGGTCATCAAGTAAAGAGGGGGCGATGCCAGCACCGCCCCTGTAAGTGGAATGAATTATCTTTGTTCTACGGTAATCCAATTGTTTCGGAAACTCTCTAACTCAGAATCAGAAAATCCATAGATGGATTGCAATGTCCGGCGAAGGGCGCTTAGCTTGGCAATTTCAGTTGGACTACCAATCAAGCGAAAAGGCTGTGTCGAATTTAAGGAAGCTAAGCCTGCATCAATTTGTGCATCGGTGATTCTCTTCCCTGAGGCTCCTTTAAATCCTTGAAGAAAACCGATCGATTCGGCATGTGCATGCATGGCAATCGAAAGAGTTCTTTGGTCTGCGTTGGTTGTTGTCAATCCAGTTTCTGTTGAGAAAAGGTAGTTTACAATCGTGGCGGCATTGACTTTCTCCCAGCCAAGGATAATGGCCTCGATCGCTTCATCCCGCTCTTTATTGTAGTCAGCCCCTGCTTTGATCGCCGCTTGCGCTTTAATGAAAGCATCCCGAATCTGGGTATACAAACCTCCGGCTGCCGGTGTACGGCGTGCTCCATAATTGGCCATTAAAACATCTGGCTGAGCCGCTCGGGAGGCCGTTGGGGTATTAGGAAACGAGGGATTAGCTCCAAACAAGGCCAATGCCTTATCTAGGTTTTCCAAGGTTGGATTTTGAAGCAACGCCTGTCCTTTCCGGAAGAAAATTAAACCAAATGAACCTTTATCCAAGATTTGTTCAATTTCCAACCCATTTTCATCGTATAAATACCCATTATTGACTCCCCCTTGACCACTTTGGGCTGGGGTATTGCCAAATACATATCCAGTCCCACGAGATGCTTTTTCAACCTCTTCAAACATGGCTAAATACAGCGGTCGTTGATCTGCAGGTAAGTTGGCAGAAACCGAATTGGAACCACCATTTTCAAAAACAGTGCGCAATGAAGCTGCTGTGACTACGGTCCCCGCAACTCGCCCCTTTTGAAGCTCACGAACAAACGCAGCAAAGTTATCTCGCAAGGCATATTCGTTAGAAGCATTGGCTTGAAAATTCGCCCCATCGTACGAGGTTGGAATCATCAAAGGTGCCACCTCATTTTTCTCACAGGAGGTAAAAGCAATCACCATGGCCAGTAATAAGAAAATACGTTTCATTTTGTTGTAGGATTTATCAAGTTTGGTGACGCAAAACTAAACTCTATTTAGAATTGATCCAAATAAAATCTTAATTATTTAGAATTAATCTATTTACAAGACTTGAGGAATTGAGTCATTGATAAGGTCTATATTTTTTGAGAAAAAGGAGAGAAAAGGCGATATTCGAAAAAAATAGACCCATGAAAGGAAAAATACGTATTCAATTAAAGCAGGGTTGGTTCATCAGGCCATATCCCATTCGTTTGGATGGTATCACTATTGGGGTGCTCACGCCGAAAAATCCAGAGATTCAGCACGATCTACATCCGGGTAGATATTATTTGGATATTCGATACCACGGCAAATGGATCAGCTATCCTATAGAGGTAAAAAAGGAATTTGAGATCTTACATTTTCATGTTCTCGATAATTGCCTGAGATTTCAGAAACCTACTAGCCGAGGAGCCTTTACGCAAATTGCCTTTGCTGGTTATTTTTTACTCTTTCTTTGGGGGTATATGCGATCGGATTGGAGTCTAGGGATGATCTTACCGGTACTTGTTTGGTTATTTTGGCAAGGATTTCGTGGAAAATCGGTGTACACTTCCTTAGAATTAAAAAGGTTCAACCCCCATTAGGATTGAACCTTCCTTAACACAAGCACTTTACTTATTTAAGTTCGGTGGCTAATACCATTCGAATTTTAAGTCGGGCACCCATCGACATCACCTCCACCAGATCCTGAATGGTGAGTGATTGCTCGGCCCTCAAAATGACAGTGGGCTCTTCCATATTGGCGGTAGCTTGTTGCAACCGGGCTTCCAGCTCGGGCAGAGGGACCGGGGTTCGATCGATATAATACGCTTTATCTTCTGTGATCGATAATGTCACCGGTTGTTTACTTACATCGTGTGAGCTCGCGTCCGATTTCGGTAGAAGTAACTTAATCACATTTGGACTCCCCAATGTCGCCACAATTAGAAAGAACAACAGCAAGAAAAACATGATGTCGTTTAATGAGGCCGTTTGAACTTCCGCCTCAAAACGACGTTGGCGTTTTAGTTTCATTTGGCTGGTTCATTTAAAGTATCTAAAAAGTCCATCACAGTAGCTTGTAAATGTATGCTAAACTTATCAATCATCATGTTGATTCCATGATAAGCGGCATAGGCAATAAGACCTACCACTAGTCCAGAAAAAGAAGCGATCATTTTTTCATACAAACCATTGGAGATGGTCTCGATCGAGAAGTTTCCTGTAACAGAAATTTCGTAAAAAATGCGGATGATACCTGAAATGGTCCCCACAAACCCTAAGGTAGGCGCCACCCCGGCAATCAAACCAAGATAGCCCATATTTTTTTCCATTTTGGATATTTCCAGATTGGATTGAATTTCAATCGCGCTCTCGATGTCTTTCACTGGCCGGCCAATCCGCGTAATTCCTTTCTCCAATATACGCGCAATCGGCAGATTAGTACTCTTGCATAGCGTAGTGGCCGTTCGGAGATCACCCCGAAGAATATTGTCTTTTAGAGACCGTAAAAATCCATAATCAATATTGGATGCTGACTTGATGAACATGTACCGTTCAACAATCAAATACAAAGTAAAAAGCAAAAGCAATAAGATCGGGTAAACCACGATCCCACCTTTTAATAGTAACTCAAAATAATTAATACTCTGGATGGTGGTAGCGGTGGAAAGGCTGTCTGTCACCTGAAGAAGAATGAGATTCAACATGGATTCGGGTTGATTTTTCTAACTAACTCGTATTTAACGAAAATTATTTTGCAAGTTAAAACAAATCATTGGTTCAATCTTTCTCTTGTGTTTTTTTTCCCTCTTCATCGAGAATAACAAATTCGACTCGGCGGTTTTGCTGTCTTTCCTCCTCTGAGTCTCCCGATACTTTGGGGCGGGTATCGCCATATCCCACAAAGCTGAGTCGTTCTCCCGGGACACCTTTTTTAATTAGATATTCCCTTACCCGGAATGCCCGATCCAACGACAATTTCTGATTGAGTGTTTTATCACCCACCCGATCGGTATGCCCTTCGATTCGAATTTTCAAGGAAGGGTTATCGGTTAAATACCTAGCTAAACTATCTAATTGAGGATAGGAAGAGGATAGCAAGTCTGCCCGACCCGTCGGGAAATACACTTGGTCGAGCGTGAATCGTTTGGATTCATTGGCTATGGATTTTATAGTCTCCGGGGTATTTGGACTCAACCACAGGGTGATCGGACGATCTCCTGTTTGGTCTCGAAGTGTGTATCGCAGCTCGGTACTTTCAAAATCTGGGGCTTGTGCCCTCAATAGAATGGGGCCAGCGGGGGCTTCGAACTCAAAAGTCCCTGAGCGGGAGGTCAGCAGTGAGTCAAGTACCCGCCCTTCCGAATCCAAACACCAAACGCTGGCCCGAATAGGCTCGTCGGTGTTTTGATTGATTACTTTACCCCGAAAACTAAAATAAACAGGACGATTAGCATCGGCCGGATTCAGAATTTGAATACCGTAGAAATTCCAATACGAAAAACCATCTTTCGGATCAGCGGCCGACTCAACAAAGTCGATTCGTTCAAAACCAGGTGGAATACGTTCGAAATACAAGGTGAATTTAACGGTTTCCCCCGGCTTCACCGAACGCCGATCTGGGGCCTCGGGAATACCTACCGCTTTTTTGAATCCTAGTTTTTTACCTGAACTTGTTTGCAAATAAGAGGTGGGCTGAATGCTAATAGAACTGGTGACTCCCGGTCTCAGTCTAGGATCTTGAAACATAGGGGGCATATCGGGTAGGTTGGAGCCCTTCTCGTCGGTCCGAAATACCATGGTTAAAATAGTTGCTTCGGCGGTGAGCTCAATTCGCTCAATGCGGGTCTCACGGGAAGTACTTTTCGTAACTTTGGGGAAATCAGTAATCTGCCCCAAACTGGCCAGGCTGAGGCCCAAAAACCAAGTAAAGAGAAGAATAAGACGCATAGAATTTCGATTTTTTCTTGTAAACGAACAGTGACAAAGGTTCGTTTAACGGCTGCTGTTAAAGAATGTTAAACTTTAGTCTTCTTTTTTACCCACCATCCGCTGCAAGTCCTCAAAATTCCCCATCATGACCAAAATATCGGATGCATCCAACACATGTTGAGGATCGACTTTCATCTCCACCCGAGACCGTGTGGTGGGCAATCCCAACAAATTTCTTTTTCGTTCAAAATGCTTGAGGGCGATTAGTTTCAAATTATACTTTTCTTCAAAATCAAGCGCCCCAATTTCGAGTCCCAAATAGCGATCAGGTACCTGGATCTCTAGGATGGAACATTCGGGTGATAAATCAAACGATTCGATAACCCCTTTCATCTCGAGCTGTTTGGCGAAAAGTTCTGCGGCCAACTCTTCTGGATTAAAAATGGTATCCAATCCAATGGATTCCAAAACTGTTTTATGAAGGGGATTGATAGAACGCCCAATAATGCGCTTGGCATTGTGTTGTTTCAAAATTGCTGTGGTTAAGATGGAGGCCCCAACATCCTCGCCAATGGCAACCACTACCATGTCGGCATCGGAAACGGGAAGAGCAGACAGCGATTTGGGTTTCGCCATGTCCATACAAAGTGTATGACTGATTTTATCTTTGTACAATTCAACCAATTCCATCCGGGAGTCGACCCCAAAAACTTCATGACCACTTTCCGTCAGTCGTATCGCCAACGTAGATCCGAAATTCCCTAAACCGATGATGATATATTTCATTTGATTAAATGATTAAGACATTTTCTTTTGGATAACGGTACGCATGAGCCGGGGATTTTTGAAGGACCCCAACGAGGAAAGTAAAGAGTCCGATCCGACCGATGATCATGGTGACAATTAATACGTATTTACTTCCGGTGCCTAATTCCGGCGTCAGGTTCATCGACAAGCCTACGGTACTGTAAGCCGAGAAGCACTCGAAGGCGATCCGCGTAAGACTTTGGTGTGGTTCTAACAGCGAGATTAAAAAGATGGCTAGTCCAATTATGATCAACGAAAGAAAAATAACGGCAAAGGCCCTCCGAATCGATTCGCTCGAAATCTCACGTCGAAATAATTCTACTCGGTCTTTTCCTCGTGCCAGGGCAATTACATTGGAAAAGGCAATGGCTAATGTGGTGGTTTTTACGCCTCCTCCGGTAGAACTAGGGGAAGCACCAATCCACATCAGTAGCAAATAAGCCAATACCGTACCCTGCATCAGGCTACCCACATCAAACGAAGCAAAACCGGCCGTTCTTGGGGTGACAGAACCGAAAAAAGAGGCAACCCATTTACCTGTCCAGGTCGTATGTTCTTTCAAAACGTTATTTCGCTCGGCTACAAAAAACACCAACATCCCGAGCAGCAGCAATACTAAGGTAGACGTCAAGACCAAGCGTGAATGAACTGTTAAATACCGGGCGGGCGAGATAAAACCTCTCTTTTTACCCCAATCCCGCCAAATATTGGCTACAAATATGCGCTTTAAGGAATCGTACATATCAATAACCACCGGAAAGCCAATACCCCCTAAAATGATCAAAAAAGAAATAATGAGCTGCAAACTGTAGGAAAAACGAACCTGGGGATGATACAGCCCACCCTCCAAGGTAGAGAATCCCGCATTACAAAAAGCGGAAATACTATGGAACAAGGAGGTTAAAAAATCGGCATCTCCTGGCCAATCTGTACACCACCATATCAATAGTGCCCCTAAAAGTTCGATCAACCCCGTGTACACAAATATTTTAAGTAATATAGAGGCCAAAGAACTGGGGGTATTGGTTTCAATCAAATTGGACATCACCATGTGGTTATGAAACGACATACCACCTTTAAAAAGGTACGAAAAGAAATTGGTGAAGGTCATTAAGCCCAGCCCCCCGAGTTGGATTAACACCAGCAACGATGCATGGCCCAAGGGCGTTAGGGCTACACCAGGGTCGACGGAGGCCAATCCTGTAATACAAACAGCACTGGTAGATAAAAAGAGTGCATCGATAAAGGATAGATTTCCGTAACTAGCCCCCGGAATCAACAAAATTGCAGTTCCGATGAGGATTAATAAAATGAAACTTCCAGCTAACAAAAGGGAAGGATTCAGTACCGTACTTTTTAACAGTTCACTCTCCCGCATCAACTTAAAACTAGCCACGAGAGCAAGAACGATGTACAAGAACCATTCACTCTCTAAAAGCCAGTGGCTATGTTTCAAAACATGAAAAGCGAATAAACCCAAAGCAAAAACGAGGTCAGAGGCATCTTTGGCAAGTGGATGACCATGTTTGGCTGGAGCTAAAAAGGGTAAAATCCATTTGTAAAGGTAAATTGGGATCAGGACACGAGGGATCTGCCGGAGCAGGTCATTGACTCGATCATGAATGACGCTTTCTTTTGGGAAACTAATTTGGTAAATGACTAGTCCAAGGCTAATCAACAAGATCCAGAAAAGAAGTCGATTGATTTGACTTCGAAAGATCACCCCGCGATCATACCATTCGTAATACCTACGTTTTATATCGTTCATCGTATCATCAGGCAAATCGCCCCGGATCGTAAAGGTCCAAAGATACAGGGGTGGAATGACCTGACAATAGATCTGCCATGATTTTTCCAGTGGCCGGAGCCAAACTAAGGCCCATCATAGCGTGCCCAGAGGCTACCCAAAGATTCTGAATACTCGGAAATTGTCCGATGTAGGGCATCCCATCAGGTGCGCAAGGACGTAATCCGTACCAGACATGGTCGGTACGAGGTTTGGGAATGGCATACTGAGGATAAAATTGCTGGATGGCTTTCCAAATTCCATGCACGCGCCGCTCGTCGATTCGGGCGTTCACCTCCCCAATTTCCATAGTTCCACCAAATCGGATATTTTTTTCTCCAAATGGTGTGACCGCCACGCGTGCCTCCAATAAAATACTGGGTATACCAATGGTTTGATTCGTAGGTTGGGCTTGGGTAAAACTGTATCCCTTGCCTGATTGCATCGGGAGAAACTGCCCAAGTTGACGGGCTAATTTCCCTGTCCAAGCCCCTCCCGCCAAAATCAATCGGTCGATGGGTACCCAATGCAAGCCCTTTGAAGATTGTACTTGGAGATGCGTGATATTTTCACCTGACCGCTGCCAGTCGACTACTTGGGATTGATACAAGAACTGAACTCCCTCCTCTTTCAGTAGGGCTTGTAAACCCTGCACAAGTTGATTTGGAGAAAGGTGCGCGTCACCGGGATACAACACCCCTCCGACCGTAGAAATTTCGACCTGGGGTTCGCGTTTTTGTAATTCTTCAGCACTCAGAATCTGGGCTTCCATACCTAAAGCATGGGCTCTATGGGCAACCTCTACCTCTTCATCGAAGGTAGCCTCTTTTTGACAAATCATCAATAACCCCTTCTCTTCATAAGAAAAGGAAAAAGGAAGCGATTCATTTAAATCATGGTATAATTGGCGACTATACAGGCCCAGATCCCGAAGAGCGGGAACGGCTCGATCCACCTGTTTGGCATTGGCTGCTTGATAAAAAGCCCACCCCCAACGCAAAAGATCTAGGGAAAGGCGTGGTTTGACATAAAAAGGACTCTCTCGGTCAAACATCCACCGAAGTCCCTTTTCAATCATCCCCGGCGCAGCCAGCGGGATAAAGTGACTAGGCACCACCATGCCGGCATTTCCATGCGAGCAGCCGTCTGAGCCATCTCCTTGATCGAGAATTGAAACCTCAAATCCTTGTTTTTGAAGATAATAGGCAGAGAACAGACCTATAATTCCACCGCCTAGAATGGTAACTTGATTTTTCATACGACTTGAAATCCTAGGGCATAAGGATCATCTTCCGTGTCAATGGTAATGGTATTTTCTCCGTAAATCCGAGCCCAACCTTCAATACTCGGTAGGATGGCTGAGTACTCACCCACTTGAGCTCTGCCTTCTATACGGCCAATAAACGTACTGCCGATGATGCTTTCATGGATGAATTCCATGCCTTCCACCAATTTGCCTTGAGCAGCCCATTGAGCCATTCGGGCGGAAGTTCCCGTCCCGCAGGGGGAACGGTCAATGGCTTTATCTCCATAGAACACCGCATTTCGGGCGGTGCTCGATGGGTCAAGAACTGCACCTGTCCATTCAATATGACTTAACCCTTGAATGGAAGCATCTTGGGGGTGGACAAACTGGTATTTTTCATTCATTTCCCGACGCATCTCCCGTGCCCAAAAAATTAATTGATCTGCACGAAAATGTTCAAGTCCAGGAAAATTTTCTTGAACGTCGACAATGGCATAAAAATTACCTCCATAGGCGACATCAACCTTTAGCTCCCCTAAAACCGGACAATTCACCGGAAGCTGAGAGGCTGCCAAGTAGGAAGGCACATTGGTTAATTTGACTGAGGTTACTTTTCCTTTCTCATTTTGAGTGTACGATATAAGCACCAATCCTGCCGGTGCTTCCATTCGAACCACACCCGGCACTTTCGGTTGAATCAGTCCTTTTTCAATCGCAATGGTGATAGTGCCGATGGTTCCATGTCCACACATAGGCAAACACCCGCTGGTCTCGATAAACAATACCCCTACATCATTGGCTGGGTCACAAGGAGGATACAGAATACTACCCGACATCATATCGTGTCCACGCGGCTCAAACATCAATCCTTTTCGAATCCAATCATATTCCTTTAAGAAATGTTGGCGGCGTTCGGACATCGAGCTTCCCTCCAAGGTGGGGCCACCGGACTTGACTACTCGTACCGGATTCCCACAAGTATGGGCATCTATGCATTCAAATTGTGCTTTCATAAGTCAGAATAAGCAGATAAATCGGGACGTGTTTTGAGACTATCCTCGATGACCCGGAGAACTGACTCCCGCTCCTCCCCAGCTAATGGTAATCGAGGTTCCCGCACATACTCGGTTCCGAGTCCAACGACTTGCTCGGCCAACTTAATATTTTGGACAAATTTGGTATTCACATCCAGGTGCAAAAGTGGCGCAAACCAGCGATAAATCGCTCTCGCTTCCTCCCAGCGTCCTAATTTTGCTAGTTCGTAAATGACTACGGTCTCACGAGGAAATGCGTCCACTAGGCCGGCAACCCATCCATCGGCCCCCATAAACAAGCTTTCGAGAGCCAGATCATCGACACCACTTAGGATCTTAAATCGGTCACCAAAGGTATGGATGATATCGGTCATATACCGGATGTCGCCTGTGGACTCTTTCATGGATTCGAAATGTGGGTTGGCGGCCAAGTCCTTGAACATAGGTATAGAAATAAATGTCTTATAGGCCACTGGATTGTTGTAAGCCATGACGGGTAAGTCGGTGGCATCGGCTACGCGGTGCAAATACCGGAGCGTTTCCCGTTCGTCGGAAGGATACCGCATGGGAGGTAACAGCATAAAACCGTCGGCACCCAGCTCCTCACAATCTTTAGCAAATGACATGGCCTCCCGCGTAATGCATTCGGCGATGCACATGATGACGGGCAGCGAATCACCCACGATATTCTTGGTGGTTTCCAACAAAAGAAACTTCTCTTCGGTCAGTAAAGTACCGTTCTCCCCCAAGGATCCACAAAGAATGATACCATGCACACCGGCATCGATTTGGGCTTCCAGGTTTTTGACAAATGTTGGAATGTCTAATGATTCATCTGAGTGAAAATTGGTGGTGACGGCGGGGTACACACCTTCCCAAGTTGGGCGCATAGATCAACAAGTTTAGTAGGTTAGTCGAAAAAACAAACATAATCACTTTATACCTCAATGACAAATAGTAGATTTGTTCTTAGGCACTCACCATCATATATGAAAAAAAAATTCTATTTAGTCTTTCTGGGAGGTTTACTCGCCGGATGTACCCACAAGTCCGTTGATCTGTTGGTCACGAACGCTCAAATTTATACGGCAAGCGACCAACAACCTACCGCTGAGGCGGTTGCGATACGAAAAGGGATTTTCGTTGCAGTAGGATCAACGCAAGATATAACCAAAAAATACAGAGCCAAAAAAACTTGGGATGCTCAAGGCCATGCGGTATTTCCGGGGTTATACGACCCACATGCTCATTTTGTAGGCCTTGGACAGTTGTTATCCCAATGCGACTTGGTAGGTTCTACCTCGTATGAGGATGTCATTTCTAAACTTCAAGTCTTTGCTGCCAAAAATCCGGGTAACGACTGGCTGATTGGCCGAGGATGGGATCAAAACGATTGGCCAACTACTGGCTTTCCCACCAAAGAAGCGTTGGATCAGGCTTTCCCGAATCGTCCTGTTGCGTTGACTCGAATTGATGGCCATGCGCTCTTAGTTAACTCCAAAGCCTTGCAACTCGCCCGAATCACCTCAACCACCCGAGTTGACGGTGGGGATGTGCTCCTGGAGCAAGGTGAGCCCACGGGTGTCCTTATCGACAATGCCATGGGACTGGTTCGTCGCGTAATTCCTAAACCTACCGAGGAAGAACAACGTACCATGATTTTGGCAGCCGAAAAGGCCTGTTTTGAGGTTGGACTCACCACCGTTTCAGATGCTGGGTTGAATCGAGATGACATCGAACTCATCGAGAAAATGCACAAGGAAGGCTCTCTGAAAATTAGAGATTACGTCATGGTATCTCTCGGCATTGGCAACTTGGATTATTACCTAAAGCGAGGGATCATCAAAACGGATCGTTTACATGTTCGATCCATTAAATTGTATGCCGATGGTGCGTTAGGTTCCCGTGGAGCATGCTTGCTTGAACCTTACGCCGATGCCCCCGATCAAACAGGTTTTTTGTTACTCTCCCCTGACGAACTACGCCGGAGCCTAACCCAAATTTTTGCCTCCGATTACCAAGCCAATACCCATTGCATAGGTGATTCTGCAAACCGTCTCACCTTATCCATCTACGGTGATTTACTAAAAGGTAAAAACAATCGCCGATGGAGGATTGAGCATGCTCAAATCGTCCATCCGGATGATCTCCCCAAATTTGGGCAATACCAAGTCATTCCCTCCATCCAGGCAACCCACGCCACTTCAGATATGTATTGGGCAGGAAAAAGACTTGGACCAGTCCGTGAAAAACATGGCTACGCATTCCAATCGCTTCTCCAACAAAATGGAGTACTTGCGAATGGATCTGACTTTCCCGTCGAACATATCAATCCCTTGTTCGGATTCCACGCCGCAGTGGCTCGCCAAGATGACAACCAGTTCCCTTCCGGGGGATATCAAATGGAAAACGCCTTGACCCGTGAACAAGCCCTAAAAGCCATGACGCTTTGGAGTGCTTATGCCAATTTCGAGGAAAAAGAAAGAGGTTCCATTGAAGTAGGGAAAATGGCAGATTTTGTCATACTAGATCAAGATATTATGAAGATTCCTGCCGAAAAAATTCGAAAAACCAAAGTAAAATCAACTTTTGTGGCAGGTGAAATGGTATTCAACACTTCAAAATGAAATATTATTTATTTTTTATTTATTAAAATTTCGACACCAATCTATTTTATTATACCAAAAAATAATATTTTAGTATAATATAAGCGAATTTTTCATTTTATTTAAAAAAATAGGAGGAAAACCACTTTTTAGTTATCAAGATATTTTTATCTTTGATCTACTTATTAGCCATCCAGGCTCCTCCTTATGTTAAAATATGTACTTGGCTTGCTTTTTCTTTCGTTTGGTATTTGTGCTCAGGACGTGTCATTGACAAAGCTACAGGGACACATTCAGTATCTCACTGCGGCTGAGTTAGAGGGCCGAGCTTGTGGAACACCAGGAGAAAGAAAAGCAGCTGAGTACATTCGTTCTCAATTGGTGGCTTTGGGTATTCCATCGTTGCCTCCGTATTCTTCGTATTTTCAGTCGTTTAGTGTTCGGCCGGAACATCTGCCCACACACCCACCCATTGCAACCCAGAATGTCATTGGATTTATCAACAACCATGCTCCAACTACCATTATATTGGGAGGTCATTATGACCATCTCGGTCGAGGTGAATGGGATGGCTCGATGGAACTAGGCACCCGTGGGACCATTCATCCGGGAGCTGACGACAATGCCTCTGGAGTCGCGGGGCTATTGGAGCTGGTAAAGCAATTAGCTCATAATTCGATTCAGGAAAAACACAATTATGTAGTGGTTTTCTTTGGTGCTGAGGAGATCGGGCTTCAAGGTTCCCGTCATTTTGTTCAAAATCTACCTTTCAACAAGTCTTCCATTCATTGCATGATCAATGTAGATATGATTGGTCGATTCAGTGCTGAGCGCCAATTACTTGTCAGAGGCATGAACACTAGCCAACTATGGTCTCCACTCACTGCAAAAGCGAACCAAACTATTCAATTACCTATTCGGTCCATGGAACTCGGCGTTTATTCCTCAGACCACCTCCCGTTTTTCAATCAACAAATCCCTATCCTTTCCTTCAGTACCGGGGTACATGAAGACTATCATCGACCTACCGACACCGAGGATAAAATTGACTACTTTCATTTAAGTAAAATTGTCCAATTGATTCACAACTTGGTAGTTGGACTGGAAGACTCGGTCCCAGGGCACTTTCAAAATCCGCCAAAATCCGCCGAACCCATCATGAATCCTGCCCTAACCTTGGGATTTATCCCCGATTACGGCTTTTCCGACAAGGGGGTGAAGGTCGACTATGTGACTCGGAATCGACCTGCCTGCCAGGCTGGAATACAACCTGGCGACGTGTTGATTCGACTAAAGGACATCCCCGTCTATTCTGTTCGAGATTACCTACGAATCATGAGTCAACTGCACCAAGGGGAAAAGATTGAAGTGATCCTTCGAAGAGACGACACACTAATGGCCTTGCAAGTAGCTATGTAAAGATAAACTTTGTTGGGCTGATCGGTGTTTGGTAGGAAGTGAAAACCTTGACTTTATGAGCGAGCAACCCAAAACACTGGTATTAGGAGCTTCCACCAATCCCAATCGGTACGCCTATCTGGCTGCTGAAGCCCTTCATCGGAAATCCATTCCTTTTCTGGCCGTTGGGCGGGGAGAGGGAAGTGTTTTCGGGCAACCCATCCAATCGGCTATCCCTTCGGATGTACCCATTGATACCGTCACCGTTTATTTAAGTGAAAAAAATCAATCGGAATGGAAAAAATGGGTTGAAGACCTTCATCCACGACGTGTCATTTTCAATCCGGGAGCCGAAAATCCCGAATGGGCTCGTGAGTTGGAAGCCAAAGGCATCGAACCCATCGAAGCGTGTACCCTTGTCATGTTATCCACCCATCAATACTAATATCGTCCGAAAACCCTAATTTTACAGAAAAATTGGACGCTTTTTTCGAATGCTGTACCCCAAAAATATAGAACAAAAACTTGGATTTGACTCCATCCGTCAATGGCTACAAGACGCTTGTATAAGTCCATTGGGCGAAGACTTTGTGAAAAAGTTAAAATTTAGTGATGATTTTGGTACCATTCAAAAGCGTCTTCAACAAGTAGATGAACTCACCCGATTTCTTCAGCTTGAACCGGGTTTTCCAACCCAAAACTACCTAGACATGCGCCAGGCTTTGGATCTGGCAGCTGTACCCGGGACCTACTTGGATGAAGATCAATTTTTTGGAATCAAGCTATCCTTACATACCATCCACCAGATTGTTCAGCTTTTTGCACAAACAGAACCGGGGTCTTTTCCCATGTGGCAAGACTTGGTACAACAAGCCCAACGGCCAGAAGCTACTCCAACAAAGGTAGAGTGGCTTCCAATTATCCAAAAAATAGATCAAACTTTTGACGAGCGAGGGCAGGTACGGGATAATGCCTCACCTGAACTGTACGATATCCGCCGAAAATTGGCCAGTGAACAAGCGCAAGTACGTAGAACCTTGGAACGAATCTACCGAACTGCCCGAAATAGTGGTTGGATCGGCGAGGAAATGACACTCACCGTACGAAATGGTCGATTGGTCATACCCGTTTTAGCTGAACATAAACGAAAATTACGGGGATTTGTACACGATGAATCGGCTACTGGACAAATGGCCTTTGTAGAACCTGCAGAAGTCTTGGAAGCCAATAATGAGATCCGAGATCTCGAAATTCGAGAACGACGGGAGGTTATCAAAATCTTGGAAAATCTGACCCATTTTATTCGTCCCCAAGTACCTTCCCTTCGACGAGCCTATTTCTTTCTAGGGTTAGTCGACTTTATTCGAGCCAAAGTTTTACTCGGCCAAGAGATTCAAGCATCCATTCCCCTTCTGATCGATTCTCGGCTCATCCAGTGGCAACAAGCAAGGCATCCTGGACTGGTGTTGGCGTTTCGAAAATTAGGTAAGTCGGTTGTCCCTCTTGATCTCCATTTACACGAGAACCAGCGGGTATTACTTGTCTCTGGACCAAATGCTGGTGGGAAATCCGTTCTCTTGAAAACCATTGGTCTAATTCAATACATGGTGCAGTGTGGACTTCCCGTCCCACTCTCCCCAGACTCCACGGTAGGGGTCTTTAAACGGCTTTTTATTGATATCGGCGACGAGCAAAGTATAGAGAATGACTTGAGTACCTATTCCAGTCATTTAACCAACATGCGACATTTTGTTCAACATGCCAATGCCCACGCCCTGTTTTTAATAGATGAATTTGGTACCGGTACCGAACCGACACTTGGAGGAGCCATTGCCGAGGCTATTTTGGAGCAATTGGTCAAATCTAAAGCTATGGGGGTAGTAAATACCCATTATACCAATCTGAAGGTCATGGCTGATAAAACAGAGGGGGTCATCAATGGAGCGATGCGTTTCGATGCCGAACACCTCGAACCTTTGTACCAACTGGAAGTAGGGAAACCCGGTAGCTCATTTGCGTTGGAGGTGGCTCAAAAAATTGGTTTACCCTCCCACATCCTAAAGGCTGCACAAAAAAAACTTGGTCATCAACAGATGGATTTTGAAAAGATGATCAAAGAACTGGATATTGAGAAGAAAGTATTTTCCGAGAAAAATCAATTGCTCCAAACTCAAAATCAACAATTAAAAGAAACTTTGTCTCAGTACGAGTCGCTCAAAAACTTCTTGGATAGCGAGAAAAAGAAGATTCTAAATGAAGCCAAAGAAAAAGCAAGGCAGTTGGTAAAAGAGGCCAATCGGCGAATTGAAAATACCATTCGAGAAATCAAAGAACAAAAAGCAGATAAGGAACTAACCAAACTGGTTCGGGAAGAACTTGTCCAGTTTGAACAAGAGGCTCTCCTACCCGAGCCCTCCCCAAAAAGCGAAGAACCTCAGGAGGAATGGAAGGTGGAGGCTTCTCCCGTGGTGGTGGGAAGTCTGGTCCGGGTAATTGGCCAAGAAACAGTTGGGGAAGTATTGAGTATAAGGGGTAAAGACGCAGAAGTGGCCATCGGATCATTGAAAACCAACATCAAGATCAATCGCTTGGAAAAAGTGAGTCGAAAAGAATACAAAGAAGCTACCAAATCGGCCGCTCCTGCACCCAAGCGTGTTGGTGGGTTGGACATGATTGAAAAATCCCAGCAATTTAGCTTCAATGTCGATATTCGCGGTAAACGAGGTGAAGAAGCCATCACGGAAGTGGATCAAGTGTTAAATGACGCCCTTCTTCTCGGATTTTCGGAAATTAGAATTGTTCACGGCAAAGGTGATGGCATTCTTCGAAACGTGGTCCGTACACACCTACGAAGTTATCGCCAAGTGAAATCCATGCACGATGAACATGCCGACCGAGGTGGCCAAGGTGTCACGCTAGTTCAACTCAATTAATTCCTGCCACGTTCTCCAAGAAGGCCTTCTCTTCACGAGTTGGCCTTTTTTTTAAATTAATTATACTTTACTAAGTTTCTCCCCCCTAAATGAGCAAAATCATTTTTACTTATTTAGAATTAGTCTAAGTTTGTATAAAAATAAAGAACGGGTTGATCCTATTCGACTCATCCAACAACGCTGTCGTATCTACTCTATGAAAGGTTTTTACTTAGTAGGGCTCCTGCTGTGCCTAACTTTCCAACTTTGGGCACAAGAAGCCCAATTCACCGGACGTATTCGTACACAAAACAAAGAGGCTGTCGGACTAGCCACCGTCCAACTCAAAGGTACTCCCCTAGCCACGGTGGCGGATGTGGAAGGGAAATTTTCGTTTCCATCCATTCCGTTTGGTCCCTACTTGGTGGAGATCTCCTCTGTTGAAATTGAAAAATCGACTTTTCCCATCAACATCCAACAAAAAATAACTTACCTCGACTTTACGGTAAATTCAGCGGAACACACTCTTTCAGAAGTACGAATCACCGAGAAATCACGTAAAAAAGAGGAAGAAACCAAAGGGTTTGCCGTCCAGATCATTGAAATGAAGGAGATTGCGGACCGAAATATCCAAATCAACGAGGCCTTGGATTTAACCGCCGGTGTTCGGGTGCGACAAAACGGAGGTTTGGGCTCGGGTGTTCAATACAATCTCAATGGCATGTCGGGTAACTCAGTCCGGATTTTCATTGATGGCATTCCCATATCAACCTACGGAGAATCCTTTAGCCTAAACAGCATCCCTCCAGCCTTAATCGATCGGATTGAAGTTTACAAAGGTGTTATTCCAGCTCATCTCGCCGATGATGCTTTAGGAGGAGCCATCCAAATCATCTTAAAAAAAAATAGTCAAAATCAATTCCATTCTTCCCTCTCCTACGGATCCTTCCAAACATGGCAAAGTCAAGTTACAGGACAATACCGCTCTAAAAAATCGGGATTAACGATTAAAGTGGCTGGTTTTTATAACCAATCGGAAAACGATTATGAAGTATGGGGTAAATTCGTCCGAAACATTCTGCCGAATGGCCGTTATGAGTACGTTCGAGCCCGCCGTTTTAACGATGCCTACCGATCCTCCGGACTGCATGCCCAACTTGGCTTCACGGAGGTAAAGTGGGCAGATCAATTTTTTATTGGATTGAACGTATCAGAGGATTTTAAAGAAATCCAACACGGTACCTATATGTCCATTCCGTACATGGGTCGATTTACAGAAGCGGGCGCCCATGTGATGAACCTATCCTATCTGAAGTCCAATTTTTTGGTAAAAGGTCTGCAGGCGAATTTCAACGGCATGTACAGCCAACGAAGCCAGGCGGTTGTAGACACCGTAAAGTGGAACTACAATTGGCATGGGCAAATCAGCCTGGGCTTGCAGGGTGAACCTATTTTACGACCAACCGGAGCTCAGCAAGGGGAACCTACCATCTTGGAGATAGATCGATCCATTTCGACCTTTCGAACGGGACTATCTTATGATGTTTCTAGCCGTCATCGGGTCGTTTGGAATCATCTTTTTTATAATCTTGGCCGTCATGAGCAGGATTTTATGCGCTCTGAAGTGGAGCGTTCTTTTGTGAGCACCCGTGGTCTCACTAAAAATATATCTTCCTTCGCTTACGAATGGAAAGGCTTTCAAACTCGATGGCAAGGTAATCTATTTCTTAAACGATACAACCAAAGCATCCAACGCCAAGATCCTCGCGTGCGAATCGTCAACGGTCAAAACGAAATCTATGTGGATCGGGCCGAAAGTATAAAAAAATCAACCGGATTTGGCATAGCCACGTCTTAGGCATTGACTAAGCAATGGACCGCCTTATTTTCGGCCGAAAAGGCGATTCGACTTCCTGCTGAAAATGAGGTATTTGGAAATCCGGGTGATAACATCATTGAAAACTTCGGTATCCGCCCGGAAGTCAGCTACAACCTAAACATCGGCCTCAATGCGGGTAATTTCTACTGGGGTCCGCATATGATTTCTTTTAAAGTGAATGGATTCATACGTGATTCTCGCGATAAAATCGTTCAACGCATTAATCCACGTATCAATGATGCTGTTCAAACGAATCCTTATGATAACCTTGGAAAAATAAAAGCTATTGGGTGGGAATCCGACATATTATATCAATACAAAAGTAGGATCCGCACCTCTCTGGGCATGTCACACTTCAAATCGGTCTTCAATATCCCGACAGACCCCAATGGTCGACCCTACGATTACTTCAATCGGCAGCTTCCTAACGAACCTTTTTGGACAACTCAGGCCACAGCTCAATACAAGCTTCCTGTCTCATTTCAGAAAAATGCTCACCTGACTATGCATTATGCCTTCCGATTTGTGGAGCGATTTTACACGACATGGCTGCTTATCGAGGATTTTCGGACACCCCGCCAATTCATCCATGACATCGGATTATCCTATGCATTTCCCGATCGTCATTGGATTGTCAGTCTCGACGCAAAAAATCTGTTGGACAGGCAAGTCTACGACAACTTTGCGGTTCAAAAACCAGGACGCGCCATATACCTTAAAATCAATTATCAATTTCATTCATTCACTAATTAGTTTTCCAAATGTTCACTCAACTAAAAAAATCGGCAAGCTCCATTCTCGTTCTCTGTATTTTATTTCTTTTCAGTTGCGAAAAGACCACCATTGAAACACCGGATGAGTCCGAGGCAAACCTAGAAAATCGATGGATCACCGTGGCAGGTGCCTTGATGGGGACTACCCCGGGGGACGGAAATGGGGGGACCATGGTGTATGCAGTAAGAAGATCGGAGGCCAAAGATCCTACTTTCTCCATAAACGTATACGATGCCGGATTCCCTGTAAAATCCAACCGAACGGCCCGTTTACAATCGTCTGAGGATGGTAGCCTTTTGTTTAATATTGCCTACACAGGGGATAATGGAGGCGAATTTGCCCGATACAAGGTAAACGGTGCAAATTCCTTTGTTCAAGAGGATGTGACGGTCAATATCGCTCAATATGCGAGCACCTCACCTAGATGGTCAAAACTACAAAATGGGGATAAAACGGGCATCGCAGTCAATGTAGCCTCCATAGCCGCTAACAATACCGGCCAACCGGGGGTTCCTTTTCAATATTACCGTGGGACAGCCACTGTCCTATCACTGGACCTAAAAAATGTCTTGATTGAGGGCTACAAACAATATCAAATACCCCTTACCGCCGAGGAAGAAGCGCAAGGACACTGCATTTTCCGTTTGGATGCTCCCGTGTTGAACAAAGCCCAAAATAAGTTGATTATTGGAACATGGATGCGCAAATACAATCCATCCACAGGCCAAGTGGAAAGCTCATTCAAACGGCTTGACAGTAAATCCGTTGTGGTCGACTTTCCTTCTTTAACCAATCCAAAAGTCATCACGTCCTCTGTCAGCCAAGGGGATAACAGTGGGTACCGAAGTCCCAATGCTTTTGTTGCAGAGGATGGCTCGATCTACCAGGCAACCCAACGTGACACTCGGGGTTCCCATATCCTTCGTATTAATACACAAGAAGAATATGACAATCAATATGTTTTCAGTCTTGATGCGGCCTTGGGAGTAAAAGGAGCCTATGTAGACAGTTGGAAATATGTAGGAAATGGGATTGCGTATGCCTTGTACACTTATGAAGGTACCACGCAAGGTTTTGTGGCCCGCCTAAACCTATCCAACAAAACAGCTACTCGGGTGGAGGGAATACCCTATGACGCTGATTTAAACTTTGGGCAATACCAAGGAATACTTGTCTTGGGAGAGGAAGTCTACCTGGCCGTAACACCGACGGGAAAAGATGGACGAATATATGTCATCGACGCCAAAACAGGGGATGTTAGCCTAGGAGCTAAGCTAATCAATAAAGCGGGAAATCATTATATTGGCATTTTTTAAACATGAAAAAGGGGCTTGAAAAAAATTCAAGCCCCTTTTTCATGTACCCTATCGGATTACTTCTTAGGTGTAGTCGTGGCTGGAGTAGCTGCCGGTTTGGCCGTTTCAGCTGCTTTTTCGGCTGGAGTTTTCACTCCCATTTTCTTGAACACAAGATCAGTGATGTTGTCCGAGTCTGGAGCAACCAAAACGATCGGAGAAGTGGTAGGTCCCGCATCAGAATTAAAAACATACGTATAGCCATTTTCTTTGGCCACTGCATCTACTGCCTCTTGAATTTTATCCAAAAGTGGTGAAAGCAGTTCTTGTTGTTTTCTTTGCAAAGCAACCTCTGAATTTTGTTGAAATTCTTGAATCTCGCCTTGCTTGTTTTGCATGAATTTCTCTTTATCGGCCCGAATCACAGGAGACATAGAGGCCGCATTTTTTTGATAATCTTCATACACTTTCTGCAATTCAGCTACTTTCTCTTGGACTAATTTGTCGTATTGAGCCTTTTCAGTCTGAAGTTTAGTTTGGATTTCAGCTGCCTGAGGTAGGTTAGACAAAATATAGTCGATATTGGTATAGCCAATTTTTACAGCAGTTTGGGCTGAGGTAGCCACTCCGGACAACAATGCAAGCGCAAAAAGCGCCAAAACAAATTTAATCTTCATTTGAAACGTGAATTATGGATGTAAAATCGTTGGTTACTACTTTTTAATTGGCCCAGACCCTAGACCCAAAGCCTCCAAAATAAAATCGGTGTAATCATGACGTGGATCCGTGTAGATCATACTGAGATCAGAGGCCTTGTCAAATATAAACATAAGTTGCTTTTGTCTTGCTACTTTTTCGCAAGCTTTATATACTTCATCTAAAATCGGTTTCATCAATTCTTTCTTTTTTTGGAATAGCTTACCTTCCATTCCAAAAACTTCTTGATTGAAATTTCGCCACTCCAACTCTTTATCAGCGATTTCTTGAAGTCGGGTTTTTTTCAGGTCCTCCGTTAACAATATCTCCTCTTGCCTAAATTTTTGTTGAAGTGCCTCCCAAGCTTGTTGCTTGGTTTGTACTTCTTTGACCCACTGTTCGGTCCACTGATTCATCGAAGCTTGTGCTGCTTGATAGGCAGGCATTTTGGATGTAATATACTCGGAGTCGATATAGCCAAATTTTTGGGCATTACCGGAAAGAGTTGAAAAAAACAGTCCAGCCCATACGAGTATTCGTACCATAGTCAAGTTTCGATTAGTTGAACCCATAACGACCCATTTGGTTGAAGTTGTTGTGCTTAACAAAAATTAACATTACCGAATTTGTTGACCAATACTGAAGGTGAACGTCTTCAATCCACGGTTTGGCAATCCAGGAATAGGATCAAAACCATATCCATAATCCAGGCCTAGTAAACCAAAAGCAGCCATGAAGATCCGAGCCCCCACACCGGCTGTTCTTCGAAGTTTAAATGGATTGAAGTCGCGGTAGCTTCCCCAACTATTTCCTGCCTCGGCAAAGCCAAGTACAAAAATGGTGGCTTGCGGATTTAAGGAAACAGGATATCGTAGTTCGGCTGCGTATTTTGAATACGCGATACCCCCTGACCGAGAAACTCCTCCTCCTGTATTTCCAGAACCAGTCACTTGTTCAATATAGGTTGATTCTTTGACAACCCCTTCTTCATACCCGCGTAAACCAATTAGATCGGCTCCTACGTTCATGGCCATTTGCATACCCAATCCAGCTCCCCCTAATACAAATCGACCGAATGGATTGTAGCCAACCTCCCGATTGTATCGGCCCAAAAAGCCCATATTGGCCTTGGCATGGAAAACTAACTTACCAACAACTGGTGTAAACCAAGAGGCATCAAACATCCACTTATGACCCTCTAAGAATCGGAAAGGATTGTCAGCTGGACGGTTCCGGAAGAGTGAATAAGGTGGATTGAAGGTAGCTTGCAACGAAATGGATGACCCCGACCGAGAGAAGGTTGGATTATCCAAACTATACCGAGATACATTCAACGAAAGTGAAATATCATTGGCTTGGCCATTGGTAAAATTGCGGATCAAGAAGCTATTCTCCACATCATAATATTGATACGAGGCCGTCGCACTAAAGCTAAAGTTACGATCAGGCCAATTCAACCGCTTACCATACGTGACGGATGCACCCGTATTTTTGAAGTATCCATTATTGAAGCCTCCAAAACCTCCTAAACCACCTAGCCCAAGACCGCCAAATCCTAATCCACCAGCTAGTGGATTAAAAAGGCCACCGCCCGAGCTTCCGTAAATACGTTGCAAACGCTCTTGAATACGGCCAAAATCTTGAACAGATCGGAATAAGCTAACCGAGAAGGAGTTGGGTTTCTTTCCACCCAACCAAGGTTCAGTAAACGAAATTGAATAGGACTGGAATCCACCGTTGGCTTGTAAACGAACTGAAAAACGTTGACCATCTCCTTTGGGAAGCGGTTTGTATTCTTTCGGTTTGGCGATATTTTTGATAGAAAAATTATTGAAAACAACCCCAAAGGTTCCCACAAATCCTTGTAAACCACCCCAACCACCAGAGAGCTCGATGTTATCCGAGGACTTCTCATCTACCTTGTATTGAATATCCACCGTTCCGTCCGATTGAGGAATTGGCTTTAGATCAATGGTTTGTGGGTCAAAGTAGCCTAATTTGGAAAGCATTTGCTGGGTTTCGATCAAATCCGTTTTCCGGAACTTCTGTCCAGGTCGCGTTAGAATTTCTCTATACACGACATGGTCACTGGTTTTGGTATTTCCGTTCAGAATGATTCGGTTGATGGTCGCTTGCTTTCCTTCGGTAATTCGCATTTCGATATCGATGGAATCCCCTTCAATCGCTATCTCTACCGGCGTACAATTAAAATAGAGGTACCCATCATCCATGTAGTAGGAGCTGACGTCTCCTTGGGGAATCCCATTGATTTTCTTATTCAATTCCTCTGGATTGTAAATATCCCCTTTTTTGATTCCGAGAATTAACGCTAAGGTGTCCGAATTCCGGAGGTAATTGCCCGTCCAAGTAATATTACGGTAATAAAACCGCGACCCTTCTGTCACATCCATTACAATTTTGATGTGTCCATCCTCCATATTGATGATGGAATCAGAGGTAATTTGGGCATTTCGGTATCCTTTCTTATTAAACCAATCGACAAGCTTTTCTTTATCTTCTTTGAACTTTTTGGGAACGTATTTAGAAGGAGTAAACACACGGAGTGGGGCCCGCTCTTTGGTGCCCTTCATTTTAGCTAGTACTTTGTATTCGGGCATTTCATCAATTCCTCGCACCACGATGTCATTGATCTTCACCTTTTTCTTTTTATCTATGGTGATCACCAAGGCAGCATTGTTGGCTCGAATCGTGTCATCTACTTGTTGAATTTGCACAGAAGCATTCAAAAAACCCTTTTCTATGTAGTGTTTCTTGATAGTTAATTGCATATTTTTAACCAACGACTCGGTGATAACCTTGCCTTTGTTGGTTTTAATTTTTTCACTTAGCGTTTCTTGTTCGGGCTTTCGAATGCCTTTAAACACGGTTTTATTTAAACGAGGCCTTTCACGCAATTGGATATCAAGGAAAACTTTGTCTCCTTCGATGTTGGTAATATTGATCGCAATATCCTCGATAATGCCTTGATCCATCAAACGTCGGATGGCCGTGGATATCCGTTCTCCAGGAATCACAATACGGTCGTTAACATTCAGACCTGAAACCGAAATCAAAGTATTGGGATCAAGGAATTTAACACCAGAAACTGTAATTCCCCCAATGGTGTACTCCTTTGGATTTCCATAGTCGACCACATTCTGGACCGTTGGAGCCGACGAGGTTCGACCAACACCGATTCGAAATTGGGCTACGGATGGCAGTGTAAGTAAAAGCAATAAGAAAAGACGCCCGATAAAATTTTTGTAACCCTTCTGCATACCTAGTTTTTGAAACGTTGCTTATCTCCTAACGAAAATTATGGGCAGATGTGGCAACGGAGGAATAATGTTTGTTTGCGTCTATTGAACTTGTTCACTTGTTTTTCCGAAACGTCGTTCTCTGGTTTGATAGGTATGAACCGCCTCAAACAGATGTTCTCTTCTAAACTCCGGCCAAAAAAGGTCATCCATGAATAACAATTCAGCATAGGCTGATTGCCAAAGTAAGTAATTGCTGATTCGGTGATCACCACCGGTCCGAATCATTAAATCAACATCAGGCGCCTGTTCAGTAGCCAAGTGACTTCCAAACAACCGTTCATCAATATCCTCCACACGAAGTTTACCAAGTGCGACTTGCTGAGCTATTTTATGCACGGCTTGTAGAATATCCCATTTCCCTGAATAGCTTAATGCCAACGTTAGAACCAACCCTGTATTTTGTTTGGTCATCTCAATCGCCTCCAGCATTTCGTTGCGTGCCCTTTCAGGCAGTTTGCTGATATCCCCAATCATCTTCAAACGTACTTTATTCTTATGCAAATTGGGAACTTCGTCGCGAATGGTTTTGATTAAGAGTTGCATGATTCCCTCCACCTCTAGCGCGGGCCGATTCCAATTTTCAGTGGAAAAGGTGTAGAGTGTTAGGTAGGGAACCCCTATCTCGGCGCAGGCCTCCACCGTCTCACGAACCGCTTTAATTCCATGGTGGTGGCCAAAAATACGCATCGCGCCTCGTTTCTTCGCCCAACGCCCATTTCCATCCATGATAATGGCAATATGCTGCGGTAGGGCTTTCAAATCCAAAAGTTCTTTCACAATATTCGAATTGTACGCGTTTTGATGATGCGTTTTTTAGGTGTAATACCTTGCAAATTTAGAAAAAAACCGTTCTAATTAAAATTAAATCAAGGCCGTGGACAATAGATGCGTTGAAAAACATAGCTGATTGAAAATTGAACCAAAAAATAGGTATCCTTTTGAAGGGTAGCGGGGTAGTTCAACTTTCTTTGCTCGCGTTGAATAGGGTCTGCGGGATCAAACGTACTTCCTGTCGAGACGAAAGGGTCATTTCTTGGATAGCCAAAATCATCGAGTATGGCATCTTTATTGGTAAATCGAGGCGAAAATTCAACTGAGAAATTCCAATTGGTACGCCACATTGTCTTGATTCCGACCCCTACTGGGAGCGCAAAATTAACATTATTTAACTCATCAACCATGTACATCGACAAACCTCCTACCCAATATGGGGTCCAATTAGAGGCATACCGACTTCGGTTTAACCTAAAATCAAGGAAATTATACTCCAGGAGTGCTGCAGCCTCATACATAGTCTTTCCAAAATCTCGTCCTTGTTTTTGGTGAAATGTCTGGTTGACCGTTGATTGATCAACTCCCAATCGGCCAATGGAACCTTGCAATCTAAAATTGAACCCTAATTGCGTATTGTAGCGACCCCACAACGAAGCACCAGGTCGCATGGCTAAAGGTCGATAATTGGGAGCTAAGTCTCCTCGATATTGCCAAGCAGTCAGTCCACCACCCACCTCAAACTTTTGGGCATGTACCCATTGGCATAAGACAAAAAAAACAAGTAAAAAGACGATCCGACTCATCGAATAGGAGGACATTTTACACGGCTACCGAAAGAATAACTAACCGTAAATTGAGAAATTAAATAATAATCAAATCGATGAAAATAGGATCTTCCAACAGCTCTCTGAGATCCTGCTGGAAATCCATAAAAATTGGGAGCATCTGTGAGGGTAGCACTTGGTGAGCCAATGGCACTGACAGCTTGAGCGTAAAGATCCGACCGATCTCGACCAGTCAACGCATGGAACTGCTCGGTTCCACGACTTGCCAAGTCTTTACCAACAGAACCTACATACGTCCTCAAAACGTCTGGATCGACATACGGACGCGCTGAAACATCATCTAAATGATCTGTCGTGGTAAAACGAAATCCAACTTCAAACGAAACATCTATATTTTCTGTGGCTTTGTACCGTACACCCAAACCTGCAGGTACAACCAGTTGTACCAACGAGTAAGGACTGGTATTGTATCCTGGCAACGATTGCCCCTCTGTTGCCAAGGGCTTCAGAGGTGTCCATCCTCGGGGACGTTCTTCAACTTTATTGTATAACTCTCTTGCCTGCGGGTTGTGTCCGATAAATCCAAAGCCTAACGTTGCGTACGGCATCACTGTTTTTCGACCCCGAATCCCCATATTGTACTGAGGAAGCAAATTCCAAATTCCTTGTAAGGTGAACTCTTTCACGTCATTACGAAAATGCAAGTTGCGAATGAACGTGAGAGGCATAGCGTTCACATTTTTTCCTGAGTAGATAAAATCATCACCCGCCAACCTCACCCAAGAAAATGCCGCTTTGACACCAAACTGGGGACTGAAAAATCGGCTGTAATGCGCGTGTCCATTCCATCGAACATTCGTATAAGGCACCTGGTAAATATAGCGGAGAACTGTTAAATCCCCGATGTAATGAGCCGAGCCACCTCCAATTCCGACGGAGGTATATTGATCCTCTGATCGGCCTGTACCCAGCCATTTTTGAGCCTGTAAAGTGGTGGTGAAACTAAGTAGTGTTAGGATAATCAAACTCCGCTGAAAGGACATACAAACCCGTTTTTTTTGAGAAATGATACGCTTGAAAACGTTAAATGGCATACTTATATTGTTCATTTAAAAGAGATCCGTTAGTGGGGTTCTATTCCGTACATCTTTACCCCAACTTAGTTTTTGTCGTAGAGTATTCAAAAAAGCATCTCCCTCCAACGTAACCAGATGCGCTTTAAAGCTTTCTTTTCGAATGGTAATAAAGGTATCCACTTCTCCGATGACCTTTGCACGCGAATCCATCGACAATAAAAAATTATTACTTCGGCTCTCTACTTTAAGTGAAATCACACTGTCATCTGACACAATCATGGGCCGAACAAATAAATTATGCGGACAAATTGGGGTTATGATAAAGTTGGCAGAATGTGGCATCACCAAGGGCCCTCCACAAGAAAGTGAATACCCGGTAGATCCCGTGGCGGTCGCTACCATAAGTCCATCCGCCCAATAAGAGTTCAGAAATTCGCCATTGATATACGCATGAACTACAATCATGGAAGAGGTATCGGTCTTAGATAGAGCAATTTCGTTGAGAGCGAAGTCGACGTCTTTTCCGAGTAATTCCATGGGCGCAGTGGCCCGAATCAAGGTTCGGGTATCCAATTTATACTGTCCCGCCATGATTTGACTCATCGCCTCTTTAATTTTTTGAGGGGGAACTGAGGCTAAAAAACCTAGGCGGCCGAAGTTCAATCCTAGAATTGGAATCTCCCGTACTCCCACATGCGCTAGTGTTTCCAAGATTGTACCATCGCCACCGATGCTTAACATCAAATCTGCTTGAAAAATCTGTTCCGAACTGCCATAGGTCAATTCACTTTCAAAGTCGATAGAGGCATCTCGTAGTACATCAGCAAACGATGCAGAGGTTTGATACGTAATGTGATTGGCTTTTAATTCATTAAATACCTCTTGTACGTACACGGAGGAGGAAGGGTGAAAGGCTCTGCCGTGGATGGCGATTTTCATGAGTTGAATGAACTGTTGGAAGAACAAAAGTATCCAAAAACCTAAAATAATGGATTCAGATGTTCAAATATTTCATCAAAAGATCATAACGTTGCTGGTCAATCGTCTCGATCGGTGCACTTCCATACACGGCCTTCACTGAGTAACCAAAGCGCTCTAGTGTCGATACAGCTCCCGATATTTCGGTTTGATTCACCTTGATCCAAACCACTAAGGGGTTCTCAGGGTCCGCTAGGGTTCCGGTTACTGTAACGGAAATGATTTTCAAATGATTGGATTCGATTAACCTGGCCAATTCAGTTAGTGAATAATCACGATTCCGAATTTGCACCTCCATGACCGCCCCTGGCTCTTGCACCTGGAGGGTCTGGGCTAAGGATTTATACACGGCCTGATCGGTCACGAGGCCTTTTAATTCCGTATCATCTACTACGGGTAATACTTGCCAAGTGGCAAAAAGTGGAAGAACTTCCCATAAGGTTTGGTAGGAATGTAGCTGGGGGGACTCTCGCCAAAGGAAAGCGACTTGATGAAGCACAAAATCTTCTGGATAAGCCAGCAAATCCTCTTCATTCACAACACCCTCTAATCCAGCTTCTGACCAAATGGGAAGTTGAGCACACCGATTTTCCTCCATCCACTGCAAAACTTGCCCAATGGTATCCGTTTTGGTGGGAATGGGTACGTCTGTTTGAATGAAATCGGTGACCAACATAAATAGATGTTAAATTTAAACGGACAACGTTGGTTTCGAGAGAATAGTTTGTTGAATTTCAGGTAAACGATCCAGAAAATCGACCAAAATCTCATTAAATCGCTCGGGCTGCTCCATCATGGGAGCATGGCAACAATGATCGATGAAATGCAATTCTGAATTTGGAATGAGTCGATTGAAATCATGACCCACATGTGGCGGCGTGATGGTGTCGTTCAACCCCCAAATCAGACAAGTAGGAGCTTGGATCGTTTGAATATCCTTGGCCATGTTGTGACGCTGTGCTGACTTGGCGATTTGCACAATATTCATGCATTTTGGGATGCTCGAAGTTACCTCAAAGACTTCGTCAATCAACTCTTTAGTAGCCGTCTCGGGCGCATAAAATGTATATTCTACCCGTTCTTTGATGTAATCATAACTTCCACGCTTAGGAAATGATCCTCCCATGGTATTTTCAAACAATCCGGAAGAACCCGTTAACACCAACGCTTGCACGTTATCGGGATGGGCTAATGTATACAACAAACCGACATGACCACCCAGAGAATTCCCTAAAACAATGAGATCAGACAGTTGCTTCAATGCAACAAAGCGTTCGATAAAGGCTTGAAGACCCTCCAAACTTGCTTGCCGCATGGGCATATCGTATATGGGCATTACCGGAATAACGATTCGGCATCGATGACGAAACCCTTCAATGACTCCATCAAAATTACTGAGAGCTCCGAATAAGCCGTGCAAGACCAAAATAATTTGTCCCTTTCCCTCATCGATGTAGCGAAATTCCCCTTCTTCTCGGACCTGATATGTCATAATTACTTCCTCCTGATAACAGATTCTCGTTGCTTGAAAATCTTGTGGTTATATCAATTTGTTAACGTGTTCTTTTGGGCAAAATACAGGTTAATTATTGAAAATTCAAAACATTTATCCATAAGCCCCGTAACTTTATGGACTGAAATGTGTTAACCAAAAGGTAAATATTCCACTATGTCTAAACAAAAAATGGTTCATATTATTGGTGGTGGCGTGTCTGGTTTAACTTGTGCTTGGTACCTTCACCAAGCAGGCGTGCCTTTTACTTTGTATGAAGCAGACGATCGTGTTGGTGGCCGTGTGCAAACAGATCATGTCGATGGCTTCTTATTGGATCGAGGATTTCAAGTTCTACTCTCTGAATATCCTGAAATTAAACCTCTTTTTTCCAAGAAATCCCTGGGTTTGCGGGCATTTCGTTCAGGCGCGGAAATACAAACCGAAAAAAGTATCCTCCGCCTAGATAATCCCTTTCAGCACCCGACTCGGATTTTCTCGATGTTATTCTCCCCAATCGGTAGTTTTTTAGATAAAATTAGGTTATACCAATTGATCCGAAAAACAAGTACGTTTCGAGAGGAAGATCTTTTAACTCAACCCGGAATTTCTACTCTAGAATTCCTTGAAAAGCGAGGCTTCTCCTCCAAAATTGTTCAAAATTTCTTTAAGCCTTTCTTTGGGGGTGTTTTTTTAGAGTTTGACCTGCAAACCTCGAGCCGTTTTTTTCAATTTGTTTTCCAAAAGTTTTTTAGCGGCCAAGCCGTCCTACCCAAAGACGGTATCATGGGCATCCCCACCGCTATTGCCGAACAACTGCCATCCGATTCCATTCGGCTCAATACCCGTGTTCGTTCAATAGACAATCATGTCATTACTTTAGAAACCGGTGAACAAATTGAAGCAACTTGGCTGGTTTTAGCCACCGATGCAAGGCAAGCTGATACATGGCTTCAGGAAAATCCAAAAAGATCGTATCTTGGAACTACCTGCACCTATTTTGCAGCGTCCAGTATACCAGGCACACATGATCCGATTTTAAGGTTGGTGGCCGAACCCGACGGGTTGATCCGGCACTGGACGGTACCTTCATTGGTACAACCGTCGTATGCTCCGGCGGGTCAACACCTCATTTCCATCACCTCGTTGCCCGCTGAGCCAGAGCAAATCCGTGATGAAATGAGGGGACTGGTAGGCGATGAAGTCGATCAATGGACTTTCCTTCGTTCGTATCACATTCCTCAAGCCTTGTCATTTATGGGTCCAGGCAGTTCAGCAGAAAATTCGGAAGTTCGTCCAGGCCTATTTAAATGTGGTGATTACCTACTCTACCCTTCCTTGAATGCGGCGATGAAAAGCGGGCGTTTGGTGGCCCAAAAAATCCTTGACGAATTGGCTCAATCAAAGAGCTGAGTCCAACAAAGGGAGGTAGCGCTCATCCAAAACACGGCGATGGTGGAGGAGATGACCAACAATGACAAACCCGAGTGACAAGACGGTTATGGTTCCCACAAACGTTTCGCCTTTTTGTTTCAACATATCTTCGTTAAAACTTTGAAACAGAGCAATTGTGGATTCCCGTACAAAGGCAAATTCGGCAATTAAATCCTCTACCGTCCGAAAATCGGCCTCTGCATGTTTTCCATACCACTCCTCGTCAAAACCGGGGAGAATGGTGGTATCCTTACGTGCAAAGCGCAGAGCCCGGTACGTCACAATTCGCTCCGTATCGATCATGTGTTGAAGGATGGATTTTACCGTCCATTTTCCGGGCAAATAGACTCGATCCTCCAAGGCGAGCAAAGACTCCAAATCTGACAAAACAGCTGTGGGACGGTACGTTTGTAAGGCTTCAATGATATCCATGTCCTCCACCAAATGAATGTATCGGTCGAAGAAAGCGGGCAGTTTAGTTATAGTTGACTTTTTCATCGTGGGATAAGTAGTTTTGTCAGTATTCCAATCCGCTAAATAACTTCAATTGAAATGAATTGGATTCGGGTTTTACTTATTTTTTTTTGAATTGATCTTAATATAGAATTAATCTTAGTAATTTTTTAACAATTCAGGGATTCATTTCTTGGTACAAGGTGAATTTATGTAGCTTTAAAGGCAAAATTGGAGAACTGAAAATGGCGACCTACAAAACCTATTTTACAGCGGGCCCTGCGGCTCTATACCCAACGGTTAGCAAGCACCTTGCGGAGGCCATGGAGAATCAAATTGGTTCCATTTCCCATCGGAGCGCGGCCTACAAGAAGATCCACCAACATACAGACGAGCAACTCCGTATTTTAATGGATATTCCGGCCTCCTCCGCGATTATGTTTACGGGATCGGCCTCTGAGATCTGGGAACGAATTCTTCTTAATTTAGTTGAGTTTGAAAGTTTCCATGCTGTGAATGGGTCCTTTTCAAAAAAGTTCTTCCAATATGCAGAGGCACTTCAAAAAAATGCTCTTCAAGTGGTCAAACCAGCAGGAGAAGGCTTTTTTGCACAAGATTTAGACATTCCAACCTATGCCGAGGTGATTTGCCTTACTCAAAATGAAACCTCAACGGGTGTACAAATGAGGGAGGTTGACATTCACAAAGTGAAACGATCCAATAGTCAGAAATTGGTCGCCGTCGATATGGTTTCGTCTGCCCCAATTCCCGCACTGGATTTCAATTTAGTTGACACTGCCTTTTTTTCGGTTCAAAAAGCGTTTGGACTTCCAGCAGGGCTCGGCGTCTGGATCGCCAATGAGGCCTGTTTAGAAAAAGCGTTCGCACTCCGAGACCAAAAAGGATTGTCTCTAGGGGCGCATCACGACTTACCCAGCCTTTGGGAACAGAGTAAAATCTACCAAACTCCCGCTACACCCAATGTGCTATTGATTTATCTTTTGGGAAAGATCGCCGAAGATTTAAATCGAAAAGGTCGATCCACCATCCAAGAAGAAACCAAACAAAAAGCCAAAATGCTGTATGACTACATGGAATACAGCGCTTTATTTCAACCTGCCGTTAAGGAAAATCAACATCGATCCGCCACCGTGGCAGTGGCAGATTGTAAAATAGATTCAGCTCTCGTCGTGGACCGAATGCGACAAAAAAATTTAATCATCGGACCCGGCTATGGTGCCAAGAAAGAAAGTCAAATCCGAATCGCTAATTTTCCGGCTACTTCCTTTGACGAAATGGAAACTTTGGTAGACGCTTTAAAAGAGCTTGAACCCTAACAACACATAAAATTGTAGGTAACGATTTGATTAAAAGAAATATCTCGTTAACTTTGCAGCCCGGTTGGAATACAATGTACGGAATATAAGATAGAGATACCAATGAAAAAGGACATTCATCCAAATTACAGAGAGATCATTTTCTGGGACTTGACCTCTGATTTCAAATTCAAAACTCGTTCATGCGTCGATACAAAAGGTGAAACTTTGGTATGGGAAGATGGAAAAGAGTACCCTGTTTACAAACTTGAAGTGAGCTCGGAGTCACATCCGTTTTACACCGGTAAGTCTATCTTGGTAGATACTGCTGGACGTGTAGACAAGTTTAGAAAGCGTTACGGTGTGAAATAATTCTAACCGTCTTTCAAGAAAAAAAGGGGCCGTCTCATTAATAAGATGAGGCGGTTTTTTTTGTTTTAGGTTATTGGATG
>VFQM010000155.1_pt1 | contig 86378 bp, 69 predicted proteins | sample 3512391 | NCBI WGS metagenome assembly VFQM01 (sample SAMN10412369, study PRJNA504923) | tailings metagenome | isolation source: Replicate 1 from Balatoc abandoned mine | place: Philippines | reverse complement strand
GTCATCGCCTGGGGCGCCCATTCCGGGTCGATCGCCGGCGACCTGGTCAAGAAATGGAAAGTCAAGGGCTGGATCGGCAACGATGCCGGCATGGCCAAGAACAACACCGGCATCGGTGGGCTGCCTGCCTGCAGCGCGATCGGCGTGGCCGCGGCCGCAGTGTCGACCATGACAGCCAGGATCGGCGACGGCGTCAGCACCTATGAGGACGGCATCATCTCCGCGGTGAACGACATTGCCCGCCAGAAAGGCGTCCGCGAGGGCATGAAAGCGTCCGAAGCACTACGGCACATGGCTGCCTGACATCTCTATCGCGGCCGGAATCGCCGGCCGGGGCGAGTTGACCATTCCAGAATCGAGGGTATCGATCATGCACACCGAAGATATCGACTTCACCCATGGCGGGCGCTCCTTTGGAGCCTATGCCGCCTATGATGAGAGCCGGTCCGGGAAGCGGCCGGGCGTGCTCGTCATCCATGATCTGTGGGGCCTTGGCGAACAGCCCAAGGAGCGGGCCCGCAAGCTCGCTGAGCTGGGCTATGTAGGGTTTGCCGTGGATCTGTTCGGGGACCGGCTCTTGCCGACCTCGATCTCCGAGGCGCTGCCGATCGTCGACAAGCTCAGGGCAGACAGCAGGCTCTTCCGCGACCACCTTCTCGCGGGGCTGCGCCAGCTTGCAGCGCATCCGATGGTCGACTCGAGCCGCCTTGGGGCGATCGGGTTTTGCCTCGGCGGCATTTCGGCGCTGGAGCTTGCGCGCGACGGTGCCGACAACCTCCGCGGCGTCGTTTGCTTCCACGGCAATCTCGATACACCCGAGCCCGCAAAGAAGGGGGCGGTGAAGGCCAAGGTGCTGGTCTGCACCGGCGGCGCGGACGGGATCATCCCGGACAGCCAGATCGGGGCATTCCAGGACGAAATGCGCTATGCCGATGCCGACTGGCAGGTCAACGTCTATGGCGGGGCGGAGCACAGCTTCACCAACATCTTCGCCGATCGCGCCGGCATTCCTGGCGTGAGCTATCACGAAAAGGCGGACCGCCGCTCGTGGCAGGCAATGCGCGCTCACTTCGACGAGGCATTCGCCTGAGGCGACGCGGCCCGGCGGAAGACGGCTCCGCGCATCGCAGGTGTCGCATGAGCGACCGGGCGGAACCGCCTCACACCATCGGGATTGAAAAATATCCGGTCTCGGCCGGGTAGATAACTGGCCGAGACTCGAACAATGTCCGTTGAAAAGCTCGAGCCTGCGCAGGAAGAACTGCGCAGGCCTATCCCTTGGCGTGCCGTGACGCTGTTGTCCCTGGCGGCGTTCGCCAGCGCTGCCTCGATTCGCGTGGCAGACCCCCTTCTTCCCGCCATTGCCCGGGAATTCTCGGTGACGACTGGCGAAGCCGCGAATGTCGTCATCGCCTTCTCGATCACCTATGGCATGTTCCAGTTGGTTGGCGGGATGGTTGGCGACCGTTTCGGCAAATACCGTGTTGCGACCCTCGCAACTCTTCTTTCGGCAGGCGGCGCCCTGCTTTGCGTCTATGCGGTGTCGATCGACGCGCTGACGCTCGCGCGTCTGGCCTCGGGTGCCACGGCCGCCGCCATCATGCCCATGGCGCTCGCCTGGATTGGCGACGCCGTCGATTTCGACCGGCGCCAGGAGGTGCTCGCGCGCTTCTTGCCGGGACAGATTTTGGGTGTCGTGTTCGGCCAGGCGATTGGCGGCATGCTCGGCGAGTTCATGGGCTGGCGGAGCGTCTTTCTGGTCATCGCCGGTCTCCAACTCGCGGTCGGAGCCGCAATGCTCCTCGAGGCACGCAGCCATGCACGCCGGGGGGACGGCGACGGCGCCGCAGCATCACAGTTGGGGCCGCTCGAGCTCTGGGCGCGCATGTTTGGCCTGTTTCGCGATCCCTGGGTGCGAGCGGTCCTGTTTGCGGTGTTTTTCGAGGGCTTCGCCGTGTTCGGAGCCATGGCGTTCCTGGCCAGCCACCTGCAGATCGAGTTCGGGCTGGGCATCGGTGCGGCCGGCTTCGCAGTGGCGGCATTCGGCCTCGGCGGGCTGGCGTTCTCCGCGCTCTCGGGGCGACTGCTGGCACGCTTCGGGCCGGTGGGGCTCGCCCGCCTTGGCGGGGTCGTGATTTCGCTTGCCTTCGGCCTCCTGTCGCTCGTGACGTCTCCTTGGCCGGTGCCATTCCTGATGGCGCTGCTCGGCCTTGGATTCTATCTCCTGCACAACATCCTGCAGCTCAGCGCGACCCAGATGGCTCCCGAGGCCAGAGGTAGTGCACTGGCAGTCTATGCGTTCTGTCTCTTCTTCGGCCAGACGCTGGGCACCGCCGCCGCCGCGGTCGTCTTCGACAAGAGCGGAATCGCGCCGATCCTGATCTTCTCATCCGTTGCCTTGCCGCTTCTGGCGGGCTGGTTCGGGAAGAGACTCCTCGCCCGTCAAGCCCTGCCGTCGTGACCGATTTGCGGAAAACTGCGCATTGTTGGTCAAAATAATCATCGAAAAAATCAAAATATGAGAAATATCGATTGACTGACGCGAACAAATTATCAAAATAGCCTTATTTGGGAGATCGGAATGACGCTTACAACAGTCGAGGCCGGTGCCTATCTGCACCACATCCACCTGCACAGCCCCAACCCGGAAGCGCTGGCGCAATTCTACAGCGACACGATGGACATGCCGGTGGTAGAGCGCGACGGCGATGTGTTCATCGTCCGCGGGCCTCGTCGCCGCGTGCTGATCAGCGAGGGCCCTGCCAAGAAGCTCGCCCATTGCGCCTTCGCCTGCCGTGACGCGATCGGCCTGCGCAACATCCAGCAGCGAGCCGCGCAAGAGGGGCTCGATCCGCGTACGTTCTCGACGCCGCTGCTGGGGCCGGGGGCTTTCGTGGTCACCGATCCGGATGGCAATCAGGTCGTGTTCGGCCTGGCAAAGGCTGGCGACGAGCCCAAGGGCGGTATCAACGGGCCGATCCAGCATCTTACCCTGGCCTCCCAGGACATCGCTGCGATCGAGGCCTTCTATGCCGGAAAGCTCGGCTTCGCGGTTTCGGATCGCGTCGTCAACGATGCGGGCGAGGTCATGACCTGCTTCATGCGCTCCAACCACGAGCATCACACGCTTGCATGCTTCTTGCACCGCAACCGCTCGGGTATCGATCACCACTCCTACGAGGCCGGTGACTTCGTAACCATCCGCGACTGGTGCGACCGTTTCGCCGACCGCGAGATCAAGCTTATGTGGGGGCCGGGTCGCCACGCACCGGGAAACAACATCTTCATTTTCATCGTCGATCCCGACGGCAACTGGATCGAGGTCTCGGCCGAACTCGAGGTCGTGCTGGATCGCCCGGTCCGCGAGTGGCCGCATGTCGAGCGCACGCTCAACATGTGGGGCGACGGCCTGATGCGAGCTTAAGGAGTATTGAAATGCGTTTTGCTTCCTTCACCACTGCCACCGGCAATGCCAGCTATGGCGTCGTGACCGATGCCGGCATCCATGACCTCGGTGCCCGCTTCGGTTCGATACTGCCCGATCTCAAGACGTTTCTCCACGCCGCCGAGCTCGGCGCTGCGCCGCAGCTCACAGGGATGCTCCCAGCGGACTATGCTGAGAGTGACATTGCCTTCCTTCCCCCCGTCACCAATCCGGAAAAGGTGATCTGCGTCGGGCTCAACTACGAAGGGCATCGCCTGGAAACCGGCCGCCCCAAGCAGGACTATCCGACGCTGTTTGCCCGTTTCGCCGATACGCTGATCGGTCATGGCGCGCCCATCCGGCGTCCTTCGGTGTCGCAGGCTCTCGACTTCGAAGGCGAACTTGCGGTCGTCATCGGGCGCAGCGGGTTCCGGATCCCGGAGAGCGAGGCGTCCTCGTTCGTGGCAGGCTATTCCAGCTTCAATGACGCCTCGCTGCGGGACTACCAGGTGCACACGCATCAATTCATGCCGGGCAAGAACTTCCCCGACACCGGGGCGTTCGGGCCATGGCTCGTCACCCCCGACGAGGTTGGACCGCTGGCAGATCTCAGGATCGAGACGCGGCTGAACGGGGCCGTCGTCCAGCAGGCCCAACTGACGGAGCTCCTCTTCTCCGTCGAGCAGTTGATCGCCTACATCTCGCAATTCACGGTGCTGCACCCCGGTGACGTGCTGGTGACGGGTACGCCTGGTGGTGTCGGCTTCAAGCGCAATCCACCACTTTTCATGAAGCCCGGTGATGTCGTGGAAGTCGAGATTGATAAGATCGGCCATTTGCGCAATGAAATTGCCGAGGAACGGCCAAAGGAATAATCATGTCCGGCTTGGATCGCTATGTCGCGGTAATCTCGCTCTACAGTGAAGCCGCCGATACCTGGTCCGTCCAGGACATGGCGGTTGCGCTGGATCAGCCTGCGAGCACGGTTTACCGAACCGTGCGCGATCTGGTCAAAGCGACATTTCTCGAGCCGGCAACGGGGGCCCGCTACCGCCTCGGTTCGGCGTTCCCCCGCTTTGACCGGCTGGCCCGACAAACCGATCCGGTCGTTCGCGCTGGGAGTTCGTTGTTGCACGAGATCGTCGTGCAAGCGCGGGTTCCCTGCGTGGCACTGCTGTCGCGGCTTTGCAACGACATGGTCATGTGTATCGATCATGAGGCTGCGAAGACGGTCGAATTTTCCTGGAGCCTGTTTGAGCGGGGCAGACCGATACCGCTCAGCAAAGGTTCGACGTCGAAGATCATCCTGGCGCAGCTGCCGACGCAACAACGGAAGAAGCTGTTGCTCAGCCAGGTGGACGATGGCTCGGGGGCGGAACTCAGTTTGCGCAACGATCTGTTCACTTCGATCCGCAAGCAGGGATATCACATCTCGTACGGCGAGATTGATCCGAGCCTCGTGGCAATCGCTGCGCCGATATCGCTGCCCGAAAGCGGGATTGCCGCCAGCGTCAGCCTCATCGTCGAGCAGAAAGCCTTGAGCAAGGAACTCGAGCAACGTCTCGCGCTGCTCCTCGTGTCGTCGGCCAGTCTGCTGAGTGAAAGACTGCGCCGGCAGGAAGAGCCAGACAAGGGCGGCGAAGCGGCAGCCGAATAGCCGCGCCGCCATCAAACCAAATCAACCGAACGGGTCTCGCGCGAACGCGCGGGAACGGGCCTTTGCGTGCCCACGTCGGGATTTCCAGAGAAGGAACGGGCAATGGCCGACCAGCATGTCGATGTTGCTGTACTTGGAGCCGGACCGACCGGCCTGACTGTAGCAAACCTGCTCGGCAAGGCCGGGATCCGAGTGGCGCTGATCGAACGAAATCCATCGACCGTCGGAGAACCCCGCGCGGTGTCGATCGATGACGAATCGCTGCGAACGATGCAGGCTGCAGGCCTCATCGACAACGTCCTTGCCGATGTCGCGCAGGACTATGGATCATACTACTATTCCGCGCGGGGCACGCGGTTTCTGGCGGTTGCACCGACAAGCCGCCACTACGGTTTCCCCAAGCGGAACGCCTTTTCGCAACCCTTGCTCGAGGCGACGCTGCACAAGGGGCTCGGCCGGTTCGCCAATGTGGCCGAGATGTTCGGCCATCTCTGCGAGGATATCGCGGAGGACGACAAAGGCGTGACTTTGCGCGTCCGGCGCCCTGATGGGCAGGCTGATGTGGTCACGGCCACCTATCTGGTGGGCAGTGACGGCGGGCGCAGCATGGCGCGAAAGCACGTCGGCGCCACTTTCGAAGGCTCGACCTACAGGCAGCGCTGGCTCATCGTCGATCTGGCCTCGACCCGCGAACGACTTCGGCAGACGCGGATCATGTGCGATCCGGCGCGCCCCTTCATCACATTGCCGGGGCCGCACGGCATCAGGCGATACGAGTTTCTTCTCCACGATCACGAGTACGAAGACGGCATCACCCGCGACGCCTCGATCCGTAGCTTGCTCGCAGCCCACGGCCCTGATGCCGATGCTCCGATCGTTCGCCGCCAGGTCTATACGTTCCATGCCCGCATCGCCGATCGATGGAACACACCGAGGGTATATCTTGCCGGCGACGCCGCCCACCTGTCTCCGCCCTTTGCCGGCCAGGGCATGAACAGCGGTGTCCGTGACGCGCACAACATCGCCTGGAAGCTGGCTTCGGTGGTCAAGGGCGAGATTGGGCCCGGACTTCTGGAAACCTACCAGCAGGAGCGGAAGCCGCACGCGACGGCGCTCGTCCAACTGGCCGTCACCTCCGGCGGGGTGATGGTGCCATCGTCGCGGCTCAATGCCCTGATGGTGCAGTCGGCCTTCCGGCTGAGCAGCCTCATCCCCTCCGTGCAGGCCTACTTCGCGCAGATGAAATACAAGCCAAGGCCACACTATTCCTCTGGCTTCCTGGGTGCAGACGGAGCTTTGAACCTAGTGGGCCGGATGTTGTACCAGCCCGAGGTCGAGACCAGCGAGGGGCGGCATGCGCTGCTCGACGACGTTATCGGCGATGGCTTCCGCCTCGTTGCGTTTGGTGACGATGCGCAGCGCGTTTGCGGGCAAGCGCGCGAGCTCGCCATGGCGCTGGACCTGAACAAGCCCCTGGCCATCCTGCCTTCGACGACTTTGCCGGACAGGGATGCGGATCCCGCCATTGAGACGGTGCGCGAACTCCATGGGCTGTTGGAGGCAACAATGCCGGCCCGGCGCACGACGCTGATGCTCGTTCGTCCCGATCGCTACGTCGCGGCGGTGACCACCGGGTCCGCCGAGGCGCTGGCGAGGGAGATCGAGACAATGGTTGGCGCCTGCAGGGTCTAGAACGCAAAAATGTAAGAAATATCAAAATTTGCGAAACTGCAGAGATAGCGTTTGCAGAATTATCGAAATATGCAATTCTATTGAAGCCTTGGCCGGCAATTGGAGGGTCGTGGAGGGCCTGACAATGCAGCGTTTGCGGCCCTGGTGTTCAAAGGGAGGAAACGATGAACCTGTTCAAGGCTTGTGTGGTTGCGATGACCGCGCTGATGCCATTTGGTGCCCTGGCCGATGAGGTCACACTCAAGTCGGTGGCTACGTGGCCGACTTCCTATGCGGTGGTAAAGGAGTACCTTCGCTTCGTCGAGCGGGTGAACGAAACCGGCAAGGGGATCGTACGGATCGAACATGTCGGTGGCCCCGAAGTCGTACCGGCAGACCAGCAGGATACCGCGCTACGAAATGGCGTGTTCGACATTCAGTTCGGCGCGGCATCGTACTACTCGGGAGTTGTGCCGGAAGCCGACGCGCTGAAGGCATCCGAGCTCTCCCCGATAGAGGCGCGCAAGGCTGGCGCGATCGAACTGCTGTCAGGGATATGGCGCAAGAAGCTCAACGCCGAAGTGCTGGCCTGGATGAGCGGCGGCATGGGTTTCTACCTCTACCTGACGGAGCCGCCGAAGCTGACGGAGGAGGGCGTGCCGGATCTGCGCGGCCTGAAGCTGCGCTCGTCCTCGGCCTACAAGGACTGGTTCGAAGCCATGGGCGCCACCAATGTGATGATGGCTCCGCCCGAGACCTTTTCCGCCTTCGAGCGCGGCATGGTCAACGGTCTCGCCGCAACTGCCATCAATTTCCGCGATGTCGGCGTCACCAAGTTCATCAAGGCGCGCGTCAGCCCGCCCGTCTGGCAGATCGACACGCTGATCGTGATGAATGCCGGCAAGTTCGATGCGCTGCCGGAAGCAGCCCGCAAAGTGCTGGTCGATGCCGCCATCGAGCAGGAAGCGCAGACCATCGATGCCTATCGCATCCAGGCTGAGGAGGAAGCGGCCGAAATCGCCAGGTCCGGCGTGCAGTTCGTCGAACTGGGCGGCGACGCCGCAGCCAAATATAAGGCCCTTGCCCATCGGCTCGTTTGGGAACGTCTGGCGCGCAACGTGCCCGACAACGCCGACGCGCTGCGTCGCGCGCTCTCCAGATAATCCTCCCAGGGTGCCGCCGGTGCGAAAGGACGCGTCGGCGGCACGACCGTGAAACATCTGGAGATTGAACGTGGCTTCCATTGCTAAGACCTATGATGCTGTCAGCGACGCATGCTGCGTCGGCCTGGCGGGTGCGGCGCTGGTGTTTACGTGCGTGTCCGTGCTCTACGACGTCGGCGCGCGCGCTGCCGGCCTGCAGCCGCCGATCTGGACGAGTGCGGCGACCGAATATGCCATGCTGCTTCTGACCATGGCGATTGCCCCCTATCTCGTGCGCCATCACGGTCACGTGCGTATCGAAATCCTCAGCCGGGCACTGCCCGCCGCCGTGCGGTCGCTTCTGCAACGGGGCGTGAGCCTTGTCGGCTTCGGAGTCTGCATGGTGGTCGTCGTCGTTGCCGTGCGCATGGGCATAAATGTCCAAGGCCGCGGCGAACTCGACATCCGCTCGATCGAGATGCCGCGTTGGGTGCTGTTCGCGGCACTGGCCGCCGGCTTCGGCCTCTGCGCGATCGAGTTCCTGCGCCACGGCCTGTCGCTGGCGAAGGATGAAGCCTACGACGCGACGGGAGGGCTGTGACCATGGTCTGGTATCTCTCCGGCACGTTGCTGATCGGACTGATCATCGCGTCGATGCTCTCGACCCTGCCTGTCGCCTTCGCCTTCCTGCTCGCCAACATGGTCGGCGTCCTGGTCTTCATTGGCGGTCAGGCTGCCCTGGATCAACTCGTCGCCAATGCAACGACGTCGATCACCTCGTTCACGCTGGTGACGATCCCTTTGTTCATCCTGATGGGCGAGCTGTTTTTCCACACCGGCGTTTCGAACCGCATATTCGACGTGCTCGACAAGCTTTTCGGCCGCCTGCCGGGCCGGCTGTCCTACATGACCGTGTCGGGCGGTACGCTGTTTGCCGCACTGTCGGGATCGAGCATGGCCAATACGGCGTTGCTCGGCGCGTCGCTGCTGCCGGAGATGAAACGGCGCGGCTACAAGGACCATCTCTCGATGGGCCCGATCGTCGCTTGCGGCGGCCTCGCGATCATCATCCCGCCATCGGGCCTCGCGGTCCTGCTCGGCAGCCTGGCCCGTCTCGACATCGGGGCGCTGCTGCTAGCCGGGCTGGTGCCCGGTATCCTGCTGGCCCTGCTGTATGCGGCGGTGATCTTCATCTCAACGCGGATCGATCCGGATGCCGCGCCGCGCTATGACGTCGAACCTGCAAGCTGGGCTGAGATCGCGCGGCTGGTCGCCGTCAATCTGCTGCCGATGGCCTTCGTCATCTTCCTCGTCGTCGGGCTGATCGTGCTTGGCCTCGCCACACCCACGGAGTCGGCAGCTTTTGGCGTGCTCGGCGTGGTCATCGTTGCGGCCTGCTTCCGAAGTCTCAGCCTCTTGGCGATCAGGAAGGCGGTCGTTGGTTCGGCCAAGGTCAGCGGCATGATTTTCCTGATCATCATGGGGTCCTCAACCTTCAGCCAGTTGTTGGCATTCTCTGGCGCCTCGCCCGGCCTCATCTCCTGGGCAACGTCGCTCGATGTCGCACCGTTTGTGCTGCTTGCCGCGATGTTCGGGGTGCTGCTCTTCCTGGGGCTCTTCATGGAAGCGGCATCGATCATGATGCTGACCGTGCCGATCTTCTTTCCGCTGGCAGCGGGCCTCGGCTACGACCCGATCTGGTTCGGCATCATCGTGCTGATCTCGCTGGAAATCGGGCTCGCCACGCCGCCATTCGGCATGGGCCTGTTCGTCCTGCTTGGCGTCGCTCCACAGGGAACGACGCTCGGACAGGTCAGCATTGCGGTGTTGCCGTACCTCGCCTGCACCGTGTTCCTGGTGCTGTTGCTGGTGGCATTCCCACAACTGACTGCGACCTTCAGATGATGGTGGCGATGGCCGACATAGAAGCGAGCACGCGCGTGTTATCGGCGCGCGCGTGGGCTGGCGAGATCGTCGAGCGGCAGGGCGGTCTTGTACTTGACCTGCTTGAGGGCAAAGCTCGAGCGGATGTTGGCAACGCCACGCGTCTTGGACAGCCGGTCGACGATGAAGTGCTGGAACGCGACGGTGTCGCGTACCACCACGCGCAGCAGATAGTCGGAATCGCCGGTCATCAGATAGCACTCCATGACTTCGGGAAGGCGTGCCATCGCCGCCTCGAAAACCTCGAGCAGCGCTTCGGTCTGTTTCTCCAGCGTGACTTGGATGAAAACGCTGACATTGGCGCCCAGCTTCACCGGATCGAGCAGGGCGACGCGGCGGGTGATGATGCCCGCGTCTTCAAGAGCACGCACGCGGGCAAGGCAGGGGGAGGCCGACAGCCCGACGCGCGCGGCAAGCTCGACATTGGTCAGGCTGGCGTCCTCCTGGATCTCCGAGAGGATGCGCATGTCTATCGTGTCAAGATTCATTTCGAGAATAACCTGCTCAAATGGAAGGCGAATGCGGCATTATCTGCCGCATTCCGCGAAATTTGCAACACCTTCGGCAGGAAATGCCGGAGCCTTGCCGCTATTCTCGCGTTCAAGTGGAAACTCAAGGAGCTGGAGCCCCGTCATGCTCACTAAGACCCCGTCCGCCCCTATTGGTGAGGCCAACGCCGGACATGACCTCGACCCGCAGGAGACGGCCGACTGGCTGGCTTCGCTGGAGTCGCTGTTCTTGGGTTCCGGCGGTACGCGGGCCGAGTTCATCCTCGGTGAGCTTGATCGCAAGGCCAAGGAACTCGGCATCGTGCATGAGGCGCTGCCGTTCTCGCCCTACCGCAACAGCATCTCGCTGGAGAAGCAGACCCCGTTCCCCGGCGACCTTGCCATGGAAGAGCGCATCACGGCGATCATCCGCTGGAACGCACTGGCGATGGTGGTCAAGGCCAACAAGGCCTATGGCGAACTCGGCGGCCACATCGGCAGCTACGCCTCTGCAGCGGAGATCTTCGAGGTCGGCTTCAACCACTTCTTCCGCGCCGACACCGGCGCGGGCGACGGCGACGTCGTGTTCTTCCAGCCGCATTCGGCACCCGGCGTCTATGCCCGGGCCTATCTCGAAGGGCGGCTTTCCGCAGAGAACCTCCAGCACTACCGCCAGGAGATCGGCGGCACCGGCCTGTGCTCCTATCCGCATCCCTGGCTGATGCCCGACTTCTGGCAGGTGCCGACGGGCTCGATGGGCATCGGCCCGATCACCGCTGTCTACCAGGCCCGTTTCATGCGCTACCTCAACGACCGGGGCCTCGCCAACACAGAGGGCCGCCATGTCTGGGGCGTGTTCGGCGACGGCGAGATGGACGAGCCGGAATCGGTCGCCGGCCTGTCGATTGCAGCTCGTGAAAAGCTCGACAACCTGACCTTCATCATCAACTGCAACCTGCAGCGCCTCGACGGTCCGGTGCGCGGCAACGGCCAGATCATCCAGGAACTGGAGAGCACCTTCCGTGGTGCCGGCTGGAACGTCATCAAGGTGCTGTGGGGCAGTGAATGGGACGCGCTGTTCGCTCGCGACACCAACCACGCGCTGCTGCGCCGTTTCGCCGCCACTGTCGACGGCAAATACCAGACGCTCGGCGCCAAGGACGGTGCCTACAACCTGGCAAATTTCTTCGAGGAGGACCCCGAGGTCAAGGCGCTGGTCGCCCATATGTCGGACAGCGACATCGACGCGCTGAAGCGCGGCGGCCATGACTTCCGCAAGCTGTTTGCGGCGTTCGAAGCGGCCAAGGCGACCAAGGGGCGGCCCACCGTCATCCTGGCCAAGACCAAGAAGGGCTATGGCATGGGCGCCGCCGGCGAATCGCGCATGACGGTGCACCAGTCCAAGAAGCTCGACGTCGACGCGCTGCTGGCCTTCCGCGACCGCTTCTCCTTGCCGATCAGCAACGAGCAGGCGGAGCAGGTTGCCTTCTTCAAGCCTGCTGAAGGCAGCGCCGAGCTCAACTATCTCCGGTCGCGCCGCGAGGCGCTTGGCGGCTACCTGCCGGCGCGCCGCCGCACGGCCGATCCGGTGGCGATCCCGCCGCTGGCAAGCTACGCCGATTTCGCCCTCAATGCCGAGGGCAAGGAGATGTCGACGACCATGGCCGCAGTCAGGTTGCTCGGCAACATGATCAAGGACAAGGAGGTCGGGCCGCGCATCGTGCCGATCGTCGCCGACGAGGCACGTACCTTCGGTATGGCCAATCTGTTCCGCCAGGTTGGCATCTATTCGCCGGTCGGCCAGCTCTACGAGCCCGAGGATGCCGGCTCGATGCTCTACTACAAGGAAACCAAGAACGGGCAGTTGCTCGAAGAAGGCATCACCGAGGCGGGCGCACTGTCGTCGTGGGTAGCCGCGGCGACGTCCTACAGCGTGCACAACCTCGCCATGCTGCCGATCTACATCTACTACTCGATGTTCGGCTTCCAGCGCGTCGGCGACCTGATCTGGGCGGCCGCCGACCAGCGCTCGCGGGGTTTCCTGATCGGGGCGACGGCGGGCCGCACGACCCTTGCCGGAGAGGGCCTGCAGCACCAGGACGGATCGAGCCTGCTGGTTGCCTCGACCGTTCCGAACTGCCGCGCCTACGACCCGACTTTCGCCTATGAGCTGGCGGTCATCCTCGACCATGGCGCCCGCGCCATGATGGAACAGGGCAAGGACGAGTTCTACTACATCACCGCGATGAACGAGAACTACGCCCAGCCGTCGATGCCGGCGGGCGTCGAGGCCGACATCATCAGGGGGCTGTACCAGATCGCCAGCCACAAGCCCAAGAAGGCTGCCGGCCTTGTTCGCCTGCTCGGCTCGGGCACCATCCTGCCGCAGGTGATCGAGGCAGCACAGATGCTTGCCCACGACTGGGGCGTCGCCTCGGAAGTGTGGAGTGCCACCAGCTTCTCCGAACTGTCGCGCGACGCAAGGGAGGCGGAGCGTCACAACCGCTACAACCCGCTGGCCGAACCGGTGGTCAGCCATCTCGCCGGCTGCCTGCCGGGCAAGGCGCCGATCATCGCCGCCACCGACTATGTGCGCGCCTATCCGCAGCTGATCGCGTCCTATGTCGAGGCGCCGTTCACCGCGCTCGGCACGGACGGCTTCGGCCGCAGCGACACGCGCACGGCGCTGCGCGACTTCTTCGAGGTCGATCATCGCCACATCGTCGTGGCAGCCCTTGCGTCGCTCGCCGCCGAAGGGTCGGTGACGCGCCAGACGGTAGCGGACGCCATCGGCCGCTACGGTGTCGACGGCGCTGTCGATGCGCCCTGGCTGCGCTGATCCGGTCGAGTTCCAGTTCTGAAAGTGTTGATATGAGCCAGCTAATGGAAGTCAGGTTGCCGGATATCGGCGACTACAAGAATGTGCCGGTCGTCGAGTTCCTGGTGAAGCCGGGCGATGTCGTGGCGGTCGAAGACCCGCTGATGACGGTGGAATCCGACAAGGCGACGATGGAAATCCCGGCGCCCTTTGCCGGAACCGTCGGAGAGTTCGCAGTGTCGATCGGCACCCGCGTGTCGCAGGGCGCACTGCTTTTGACCATCGATACCGGTGCGGCCGCGGCCCCGGCCGCAGCACCAGCCGCGGCCCTGCAAGCGGCAAGACCCGAAGCTGCTCCGGCGCCCGCATCGGTCATGGCCGAGCCGCCTGCTCCGGCAAAGCCCACACAGGCAGCAGTCCCTGCAAGCATCGCGCCGGCCGTCACGTTGGAAACCTCGGCTGGAGCCCATGCCACGCCGTCGGTGCGGGCCTTCGCCCGCGAGCTCGGCGTCGATCTTGGAACGGTAAAACCTTCCGGCGCGAAGGGAAGGATACTGCGCGAAGACATTACGGCGCATATCAAGGAGCGCCTTGCAGGGGCAGGGGGCTCGTCGGCACAGCTGTCCGGTTCCGGCATCGGCGCTGGCCTGCCGGCCTGGCCGGCGGTCGACTATGAGAAGTTCGGCCCGGTCGAACGCCAGCCTCTGTCGCGTATCCAGAAGATCTCGGGTGGCAATCTCACCCGCAACTGGCTGACCATTCCGCATGTCACCAACTTCGACAAGGCCGACGTGACCGGCCTCGAAGAGTTCCGCAAGGAGCTCAATGCGGCCAACAAGGACGCCAAGGTGACGATGGTCGCCTTCCTGATCAAGGCGTCGGCGCTGGCGCTCAAGGCCTATCCGCGCTTCAACGCCTCGCTCGACGGCGAGGAGCTGGTGCTCAAGAACTACGTCCATATCGGCTTTGCCGCCGACACGCCCAAGGGGCTGATGGTGCCGGTGATCCGCGATTGCGACCGCAAGGGCGTGATCGAGATCGCCACCGAGATGCGCGCGCTGGCCGACAAGGCGCGCGCGGGTGGTTTGTCGGCCGCCGACATGCAGGGCGGCTGCTTCTCGGTGTCGTCGCTTGGCGGCATTGGCGGGGCCGGCTTCACGCCGATCATCAATGCACCGGAGGTGGCGATCCTCGGCGCCGGACGCTCGGCGATGGAAGCCATCTGGGACGGCAAGGCCTTTGAGCCGCGGCTGATCATGCCGGTTTCGCTGTCGTGGGATCACCGTGTCATCGACGGCGTCGCTGCAGCCAGGTTCCTCGGTCACATCGCTGCCCTTCTGGGCGACTTCCGCCGCGCGATCGTTTGAGGCCGGATATGAGCATCACCGAAATCAGGGTGCCCGAAATGGGCAACTTCAAGGATGTCGCCGTCATCGAGGTGCACATCAAGCCCGGCGACGAGGTTGCCGCCGAGCAGACGCTGATCGTGCTCGAATCCGACAAGGCGTCGATCGACGTGCCGGCGCCTTTCGCCGGACGCATCGCCTCGGTCGAACTCGCCATCGGCCACCGCGTTTCCAAGGGTGCGCTGATCGCCACTGTTGAGGTGGCTGCAGCCGGGCCAAAGCCGGAGTCGCCGGCACCGATGCCCGCGGCAGCGGCGCCGATGCCAACGCCAGCGCCGGCGTCGGGAGCTGCTCCCGATTGCGACGTGCTGGTGATCGGTGGCGGACCGGGCGGCTATTCGGCGGCCTTCCGCGCCGCCGACCTCGGGCAGCGCGTAATCCTGGTCGAACGTGAGGCGACGCTCGGCGGCGTTTGCCTCAATGTCGGGTGCATTCCATCCAAGGCGTTGCTACATGTCGCGGCCGTCAAGGAAGAGGCCGAGCGCCTCGCCGACCATGGCGTCGCCTTTGACACCCCAACCCTTGATCTCGACAAGCTGCGCAACTTCAAGTCCGGCGTTGTCACCAGGCTGACAGACGGGCTCAAGGGCATGGCGCGGCAGCGCAAGGTCGAGGTGGTCAGGGGCACGGCAACGTTTGCCGATGCCAATGCTGTCGACGTCTCGTTGTCCGACGGCGCAAGCCGCAGGATCGTCTTCGCCAAGGCGATCGTTGCCGCCGGCTCGGTGGCGGTCCACCTGCCGTTCCTGCCGGCCGATCCGCGCATCGTGGATTCCACCGGCGCGCTCGAGTTGCCCTTCATACCCGAACGCATGCTGGTGATCGGCGGCGGCATCATCGGGCTCGAGATGGCCACCGTCTACAGTGCGCTCGGCGCACGCGTCGACGTGGTCGAACAACTCGATAAGCTGTTACCCGACGTCGATCGCGACGTCGTCGAAATCTGGCGCAAGCGCAACGCTCACCGCTTCGATGCCCTGCTGCTCGGCGCGCGCGTCGAAAGCGTGGTTGCAGAGAAGGACGCGCTTGTGGTGACGACGAGCGGCGAGGGGGCGGGTGTCAGGCGCTACGATCTGATACTGCAGGCCGCGGGCCGGCGTCCGGCGGCCGAGGCGCTGCAACTGGCCGCCGCCGGGGTGACCCTCGACGCCAAGGGCTTCGTCGAGGTCGATGCGCAGATGCGCACGCGCAACCCGGACATCTTTGCCGTCGGCGATATCACCGGCAATCCTATGCTGGCGCACAAGGCCGTTCACCAGGGCCATGTCGCGGCCGAGGCCGCATCGGGGCTCAAGAGCTTCATGGATGCGAAGATCGTGCCGTCGGTCGCTTATACCGATCCCGAGATCGCCTGGGTTGGTGTGACCGAGGAGGATGCCAAGACCGCCGGCCGCGCGGTCGAGGTTGGCAAGTTCCCGTGGGCGGCCTCGGGCCGGGCGATCGCCAACGGCGCCGACTACGGCCTGACCAAGCTGGTGTTCGACAAGGAGACCCATCGCATCATCGGCGGCGCAATCGTCGGTCCGGCTGCCGGCGACATGATCGGTGAGATTTGCCTGGCAATCGAGATGGGAGCGGATGCCGTGGATATCGGCAAGACCATCCACCCGCATCCGACGCTGGGCGAGACGATCGGCATGGCGGCCGAAGTCGCCGAGGGCGTGTGCACCGATCTGCCGCGAGCCACTCGCCGGTAACGATGCGCGGGGGAGCAGGCAGAGGCGCGCTCCTCCGGCAACGGCTACTTCACTTCTCGTGAAGCGCTATTTCCACATCGACCGCATCTTGCCCTTGATGTCGACCGTAGTGCGGGGCCGTGAACTTTGGTCCTGGCGGAACGCCTGGCTCGTCCAGGATGTCGGTTTGAAGTGTTCCAGGAGGTGGGCTGGAATGAACCTGGTGCGGGAGGCATAGACGTGCCTGTCGCCGCGGGCCACCTGTCCCGACGTGTAGAACCGCTGCGGCGTGATCAGGTGGAGTGAATCCTTGGCCCTGGTCATCGCGACGTAGAGCAGACGGCGCTCTTCCTCGAGTTCCTTGCGCTCGCCCGCGCTCAGGTCGATCGGCATGCAGCCATCGACTGCGTTGAGCAAGAAGACCTTGGTCCACTCCTGGCCCTTGGCGGAGTGGATCGTGGACAGGATCAGATAGTCCTCGTCGAGAAGCGGCGGCCCCGCCTCGTCGCTCGTCGCCGACGGCGGATCCAATGTCAGGTCGGTGAGGAAACGTTCGCGGCTCGGATAGCCCGATGCGATCTGTTCGAGCTGGAGAAGGTCAGCCCGACGTGTCGTCGCGTCCTCGTGCCTGCGCTCGAGATGCGGCTCGTACCAGAGCCGCGCCCGTTCCATCTCCGCAGGCCAGCCCGGGCCGCGCCTGAGTTCGGAGAAGAGTTCGACGAACCGAGGCCATTCGGCTGCGGCCCGGGCTGGCGGAGAAAACCTCGCCAGTCCCATCTCAAGATCCAGCGACTGCTCCATGCTGTCGATCGCATTCGAAGCCGACGAGGGCCCGATTCCGGGCATCAGCTGCATGACCCGGAAACCGGCAATCCGGTCGCGCGGGTTCTGGGCGAAGCGCAGCACCGCAAGCACGTCCTTGACGTGTGCCGCATCCAGGAACTTCAGGCCGCCGAACTTCACGAAGGGGATGTTGCGGCGGGTCAGTTCCACTTCCAGCGGCCCCGAATGGTGCGCGGCACGGAACAGCACTGCCTGCTCCTTCAACAGTGTGCCCGCCTCGCGTTCCTTCAGGACTTCGTCGCAGACATAGCTGGCCTGCTCCGCCTCGTCGGGCACAGTCACGATAAATGGCTTTTCCTGCGACGAACGCTCGGTCCAGAGGTTCTTGGTGAAACGCTCGGAAGCCTCGCCGATGACTGCATTTGCCGCATTCAGGATGGCGTCGGTCGAGCGGTAGTTCTGGTCCAGCGTGACGACGTCGGCGGGCTCTGGAAACAGGGCGGGGAAGTCGAGGATGTTTCGGACTTCGGCCGCACGGAACGAATAGATCGACTGGGCGTCGTCTCCTACCACGGTCAGGCCGCGGCCGTCCGGCTTGATGGCCGTCAGGATCGCGGCCTGCAGCCGATTGGTGTCCTGGTATTCGTCGACAAGGATGTGGTCGAAGCGGGAGGCGAGATGTGCTGCGATCTCCGGCTCGCCAGCCATCTGCGACCAGTAGAGCAGCAGGTCGTCGTAATCGAGGATGTTCTGTACCTGCTTGGCTTCAACATAGGCGCCGAACAGGCGCTTCAGCTCGTCGCTCCAGCCTACGCACCACGGATAGTAGCTTCCAAGGATCACTTCCAATTCGTCCTGCGAGTTGACGACGCGGGAGTAGATCGCGAGGCAGGTTGCCTTGGTGGGGAAGCGGTTCTCCGTTTCGGAGAAGCCGAGTTCGTGGCGAACCAGATTCATCAGGTCGGCGGAATCTTCGCGGTCATGGATCGTGAAGGTGGGTTCCAGGCCGATTTCCTGGGCGTAATCCCTCAACAGCCGGGCGCCGATGGAATGAAAGGTGCCGGCCCAGGTCAGGCCTTCCATCAGGCTGGCAGCACGTTCCTTCAGCACGTCGGCTGCAATGCGTTCGACACGTTTCGTCATCTCGGCCGCTGCCCGACGCGAGAATGTCATCAGGAGAATGCGCCGGGGGTCGGCTCCACGCAGGATCAAGTGGGCAACGCGGTGGGCGAGGGTGTTGGTCTTTCCGGAACCGGCGCCGGCGATGATGACCAGTGGGCCGGAAACCGCACCGTTGCCGTGCAGAACCGCGGCGCGCTGCCCTTCGTTCAATCTGGACAGATAAGCTGGCGCTTCGGCCGAATCACGGATTGCGATTTTCATGTGGTCATGAAGCATCGTTTCCGTTTCGTTCGCAACTGCGTGATCGCCTGCCGCCGGACTGCGATGCGTTGATCGCTGGCGCGAATAGGTCTTCCGCCCAGAGCAAGGACCATCTGCTGAGCGCGAATGGAGCACTAGACTAGAGGTGCCAGCCCGATCACTCTGCGTGCCGTCGACAACCACGCCTCCGCCTCAAGCTGAAGTACAATTTTTTACCCAATGCGGGTTTCGGTCGTGTCAACCGATCAGGTGAAGAACGACAGCGTGCTGACGTAAAGTTCGATGGCATCCTCGTCGCCAAGCGTAGCCGTCCGATGAGGCTGGTCGGTCTTGAAGTGTATCGAGTCTCCCGGTTTCAGGATGTGCCGTTCGCCGTCGATCTCGTAAAGAACCGTTCCCTTGAGAACATATGCGATTTCCTCCCCGTCGACGCGCATGACTTCCGTCACCTTTCCAGGGGCCCGGTGGACAATGCAGCCGTTCAGCTTTGCGCCGGGAAAGCCCAGGCCCAGCAGTTCGTAGGTCCTGTTTTCATCGCCCAGATGGAACCGTTCTCGTTCGCCGGACCGGGAGACCACGCCGGCGCGCCGTGGCGATAGCACAAATGCATCGACGGGCGAGTCCAGCGCCTGCGCGATTGCGCAGAGCGACGAAAGCGATGGCGTCGACTGCCCTCGCTCGACCTGGGAAAGGAAGCCGACCGAAAGCTGCACACGGTCAGCAACCTCCTGGAGCGTCAACTCCATTTCGCGCCGGCGCCGCCTGATCTTTGCGCCTATGGCCGCCGCGCTCGCGTTCGGCTCATTGGTCGGCGCTGACTTCTGCTTCTTCCCTGACATGCCAAATCATGGCGCATACAATGCGCGCCAATGCTCCTCTCTTGGTCCCCTCCTTGCCACATTAGCCTCGGAACCGGGGCTCTGTGAAGCGAGGTAAAAAAATTATAGCCAATATAAAAAATCCGTCTTATGAACCGAGTTGAGTACTGTGGAGCACAGCAGGGAGGAAAGCGTGCGCTCATCTAGGACTTCTGCGATTCTGGTCGCCTTGGCGGCATCCACCATGATGATTGGCGTCGGTGCAGCGTCGGCGCAGGAGGCGGTGACGGGCGGCGTCCTGCGCATCCTGGCGACTGGCGAGCCCGACCATGTCGATCCCGTGGCCGGCGCGATGGTCAACACCAACAATTTGGCGCGCGCCATCTCCCGTCAGCTCATCAGCTATGAAGCCTCGAATGATCCCGACGTCGCCATGCGTCCCGTTGGCGACCTGGCGGTCGACGTACCCCAGCCGACCGACAACGGCCTGACCTACACGTTCAAGCTGCGGCCAAACGTGATGTGGAATGCGCCATCGGGATCGCGCGCAATGGTCGCTGCCGACATGGAGCGCGGCATCAAGAAGATGTGCAACCCGCAGGTTCAGCCGGCGACGCTGAGCTACTTCACCGGCCTGATCGCCGGCTTTGCCGAGTTCTGCGACGGCTTCGCCAAGGTCGAGCCCACGGCGCCGGCGATCAAGAAGTACATCGAAGAAAACAGCGTGCCGGGCATTTCGACGCCCGACGAGCAGACCATCGTCATCAAGCTGAAAGAGCGCGCCGGCGATTTCATCTACATGCTTTCGCTGCAGAATGCCGCGCCGGCTCCGGTCGAGGCGCTGGAGTATGTTCCGGACAGCCCGGAATATCGCGCCAACTACGTCTCGGTCGCGCCCTATACGATTGGCGAATATACGCCGGACACGTTGCTCCGGCTCGTGCGCAACCCGGCCTGGAACGCCGAATCCGACCCGCTGCGCAAGGCCTATGTGGATGAGATCGAGATCACCATGGGCCTGCAGGCCGACGCGATCATGCAGCAGCTGCAGTCCGGCGATGCGGACCTCGCCTACGACATCAACGTTCCGACCGCGATCCTCTCCACGCTTGCCGCGCAGGGCGATGAGAAGCTCACCGCACTTTCGGCTGGCAACACCAACTTCATCACCATCAATACCCAGTCGAACAACAACAACGGCGCGCTGAAGGACCTGCGCGTGCGCCAGGCGCTGCAATATGCCGTAGACAAGTCCGCGATCGTCCAGCAATGGGGCGGTGCAGCAGTGGCGGAACCGGTGCATGGCATCTTCGGCGTCGGCCTTCTCGGCCACCACAAGTTCGATCTCTACCCCTCGCCGGATTCCAAGGGTGATCCGGAAAAGGCGAAGGCGCTGCTGGCTGAGGCGGGCTTCCCGGATGGCATCACTCTGAAGATGCCTTATCGCAACAAGGACCTCGAGGTCGCGACCGCTGCGACCATTCAGGCCAGCATGGCGCGCGCCGGCATCAAGCTCGAGCTCACCCCGGTAACCGCCGCCGACTACTATTCGAAGTACCTGACCAGCGAAGCCAACATCAAGGACGGCACCTGGGACATCGCTCCGGTGGGCTGGACGCCGGACTGGGTGGGCGGCGCAGCACGCTCCGTCTTCCAGCCGCAGTTCATGTTCGACGGAACGCACCAGAAGTACAACTACGCCGACTACAACAACCCGAAGGCCAATGAAGTGGCGGCCGAGGCGATCAACGCCACCACGCCGGAGGACACCGCCAGGCTCTGGGCGCAGGTCGACGAGATCGTGATGGGCGACGCGCCGGTGGTGCCGCTCATCGCCAACAAGAACCCGCGCTATCGCAGCGAGGCCGTCAAGAACTACCAGACCTATGCGCTCGGCGTGGAAGGCGACTGGACCAACCTCTGGCTCGAACGCTAATCGCATTGCACTGACTGCCGCGCCGCGCCTGCGGCGCGGCAGTTGATTTCGGCATACCCGCGCGAGGCCCATCTTGGCTGTTCTGGAAGTCCGCAATCTCCGTGTCGAAATTCCGACCGAAGATGGCGTTGTGCAGGCCGTGCGCAACGTGTCGTTCTCGGTGCGGCCGGGAACCCTGTTCGGCATCGCCGGCGAATCCGGCTCTGGCAAGAGCGTGCTGACCCAGTCCATCATGGGACTGACGCCCAGCGCCGAGGTGAGCGGAGAAGCCCTGTTCGAAGGCCGCAACCTCGTCGGCATGCCGCAATCGGACATGCGCAAGCTGCGCGGCGGCAAGATCGCCATGATCTTCCAGGATCCGCTGTCCAGCCTGCATCCCTATTTCACCATCGGCGCACAGATCGCCGAGGCGCTTCACCTTCACGAGAAGATCTCACCGGCACAAGCGCGCGCCCGCGTGATCGAAATGCTCGGCAAGGTCGGCATTCCCAACCCCGAGTCGCGGGTCGACGACTATCCGCACCAGTTTTCCGGCGGCATGCGTCAGCGCGTCATGATCGCCATGGCCCTGATCCTGAAGCCCGCGCTGGTCATCGCCGACGAGCCGACCACGGCGCTCGATGTCACGGTTCAGGCGCAGATCATCGAACTGCTCGACAGCATGCGCCGGGAACTGGGCACGACGATCATCCTGATCACCCACGACCTCGGCCTGCTGTCCAACGTCGCCGACGACGTCATGATCATGTATGCCGGCAACAGGATGGAATACGGTCCGGCTGACCGCATCCTGCGGTCGCCCGCGCATCCCTATACGGCAGGGCTGTGCCGCTCTTCGCCTGCCAACTATGAACCGGGTGCAAAGCTGGCACCCATCAAGGGGCGACCGCCGAGCCTGCTGGCTACGCCGCGCGGCTGCGTTTTTGCGCCCCGCTGCAACGAGGCTACGCCACAATGCGTTTCCGCCCAGCCGCCGTTGCGTGTCTACAATGACGGTGTGGAGTCGTTGTGCTGGCTCGAGGCCGCACCGGCAGATACCGCGACTGCCACTGCAACTGCTGCGCCGGATCTCGCTGCGAAGCCCCGGGCGGAGAAAGTCGCTGAAGTCAAAAACCTGCAACTGACCTACTATGTCGGCGGGTTCTTCGGCGAGCGACGCAAGCTCGAGGTTCTGAAGGGCATCGACCTCACCGTATGGCGTGGCGAAACGCTCGGCCTCGTCGGTGAAAGCGGCTGTGGCAAGTCTACGCTGGCCCGCGCCATCGCCGGCCTGACGCCGACGACGGGCGGGTCGATCGAACTGCTGGGACGGGATGTCGGTGCGCTGAAGCCGGCCGAGTGGCGCGCGATGCGTCGTCAGGTGCAGGTGGTCTTCCAGGATCCCTACGGCTCGCTCAACCCGCGCCGCAGAGTGGGCTCGATCATCGGCGACCCATTCCGCCTGCATGGTGTCGCGAGCGGCGAAGAACGCAAGGCGAGGGTTCGCAAGCTGATGGAGATGGTCGGGCTGAACCCCGAGCACTATAATCGTTTTCCGGCGGAATTTTCGGGCGGCCAGCGTCAGCGCATCGGCATTGCCCGCGCCCTCGCGCTCAATCCGTCGCTGATCATCTGCGACGAGCCGGTCTCCGCGCTCGACGTGTCGATCCAGGCCCAGGTGCTGAACCTTTTGCGCGAATTGCAGCAGGAACTGGGGCTGACCTATCTCTTCATCTCGCACGACCTGTCGGTGGTCCGGCATCTGTGCGACCGCATCGCGGTCATGCAGGCGGGACGCATCGTCGAGTTGGCCGACAGCGAGGCGCTCTTCCGCAACCCGGCCAATGACTACACCCACGTGCTGCTCAACGCATCGCATGTGCCGCCGAAGCTGAGTCCGGCAGCCGACCGCAAGCTTCTGGAAACACGCGAGGTTGCGCGATGAGCGAAACATCCGTCGAAGAGACCGATGTCGTCCAGCGCGGAGCGTTGGACCTCACGCTGCGCCGCCTGCGGCGCGACCGCGCCAGCATGATGGCGCTGAGCGTCATCGTCCTTGTCGTCCTGCTCGCCGTTCTTGCGCCGTGGATCGCCACGCTGACCGGCCATTCGCCGATCGAGCAGTTCCGCGACACCGGGCTGACGCCAGCCGGCATTCCGGTCGCTCCAAACGCGGAGTTCTGGCTCGGCACCGACCAGCTCGGCCGCGACGTCCTGGTGCGACTTGCCTATGGGGCGCGCATCTCCCTCCTGGTCGGCGTGCTCGCTTCGTTGGCGGCCTCGCTGGTCGCAATCGTCGTTGGTGTCACCGCCGGCTATTTCGGTGGCCTGGTCGACATCCTGCTCAGCCGCGTTATCGACCTGGTGATGAGCGTGCCCTTCCTGTTGTGCGCGCTGGCGCTCGTCTCCGCCCTTGGGCCGAGCATCCTGCTCAGCGTCGCGGTGATCGTGTTCTTCAGCTGGGCACCGATGGCACGCGTCATCCGCGGGCAGGTGATCAGTCTCAGCCGCCAGGAATTCGTCCAAGCCAGCCGCGCATTGGGCGCAAGGCCGCTCTCCATCATGGTCGTCGACATCCTGCCCAATCTCGCAGTGCCGATCATCGTCTACACCACGATGCAGATCCCGAGCTCCATCGTCTTCGAAGCGACGCTGTCGTTCCTCGGCATGGGCATCGTGCCCCCGACGCCGAGCTGGGGCGGCATGCTGGCGGACGCCTCGTCCAATTCGCTCTACCTGATCGCCTGGTGGATGGTCTTCGTTCCCGGCCTCGCGCTGCTGCTGACGACGCTCGCCTTCAACATCCTGGGCGACGGCCTGCGTGACGCGCTCGACCCCAAGAGCTCGAGAATGGCGCGAAACCTCAAGAGGCAAAAGAAGGCCGCGAGCAAACCGTGATCAAGTTCCTCCTACGCCGTATCGGATTTGGCGTCGGCGTCTTGCTGGCGCTCAGCCTCTTCGTGTTCTTCCTGTTCTTCGTCGCGCCTGGCGACCCGGCCGCCATGATCGGCGGTGAGAAGGCGAGCGAAGCCCAGCTGACCCAGATCCGCAAGAACCTCGGCCTCGACCGGCCCTTGCCCGAGCAGTATGTGCGCTTTCTGGGCAAGGCGGTGACCGGCGATCTCGGCTTCTCCTACAGGAACCAGCAGCCGGTGACGAAGATCATCATGCGCCGGGTTCCGGCAACGCTTTCCCTGGTCATCGGTGCGGTCGTGCTGTGGCTGGCCATCGGCATTCCCATCGGCGTCATGTCGGCCCGGCATCCGGGGACGTTGCGCGACCGGCTCGGCCAGGCCTTCATCCTGGTCGGCTTGAGCTTTCCGACCTTCGTGCTCGGCATGATGGCTCTCTATTGCCTCTACTTCCTGCCGCGCCAGGCCGGTTTCACGCTGTTTCCAGCCGGCGGATACAAGGCGTTCACCAGCGACCCGTTGATCTGGGCCTGGCATATGGCATTGCCCTGGATGACGCTCGCCCTGACGATTGCGGCCGTCTATGCGCGCCTCACCCGCGGGCAGATGCTGGAGGTGATGGGCGAGGACTACATCCGCACGGCGCGCGCCAAGGGTGCTACCGAGCGCACGGTGGTCTGGAAGCATGGCATGCGAGCGGCGCTGACGCCGCTGGTCACCCAGCTGGGCTCGGACATTGCCCTGCTGCTCGGCGGCGCCATCGTCATCGAACAGGTGTTCGGCCTCCAGGGCGTCGGCGCGCTGGCGGTGCAGGCGGTCAACAACCAGGATCGCCCGATCATCATTGGCGTCGTGCTTCTCGGCGGCCTCTTCATCGTCGTCGCCAACATCATCGTCGACGTCCTCTATGTCCTGATGGACCCTCGCGTGCGTTGAGCCTCACATGATTGCTTCAGAATACACCATCCCCGGAATGCACATTCGCGACCATGTCGTGCCCGTGCCGCTTGACTGGTCGAAGCCAGAAGGAGCGACCATTGAGCTGTTCGCGCGCGAGGTGGTCGATCCCACGCGCAAGTCGGAAGACCTTCCGCTGCTCTGCTTCCTGCAGGGCGGCCCGGGGGGCAAGTCGCCGCGTCCTGCCGGCGGCTCGCCCGGATGGCTTCACGAGGCGTTGAAGACGCATCGCGTCGTGCTGCCGGACCAGCGCGGCACAGGGCGATCAACCCCTGTGACGTCGAACACCATGGCCCGGTTTGCGGACGGCGAGGCGGCCGCCGACTATCTCCAACTGTTCCTGGCCGATGCCATCGTCGCGGACTTCGAACATCTGCGGAAGACCGCGTTTGGCGGCAAGCGCTGGCAGACGCTCGGCCAGAGCTATGGCGGCTTCCTGACGCTGACCTATCTCAGTCGCGCGCCCGAGGCGCTGGCGGCCTGCTACGTCACGGGCGGACTGCCCGGTCTCGGCGTCACCGCCGACGACACCTATCGGCGCACCTATCCGCGCGTTGCCGCAAAAACCGCCGCCTTCTACAAGCGCTATCCGCAGGATGTCGCGCGTGTGGCCGAGATCGCCGATCGGCTGGAGCAGGCAACGCCGACATTGCCGGGAGACGACAGGCTCACGGCGCGACGGTTCCAGATGCTCGGTCTCGATTTCGGCATGAAGCCGGGGTTCGAAAACGTTCACTGGATCCTGGACGAGGCGTTCGACGAAGCCGCGCCATCCGGTCTGTCGGACCTCTTCATCCGTACTGTCTGCGATGCGACCTCCTGCGCCGACAACCCGCTTTTCGCGATCCTTCAGGAGGCGATCTACACTGGCGCCGGACCCGCTGCCTGGGCCGCCGAGCGGCAGAGGCCGGCGGCCTTTGATCCCAGCGCGCGGCCGATGCTGTTCACCGGCGAGATGATGTTCCCGTGGATGTTCGATGAAATCGCCGCCCTGCGGCCCTTCAAGGCAGGCGCCGAGGCGTTGGCACAGCGCAAGTCCGAGCGGCAGCTTTACGATGCCGCCAGGCTGGCGGCCAATGCCGTCCCGGTGGCCGCCGCGATCTACCATGACGACATGTATGTCGATGCCGAGCTGTCGCTCGAGACGGCGCGCGAGGTCGGCAATCTGGACCATTGGATCACCAACGAGTTCGAGCATGACGGTCTGCGCCAGTCGGGCTCGGTGCTGACGAGGTTGATTGACATGGTCAAGGACAAGGGCGGTCCGCTTCAGGCCTGAGGCGACCGACGAGGAGCGAAAAAGTGGCTTCGGAAAACAAAGCAATGCGCGTCGAGCGGCTGCGCGCCTGGATGCGCCGAGAAGGTTTGCACGGCCTGTTGGTGCCGCGCACCGACGCCCATCAGAGCGAAGAGACCGCCGAGCACGACAACTGCCTCGAATACATATCCGGATTTACCGGGTCGGCAGGGATGGCGCTCATCCTGGAAGATAGCGCGCTCATCTTTGTCGACGGACGTTACCAGGTGCAGGTCCTGGATGAGGTCGACCTCGACATCTTTGGCATACGCCACTTGCACGATGAGCCGCCGCACGAATGGCTGCGCGAAAACGCGAGCCAAGGCTGGCGCATCGGACTCAATCCCATGATGGTCAACGCCGCGCTTTTCGATCGCATTGATGCGGCCCTCATGGAAAGGGGAGCGGAACTCGTCCAGCAAGACCAGAGCGGCTTCGACGAAATCTGGATCGGACGTCCTGCCAGTCCGCTCGGGCCTATCCGGCCGATGAATGTCGCCATTGCTGGCGAAAGCTCGTCCGACAAGCGCAAGCGGGTTGCGGCGGAACTGCGGAAGGCGGGCGCAACCGTGCTTGTCGAAACGCTGCCGGACAACATCGCCTGGCTGTTGAATGTGCGCGGCTCGGACGTAACCATGAATCCAGTTCCGCACTCTTTCCTGACGATGGACGATGCGGGGCGCGTCAATTGGTTTGTCGATCGCCGCAAATTGGGGAACCGGCTTTCGGACTTCGAGCTCGAAGACTTAGCGCTTTCCGATCCGGAGCAGTTTCTCGGACATGTTGCGGGCCTGGCGCCATCGGCGCGGGCGCTGGTGGACGTCGACTTCGCGCCAAAATCCGTTCAATCGACCATCGCCGGAAATGGTGGGGCAATCATTGCCGCGACAAGCCCGCTGACGATCGCCAAGGCGCGCAAGAACTCGACCGAACTTCGGGGCTTTCGCGACTGTCATCTCGAGGATGGGGCCGCGCTGACCAATTTCCTGGCCTGGCTGTCGCGCGAGATGGACGCGCGGGAGAAGTCCGGCGTGCCTTTGACCGAGATGGAAGCGCAGGAGCGGCTTCTGTCTTTCCGTGCGGCGCGAAGCGGCTTCCTGGAAGCCAGCTTCGGGACCATTTCGGCAGCAGGTTCGAACGCCGCTATGTGCCACTATCACTCCCGTCCGGAAACCAACGCCGCCATCACGCGCGCCGCGCCATATCTGGTCGACTCCGGCGGTCAATACAGCAACGGTACGACGGACGTGACCCGGACGCTGATGCTGGGAGAGCCGACCCCGCAGATGAAACGCGCCTACACGGCTGTCCTGAAGGGATTCATCGCGCTGCTGATGGCAAAGTTCCCCGTCGGGACCTTTGGCCACCAGCTCGACGCACTGGCGCGGCTGCCGCTTTGGGAAATGGGTCTCGACTACGACCATGGAACCGGCCACGGCGTCGGCCACAATCTGTTGATCCACGAGTATCCGCACCGCTTCGCAAAGAAGCCGAACCTCTACGGGCTGGAGCCCGGGAACATCATGACGATCGAGCCGGGCTATTACGAAGCCGGCGCCTTCGGTATGCGGATCGAGAACCAGGTCGAGGTGGTCGAGGCCGGGCCGGGTTTCTGCCGGTTTGAATCGCTCACGCTCGCTCCGATAGACCTCTCGATGGTCGACATGGCCGACTTGACCGGGCGCGAGGGCGACTGGATCGACACTTACCATGCGACGGTTTTCGACAAGCTCGCCGGATTGGTGGCCGAAGAAACCTTGCCAATATTGGCCGAATGGACGTGCCGACGCGCGAACAGCGCTGGCGATGGCGCTTAGGGTAACTGCGGGCAAAGTGCAAAGCTGTTTTGCCCGGCATGCGTAAGGACGAGCAGGTCGGCAGGGCAGAAGCCTTGCTGTCCTTGCGCCCTGTGCTGCGGTCCTTGTGCTAATGAGGAAAAAGGACGCACTCGCCTTTGAGGCGGGGGATGTGGGGATCAAGGCGTGCGCGCCGCGCTGAATTGCACAACTCGCAGGCCGAGGAACTTAGAGCAGACCTTCAAATTAGAGATGGATGACGTAACGTCAGGCAATGAGGCTGGCAGCGCTGCGTTCATGTAACCGGGCTCTTTGTGCCGACGTGCTCAAGCGGAGGCGAGGGGTTAGCAGAAGGCAGGGTGGCCGGAATAGGCGCGCCAGCCACCCCACAGCTCTGGGATTTACCGCGCCAGGAGACGAGTGGCCTGGCGCAGGGCTGCAGCCGTGCGGTTGGCTCCGCGCTTGAGCTGCGTGCGGGCGAAGCCGATGGTCTCTGGACCATGGCTGCGAAGTTCCGTGGCTACCGAAATGGCGGGCAGGCCCGGCACCGGTAGCGCCGGATCATGGGTAAAACGTGGGCCTCGCGTATAGTTCAGTGGCACCAGAATGCGCGAGAGCTGCTGGATCGCGCTATTGGCACGAGCTTCTTCCACCTTGCCGGCCGCAACGGCCGCGTAGAAGGCCTCGAGTTGGACGCCGAGGCCGGCCAGCTCGGTCGAAACCTGGTCGAGCAGATGGGCATCATCGCCAGCGGCCTTGCGGTACTTTTCCAGCGTCGCTGTAAACTCGGCCGTGGTAGCACGCCAGTCGAACGGCAGGATCGGCGCATTGGCCACAGCCATGACGGCTGCCAGATAGACCTTGATGTCGCGGATGAGGATGTCGCGATCGGCGATGTCCATCAGGTCGTTCTCGGTGTGCCAGGCAATATTCCCGCCGCAGCCGCCGACGGTGTAGTAGTTCATCTGCTTGCGCTTCTCGACGGTCATGGTCGAGGACAGCATGAAGAAGCTCGAAAGACCGATGTTGTTGAACGAGTAGTCGCCGGCGCGCAGCGGTCGCTCACCCTCGAAGGGCAGACCGGCGACATCGCGGACGATGTCGGTGCAAAGCGTCGTGGCCTCGCTCATGCAGGCGACGTTCTCATAGACGTCCGCCCAGCGGCAGCCGGGGCTGTCGCAATTGACCTGGGCGACGCAGTTTTCGTCGAGATCGAGTGCGAAGGCATCGGCAAACCAGGCCGAGCCGGCATAGCGGCCGGTCGAGTGGCCAGGCCACCAGGCGATGCGTACCGAGCGACGCAGATTGGCGCGGTTGTGCCAGAGCACGCGGGCAATTTCGAGCAGGGCGGCATCACCCGTGGCATTGTCGCCAACGCCGACGTCCCAGCTGTCATAATGACCGGCCAACAGGACGAACTTCTCAGGCTCGACGGTGCCGGGCACGTTGACCACCGGCACCAGCGATTTGAACCAGCCTTCTTCCAATCGCGTGCGGATGGTGACGGTGCCGCCGGCTTTGGCCAGATCGATCAGTTCCTGGCCGTCGGGATTGTTGACCACGGCGACCGGGATCACCGGCTTGCGCGGCAGGCCATCGAGATCGGGCGTGCCCCAGACCGACGAGCAGATGCCCCAGTGCCGGTCGACGCCCGGGTTGACTGCGATCACACCGATGGCGCCCTTTTCCTGGAACTCCAGCACCTTGTTGGGCGAGGCGAAACCGTCGGTCAGCACGATCTTGCCACGGATGCGCTCCTCGGCTGCGGCAGCTTCGTCGCGGTTCTTCTCGTAGAAGCTCGACACACTGGCCGACAGCGTGCCCGGCACATGGTGCAGCACACCGGTGAGACCTTCCGGGCAGCTGAGCGAATAGGCGGGCGGCTTGGCAGCGTAGGTCTTGCCATTGGCCCCGGCCGAAGCCTCGTAGGGAATGGAGAGATAGAGCGAGGCTTCAAGCATTTCCACCGGCACGCCAAGATCGCCAAGGCGCCGGGCGATGTCATGGGCAGAGCTCTCGACATCTTCCGGCTTCCAGCGCGGCATGGTGGAAAAGGCTTCCACCAGCGGCCATGCCGCGTCGGCATTGACCTGAGCGATGGCGTTCTTGATGGCGGTATCGAGCATTGCTGAATCCTCTCCTGTGATGAAGTGGGTTCACCATGCCTCAAGTTGAATTGTACGACAATCTGGATTGTACGACAATTTTGTGCTGGGCTTTGGTTCGCACCGCGGCTAGACTTGTGCGGACTCGCCACTACGCCGATTTGATCAAGACCGCCAAATGCTGAATGACCCACCCGCATCCTTGGGGCGACCGAACAAGATGAACGATTTGCGCACGATCTTTCAGGCGGAAGCATCGCATGTGGCAGATGCGTCGGTGGAGGAGAGCACGCAAACGCGCCAGCTGGTGCGCGAGAGGGTTTCCGATGCGGTCCGTGCCGCCATCGTCGACGGCCGCATCGCACCCGACACGCGGTTGACGGAACGCGAGCTGTGCGAGGCCTTCGGCATTAGCCGCACGGTCGTGCGCGAGGTCGCGCGTCGCCTGGAAGCGGAAAAGCTGGTCAGCGTCATTCCGCACAGTGGCCTGCGCGTGGCGCGGTTGACGCGGAAGCACGTGCACGAAATCTACGAGATCCGCACCGAGCTCGAAGCCATCACCGTGCGCAGCTTTCTCGCCTGCGCCACCGACGACGACATCGCCGCCGCCCAGGATTTTGGCCACAAGCTCCTTGAAGCCGGCGCCAAGGGCGACAAGCTGGGCATGGCCGAGACAATGTCGAGCTTCTTGCGCTTCATGACCGACGTCGCCGACAACCAGATCGCCGCCGAGATGCTCGATCAGCTGCGCTCGCGCGTCAACATGCTGCGCGTCTACGCCATGGCCGAGCCCGGCCAACTCGAAACCGGCATGGAAGGTGTGCGCGCCATCATTGCCGGAATCACCGCCCGGGATGTTGCCGCCGCCGAGCAGGCGACGCGGGTCTATGTCCGCCGCTCCGCCGAAGCCGTGCTTCGTCACATGGACCGGGACGGTTGAGCTAAGCTGTTCATTTCCCAGATATTCCTCCTCGATCCAACCGATAGGCTACAGATGACATTGCAAACGTCCGCCGCGTTGGCGCTACCTCCTGATGCCGCTCCGATCTGCGATCCCGTGACACTGGAGATCATTCGCGGGGCGATCATGGCGACCCAGCGCGAGATGGAAGCCCTCATCGAGCGGACAGCCATCTCGGCCTTCATCCGTGAAAAGAAGGACTTCTATACCGCGCTGTTCGATGAACGCGGCGTGATGGCGGTGGGTTCGATGGTGCCGATCTTCGGAGACCTGACGTCCCCGGTCTTCGAGCACTTCCCGCGCGAAACCATGAAGCCGGGCGATGTCTATTGGTACAATGACTGCTACGGCTCCAAGGGTGCCGTGACCCATTCGAACGACCAGGTGCTGCTGGCACCGGTGTTCCATGGCGGTAAGCTCTGCGCCTTCGTGATGAGCTGGGCGCATTTCGCCGACATCGGCGGCCTGCACCCTGGTTCGATCAGCCCCGATGCAACGTCCATCTATCAGGAAGGCATCATCGTGCCACCGACCAAGGTGGTCGACGCGGGCGTCGTCAATGAAAGCGCGCTGGCGATATTCCACCGCAACTCGCGTTTCCCCGCACAGAGCGAAGGTGACATGTCGGCGCTCATGGCGGCGGTCAGGCTCGGCGTCTCGCGTGTTGCCGAGATCGTGGCCCGCCACAGCGCCGACGTCGTTTCGGACGCCCTGGCGCAGCTCCTCGAGCGCACCCGCACGCTGGTACGCCGCCGCCTTGCGGAGAACTTCGACTACGGCACCTACAAGTTCGCCGACCAGATCGACAGCGATGGCCATGGTAATGGCCCGTTCTCGCTCCGCTTCTCGATCACCCGCGAAAAGGGTGCCGACGGCCAGGACCGGTTCATTTTCGATGCGACGGAAAGCGACGACCAAGCGCCCGGTCCCGTCAACTTCATCATGAACAAGGGTGTGCCCGGCATGGCGCTCGGGCTCTACTATCTGGGCGGCGATCCGTCCCAGGTCGTCAATGCCGGTGGCCCTCTCGCGATCGACGAAGTGCGCCTGCGTGAAGGCTCGATCGTCCAGCCGCGTTTCCCGGCGCCGCTCGGTATGCGCGGTCTCACAATGATGCGCATGCTCGCCGTGCTCAACGGCCTCGTCAACCGCGGCAAGGGCGGTGCGCCTGCGGCGCAGTCGGCCTATGTCGTCACTATCATGCGCGGCACCTATGGCAAGGAGACTGGCGAACCCAAGCCGTTCCTGCTCGCCGACGGCATCGGCGTCGGCTACGGCGCGCGTGACTTCGCCGACGGCATCGACGCTGTCTACTTCGTGGCGCAGGAAAACTATCCGGTCGAGTTCCTCGAGACTGGCTATCCGATCCGACTGCGCCAGTACGGCATCGTGCCCGATTCCGGCGGTGCCGGGCGCTACCGCGGTGGTACTGGCATTGTGCGCGAATACGAAATCCTGGCCGATGAGGCGTTGCTCGCCATTCGCATCGACGGCGTTAAGAACCCGCCCTGGGGCTATGCCGGCGGCATGTCGGCCGGCACCGGCTCGATCGTCGTCAATCCGGGCACGCCCCAGGAGCGCAAGATTGCGCCCCTTTCGGACGGCACCGCGCTCAAGAAGGGCGACATCCTGCGTATCCAGACCGGCGGGGGCGGTGGCATGGGGCATCCCCACGACCGTCCGGCCGAACGCGTGCTCGAAGACGTTCTCGGCGGCTTCGTGACCGCCGGCGCAGCCGAACGCCTATACGGGGTGGCGATCGTCGACGGGTTTCTCGATCTGGAGGCCACGGCGCGCCTGCGTGCCGACCGCCCGGCTGTGAAGGCCTTCCACCGCAATTCCTATATTGAAGAGCTTGCCTGACATGGCCATGGATTCCACCCGCCCTTCACTTGCCGTCGCCGTTGATATCGGCGGTACCTTCACCGACGTGGCCCTGGTTGACGGCGTCGGCCGCTCCTGGCGCGCCAAGACCCCGTCGATCCCGTCCGACCCATCCGAGGCCTTCCTCAACGGCATTCGTCTGGCGCTGGAACAAGCCGGCACTTCCGCCGCCGACCTCGATCAGGTACTGCACGGCACTACGGTTGCCACCAATATGATCCTTGAAGGCAAGGGCGCCCGCACGGCGCTTGTGACGACGCGCGGTTTCCGCCACGTCCTCGCCATCGGCCGCCAGGACATTCCCCGCAAGGCAAACCTCTATACCTGGGTGAAGCCCGTTCCCCCCGTGCCGGCGAGCCGCATCCTCGAGGTCGACGAGCGCGTAGCCGCCGGCGGCGCGGTGCTCGAAGCCCTCGACGAGGCGAGCGTGCGCGCCGCCGCCGCTGGCATTCGCGGCATGGACGTGGCGGCGGTCGCCGTCTGCCTCATCCACGCCTATGCCAACCCGGCTCACGAGCGTCGCGTCGCCGAAATCCTGCGCGACGAACTCCCGGGCCTCGCCATCACTGTTTCAAGCGACGTGCTGCCGGTCGTGCGTGAGTACGAGCGTTCGCTCACCACCGTGCTCAACGCGACGGTGATGCCGGGCGTCACCACCTATGTCGAGCGGCTCGAAAAGCGTCTGGCCGACGAGGGTGCTGGCGCGCCGCTCATGCTCATGCAGTCCAACGGCGGCGTGGCCGGTGCATCCAAGATCCGCGTCGCTCCGGCCCTGACCGCACTTTCCGGCCCGGCGGCTGGCGTCGTGGGCGCCCGCGCGGCCGCGCAGGCTTGCGGCATCAATGACATCATCACCGTCGATATCGGTGGCACCTCGGCCGACATCTGCCTCATCAAGGATGGCCAGATCGGCCTTACCCAGCATGGTGCCGTCGGCGAGTGGTCATTGGCGCTGCCGATGGTTGACATGATCACGATCGGTGCCGGCGGCGGCTCGCTCGCCCGCATCAAGGATGGCTCGCTGACCGTCGGTCCGGAAAGCGCCGGCGCCCGTCCGGGGCCGGCCTGCTACGGCCATGGCGGGACCGAGCCAACCGTCACCGACGCCCACGTTGCCCTCGGCCAGCTTCCGGCCCGACTGCTCGGTGGCCGCATGGTGCTCGACGTCGCGGCGGCGAAGGCCGCTGTCATGAACGTGGCTGCTTCCCTGGGCCTCGATCTCGAAACCGCGGCGCGTGGCATTCTCGCCATTGCGGACAACCACATGGTTGGCGCCATGCGCGTGGTGTCGGTCGAGCGTGGTCACGATCCGCGCGACTTCACCCTCGTGCCGTTCGGCGGTGCCGGCCCGCTCCATGGCTGCGCCCTTGCTGATCTCCTCGGTATCCGCCGCGTGCTCATCACCCCGGCTCCGGGCGTGCTCTGCGCCGACGGCCTGCTCGCGGCGGACCTGCGTTCCGAGTTCGCCCGCGCCATGGCGATTGCCGGTCCGATGGATCCGGAAGCAACTGCTCCCATCATCGCCGAACTCGAGGAGCAGGCCTCCGAATGGCTCGACACCGAAGAGGTGGCTGCCGAGGCCCGAGTGATCGAATGCGTGGCGCTCATGCGCTATGTCGGGCAGGGTGGTGAGATCGCGGTGGCCTACGCTTCCGATCGCGCGACCGTGGAGGAGAACTTCCGCACCGCCCACAAGGCGCTCTACGGCTTCAACCTCGGAGCCCCGATCGAACTGGTGACGCTGCGCGTGCATGCCACCGGCCTTGCCGCAGTCCCGCCAGTCGTAAAATTGGCGGCCGGCGAGGCGCCGGCTGCCGAGGAGCACACCGCTGTCAGTATCGGCGGCGCCAGCGTCGACGTGCCGGTGCTCGATCGCGCCAGGCTCGGAGCAGGTGCTACCTTCGCGGGGCCGGTCATCCTCACCCAGCTCGATACGACCACGTTTGTATCCCCCGGCTGGAAGGGCGAGGTTCATCCCTCGGGCGGCATCATCCTGACGCGGGGTGCGGCATGACCTCGCTCAGTCCCGTCTTCGACTACATCTCGGCGCGCCATGACGACTATGTGGCGCGTCTCATGGACTATGTCCGCAATCCCTCGATCAGCGCCCACAACATCGGTATTCGGGAAGTCTCAGAGCTCCTCGTCAAGATGTTGGGCGATCTGGGGCTTGAGGTCGAGGCAGTGCAGACGAAGGGCCATCCCTTCGTCCTCGCCCGCTACCAGATCGACCCGGCGAAGCCGACGGTTCTTCTGTACGGACACTATGACGTGCAGCCGCCTGATCCGCTCGAATTGTGGGAAAGCCCTCCGTTCGAGCCGACGATCCGCAATGGCCGGATCTATGCGCGCGGCATCGGCGACAACAAGGGTCAGCACTTCGCCCAGATCATGGCCATCGAGGCGCACCTCAAGGTCCATGGCACGCTGCCCTGCAACGTCATCTTCCTCCTTGAGGGTGAAGAGGAAATCGGCTCGCCCCAGATCGCGGACTTCGTGCGCGACAACAGGGGTCGGTTGAAGGCCGATTTCGTGGTCACGGCCGACGGTCCCCTCCATGAATCCGGCCGGGCGACGCTCACCTACGGCGTGCGCGGCATGGCTTCGTTCGAGCTGCGCGTGCGCACCGCCGCCCGTGACGCTCATTCGGGCAATTACGGCGGGGTGATGCCCAACGCCATCTGGAGCCTAGTGCACCTGCTCGCCTCGATGAAATCGCCCGACGGGCGTATCACCATCGCGGGGCTGCACGACCAGATCGTTCCGCCCACCGATGCGGAGATCGCGGCCACCGAGGCGCTGCCGCTCGACCTCCCGGGTTACATGGCCGACATGGGTCTCAAGCGTCTCGACGAGCCCTCCAATCGCCCATTCTGGGATCGGCTGATGTTTCATCCGACCCTGACCATCAACGGCCTCCACGGCGGCTATGGCGGACCCGGCACCAAGTCGGTGCTCCCTTGCGAGGCTGTCGCCAAGTTCGACATCCGCCTCGTCGATGCCATGACGCCCGAACATGTCGACGCCTGTGTCCGCGCACACGTGGCCAAACATGCGCCCGAAGTGGAGGTCATCACCTATGGCAGCATGCTGCCCTCCAAGACGCCGCTCGACAGCCCCTGGGGTCTGTTGATCCAGGAGGCGATCGTCGAGGCTCGCGGAGAGACGCCGCTGGTCTATCCGTCCGCCGGCGGCAGCCTGCCGGACTACGTCTTCACCAAGGTGCTGGGCGTTCCGGCGTTCGTCATGCCCTACGCTAACGCAGACGAAGCCAACCATGCTCCCAATGAGAACATGGAGATAGAGCTGTTCCTGAAGGGCATCCGCACCGGCGCCGCCCTGCTGGACCGGCTGGGGCGGGTCTGAGGCTTTTGTCCTCGAAGATGACAAGGCGGTCGGCTCGAGCCGGCCGCCTTTTTCGTTTGGCTTACGCCCCGATGCTCAGTTCGCGCACCGGATGGTAGCACGCTACGCTGCTGAACCCGCTCGCTTCGGCGTTGCGCTGCATTAGCGGTTCGTCCTTGCGGCATGCGTCGGTCACGCGCGGGCAGCGCGGGTTGAAACGGCAGCCGGGCGGTGGGTTTACCGGGTTCGGCGGCTCGCCACGGGTGGCCTTGCCGCGGGCGAGGCGCGCCCGCACCGGATCGGGCTCGAGCGCCGAGCCGCGCAGCGCCACGGAATAGGGGTGTCGGGGGGTCACCAGCACCTGGTCAGCGCCCCCTTCCTCGACGGCGCGGCCGAGATACATCACGATCACCCGGTGCGAGATCGCGCGCACTACCGCCAGGTCGTGGGCGATGAAGATGATGGCGATGCCGAGCCGCTTTTGCAGGTCGATGAGCAGGTTCACCACCTGTGCCTGCACCGACACATCGAGCGCCGATACCGGCTCGTCACAGACCAGCACCGAGGGTTCGGCCGCCAGCGCGCGCGCAATACCGATGCGCTGGCGCTGGCCACCGGAGAATTCATGTGGAAAACGGCTTGCCGCTGCCGGCTCGAGACCCACGGCCGCGAGCAGTTCCTCGACACGGGCACGGCGGGCAGGGCCCTTGGCAAGCCCATGAACGTCCAGCGGTTCGGCGACGATATCGAGCACGGTGCGGCGCGGATTGAGCGAAAGATAGGGGTCCTGAAACACCATCTGCACCTGCCGGCGCAGGGCGCGCTCGCGACGGATCGGTTGACCGCGGAAGAGGATTTCGCCCTGGTCTGGCGTTTCCAACCCCACCAGCATGCGGGCGAGGGTGGACTTGCCACAGCCCGATTCTCCCACGATCGCCAGTGTTTCGCCCGGCGCCACGGCCAGGCTCACGTCCTTGACGGCATGGAAGGACTTGCCGAGCAGGGCACCGCCGGCCCTGAAGGTCTTGGAGAGGTTGCGTGCCTCGAGAATCGGTTCAGCCGACATGGGCGGTCTCCACGAGCGGATAGTGGCAGGCGCGGCTGCGGTGCGGGAAATCGGAAATCAGTTCCGGGCGGATTTTTGTGCACAGCCCGCCTCGCTGCGTGCAGCGCGGATTGAAGGCGCAGCCGGGTGGCGGCGCGAAGAGATTGGGAGGCGAGCCCTTGATCGGCTCGAGTCGCTCAACAGTCTCGATCCGCGGCGCCGAGGCGAGCAGAGCTGACGTATATGGATGGGCTGGTGCGCGGAAGATGTCGTCGACACTGCCGGTCTCGACAAGGCGACCGGCATACATCACCGCCACCCGTTCGGCGGTGCGGGCGACAACACCAAGATCGTGGGTGATGAGCAGGATGGCCATGCCCAATTCCTCACGCAATTCGTCGAGCAGGTCGAGGATCTGCGCCTGCACCGTGACATCGAGCGCGGTTGTCGGTTCGTCCGCGATCAGCACTTCCGGTTTGAGGGCGATGGCCGAGGCGATGAGAATGCGTTGCCGCATGCCGCCCGAAAACTGGTGCGGATAATCGTCGATTCGCTTGTCAGCCGAAGCCAGATGCACCGAACGCAACAGCTCGATCGAACGCTCGCGGGCTTCCTTGCGCGAAACGCCGAGATGCGTGCGGTAGAGCTCGCCGAGCTGGTCGCCAATGGAGAGCACCGGATTGAGCGCTGACAAGGCATCCTGGAACACGAGGCTGATGACGCGGCCGCGCAGCTTGCGCCTGGCGTCTTCGTCGAGGGTCAGAAGATTATGTCCCGCCAGGTCCATGCGCTTGGCGTTGATCGTGGCATTGCCGCGCACGATGCCCATCACCGCGCGCGTCGAAACCGACTTGCCCGAACCCGATTCGCCCACCAACGCCAGCACTTCCCCGCGTTTCAGGTCGAAGGAAACGTCGCTGACGACCTTCACGTCGCCTCGCATGGTGCGGAAGCTGACATCGAGCCCTGACACCGAAAGGACTGGGCGCTCGTCTGCCGGTTTCGTCATCAGCAACATTTCCTCCCTCAGAATTGTACGACAATCCTTGACACGGCTTCGGCCACATCGCAACACTTGGTCGCCAATTCAACAGCGAGACCATGATGATCCGCAATGTTAGGAATGCCTTGACCCGTCGTGCCGTCCTGATGGGAGGCGTCGTTATGGCCATGGGACTGGCCAGCCTGGGCGCCGTCAGCGCCCAGGACGCGGCCACCCGCATCGTCGTCGGCACCACCGCCGATGTCGTCAACTTCAATCCCCTGGTCGGCAACAGCCGCTCGGATACCTGGGTCACCAACCTGATGTATCCGCGTCTCATGAAGATGACCGACAAGGGCTCCAAGGACCCCTATGTCGCCACCGAATGGGGCTACTCGGAGGATGGCCTGACCGCTTGGATGAACATCCGCAGCGACCTCAACTGGAACGACGGCACGCCCTTCACGGCCGATGACATCGTCTTCACCATCACAGCGGTCATCGCCGAAAAGATCGGCGTCACCGCTGGCCTCGTGCCTTCGTTCGTCAGCGCCAAGGCGGCCTCACCGACCCGCGTTGAATTTACCCTGAGCCGACCCGACAGCACCTTCCTCACCAATATCGGCTTCTGGATGCCGATCGTGCCCAAGCATGCCTTCCCCCCGGTGGGCCAGGTCGCGGCCTTCGCCAACGACAAGGATTGGGTGAGCGTTGGTCCGTTCATCCTCACCGAAGTCAACGCCGGCCAGAACTACGTGCTGAAGGCGGTCGAAAACTACCCGCTCGTCGAAAGCGGCAAGGCCAGCGTCGATGAAGTCGAGTTCCGCGTGTTCCCCGATGTGAACGCCCAGGCCCTGGCGCTGCGTGCCGGCGACCTCGATCTCATCGCCAACGCGCTGCCGGCTCCGATCGCGCGCACCCTCCAGGGCCAGCCAGGCATCACCGTCGCCAAGGCGCCCTCGCTCGGCTGGTCGCACGTGCTCTACAACATGAAGCGCGAAACCCTGGCCAAGCTCGAAGTGCGCCGGGCTCTGGCGCACTCGGTCGACTACAACGCCATCCGCGCCATCGCCATGCAGGGTCTCGCCACGTCGACCAATTCCTCGGCCATCTCGCCGGTCCTCAGCTACTGGGCCGATCCGGAAGCCAAGGAATATGCCTTCGATCCCGAGCTCTCCAGGAAGATCCTCACCGAAGCAGGCTATGCCGACACCGATGGCGACGGTTTCTTCGACGGTCTCGAATTCTCCCTGCTCTACGAACAGAGCGCCGCCGACATCGCCAACTGGGCGCAGATCATGAAGGACGGCGCCGCCAAGGCCGGCATCAAGATCAATCTCACTGGTCTCGAGCGCAACACCTACCTGGCCCGTGGCCGCGAGAAGGATTTCGACATCTACGCCGGCAACTGGGCGGTGATGGAGGAACCGGCCGCCTATCTCGGCCTTGCCTACCGCACCAACGGATTCATCAACTACGCCTCGATATCGGATCCGGACCTGGAAAAGCTGATCGACGAAGCCAAGGCCGGCAGGACCCCGGAAGCAGTGAAGGCGCCGGTTCAGGCCGCCGCCAGGCTCATCCAGGAAAAGGTCTACGACAACGTGCTTTACTACCAGACCTTCCAGTTCGCCTATAACAGCGACAAGTGGGAGGGTTTCGTAGTCCAGCCGTCGGACCTGCTCTCGCTGGTCAACCCGCTGTCGCTGGCTTCGGTCAAGCCGAAGGGCTGATGACGTGCAGCTCACCGGCTACTTTGTGCAACGACTGCTGCGCGGACTGGTAACCTTCTGGTTCGCCGTGACGGTGACCTTCTTCCTCGTCCGGCTGCTGCCGGGCGATCCAGTGCTGGCCGTAGCCGCACCGGGCATGACCGAGGAAATCCGCCAGACCCAGTTGGAGCAATTCGGTCTGGACCGGCCATTGACGGTCCAGTACTTCGCTTACCTGCGCGAACTCGTGCAGGGCAATCTGGGCGTTTCGTTCCTGCGCAGCCAGCCGGTGAGTGCGGTCTTGATGGAGCGGCTTCCATGGACGCTCCTTCTGACCGGGTCGGCCCTTCTGCTCACTGTCCTGTTTGGCGTGCCGCTTGGCGTGCTGGCGGCGACCCGTGCCCGCGGCTGGGTCGACCAGGTCGTGCAGATCACGGGGGTCGTCGGGCAGTCGCTCTTCGTGCCATCGCTCGGCATCTTCCTCCTCTATACGCTCGGACTGATGCTGGGCTGGTTTCCGATCGGCGGGGCGGTCAAATCCGGCCTCACCGGTTTTCCCTATTTCCTTTCCGTCCTCCACCATCTGGTGCTGCCCTGCTTCACCCTGGTCCTGGCCCAGCTTGCGTCCTATGTGCTCACGTTGCGCGCAACGCTGATCGATGCCTTGGGTGAGGAATATTGCGATCTCGCTCGCGCCAAGGGCACGCGCGCGAGCAAGGTGATCTGGAAGCATGCCCTGCGCAATGCGCTCCTGCCCACCACCACGCTCATCGGCCTGCAGATCGGGTTCCTTGTCGGCGGCGCCGTCCTGACCGAAACGATCTATGCCTATCCCGGCGTCGGCCGCGCCATCTACGAAGCCGTCGGCCAACTAGACTTCCCCGTGCTGCAGGGCGCTTTCGTGCTGCTGGCCGCGACCGTGGTCATCGCCAATTTTCTGACCGACATGGCCTACGGGCTGCTTGACCCGCGGGTGCGTGCCTGATGATCATGACCAACACTCCCACCGAAACAGCGCCCGCGCCGGCGACCACCCTGGCGCCGGCCGATCTCCGACCCGCCCAGCGCACCTGGCGCGCCTTCCGGTGCAACCCGCTCGGCATGGGCTCTGCGGCCATCATCCTGCTGATGGCCGCGGTGGCGATCCTCGCTCCGTTGCTCGCCGAGTTTCCCGGCGGCTATGGCACCGAAATCCTGATGCCGCCTTCGGCCGCTCATCCGTTCGGCACCGATGATCTCGGCCGCGACGTGCTGGCTCAGGTTATTTGGGGTACCCGGATCAGCATGGTCATCGGTTTCGCCTCGTCCTTGCTCGCCATCCTCATCGGCGTGGCCCTCGGCATCCTCGCGGCCTATGCCAAAAGGCTCGATGCGCCGATCTCGATGCTGGTCGACGTGTCGCTGGCCCTGCCGGTGCTGCCGCTGATGATCCTCGTCGCGGCGCTGGTCGGTCCCTCTGTCACCACGCTCGTCGTCGTCATCGCGCTGTTCTCCTGGCCCGAGGTCACCCGCATCGTCCGTTCGCAGGCATTGTCGGTCACGCGCCTGCCATACGTCGACGCGGCCCGCACCATCGGCGGCTCGCACTTCTGGATCATGACGCGGCACCTGCTGCCGGCGGTTGCGCCGATCATCGTCGTCTCGGTGGTGCTCACCGCCTCGCGCGCGGTGATGTCGGAGGCCGGCCTGTCTTTCCTCGGCCTCGGCGATCCGGAAAGCTGGTCGTGGGGGAAGATCCTCTTCAATGCCCAGCGTTCGGGCGCGCTCACCGTCGCCTGGTGGTGCACGCTCTTCCCCTCACTCGCCATTCTCCTCCTCGTCGTGTCCTCGACGCTCGTGTCGATCGCCTACAACGACGCCCGCAACCCGAAAACCCGGGAGAACTGATCCGTGAAGCAACGTCTGTCGCGCGATACCTATGCGCGCATCCAGGATGGCCTGCGTGCCCGCATGGCCGCTCAGGGGTTCGATGGCCTGCTTGTCGACGACCATCACCATGTCGCCTATCTCAGCGGGTTCTTTCACTTTCCCAACGAGCGACCGGCGGCGATCTGGCTCACGGCCAAGGAATGCATCCTGCTGGTTCCGGCGCTCGAGGCCGACCATGCCGAAAAGCAGAACACGGCTGCCGACTTCGTCGTCTATCCCGAGTTCCCCGGGATCGAGGATGCGTTCTCGATCCTGCTTTCGAAGCTGAAACCGACCGGCCGCATCGCCTATTCGCCGGCAACCCCGGTCGGGCGGGTGGAAAAGTTCAAGCAATTCGCGCCCAATGCCACCTGGGTCATGTCCGAGATCGTCGAGGACGCCCGGCTCATCAAGTTCCCCGAAGAGATCGTCCTGCATCGTGAAGCGGCCCGCATCTCCGACGCCATGGTCGGGGCGGGGCTCAAGCTCATCCGTGACGCCATGGAGGCCGGTGCGCCGCTGCCCACCGAGGCGGAACTGGCCAGCCATGTGACCCGGTTCGGCGTCTCCACCATGTATGCCGAGCATGAGGATGTCGTGGTCGGCCAGATGCTGGCCGGCGGGCTTGTCTATACCGGCAAGAATGCTGCCTTCCCCCACGGCCTGCCTTCGGCCGAACGGGTCAAGCCGGGCGAAACCTTCATTCTCTCGCTCGGCTGCGCCGTCGGCGGGCGTTTTGCCGAGAGCGAGCGCACCTTCGTCATGGGCGAGCCGAGCGATGAGCAGCGACGCTTCTTCGACGTGGCCGCCCGGGCCCAGGCCATCGGTACCGACGCCCTGATCGCCGGCCGCGCGTGCTCGGAAGCCAATCGCATCTGCCTTGACGTGATCCGCGAGGCAGGCATGGCGCAATATCTGCGCCATCGCCAGGGTCACGGCATCGGCATCTGGCTGCACGAGCCGCCATGGATCGCCGACGGTGACGACAGCCCGCTGCAGCCGGGCATGATCGTGTCGTCCGAACCCGGGCTGTATGTCCCCGGCCACGGCGGCTATCGCATTTCCGATACGGTGCTGATCACCGAGGCCGGGCCCGAGCGACTGACCAAGCATCCCCGCACCATCGATGAATGCATCATCGGCTAATCTGAAATACTGAGGAGACAGGAATGGACGTCACCATCAACGGAGCGCGGCTCAACATCGAGGTGCTGGGCGCCGACAACAAGGATGCGCCGGTGATGATCGTCCATCACGGTGCACCGGGTCTCGGCAGCCATGCCGAGCCCAAGGCTTCGTTCGGTTCCTTTGCCGACGAATACCGCGTCGTCGTCTTCGATGCCCGCGGCAGCGGCGCCTCCGAGGACAAGGCTCCCTTCAGCCACGAGCAATGGGCGGCTGACGTCGATGCGATCCGCCAGTGGATCGGGGCCGAAAAGATAATCATGGCCGGCGGCTCCTATGGCGGGTTCATCTCCATGGAATATGCCATCCGCTACCCCGACCGGGTGCTTGCGATGGTTCTGCGCGACACTTCGGCGGACAACGCCCATCGCGAACTCTCGCGCGCCAATGCCCTGGCATCGCCGCGCATCGAAGTCGATCTCGAACTGTTCAACCGCATCATGGCGGGCACGACGCGCGACAATGCCGACCTGAAAGCCGCCTGGGCGCACATCCTGCCGCTCTATGACCATGATCTGGACATGGACAAGGTCCAGTCTCGCATCGAGAACACGCCCTATCACTACGCCACCCACAACTTCGCCTTTGCGGTCAATCAGGAGAACTATGACCTGAAGGGCCAGCTTCCAGGCATCAAGGTGCCGACCTTGATCACCGTTGGCCGCCATGACTGGATCACCCCGGTTTCAGCCTCCGAAACCATCCACCGCCTGATCCCAGGTTCGGAACTGGTCATCTTCGAAAATTCCGGCCATTCCCCCCAGGTCGAGGAGGCGCCGAAGTTCCAGGCCACCGTCCGAGATTTCCTACGCCGTGCGCTAGAGAACCGCTGATCCAAACCGACGACTGGCCGGCTCGCGCCGGCCAACTGCGGTGCATGACTGAACATCCGACGCTCTAGCCGATCTGCTTGGTCATCACTCCATCGCTGATCAATCGCTCCCTAAGCATGTCGATGAAGCCGAGCATCGGTCGCGACAGCTGGGTGTCGCGGAGTGTGGCTATGCCGTAGTCGTTCCAGAGCGGCGGTGAGAACGGGCGCATGACAACACGGTCGGATTTCAGCAGGTTGCCGATCAGCGCCGGGATGATGGAGACGCCGATGCCCTCGGCAACCATGGCCACGCTGGACTCGACCGAATGCGTCTCGACCCGGCAACGCACCGTACCTTGCGCGCGGCGCAACCGTTCCTCGATATCCTCGCGGCTCGACCGCAGCCGTCCGAGCAGCACCAGGTCCGTCCGCGACAAGTCGTCGGCACTCACAGATTCGTGCTCGGCAAGTGGGTGAGCGACCGGCAGGGCACAGAGCTGGCCGCTCGACACCAGCGGCATGGTTTGCAATCCACGGTCTTCCGTCGGCAACCTCACGAAGCCGAAGTCGACGCTGCGTCCCATCACCGCGCGCTCGATGGCGTCATAGGGGCCGGCGACCAGCTCGATGCTGACTTCGGTCTGCACGGCCAGGAAGTCGCGTACCAGCGCCGGCAGCAGTGTGGTCGTAAGCGAATGCGGAAAGCCCATCTTGATCAGCGTTTTGCCCGACCAGCCAGCGCTGAGCTCGTCGGTGCGGCGCTTGAGCCGGGCGAGAACATCGGACAGCTCGCCGACCTCCTGCAGCAATGCAGTGGCTTCGGGCTTGGGGATCAGGCGACCTTTTTCACGGCGGAATAGCTCCAGCCCGATCTCCTGCTCTAGACTGGTCAGCTGCCGGCTGATCGCAGACTGCGAGAGACTTAGCACGGCGGAAGCGCCGATGGTCGAGCCGGTCTGCATGACCGCCCGAAAGACCGCGAGCTGGCGCAAATTCATGTGCGCGTCCCCGAAACCGACTTGCCGGTCACCAAATCAAACACCGCTTTCGCATCAGGCAATGCACAAAACTCATAAGATTGCGCCTCTATCGGTGTCACTGCTAACTCGATCCTCAAATGACGGCCGGTCTAACCGGCCAATCGAGGAGAACACTCTTTTGCCACCCAAGCCAAGCCCATGCGGGCGAGCCAGGTCGGACGGCCGGGTACGATGACAGTCTTCATCATCCGCCGCGTCGTGCAGAGCCTGATGGTTCTGCTTGTCACCTCGGTTCTGGTCTTCATCGGCATCTACGCAATCGGCAATCCGGTCGACATCCTCATCCCAGCCGACGCCAGTGTCGCCGAGCGCGACGCGGCGATCCAGGCGCTCGGTCTCGATCGCCCGCTGATCGCGCAATACTGGTCGTTTCTGGTCGATGCGCTGCAAGGCGATCTCGGCCGCTCCTTCGTCTTCAACCAGCCGGCCGTCAGCCTGATCTTCCAGCGCCTGCCCGCGACGCTTGAGCTGGCCTTCGTGGCGCTCGCCATTGCGCTGATCCTCGGCATCCCGCTCGGCCTGATCGCCGGTCTCAAGCCGAAATCCGTCGCCGACGAAACCATCATGACCGGCTCGATCCTCGGCTTCAGCCTGCCCAACTTCTGGCAGGGCATGATGCTGATCATGATCTTCTCGGTCTGGCTCGGCTGGCTGCCGTCGTCGGGCCGCGGCGAGACCGGTGAGATCTTCGGCCTCACCACCAGCCTGGCTACGCTCGACGGGCTGAAGCACCTGATCCTGCCGGCTACCAATCTCGCTTTGTTCAAGCTGTCGCTGGTAATCCGCCTGACGCGCACCGGCGTGCGCGAGACGATGCCGCTCGACTTCATCAAGTTCGCCCGTGCCAAGGGCCTGTCAGAGCGTCGCATCATTTCGGTGCACGTGATGAAAAACATCATGATCCCGATCGTCACCGTCGTCGGAATGGAGTTCGGATCGGTCATCGCCTTTGCCGTCGTGACCGAGACCATCTTCGCATGGCCCGGGATCGGCAAGCTGCTGATCGATTCCATCACCGTGCTCGACCGGCCAGTTGTCGTCGCCTACCTGCTGGTAGTCGTGACGATGTTCATTCTCATCAACCTCATCGTCGACATCGTCTACTCGCTGCTCGATCCCCGCATACGGCTGGGAGACGGCCAATGATCGCGACCGTCCTCAAGCTCAACGACAGCCAGTCCTTCTGGGCGCGCTCGCTGCGCGGCATCCTCGAAAGCCCCAAGGCAAGCATCGGCCTGGTCGTCTGCATCTTCCTGATCCTGGCCGCGGTCTTCGGCCCGTATCTCGTGCCGCAGAACCCTTACGATCTGGCTGCCATCGATTTCTTCGACGCCCGACTGCCGCCGATGTCGGAGAGCATGAACGGAACGCTCTATCTCCTGGGCACCGACGGACAGGGGCGCGACATGCTCTCTGCCATGGTCTACGGTCTGCGGACCTCGATGGGCGTCGGCCTGTTCGCAGGTGTCGTGGCGCTGGCTGTCGGCACCGCGCTTGGCCTTGCCGCCGCCTATTTCGGCGGCCGCATCGACACGCTGATCATGCGCCTCGTCGACCTGATGCTGGGCTTCCCCACCATCCTGGTCGCCTTGATGCTTCTGGCACTGCTTGGCCAGGGCGTGTGGAAAGTGGTGCTCGCCCTGGTCATCGTGCAGTGGGCGCAATTCGCCCGCGCAGTGCGTGCCGCGGCCCTCGTCGAACGCGGCAAGGAATATGTCGAGGCAGCAGCTTCGCTCGGCCTGTCCAAGCCGCGGATCCTGTTCGGCCATATGCTGCCCAACTGCCTGCCGCCGATCATCGTCATCGGCACGCTGCAGATCGCCAACGCCATTTCGGCGGAGGCGACGCTCTCCTTCCTCGGGATTGGCCTGCCGATCACCGAGCCGTCGCTCGGCCTTCTGATCGCCAATGGCTACCAGACGCTGCTGTCGGGCCAGTACTGGATCTCGGTCTATCCGGGCCTGCTGCTGCTCGCGCTCGTCTTCAGCATCAACATAGTCGGCGACCGGCTGCGCGAGGTGCTCAACCCCCGTCTGGCGGAGCGCTGAGATGACGCTGAAGGTCGAAAACCTGCAAACCCATTTCTTCACCCGCGACGGTGTCGCCAGGGCAGTCGACGGCGTGTCCTTCGAGGTTGGCCGCGGTGAAATCCTCGGGCTGGTCGGTGAATCCGGTTCGGGCAAGTCGATCACCGGCTTCTCCGTCCTCGGGCTGGTCGATCCGCCGGGACGGGTGACCGGCGGCAGGATCCTGTTCCAGGGCGAGGATCTGGTCGGACGCTCGCCCGCCGAGATGCGCGCCATCAGGGGCAAGAGGATCGCCATGATCTTCCAGGACCCGATGATGACACTCAATCCTGTGCTGTCGATCGAGACCCAGATGGTCGAGACCGTGCGCGCCCATGACAAGGTGTCGAAGGCCGAGGCCCGCGCTCGCGCCGTCGAGGCGCTCGGTCTGGTTGGAATTCCCTCGCCGGATGAGCGGCTTGCCGCCTATCCACACCAGTTTTCGGGCGGCATGCGTCAGCGTGTGGCGATTGCGATTGCACTTCTTCATCGCCCGGAGCTCATCATCGCCGATGAGCCGACCACCGCACTCGACGTCACCATCCAGTCGCAGATACTGGCGGTGATACAGCGGTTGAGCGGCGAGTTCGGCATGTCGCTGATCTGGATCAGCCACGATCTCGGCGTCGTTGCCGGCCTCGCCCAGAAGGTGGCCGTCATGTATGCGGGCCGCATCGTCGAGACGGGCGCCGTGGATGACGTGCTCGACCGTCCGGTCCATCCCTACACGATCGGACTGATGCGCTCTGTGCCGGCCAATCTCGACCGTGGCGAGGCGTTGACGCCGATTCCCGGAATGGCGCCGTCGCCACTCAAGCGTCCGTCCGGTTGTCCATTCCGGCTGCGCTGCTTTGCGGCCACCGCCGCATGCGAGGCGGAGCCCGTGGCCGCCGCGGTCGAAGGTCACCTCTACCGCTGCTTCAATCCGCAATTCGAGAGGGCCGCATGACCGCGCTGATCGAAGGCATCGGCATCTCCAGGCGCTTCTCGCGCGGCCTGGACTACGCCGAAAAGCTGGCCTGCATGTTCGGCGCCAAACTGGAAGAGCGCGTCGTTCATGCGGTCGACGACGTCTCGCTCGCCATCAATCCGGGCGAGGTGGTCGGCCTGGTCGGCGAAAGCGGCTGCGGCAAGTCCACGCTCGGCCGCATCATGGCGGGCATCTTGCCCCAATCCGCCGGCACCTTGCGCTGGGAAGGCAAGGACATGGCCGCGCTGCCGCGGCAAGAGGCCAAGGCGGTCAGGCTGACGTCGCAGATGATCTTCCAGGATCCGATGTCGTCGCTCAATCCGCGCAAGACCATCCTCGACATCGTCGGGGAAGCGCCGGTGGCGCATGGCATCGTCCCAAAGCGGCAGGCCCCCGAAATGGTGGCGGCTTTGATGGAGCGCGTCGGCCTCGATCCGTCCTATCTCAAGCGTTACCCACACCAGTTCTCCGGCGGCCAGCGCCAGCGCATCGGTATCGCCCGCGCATTGGCGGTGAAGCCGCGATTCATCATCTGCGACGAGTCGGTATCGGCACTCGACGTGTCGATTCAGGCCCAGATCCTCAATCTGTTCATGGAGTTGAAACAGGAACTGGGTCTGACCTACCTGTTCATCAGCCACGACCTTGGAGTGGTCAAGCACATCTCCGACCGCGTCGCGATCATGTATCTCGGCCGCATCGTCGAGAGCGCCCCGGCCGATGCGTTCTTCGCCGCGCCCAACCATCCCTACACGGTGGCGCTTCTCGCGGAGGTTCCGACGATCAAACAGCGGCGGCGCCAGTTCAATCCGGTCAAGGGCGAGATTCCGTCGCCGCTGCACCCGCCGAGCGGTTGCCATTTTCATCCGCGGTGCCCGCATGCCTTCGACCGCTGCCGCAGGGAGCGGCCGCTGTTGCGCGAGATAGCGTCAGGCCACATCAGCGCCTGTCATCTCAACGAAACGCCGGTGGGCGCCATCGCCCGCCCGGCTGAAATCACAGCCTGATCAACACAAAAGGGGGAGCCCAAATGAATCTGATCCGATCCACCGTAACCGGCCTGCTTCTGGCCACCAGCCTTTCGACCGCAGCATTCGCTGCGGACCTTACCGTTGGCATTTCGACTGAACCGTCTTCAGTCGATCCGCAGTTCTCGCGCACCGGTAACAACCAGAACCTGGCGCAGCAGGTGTTCGGCCGGCTGGTCGAGCCCGACGCCAATCTGCAGGTCCATCCGAGCTTGGCCGAGAGCTGGAAGAACGTCGATCCGCTGACCTGGGAGGTGAAGCTTCGCCAAGGTGTGAAGTTCCACGACGGCTCGCCGCTGACGGCCGAGGACGTGGTCTATTCGCTTGAGCGCATCTCCAAGATCGAGAACAGCCCGGCTCCGTTCACCGCCAATGTCGGCCCTATCGCCAAGATGGAGATCGTCGATCCCCAGACCATCCGCTTCACCACCAAGAAGCCGACACCGCAGTTCATGGAACTTGCCGGCATGGTCTACATCGTGTCCAAGAAGGCGACCGAGGGCAAGACCAGCCAGGACTTCAACAGTGGTGGTGCCGTGGCCGTCGGCACCGGCCCTTACAAGTTCGTCGAATGGGTGCCGGGTGACCGCCTCGTGCTCCAGCGCAATGACGAGTTCTGGGGTGAAAAGCCTGAATTCGAGAAGGTCACCTTCCGCGCCATCTCCAATGACGCGGCTCGCGTTGCTGCCCTCCGCTCCGGCGCCGTCGACCTGATCGACGCCGTTCCGCCGGCAGATGTGGCGACGCTCAAGGGCGTCGAGAACATAGCGCTTCATTCGACCCCCTCGTCGCGCATCATCTATCTGGCGCTGGACTCGGCCCGCGACGAAAGTCCCTTTGTCACCGACAGTTCCGGCAAAGCGCTGAAACCAAACCCGCTCAAGGACGCCAAGGTGCGTCAGGCGATGTCCAAGATGGTCGACCGGCAACTGCTGATCGATCGCATTCTGTCAGGCGCCGGCGTGCCGGCAGGCCAGCTGGTTCCCGAGGGAATCGGCGGCCATTCCGACAAGCTCGAGCCCGGTGCAATCGATCTCGAAGGCGCCAAGAAGCTGCTCGCCGAGGCTGGGGTGCCCGACGGCTTCGGCATCACCGTCCACTCCTCTAACGATCGCTTTGCCGGCGATGGCGACGTGGCGCAGGCGCTTGGCCAGTTGTTTGCGCGCGGCGGCCTCAAAGTGAACGGCGTCGTCACCCAACCCTACAACGTTTATGCGGGTGCGGCCGGCAAGCAGGAGTTCAGCGCCTTCATCTTCTCCTTCGGCACGACCACGCCGTCTTCGGCATCGGGCATGAACAACGTGCTGATGACCTACGACAAGGAAGCCGGCACCGGCGCGTTCAACCGTGCCCGCTACTCAAACACGGCCTATGACGACAAGATGCGTACAGCGCTTGCCGAATTCGACCCCGACAAACGCAATGCGCTTCTGGCCCAGGCGGCGGAGATAGCCTTCAACGACGTCGCCATCGTGCCGCTCTACTGGCCGGTCGTGACCTGGGCCAGCCGCGCCGACATCGCCTACACCGCCAACAAGGCCGAGGACACGCTGGCCGCCTACGCACGGACGGCGAAGTAAGAAATGAAAGCGACTGCCGAGACGATGGGTGTATTCGAACTGCCGGCGCCCGAGCTGGTTGCCGAGGGCGTCGTGGTTCACCGCGACGTCATGTTGGCGATGCGCGACGGGATCCGTCTGGCGACAGACATCTATCGTCCGGCCCGAGATGGAGTGCCGGCTGGGAAGTCCCTGCCGGTGCTCCTTGAGCGCACGGCCTATGGCAAGGCCGAGCGCTCGCGCTCGGAGATTGAGGTCGGCATGGAGCGGCCGATGACGCGTGCCGAGGTGGCGATGCACTTCGTCCGCCACGGCTATGTCGTCGCTTATCAGGATTGTCGCGGCCGCAACGGCTCGGAGGGCGAATTCGTCAAATATCTTTCCGAAGGGCCCGATGGCTACGACACGGTCGTCTGGCTTTCGGAACAGTCCTGGTCGAACGGCAGGATCGGTACGATGGGCCTGTCCTATGCCGCGCATACGCAAATGGCGCTGGCTTGCCTCAACCCGCCTGGCCTTGCCGCAATGGTGCTGGATTCCGGCGGCTTCTCCAACGCCTACACCTGCGGCATTCGCCAAGGCGGGGCGTTCGAGCTCAAGCAGGCGACTTGGGCCTACAACCATGCCCGCGAGGCAGGTGCTGCCAAGGACAATCCCGACCTGCTGCGAGCGCTGGAGGCCGAGGATGTCAGGAAGTGGTTCACCGCCATGCCCTGGTCGGAAGGACGCTCGCCGGTGCGCTGGGTGCCCGAATACGAGAACTACCTGCTCGAGCAGTGGCGCCACGGCACTTTCGACGATTACTGGAAGCAGCCGGGCATCTATGCCCTCGACAGCTACGATACCTTCCCCAATGTGGCGGTGGCGCTGGTGTCGAGCTGGTACGACGCCTATGTGCGCACGACTTTCGAGAATTACGAGGGACTGTCGCGCGATCCGAGCCGACACTTGCAGGTGGTCATGGGGCCGAACCTGCACGGCAACCGCAATGCCACCTTCGCCGGCGATGTCGAGTTCGGTACGGCCGCACCGCTGGGTGGCAACGTTGCCGAAAGCTGGCTAGAGTTCCGTCGTCGCTGGTTTGACCGTTGGCTGAAAGATACCGACAACGCGGTCGAAGCGGATTCGCGCGTCCGCCTGTTCCTGATGGGCGGGGGCTCGGGGCAGCGCACAGAAGACGGGCGCATCGATCATGGTGGCCGCTGGATCGCTGCCCCTGACTGGCCGCTTCCCGCTGGTGACGAGCTCGCGCTCAACCTCCACCAGGACGGCAGCCTCTCAGTGGCATTGCCTGAGCCGGATGCAGCACCATTCGTCTACGACTTCGATCCGAAGAACCCTGTGCCCACGATCGGCGGGGCGCTGACCAGCGGCCAGCCGGTGTTCGAGGGCGGCGGATTTGACCAGCGCGAAAGGAGCCGTTTCTTCGGCTGCGAGGACACCAACCTGCCGCTGTCGGCCCGGCTCGACGTGCTGTCCTTCGAGACCGAGCCACTCAAGGAAGATATGGCTGTTGTGGGTCCGGTCACCGTAGAACTCTTTGTCGCCACCGATGGTCCTGACACCGATTTCACTGCCAAGCTGGTCGACGTCTATCCGCCAAGCGAGGAGTTTCCGACGGGTTTCGCCATGATCCTTACCGACGGTATCTTCCGCTGCCGCTATCGCAACGGGTTCGATCGACCGGAACCTTGTGTGCCGGGCGAGACGATGAAGATCACGATCGAGCCCTTCGCCACAGCCAATCTGTTCAAGAAGGGACACCGGCTACGGTTGGACATCTCGTCGTCCAACTTTCCGAAATACGACGTCAATCCAAACACCGGGGCAGCGGAAGGGCGCGGACGCACCAGCCGCGTGGCGCGCAACACTGTGTTCTGCGACACCGCCAGGCCGTCGCGTATTAATATCCGTGTTGTGCCGTCGGAGCGGCTAGATCCACTACCTCCAGTGAAGGATTAGACCTGTGGCCTCCGGCTGCCCAGAACAATGCGGCTGAAGGCCGATTATGTTGACAGCCTGTTCTCGTTATCGATGAGGATCAGGCGTGCCGGAAGCGATTGCCCTCATTTCCAAAGCACGAGATTGATCGGCGCTTGTAGCTCCTGCGGCGAAGCTGCGTACCAGGAGGCCGTTGTGGCCGCGATCAACCGGCGCGCAAATGTCTGGGTCACGGCCTCCCCGTTCGACTTCATCTGGTCTCGCCACGTTGCGTGCGCGAGTAGGGCAGGGCTCACTCCCTCTGCGCTGAGTGCGGCCTCGTTCCGGCAGTCGAAGACGTTGTCGATTTCGGCGTCATATGAGACAAGAGTCGTCGGCTGGAGATTGCCGACCTGGTTCGCCTCACGTAGCGCAGTCTTGACAAGGATGCATAGAGACTTGGAATGCCCTTGGGATTGAGCAGGCCGCCATAGAGTTCCACACCTTTGCCCAAAAGCGGCTCGCGCATATACAGGATTTAGTGCTCGATAGAGTTTGCCCCGATAGAACACGCGTCACGCAAACACGCCAGCGTCGACAGCATCGAGTTAGTCGAGCACCTCGTTCACCCGACCGCTACGCACCAGTTGCATGGCCGTCTGCCCTGAAAAGCCACATAGAGGCTCCGAGCGATACCAAGCATATGCCATTAGGGTCGAGCCGAAGCGCGGCTCGACCTTGTTGATCACCTTGACCATCTCGCGCAGCCGCCGCTGAGTCTTGTCGGAGTGTACGCGATCCTTGCGCTGAACAGCATCCTTGCCCAATCCTGCCGAGCGGGCGACCTCGTCACTTGTGGTCCTGAGTGCATCTGCGATCTTGCGAGGTGCGAAGAAGCCGTTCTCCGCACATTGTGCCAAGCTCATTTTGCTGTTCCTTCGCATCGGTGACGCTGTTTCTGGCGCAGTTGGCGCCGAAAGACCTGCCAATTCAATGGGTTGCCGGAGCTAGCTGCAAGTCTAAGTGACGTCACCGCCGCGGCCGCGGGGCGACTGACTACGGCTTTACGCCCGCTCGCCGCCGCCGAACCCTTCCAGGGTTTCACCTATGGAGGACAAGCCATCCCGCAGGATAGTCGTGACCGCTTCTAGGTGTTTTTCTGGCATCAGATAGAGGCCCGTTTTTATAGCATGGCGCCAATGCGGTCCGCGGCGCCATGCTTCCGCGAAGGCCTCGGCGAGATCGTCTCGACTGCGGGTTTGCTCAAGCGCTTCGATCAGCAGCCTAGCTTGTTGGACGTCTTTCTCACGTTTCGCGCTCCCATTGGCATCCGAACGCCGACGTGAGGCGACGATCAGTTTGTGCACGGCATACCGCTCGGGTGCGGGTACTGTGACGGGAACTCCAGATCGATGCAGCATGACTGTCCGGATCGGTTCGTGGATGAGGAAATCGAGAAAACGCAACGGTTGTGCAGACGCTCCACCCAATGCCGGCATGGGGCTTGCGTGATCGGCATAATCATCGGATTCGCGGTTAGGCGTCAGGAACTCTACCTTGTACCGAGAGGCGCTCTCAAATTTGCGTCACATGTGCGGGATCGGAGCGGTGCGGTAGCGCGCGGAAGGTCTGATCGACTTCCTTCAGGACCTCCAGAATGGGGGATAGGCTGTCTTTTACCGATGTCGACACCGAATAGTGCTGCGCGAAGTCCGCGTCACTTGTCTGCAATGACGCACCAGGCAAGCGGACTCCGAGCACACCTGCATAGGTCTGGAAAGCAACTGTGCCGACGAGAACGCCCCGCAGACGGAAGATTCCGGCTTTGCCCATGGCCTCCACGACATCGCCCGTGAACCGGTCCGGCGCCATGAGGCCGGCCTCGCGAGTCAGGGTTGATACAAGCTTCCGGCGACCGCGAAGGTCCTCTTTGATTTGCTGAAAGGTCTCGACCCTCTTTGCGATGTCGGTATCGTCAGCAGGTCCGACATATTTGCGGATCTTCTTCGGTCTGGTCTCCTCAAAGTACCAGTAATCTCTATTCTTCACGGGAACCCGCACGAAATTGCCCGCGGTCGAGAACTCGGTCTCGAACGAGGCGTCGAGGCACCGCTGGACCAACTCGGCAAACATGGTTCGATAGACGAGATCGACGCTTTTCATGGCCTGACGTTATAAGAAATTCGCAGATTCCTTATAGCCGCTTTCGTTGGCGGAAACAACGCTATAAGACATCCGCAGAAAACGTATAACCATTGTGAATTTCCGGCCAAGCGGGGATCAATAGATCGTGTTGGTCATCGATTTCGGCTTCCGCAGCGCGATCTCCGGATAGGTTCGCGAGGGCTGGCCTGAAACCACGGCCCGGCATCCAGCCCAAAGGCCCGGGCTGTGATCCGGATGGCGCACGGACCCATGCCGGGTTCACGCAGATTGTTGGAATGCGGTCGTCAAGAAGCTCCTCGAGCTCTTGGTGGGCTACTATCGTGTGGCTTAACTGATCGAACTTCTGCGTCGAGACCAACTGCCAGCCCAATGAGGATTGGACGCTTAAACGATCGAGCATCTCGCCCTCCTCGGATGTCTTTATCGCCTCGTTGCTTGGAAAATCTATGCGCAGTTGGCTGCGATCATCATCACTGACATGACGAATTGCCCGAGAACCTCGCCTGACGAGAGCAGAAATCGCCTTTCAAGCGGGGCAGGTCGGGCTGCATCATACCAAAATTCGGGCCAACCTTGCTGTGTCCAATTCCCAGCCATGAGGTATAGAATTCCTACCTATAGCTCACTTTTGACCAAATCTGAGTTATAGCAGGATTGAGGCGCTCTCGCACCCGGCGCGGTCGATCGGCCGGTCTTCATCCGCGGCGGCACGCCGAAGGACAAGGTCACCGACACGCTCCGGGATGTCGAGGCCTATGTCGCCCGTGGCGCAACCGGCCTCGTCATCGGCCGCAGCATCTTCCAGGCGGCACAGCCGGCGGAACTGCTGAAGAGCCTCCACCGCGTCGTCCACGGAGGCTGACCGGGCAGAACGCCCCTGAAGGCCGGACGGCAACTCGTGTCTCGAGCTTGCCGTCGGCCGCAATGAGTGCATCCGGGGACAGACGCCACATGCGCTGGCTCAAGGCCTCGGCAAGAACCGGCCAGCACACTCCACCTCGTCGAGGACTGTCAGCAATCGGGAGTTGCGTCTGGTTGAATTGGCGCGGCTTTGGCGCATTGCCCTGGCAACTGCAGAACCAGAAAATCGGAGACGGGCACCTTGGTGAGCGGCTGCACCCGGCGCGACGTGTCATGACTGGCATGCATGGCTTCGATCGAGCATTCGTGGTCGGATCGGGATTGGGGCGCCTGTGATGACGAGACCGGTTGTTCTCATCGATGCAGCAGCTTCAAGAAAGCTTGCCACACACCTCGTCCATTGCTTTCAGCCACGGTGCGGTCGCATCGTCCGCCATCAGAACATCAAGCCCCGCCTTAGTGTAGGTACCCTCGGTGGCGATCCTGTTCGAAATGTCTGAGAGGCTTTGCCCAGGGCAGGCTTTGGCCAATGCCACTGCCCCGGCAATGTTACCCACAACCATACAGCGCGCCTCATCGGGCGTAAGTCCTCTCTCGACGAACCACCCTGCGAGCGAACCCATGAAGTGGTAGATCCATCCGGACAGGCATGCGCCTACGGTCGACAGATCGAAATCCCTTTCGGTCTTGAACGCAACCACCCTACCTGCGCGGGTCAAGACTCGTTGGACCTCGCTCATCTCCGGGAAGAGAGGTATGAGCCCGTCTGGCATCGCCTCGATATAGCTCGACGGCATGATACGCACGACAGTCGTCGAGTTCCCCAGGTGCTGTCGCATCTCGGCAACAGACACACCTGCGACCGCCGATAGCAACAGGTGGTCCGGGCGAAATACAAGCTTTGCCAGTGCCCTTTCGAGCTGTTCGGGACGCACGGCGATCAACACCCAATCGGCATTGGCAAGCAGTTGAAGGTCGTCCTCGGCAACCTCGCAGTCTTGCTCACGTGCGATTGTCTCTGCCTTGCTCCGGCTATGCGGGGACAGAAGGATACGTCCCCCGTATCCGCCTCTGCGAAGGGCGGCAATGAAGTAAGACGCAAAGTGCCCAGTTCCGATAACACCGATCGCCGGATCATTCATCGTACCGCATACCCCATCTCTTCAGCTTGCAAGGTGAGCCATTCCCAGAAGCCTCGGGCGAAGCTAACCCGAAGCGCGGACGACGCCGATTCCGCCTGTCCCATGCGGGCAATGATGCTGACGACGACCGACACTGGGTGGCGCACCGAGAGTGTTACCCCAGGTTTACCCCGACGTGCCCCGAACCTTCCGGGCACGGCTTCGGCCGCAAGCGGCGACACTCTATCGAAGAACCGCTCATCGCTCATGTCGATCCGCATTGCCAAGGCTCTAGACATGAAGTTTCCTGTTCTCCCGGTCATAGTGAATATTCGGCGCCGCGATGCACCTATTCCGAGACGGGGGTGTTCCATAATACATGTTATGCGAACCAGCGCTGTAGCCGGGTGCGCTCTACCTTGAAGTGCGACTTTGCAGCGATATCAGAGGTTTATCGCGTGCAAGGATCCGCTGCGGCGCGTCGCTCCAGAAGCGCATGGTGGAAAACACCAACCGCTTGGCCCGCAAATGGCTATCGCGAAACGCCGACCTGCTGGCATTCGATGACCTCCAACCTTAAGCAAGTGTGCGCCCATCTCAACGCGACACCGCGACAGTCACAGCGTCCGACCGGCCAAGGTCGTGCGCTGGAGAAACGCCAGGAAGGCATCGCGGAACGCGGCTTCTGGCTGGGTCAGCTTGCGCGCTGTGTTCCACACGAAGAACACGTCGATCTCGGCCACGCCCTCCTCGGGCGGCAGGCGGCGCAGCAGTTGCGCTTCGACGTCGCGGGCGATGATGTGCTCGGGCAGCCAGCTGAGGCCCAGCCCGGTGATGACCATGCGGCGGATTTCCTCGATGTTGGAGGACGTGCCTACCACCTTGCCGTTGAAGCCGCTCTGGTCGCGAAAGATGGTGAGCGGCGAGAGCGCGTCGCCGATCTGGTCGCTGGCAAAGCGCACGAAATTCTGATTGCGCAGGCTTTCGAGGTCGACCACCGGACGCGAGAAGAGCGGATGGTGGCGACCGCAGACGATCACGTAGCGCTGCCGCATGAACAGATGACGCTGCAGGTCCTCCTGCGCGTTGCGCGACAGGCAGATGCCGAGCCCGGGCTGGCGCATGGCGAGCGCGTCGAGGATGGCCGCGCTCGGCAGTACCTCGATATGGAACTCGATGCCCGGGTGCCGCCGATGGAATTCGGTCAGGAACTCGTCATAGGCCATGCTGTGGATGCGGCTCATGACAAGCAGGCGCAACGGACCGGAGACCTCGTCGCGCCGCTCGCCCACCGCCGCGTCGATCCTTGCGACCGCGCTGTAGGCATCGCAGGCGATGGCATAGATCTCCTCGCCGAGCGCGGTGAGGCGGAATTCACCGCCGCGCCGGGTGAGCAGGCTGCCGCCGAGATTTTCCTCCAGCCGCCGGAGCGACTGGCTGACCGCCGGTTGGCTGACCTGCAGCGCGAGCGCCGCCCGCCCGACGCCACGCTCCTGCACCACGAACATGAAGGTGCGCAGGAGGTTCCAGTCCATTCGCTGGCGCGCGAGGCTGGCTGCGGGAGGTGCTGGGCGGCTTGTTGTCATGGGGAGCGGGCGAAGGAAGGCAGGAAGCGGTTGGGAGTGGCCCGCCCCCTGCCCTTCATGCGGCCGCGAGCGAGACCCCGAGCCGCTGTCTTCTCGCGCCGGCTCAGGAACGAGGCGTCATGAAACCTTCGAAGAAGCGTTCCGACAAGCCCTTAAGGCCATCAATGTAGTAGCCGCCCTCCTGGACGATCAGCGTGGGCAGGCCGAGGCCGCCGATTTCCGTGCCGAGACGCTGGAAGCCGCCCTCGGAAACCGCGACCTTCGCCTGCGGGTCACGCTCGAAGATGTCGAAGCCCAGCGAAAGCACGAGCGCGTCCGGCTGGAAGAAGTCGAGCGCCCGCCGGGCCTGCGTCAGCCGGTCGAAGAAGACGTCTTCGGAGGAGCCGTGCGGCATCGGCAGGTTGAGGTTGTAGCCCTCGCCCTCGCCCGAACCGCGCTCGTCCTCGTAGCCTGCGGTGGCCGGATAGAAATTCGTCGGGTCGCCATGGATGGAGATATAGTAGACATCCGGGCGATCGTAGAAGATCTCCTGGATCCCCTGCCCGTGATGCATGTCCGTGTCGAGTATGGCGACGCGGCCGTAGCTGGAACGAAGCCGCTCGGCGGCGATTGCGGCGTTGTTGAGATAGCAGAAGCCACCCGCCGCCTCCCGGCGCGCATGGTGGCCGGGCGGACGGCAGAGCGCGTAGGCTTGGCGGGCACCCTTTTTCAGCGCATCCGCCCCCGCCACCGCGCACTGCGCACTGGCATAGGCGGCCTTGAAAGTATCCTGCCCGATGGGCGCGCTTCCGTCGGCCAGGTAGCGCGCCGCCTTGGCCAAAACGCCGCGGAGCGCATTGGGCTCGCGCACGAAGATGTTGGAGACGACCTCCTCGCCCCAGTCCTCGCCGAGCGCCATCCACTCGGAATGGGCGTCCTGCAGGAAGCGTAGATAGTCCATTCCATGCACGCTGGAGATGGGCTCGCCGCCCGCATCGGCAGGCGTGGCGACGTCGAAGCCGAGGCCCTGGACCGCGGCGAGAAGCGCCTCGGTGCGCTGCGGCACCTCCTGCGGCTGGCGCATCTTGCCACGCGAGAAATAGGTGCGCGGATGATGCAGGGCCTGGTCGGGATGGTAGAAGGTCTTCATGCTCTGTTTCTCCTGGGCCTCAGGCGATGGCCTGCTGCAGCTGGCGCTGGCGCGGACGGTGCAGTGCGATCACCGACACGAGCGAGATGAAGGAGATCGCGCTGAAGAGCATGGCGAGCGGCATCCAATCGCCTTGCGACTTCTCGGCGAGGATGGTGCCGACGATCGGCGTGAGCCCGCCGAATATCGCGCCGCTCAGCTGATAGGCCATGGAGATGCCGGTGTAGCGGATGCGGGTCGGGAAGCTGTCGCTCACATAGCCGGCGATCACGGCGTAGAAAGCACCCAGTCCGGCCACCGCCACGCCGACGCCGATGGTGATGCTGGTCAGCGTGCCCTGGTCGACCAGGGTGAACATGGCGTAGGGGGTGAAGACCGAGATCGCAGCTGTCGCGATCAGGAAGCGGTGAACGCCGACGCGCTCGGCCACATAGGCCGACAGCGGCGTGATGAAGAACTGCATGATCGAGACCATGAGCAGGCCGTTCAGGATCGTCGAACGATCGAAGCCGAGATAGGTCGTCGTGTAGGCGATCATGAAGGTGTTGGTGAAGTAGAAGCCCGCGATGCCGAGGACGTTGGCGCAGATCGCGGCAACCAGCAGCGTCGGTGAGCCACGAAGCACTTCCCAGAGCGGCGGCTGGGCCGCCTTGGCTTCCTTCAGGCGGCGCTTCTGCTCGGCGATGAAGTCAGGCGATTCCTTGACGCCGACGCGGATGGCGAAGCCGACCACCAGCATGACGGCGCTGAACCAGAAGGGAACGCGCCAGCCCCAGGACAGGAAGTCCTCTTCGGGCAGGCTGGTGACGATCATGAACATGATCATGGAGAGGATCAGGCCGGCCGGGCTGCCGAGCTGGGCGAAGGAGGCAAAGAAGGTGCGCCGGTCCTTGCTCGGCGAATGCTCGCCCGCCAACAGGACCGCCCCGCCCCATTCGCCGCCAACGGCGATGCCCTGGATGAAGCGCAGCGCCACCAGCAGCACCGGCGCCCAGATGCCGATCCGCTCGTAGGTGGGAAGGAGGCCGATGAGAACGGTGACGATGCCCATCATCAACAGCGTGACGATGAGTGACTTCTTGCGCCCGATGCGGTCGCCGACATGGCCGAAGATGGCCCCGCCCAGCGGCCTTGCGAAGAAGCCCACGGCAAAGGTGCCGAACGCAGCGAGCGTGCCGTAGAAGCCGTCGATCTGCGGGAAGAAGAGCTTGCCGAAGACCAGGGCCGCGGCCGTTCCGTAAATGTAGAAGTCGTACCACTCGATCATGGTGCCGACGAAAGCCGCGGTGGACGCGCGAACAGGTTGGTGTCCGCTCTCGGCGGCCGGAGTCTTCGCCATACCAATATCCTCCAATGTGGTGACGACTGGCACGATATAGGATCAGGCGTCTATCATAAGAAAGCCGGTTAATTGTTATCTGAGATATTCGATTTGTTTATATCGATGTCGAAATCGATCCGGTTTTGTGCCCCAGGCGGGCGCGATGCGGAGAGCGCAGCGGGCCACATAGGCATGGAGATCGCGCGGATAGCTCCGCTTGCTGCGGCGCTGGCGCAGCAAGCGGATCGATCAGACGCAGGCGGTTCGTGACGGCCGGCTCTACTGGCTCCTGATGTAGCCGATATAGCCGCGAACGTCGGCGGCGGGCTCGGAATAGGCGTCGCCGAGGGTCTTTTCCATTGCCGCGACATAGGATTTCGCCCAGCCCGGCAGCGGATAGTCGATGACCGCCAGGAATTCGAGCGTAGCCGCGAGCCTGATGTCGGCGATCGAGGGCTTGTCGCCGCCAATGAAGGGCTTGTCCTTCATGTAAAAGGTGCGGAACACCTCGAGCGGTTCGGCAATCGCCTCGACGGCCGCCTTGCGGGCCTTTTCCTTGGTCTCGGGATCGGCGTCGCTATGGCCGACCTCCCCCGGATATTGCGGGAACTTGAGGGCCGGATAGGTGGCGCGGGCGAGATAGGGGTAGAAGGTCCCGATCAGGTAGAACATCGCGCTGTCGATCATCGCGCGCTTTTCGGGATCCTTGGGATAGAGATCGTCCAGCCCGTGCTTGTTGCTGAGATACTGCATGATGGCGCAGCTTTCCCAGATCGCGCCATTGGGCAGATCCTTGGTCTCCATCATCGGCGTCAGATGCGACGGGCACTTCGCCAGGTACTCCGGCGTTCGCGTCTGGCCGTAGACGTCCTGCTCGGTGAAGTCGAGGCCAGCGGCGCGCAGGAAAACGCGGGCGGTCATGTTGTTGACGCTGGGCTTGATGATGTTGAGCGTTATGTCCGACATGTCTTCCTCTCGGTGCTCACGAGTTGGCGTAGGGGTTGCGTGGAGCGCGATCGGCCGAAAGCGTCGGCCGTGTCCTTGCGATCAGTGCCTCGATTGCGTCTGCGAGGTGCACCTCGGCGATGTTGTAGTCGCCGCGCGCCACCCTGATCCTGTGGGCCTCCATCAAGACGTCGGCGTGCGTCAGGCCCGGCGGCGGCTCGAAGCGATAGGAGGCGAGCTCGATGAGCAGTCCCAGCGGATCCTGGAAATAGATCGAGTCCATAAACCCGCGGTCCTTCACCCCGCTGTGCTTGATGCCGCGCTCGTCCAGGCGCTTGACCGCCTGCAGGAACGTCACCCGCGAGACCGCGAAAGCGATGTGGTGCACGCAGCCGATGTCGGTCGGCGTGCGCGCGGGTTCGGGCCGGCGGTTTTCGTCGGTGAAGATGGTGATTAGGCGCCCGTCGCCCGGATCGAAATAGAGGTGACTTTCGGAAGCCTTGTCGAGGTTGGGCTGCTCGAAGACGAAGGGCATGGCCAGCACGCCCTCCCAGAAGTCGATCGAGGTCTGCCGGTCCGCGCCGACAAGCGTTATGTGATGTACTCCCTGCGACTGTAGTTTCTGCATGGCCAGCCTCCCTTGATGTTCTGGCGTCAGTGCTGCACGAGCTTCGACTTGTATTCGCTGCGCTGGAGGGTGCCCCAGGGCACGATCTCGACGCGGGTTGCCACGAGCAGGACCTCGCGTATCCGTTTCTCGATCCGCTCGGCCAGCTGGGCAGCGTCCGCGCCTCCCTTCTGCAATTCCACCGTCACCGGCAATGGCGGCTCCTGCCTAGTACCGGCCGCCGCCGGCTTCACGAGAATAAACCCGCTCACGGCGGGCGCGAACTGGCTGACGATCTCGCGTATCGCGGTGGGAAAGACGTTCACCCCCCGCACGATCAGCATGTCGTCGGTTCGGCCGATGCAACGGAGCCTGGGCGCGGTGCGCCCGCACCGGCATACGGACGTCCAGACCTCGACATGGTCGCGGGTCCTGAAACGCAGCAGCGGCGCTGCCCGGTGGTCGAGGTGGGTGAGCACGAGTTCGCCACGGGCCCCGTCCGCCATTCGCAGCGGCGCGCCGCTTCCGGGATCGACGAGTTCCGCATGCACGAAGCCGCGGGCGCCCAGGTGCATGCCGCACTGCTCCTCGCATTCACCCCACAGCGACACCCCAATGTCGCCGATCCCCATCGCTTCCGTGAACTTCGCGCCCCAGGCTTCCTCGAGCCGGGTCCGCAACGCCGCCTCGCCCACACCCGGCTCGCCTGCGACCAGCACGCGCCGGACGCTCGAGCCCCTGAGATCGAATGCGTGGTCGGCGGCCCATTCGGCGAGATAGGCTGCGTAGGACGGTGTCATCACCGCGGCCGTCGGCTTCAGCAGGCGGATGGCCGCGATCAGCCTTTCGCTGTTTCCGGTACCGACAGGGACATGGCAAAGCCCCAGCCGATCGAAGGAGGCAAGTGCCGCACCGGCCGCGAACGGGCCGGCATTGTAGGTCGTTACGATGATCTCGCCCGGCTTAATGCCCGAGGCCGCGTAGCTTCGCGACGACCCGGTCACCCAGTTGTCCAGGTCTTGGGCGGTCAGGGGGATGTAGCTGGGCGTACCGGTCGTTCCGCTGGTCGAGTAGATCCGGACGATCTGCTCCCTGGGAACCGCGACGTGGGTTCCCATCGGGTGCGTCTCGCTGCAGCTGGCGCGGATTTCGTCTTTTTCCGTCAGCGGCAATTCGCCGATGGTATCGAGCCCGCCGATGGCATCGGCAGTCGTCAGGCCTGCCGCTGTCAGCTTGGCGCGATAAAAATCCGAGCGCGCCAGGAGATATTCGACCTGCCGGCGATAGAGCACGTCGTCCCGGCTAACCTGCTCGTCCCACGGCAGAGTCTCGATCTCGGGATCAAGCATCTCAATCCCCCTCGTCCTGTCCGCGGTAGCTTACCGCTGCCTCCGCGCTCGCCGCCAAAGCGAAGCCGAGCGGGTTCTGCTGCTCTTCGGCAAGGTGGGCGAGAATGCCGCCGGTCCGCGCGAGCAGCGGGATCGCCTTGATCATCGCGGCAGGGAAATCGAGGTCCATGAGCACGGCTGCGATCGGCATGGAGACGTTCATCACCAGCCGCTTGCCCCAGACCTCGGCCACCGCGTCGTCGATGTCGCGGGCGAGCCCGACATGGGGCCCCCCGATGCCGCGCGCTGAGGCAAGTTCGAGGATGCGCACCGTGCGGGGGTCGACTGGGCGGTGCAGCGGATGGCCGAAGCCGGGAACCTTGCGGCCGCTGTTGCGGTAGTCCCTCACCACATCGAGCGCGGCAGCCTCTGCCCCCTCCCCGTTCGCGACACGCGTCTGTACCTGGCCGAGCAGCCTGCCGCATGCTTCCGAGGTTCCGAGCAGCACCGAGCCGCAGCCGAGTATGCCCGCCGCGAGCGCGGCCTGGAGGGAGTCCGGGTCCGCCGCGAGCGTCATTCGCGCGGCCTGCACTGTCGGGGTCATGCCGTGCTCGGCAATCGCGACCAGCAGCAGGTCGAGAAAGTAGCGCTGGTCGTCGGTCGGCTCGTTGCCCGTCACGAGCAGGTAGAAATACTCGGTGAAGCTCAGCCTGCCCATCAGATCGCGGCAAAGGTCCCGGCCGCGCACTTCGACGCCGTCGGGCCTCGCAACGCAAATCCGGGTGGTGGCCGCGCCGGGTTTGCCGTTCTCCATCCGTCACCTGTTGCAACGCTGGCGAACCGCGCGACGAGAGGCCCTCGGAACGCGAGATCGCGGAGGAAGGAGACGATACTAGTTCAAATTCCCGCAGCCTTCCAGAATGCCCGCTTTTGTTGTTTTCCGCCCGAATGTGGGCAGGCCGGCTTGCGTTTCCACGGTGCTTTCCACGCTCGCTCAAACGGAAGTGCCCGAAACGACGTCACGTCCAATGGGACCAACCCCGCAACTCCCAAGTGTGAGGAACCGCAATGAACGCTCATGCCAAGTCGCCCCGTCCGCCGCTCAACGGCGTCGATACGCCGACCCTGATCAACACCATCAACTTCGTGGCGGGTCAGCCCGACCTTGCCAAGTTCCAGTTCCGCGCTGCCAACGAGTGGATCGAAGGCAACCACAGCCGCACCGCGATGAAGGGTTTCTTCGGCGCGGGCAGCGAACAGGAGCACATGAAGTCCTATTTCGCCGACGGCGATCACCCCACCGTTCTGTGCGGCGGCGATCATGCCCCGACCCCGGTCGAATGGCTGCTGCACGCCCTCGCAGCTTGCATAACGGCAGGCATCGGCAACATCGCCGCGGCGCGCGGCGTCAAGCTCAACAGCGTGCGGTCCTTCGTCGAGGGCAACATCGACCTTCGCGGCATCCTCGGGATTTCCGACGAGGTCCGCAACGGCTACCGCGACATGTCGATCCGCTTCGAGATCGACGGCGACGCACCGCCCGAAAAGCTGCAGCAGATCGTGGAGCAGGCCCGCAACCGCTCGGCGGTGTTCGACGTGCTCAGCAACGGCGTGCCCGTGACCGTGGCCATGAAGTCGGTCCAGTAGCCCTTGGGCGGCCCGGCTGCTCGGGCCGGGTCGCCCCCATCCGATGGAGCTTTCCAATGTACGCGACCGACGTCGCCGTCATCGGCGCCGGCCAGGCCGGGCTTGCCATGAGCCGCTGCCTTTCCAGCCTCGGCATAGACCATGTCGTGCTCGAGCGCCGCCAGGTCGGCGCGCGCTGGGCGTCCAACGCCTGGAATTCGCTCAGGCTGCTCACCCCCAACTGGCTGAACGGCCTGCCCGGCTCGCCCTATCGCGGCGACGACCCCGACGGCTTCATGCCGCGCGACCAGTTCATCGCGCGCCTGCAATCCTATGCCGCGTCCTTTTCTGCGCCCGTCGTTACCCAGGCTGAGGTGTTGTCGCTCGTGCACGAATGCGGCGGCTTCGTCGTCAGCACGAGCCGCGGCAGTTGGCGTGCGCGCGCCGTCGTGGTGGCGACGGGGCAATGCGACGTGCCGCAGGTTCCGGCCTTTGCCGGGTCGATCGGCCGGCGCGTGCTGGGATTGCACTCATCGCAGTACCGTTCGCCGCTTGGAATTCCCGATGGCGGCGTCCTGGTCGTTGGCGCGTCCGCGTCGGGCGTACAGATAGCGGACGAGCTCCAGCGCAGCGGGCGGCAGGTCACGCTCGCTGTCGGCCAGCACGCGCGTGCGCCGCGCAACTGGCGCGGACAGGACATATTCTGGTGGATGCACCGGACCGGGATGCTCGCCGAACGGACGCGGGACTTGCCGGACGCTGACGGCGCGCGGCGCCAGCCGGCGTTGCAGCTTGCCGGGCGGCCCGATCGTTCGAATGTCGATCTCGTTTCGCTGCAGGCGCTCGGCGTCAGGCTTGCCGGGCGGTTGGTGACCGCTGAAGACGGCCGGTTCTCGTTCGCCGACGACCTCGGACCGACCACGGCCGCAGCGGATGCGAAGCTCGAAAGGTTGCTGGCGCGGATCGACGGCATCGCCGGCCTCCGCGGCCCGCACGAAACGATCGCCTCAGTCGACCTCTCGCATGAGGCGCCGCGGCGCCTTTCGGCGGCCGATGACAATGTCCGCACGGTGGTGTGGGCGACAGGATATCGCCGCGCCTTTCCCTGGATCAACATCCCCGATGCGATCGCGCCCGAAGGCGACATCGCCCATGTGGACGGCATCACGCGCATACCGGGCCTCTATGCGCTTGGATTCAGGCTACTGCGCAAGCGCGATTCACATTTCATCGGCGGCGTTGGCTCGGACGCGATCGACCTGGCGCAGCACATCATGGGCTCGCTGCGCCAGTCCTCGGAACGTGCCGCCTAGAGCGGTTCCGCTTTTCTTCGAACCGCGGAGACGCTCTAACTCTTTGTTTTTACGCAATTCCGGATGGAAAACCGCGACGCACTTTTCCTGGAATTGATCTAGATCGGGAGAACCGGAACATGCTTCACGTCATCGAAACTGAACCCCGATACGACGCGGTCATCGTCGGAGCGCGCTGCGCCGGGGCCGCGACTGCCATGTTGCTCGCGCGCGCCGGCCTGCGGGTGCTCGCGGTCGACCGCCAGCCCTATGGGTCCGACACCTTGTCCACCCACGCGCTGATGCGGCCGGCAGTGATGCAGCTTGCCCGCTGGGGCCTGCTCGATGCGCTGATCGGCAGCGGCGCGCCCGTGATTGGATCGACCACCTTTCACTACGGCCCCAAGGAAGTGACCGTCCCCATCCGTTCGGAACCTGGACTGCCGGGCCTGATCGCGCCACGCCGCACGGTGCTCGACCGCGTGCTGGTCAATGCTGCGCGTGCCGCGGGCGCCACGGTCCTCCACGACACCTTGGTCAACGACGTCCTGTTCGATGCGCACGGCCGTGTCCGCGGCGTCGCGATCCAGGATCCGGCGGGGCGATCGCGCATGGTAAGTGCAGGCGTGGTGATCGGAGCCGATGGCTTCGGCTCCTTCGTCGCCCGGAAGGTCGCGGCTGCGACGCTCGCCGAGGGGCATTTTCCGATGGCGCATGTGTTCCACTACGCCCCGGCACCGGCCATGTCCGGATATCACTGGTATTTCGGCGATCGCTTCGGCGGCGGTGTGATCCCCACCAACGACGGGCAAGCCTGTATCGTCGCCTCGATGCCGACCGAACGGTTCGACCGCGAGTTCCGGTCCGATCTCGCCGGCGCGCTGCGCAAGCTCGGCGACCTCGCGCCGGAACTGGCGCCGTTGGCGGAGGCGGAGCCCGGCGAACGCCTGAAGGCGTTCCGCGGTGCGCCGGGGCGGCTGCGGCAGGCCTATGGGCCGGGCTGGCTGCTGGTCGGCGACGCCGGTTTCTTCCGCGACCCGGTCACCTCGCATGGCATTTCCGACGCATTGCGCGACGCGGAAGGCGCGGCACTCGCAATCCTGGCGGGTCGCGACAAGGCTTTGCGGGAGTTCCAGGAACTTCGCGACAGCCTCGCCCGACCCATCCTCGAAACCACCGACGCCATCTGCTCGTTCGACTGGTCGTTCGACGAATTGCCCGAGCGCCACAAGCGGTTCAGCGAGGCGATGAAGGCCGAAATGGCGGTCCTCTCCGCACGCGCCCTGGAGGATCGGCCGGCGAGGCAGGCAATGCGCTCGATCGTTTAGGCACCAAGGAGAACTGTCATGACGACGACCACTCGATCGGCCTGGTCCGGGACACGCCTCGGGAAACCCGTGGTCGGGGCCTCCGCCACGCGCTCCCGCGTCACACGAGCCAGCGACATCATTGCCTTCACTGACATGACCGGCGACCGGAATCCCCTGCACTACGACGCCGAACTGGCGGCGCGGACAGTATTCGGGAGGCTGATCGTCCAGGGCGGCGTCACGTCGGGCCTGCTCAATGCGCTTGTCGCCGAGGACCTGCCGGGCCCCGGCTCGGTGTTTCTCGGGGTCGAGTGGAAGTTCCTCAAGGCCGTCGGCATCGGCGAGGAGATCGTCGCACGTGCTGAAGTCCTGGCCGTGCGCGACGACAAGCCGATCTGCACGCTGTCGACCACGATCGCCAATGCGGCGGGCGAGGTCTGCCTGTCGGGTACGGCGACGACCTACACCGTGCCGCTCGACTAGCGGCCGGTCGCAATTTCCACGGTTTCGCCAACGCCAGTGCCAACGGCGCCGTGACACTCTTCCGGAAACCCGGGCGGAACCGGCCGCCTGTTCAAGGAGCTGAACAATGGGCATCTCATTCGGAATCTACGCCAGACCCTCGTCGACACTCTGGAGCGACGTGCGCAAGGGACCGCCGCTCGACGCTGTCCGGGAACACATCGACCGGGTGGTCAACTTCGGCCGCTACTCCGAGATCGCCGGCAAGGCCCGGCGGCGCTGAGAACCGCCGCGGCGACCCGGATGTCGCCGCGCCGGCGGACGGAATGCCGAGCATCGACCCGACCTGCCTGCCCAGGCTTGGAGTTGCGGATGCAAATCCTGTGCTAAGCTAGGGCTTGCAATGCGGTTGGGATAACCGGATTGAGTTTGGCGTTCGAGATCGCGGTCCTCGGGGACCTGACGGTTCGCTGCGACGGCGTGGCCGTGTCGTTGCCGCAGTCGCGGAAGACGCGCGCGCTGCTGGCCTATCTGGCGGTGCAGTCTAAGCCGCAGCGCCGCGAGCGCCTCTGCGAAATGTTCTGGGACGTGCCCGACGATCCGCGCGGGGCGTTGCGCTGGAGCCTCTCGAAGCTCCGCCAGATCCTCAATGCCGACGGTGAGGCACGGCTGACCGCGGACCGGAACAGCGTCGAACTGAAATCGGGCTCGGTCCGGCTCGACTACGAGCTGGTCCGGGGCCTGTCGCCCGACGCCCTCGCCTCGCTGCCGACCGACAGACTGGAAGCAATCACGGGGGCCTACGCCGGCCCGTTCCTCGCCGACCTCTATCTGCCGCATTGCCCGGCATTCGAGGCCTGGCGGGTCTACTGCGCCAACGAAACCGAGATCGTGCGGCTGAAGGCCCTGCGCGCGCTGGTCGACCGCCTCGCGGACGAGCCGCAGCGAGCGCTCGCTCATCTCCACGCCCTGCAATCGCTCCAGCCCGACGAGGATCTGGTGGGCGAAATCGCGCTCGCCAACGACAGGGCCCGCCATTCCGCGACCGGCCGGCCGAATGGTTCAGGCGCATCGGCGGCGGCACTGCCGGAACCCACGGCCTCCCGCCCTCCCGTCGATCTTTGGCCATCAGTCCCGGCGCAGCCGGCTGCCGCCAGGCAGCGGATCGACTTCACCAAGGGCCACGACGGCGCCCGGCTGGCATATGGCGTCAGCGGTTCTGGACCGGCGATCGTGCGTGCGTCGCACTGGATGTCCCACCTCGAATTCGAATGGGAAAGCCCGGTCTGGGGTCATTGGATCGATGCGTTTTCCAGCAGCTTCACCTTCGTCCGCTACGACGGGCGCCTGAACGGGCTCTCGGATACGGAGGCCACCGATATCTCCTTCGATGCCTTCGTGAGCGACCTCGAGCACGTGGTGGAGGCCGCCGGTCTCGACCGCTTCGTGCTGCTCGGAATATCGCAGGGCTGCGCCATCTCGATCGAATATGCCAAGCGCCATCCGGACAAGGTCGCCGGACTGGTGTTCTGCGGCGGCTTCCTGCACGGCTGGCGTGCACGCGGAAATCCCACGGAGATAGCGCGGCGGGAAGCGATCGGCGTCCTGATGCGCCAGGGATGGGGGCAGGACGACCCCATGTTCCGCCAGATGTTCACCAATCTCTTCATACCGGGCGCCAATCGCGTCCAGATGGACTGGTTCAACGAACTGCAGCGCAAGACGCTCACGCCCGAGAACGCGGTGCGCCTCAACTCGGCCTTTGCCGACATCGACATTTCGCGGACCACGGAGCTGCTGCATGTGCCGACGCTTGTCATGCACGCCAATGGCGATCGCGTGGTTCCCATCTCGGAAGGACAGGAAATCGCGAGGCGCATCGCCGGCGCCCGGTTCATCGAGCTGGACAGCACCAATCACATACTACTGGCCGAGGAACCCGCCTTCCGCACTTTCATCGTCGAGGCATCCTCCTTTGCCAGCGAGATGCTGCAGGCCCGCGCCAAGGTGCCCGTGGACCCCAGGACACGGCGGCAGGCGACCGTCCTGTGCGCCGAGTTCCGCTACGCCGAGCTGGAGATGGATGCGCTCTCCCCCGAGGTCGCGCTGGAACGGCTGGACAGCTTCCTTGCCAATGCGACCGCCCTTGTCCGGAACAATGGCGGCACGGTGCTGTCGATCTCGGAGAACGAGCTGATGGCGTCCTTCGGTGCGCCCGAGCCGCTGGAGGGTCATGCCGCCCTCGCCTGCCGGACGGCGCTGGAGCTGAGGGAACTTGCGCTCGGCACGGAGACTGCCTTGAAGAGCTTCGCCGTCGCGCTTGATACCGGCACCGTCATCGTCGGACCGCCGCGCGACCAGTCGGCCGATGTCCGTGGCGGCCCGGTTTCGGGGGCCCACACACTGTGCCAGTCGTTGCACGACGACGTCGTGGTGGCGACGTCGCGGACACGATCCGCGGCGGGCGGCTTCGTGGACATGCGGGAGTTCGCTGCGCCGGCAGGCCAGCAGCTGTTCGAGGTGCGAGAGATCAGACGCGGACGCTCGCGCTGGCAATTGCGCGCCGACACCCAGCTTTCGCCTTTCATCGGGCGCGAGGTTCAGCTGCACGTCCTGAACAAGGCCTGGCACGATGCCTCCACCGGCGAAGGACAGACAGTGTTCCTGATCGGGGACCCCGGGCTCGGCAAGTCGAGGGTCACGCATGAATTCATCGGCGCCATCCCGCAGGCCAATGTCGAGAATCTGGAGGCGGGTGCGCTGGAGACGGACCTGCGCAGCGGGTTCGTGGTGATCCGCAAGGTTCTGCAGGGGCTGTTCGGGGTGGGCGACGCCGAGGCGCCGGCAAGCGCTTCCGAGAAGGTTCTGGCGGCCTGGGCGGCGCAAGGTCTCGACGAACGGCTGCTTGCGCCGATCATGGCGACACTGGAGCTTCCGGTCGCCGATCCGAACTGGGCGGCCATCTCCGGCCGCGAGCGGTCGCAGCGCATGCAGGACGCGGTGGTAGCACTGCTGCTCTTCCTCGGGCGCGCACGGCCCGTCGTCCTTTTGGTCGAAGACCTGCACTGGATCGACGCTGAAAGCGAGGCGATCCTGGCGCGGCTCGCGCAGGTGGCGCCCACGGCCCATCTGCTGCTCATCCTGACTTGCCGACCGGAATATGACCGCGGCGCTTTCGCGGCTGCAGGCCCTGCCGAAATCCGTCTGCCCGCCCTCAGCGAGGCGGAGGCGGAAGCGCTGCTCGATCACCTCGTTGGCAGTGACCCCGAACTGGAGCCGCTGCGGGCCTCGGTTACCGACGCCTGCAAGGGCAACGCGCTCTTCCTCGAGGAAACGGTGCGGGCGCTAGCCGAGACCGGCAAGCTGCAGGGCCAGCCCGGCCGCTATCGCCCATCCGGGAAGGTCGAGGAGATCGCGGTCTCGGCGAGCATCCAGGCGATCGTCGACGCGCGCTTCGAACGCCTCGACGCGGATGCCAAGCGACTGGCGGAAGTCGCCTCCATATTCGGCGGGGAAATTCCGGTGCAGACGCTGCAAAGGATGGCGGGACTGTCCGCGCAGCGCTTCGAGGAAACGCTGCAGAGCCTGCGCAGGGCCGATATCCTGGTCGATGTCCAGGTTTTCCCAGAGGCTTCGGTCCGCTTCAAGCATGCGCTGATACGCACGGCGGTTGCGGGGCGCATCGTCTCGGCGGCGCGCGTCGAACTGCACAAGGCGGCGCTCGCCGAGCTCAAGTCCTACTACGCCGACCGGTTGGAGGAGCACAGCGAGCGGATGGCGCGGCACGCCGAGCAGGCGCATCTCTGGGGCGAGGCTGCCGACCACCTTCTGGTCTCTGCTCGCAAGGCCATCCGGCGTTCGGCACACACCAAGGCGCTGGAGCAGCTCGATCTTGCCGTCTGGCTGCTGCGCAGCAACGATGTTGCCGATGCCGACACCCGAGAGATCGAGCTTCAGCTGGCCCGGGGTGTCGCGCTGATGGCTGCGCGCGGCTGGGGCTCGGCGGAGGTGCTGGCCGCCTTCGAACGCGCCGAAGAGCTGTGCGGCAAGATAGGCGATCAGGCGCGCCTGTTCACGGCGCTGCGCGGGCGGGCCCAGTACTACATGCTCAGCGGCAAGCCGGCCGCGGCGCAGGACCTGGCCACCCGCTGGGCTGGCATGGCCCGCACGGGTAACGATCCTGGGCTCGAGATCGAAACCGAGCACATGTTCTGGACGAACAATTTCTTCCTGGGCGAGACCGCGGTGGCGCGCGACCATGCCGAGCGCGCGATCGGCATCTACGACCCCGGCCGCGACCACTACCTGACCTACAAATACTCCGGCCACGATCCGGGCGTCTGCTGCCGCTGCTTCGCCGGATTGTCGGCGTGGCTGGGAGGGGAGCCAGGCCGGGCGCGCCTCAGATGCGAAGAGGCCATCGGCCTCGCCACGTCGCTCGAACACCCGCTCAGCATTGCGCTTGCCCATTGGGGGCAAAGCTTCCTCCACATGCTGGCCGGGGAACCCGAACCTGCACTCGGCGCCGCCGAAAAGGAGCTTGAGATCGCCGAACGGTTCCAGCTGCCCCTGATCATCGGCCAGGCAGCCTTCCAGCTCGGCTGGGCGGAGTTTCGGCTCGGCGAGCAGGCGCCAGGGCTGGCGCGCATGGAGCAGGCAATCTCGGCCATCCGGCAGACCGGAGCTGAAATGGGGATGCCTTATTTTATCGGCCTTTATGCCGAAGCGCTGAAGGATTGCGGCAGGCTTGCCGAAGCTGAGAAGTCGATCGAATCCGCGCTCGAACTCGGCCGGCACAACGGCACATACTTCCAGTTGGCCGAGTTGCTGCGGATCGAGGCGCTCGTTCGCGAAGGCGGCGCCGCAAGCGCAGACGAGGTGGAGCAAATGCTCCGCAGGGCGGCGGAGGTGGCAGCACTACAGAAGTCGGCCACGAGCCAGTTGCGCGTCGCCGTGGAACTTGCCCGACGCCTCGAACAGCGGGGCCACGCTGACAGGGCGCGCGCGCTGCTTGAGCCGCACCGCGGGCTGATGGAAAGGCTCGGCGACAGCGCGGACGCAGTCGCTGCACGGGAAATCTAGGAGTAGAGATATCCGACGCCGCGGATCGTCTTGATGATCTCCGGCTTGCTCGGATCGGGCTCGATCTTTTTCCGCAGCCGGGAAATCCGGATGTCTATGCTTCGGTCGAACGGGTCCCAGCCGCGATCATGGGCGAGTTCGAGCAATTGGTCGCGATTGAGCGTCCGGCCGCGGTTCTCGGCGAAAACCTTGAGCAGGCGGAATTCCATCGGCGTGATCGCGATGTCGGCGCCTGCGGCGTCGAACAGCTTGTGCGAGGACAGGTCGAGCCTGCAGGCCCCGAACTGGACCGAGCTGGGGCCGTCCGTCCCAGGCCGGTCGCCGATGCGATCGGCCCCCGTCGTGCGGCGCAGCACTGCCTTGACCCGAGCCAGCAGTTCCCGCATGTCCACCGGCTTGGCGACATAGTCGTCCGCCCCGATCTCCAGGCCGACGATGCGGTCTATGATCTCCGCCGAGCCCGTGAGCATGATGATGGCCACCTGGGAACGCTCGCTGAGATAGCGGGCGAGCGAGAGGCCGTCCTCACCCGGCATCCGGATATCGAGGATCACCACGTCAACGTGCTGGGTCTCGATCAGCGTGCGCAAGGCGGCGCCGTCCTCGGCCTGCGAAACGGCAAATTCATGCCGCTCCAGGTACTCCGCGACAGTGTCACGGATATCAGGCTCGTCATCGCAGACAACGACGTGCGGTCTCGGGCTCAAGAGGTCCTCCCCTCACCTAGAAAAATAGCTCGCTTCCACAACACAGGCAATTTCCCCATCAGGTGGTCTTGCTGATCAGGTCGGAAACGAAGGCCCTGAGTTCCGACGGCCGAACCGGCTTTTCGAGGCATGGCCGCTTGGTGGCCCGCAGGAACACCGTCGCGTCAGGGCCGATCGTGTCGCCGGTAAGGAATGCGAACTTCTCCGCCTCCGCCGGGTAGAGATCGTAGATGCAATTGTAGAGGCGCCGTCCGTCCATGTTGGGCATCTTGAGATCGCTCAGGATCAGGTCGAAGGTCCGCTTCTTCAACTGCAGCAACGCCTCCTTGCCGGACCTCGCGACCACCACCTTGTAGCCGTCAAGGCGGAGCACCTCGGCAATCAGGTCGCCCACCTCCTCCTCGTCGTCGACGACCAGGCAAGTGCGGCCCGTGGCCACGGAAGGCTCCTCCACGGCTGCGTCGGTTATGTCCGCGCGCCGGTCCGAGGCCGGCAGGATGATGATGAAGGACGTGCCCTCGCCCGGGCTGGTCTCCACCTGGATCGTCCCGCCGTGGGACTGGATGATGCGGTGGCAGAAGGACAGGCCGATGCCGGTGCCCGCACCGACCTCCTTGGTGGTGAAGAACGGCTCGAAGATGCGCGGCAGGATGTCCTTGGCGATGCCCGGGCCGGTGTCGCTCACCCGGATGACGACATTGCCGCTCTCTTCGTGCAGTCCGGCGGTGACCATCACCTTCCTCTGCCCCTCCCACCCGTGCAAGGCGTGCTCGGCGTTGACGAGAAGGTTGATCAGCACCTGGCTGAGCTGGTCGGGGTCGGCCCAGATATCCGGCAGGTCGGGAGCGAGATCGACGGACAGTTGGACGTCGGAGGACTTTATCGAATACCCCGCCACCTCGACCGCCGCCGCCACGACCTCGTCTATGGACACGTTGGTCGTCCGGGTCGGCTGCTGCCTGGCCATTGCGAGGAAGGTCCTGACGATGCGGGCGCAACGCTCGGCAGCCTTGCCGATCCGGTCGGCGCGATCCACCGTCTTGGGGTCCTGGGATGTCTCTTTGAGCGTCAGCGACATGCCGAGAACAACCGACAGGGGGTTGTTCAGCTCGTGCGCCACGCCGGCCAGCAATCCGCCGAGGGCGGAGAGCTTCTCGTTCTGGTGCAGCGTCTCGCGCTGCCGTTCCAGTTCCTGCTGCATGTCGATGCGGTCGGAAAGGTCATAGGTGTGCGAGACGATGACCTGCTCGCCGTGGAAGTCGATCAGTCGCGCCGAAATCGAGCACCAGCAAGGTTCTCCGCTCCGGTTCTTGAGCTGCGTTTCGAAGTCGTCGATCGTACCCTCGCGTAGCAGCCGCTCGACGAATTCCCGCCGATGCCCCGGATTGATGTAGCTGTCGAAGGCGCTGGTGACATCGCCGAGCAGTTCCACACTGGCCGGGCTGCGGTAGAGCAGCCTGCCGTCCCCGACCCGCGTCATCTGGATGCTGGCTGGGCACGCCTCGAGCACGCGGCGAACCAGTTCGTCGGCCTCCTTCGCCGCCAGTTCGGCGCGCTTGCGCTCGGTGATGTCGAGGCGCGTGACGACGAAGCCGCCCTCCCTGGTCGGGCAGTTCGACACGAAGAACCAGCCGCCATCCGTGTGACGGAATTCCTGCTGCCGGAACTCCCTCCTGTCCTTGGCGCGTTCGACCAGCCATTCGTCGATGCCGCTGGGCTGGACCGGAAACTGGTTGCGCTCGGCCGTCACGCGCAGGAAATCGAACCAGTTCACGCCGGGCACGAGCACGTCGGCGCTGATGGCGTGCATCTTGCGGTAACGGCTGTTGGCGAGGACCAGGCGATCGTCCTTGTCGTAGAGCGCGAAACCCTCCGCCAGCGATTCAATCGCGTCGGTCAGGCGTTCGTTTGCCTGTCGCGACTGCTCCTGCGCGGCAAGCATGTCGGTAATGTTCGCCGAGTTGGAAACGATGACCTGCCGCCCCTGGAAGTCGATGAGGCGCGCCGAGATCGAACCCCAGAAGATGTTGTCGTCGGCGTCGTACTGTCGGACCCGGAAATCGTTGATCCAGCCCTGCTCGAGCAGCACGTCGACGAGGGTGTGGCGCTCTTCGGGATCGACGTAGTAGTCGCCGATCTCTGCGCGGTCGCCATAGAGTTCCAGGCTCGCGGGATTACGGTAGAGCGTCTCGCCGTCGATGGTCGACATCCGTGTGGGCGACGGGCATGCGTCGAGCACCTTCTGCATCAGTGCCATGGCCTCGCCCGCGACGGCCTCGGCCTTTTTCTGTTCGCTGATATCGGCGCGCGTCACCACGAAGCCGCCGAGGTCGGTCGGGTGGATCGACACCGAGTGCCACTTGCCGTTGCCGAGATCAGCTTCGTAGTGTCTCCGCAGCTCGACATTGCCCTGCGCGTGCTCGGCAAGAAGCCGCTTCACGGCGGTCCCGTTGGTCTTCCCGCCCCCTTCCTGCTGGGCATCCGCGCCGGGAAGGTCTTCCGCGGGCGGGTTCATCTTGCGGTACAAGCTGTTGCACATCACCAGGCGATGGTCCTCGTCGTAGAGGGCAAAGCCCTCCGACAGTGCCTCGATAGCGCCTGCCAGCATCTCGCGGGCGAGCGTCACCTCGCCGTCATGCTGCTTCTGCTTGGTGACGTCGGCGATGCCCGCGAGAACGACGCGGCGACCGTGCACCTCGACCACCCGGAGATTTCCGATCGCCCAAAACTCCTGGCCGTCGGGCCGCTTCAGTCGTGCCTCACAATTTTCGACGACGCCGTTCTTCATCAGCTCCCGGCCGACCGCCAGATATTGGTCCCGGTCCGCGAAGCAGTTGGCGAGCCATATCGGGCTGCTGCGCACGCTCTTGTCCCAGCCCAGCAAACGCTCGGCGGCACTGCTCTGGTAGATGATCTCGCCAGTGCTGGCGTCGTTCATCCACACCGGTAGCGGATGGTGCTTGATCAGCACGCCGAGCAGATCTTCACGGCGCTTTCGCTCGGTGATGTCGAGAACGCCGATCACCAGTGAAGGTCTCTTGCGATAGGTCCCGCGCCTGCAATTGGTCGAGCACCAGACTTCCGTGCCGTTCGCCCGCTTCAGCGGGACTTCGTAGTCCCGGAGGATCTCGCCGTCGCCGAGGCGGCTCCTGATTTCCTCGAAATTGTCCGGATGGACGAAATGGTCGGTGATGTATTGGGCTTGGCGCGGCCGGTATTTGCGGCCGAGGAGATGCGTCGCGTCGAGGCTCTCGTAGAGGATCTCCCGACTCTCCTCGTCGACCACCCAGACCGGCAGGGGGTGGCTGTCGGTGATGCAGCGGAAGATCTCGGCCTTGTCCTGGTATGCCAGCTGCGCGCGCTTCATCTGCGTTATGTCGATGCTGACCAGCGCAATGCCGCCGTCGGGCCGAGGATGATTGGTCAGGAGCCGCCAGCCGCCGTCGATCGTCTCAGCTTCGACCGGCGCGGCGTTCTCGCGACGCCAGCGCCGGACGGCGTCGAGAACGAAAGCCTCGGTCGCCTCGACGGGTCGTCCGTCAAAACTCCTGAAGTCCCGAAGAGCCCTGTTTACGACCTCGGAAACTTGCGCCCTGGAACGAGCGCCGGGGGATGGTGCCTCGCCGCCGAACATGTCGGCATTGGCGTCGACGAGCGCGTCACTGCTGTCGAACAAGGCATAGCCCGTCCGACCGCTCATAGCCGGAGTGTAAGCTCGCATTGTCATCTCCTCGACCCCCGGCAGCGGCTGGAATGGCGTTCACGACGGTGTGGCGGCCGAAGGTCATTACAGGGTCTCTGTTTCGTGATGAGTTCAGGAGCCTTGCTTTTTGTTTCAATTGTATCCGCGGCGGCCCGTGAGGAGGGCGGCAGCGGGAACAATTGAAACCTGCTCTCCCTGTCCGGAAAAAGCGCCGAAACACAGCAGGAGTAATCTCGGTACGGATCGACCCTTGCTGGCTTCGTCCCCGCGACGGGAGCCGCGCAGCCTATCAAAAATCCCCAGTGGTGTTGATAGGCCGCGTTCCCGTGCCTTGACCGCCAGACTTGGGTCGTCAGGCAACAAGGAGAAAAGCATGAAACGCGCGCTTCTCGTCCTTTTCGCCGTATTGCCCGCGCTCGCCGCGGCCGACGCAAAGGACATCGCCTCATCACTCTGGTCCCCTGGAACGGGAGCCATCTCCTCCAGGCACGACCAGGGCAATGCCACGCCGCTATCGCTGCTCAAGGGACCGCGCAGCGACCCCGAAACCCGCTCGACCGCGGCACTGGAGCCGACCCCGCGTCCTGGCCGGATGCGTTATCTGCTGGAAGATGCCCCGCATTCGTCAGGGCGGGGCATTCGTCCGGCCGAAGCGGGAATCCTGTCGGGCGACTGGCTGAAAGGCGGTTTCGGCGGAGCCCTGCTGCGACCGGCCTCACCCTCGCCGTGCGGCGGCGAGAATTCGACTGCCGACTGAAGCCGCAAGCGGCGGATTGAAACAAACGAAACACTTCCCGCCGCCCGCAGAAAAAATGCCGAAACGCCAAGGACCTAAAAACGGGGCCTCACCGATCTTGGTGAGCCAATCCCATGGAGCTCAGACCAATGGCCACGCTTAGCATTCGATCACCGGCATCTACTCTCGCCCAATCGCTGGGAGCCAGGCTTCTGGCTGCCTTCCAGGCTTTCCGCGCGCAGCGCGCCCGCGCTCACGCGGCCAAGCGGCTGTCCGATCTGGACGACTTTCTGCTCAAGGACGTCGGCGTCGACCGCGCCGACATTCCCGCGCTCGTCCAAGGCCTTACGACCGATCGGAAACATGGCCATGAAGACACTATGGTATGACGCAGGTCCCGCCGGACTGGCCGTTGCGGACCGCCGGACGCCTGTGCTCGCCCTGCACGGCAGCGCGAGCACAGGCAGTCTGTGGCAGGGCCTTTCGGATTACCTCCGTGGCCGCTATCGCGTGACGGCACCCGACCTCCCCGACGTCGCTGGCGCCGGTTCGGCGGCGGAGGCGCGCACGATCGAGGTCCTGGAGCTCGGCAACGAGCCCGTCCATATCGTGGGTCACGCCCACGGCGCTGCCATTGCACTGGAAATCGCGCTGTCGCGGCCTGAACTGGTGCGCAGCCTCACTCTGATCGAGCCAACCGTCTTTCACCTCCTGTGCGAGGGCGACAGGTCGGACCTGAGGTTGCTCGCGGAACTGTTCGCCCTGAGCGACCGGATGGACTCCCTCATGGAAGCTGGCGACGTCACCGCCGGCATGCGCCACTACACCGACTTCTGGCACGGTGGCGGGGCCTGGCAAAGGACCAGCCTCGGCCTGCGCAGCGATCTCGCACAGCGGGCCAGGCGAACCGCGTCCGATCTCTCCGCCGACCTCGCCGAAGCCTGGCCGATGATGCGCCTCGCCGAAATCGACTGCCCGACGCTGGTCGCGATGGCCCTCGAAAGCCCGGTTGCGAGCCTGCGCGTCGCGGAAATGACCGCCGAGGCGATTCCCGGCGCCCGTCTGGCGATGATCGCCGATGCCGGCCACATGTCGCCTTTGACCGACCCGCATATCGTCGACCCGCTAATCGGCGGGCATCTCAAGTCGGCCGACAGCGTTCGCTCCGGCGCGATGCGCCCCTCCCACCACCGATACGCATTCTGGGCCTGAAACGGCCCGCCATTCCCCCTGATCCTGCCGGCCGGTTCGCGGAGCTCCCGAACCGGCCGAATTGTTTTTGGCGCCCCGTCCTGTTCCCCCTCAGATTGCATCTTGCCCGGTCGAGACGGACCGCGCCTCGTGGCGCGTGCCACTGAAGTCCTTGCCTTGCAGGCGCACACAACGATTTCCCAAGCCCTCGCCCATCCCAAAAGTCTCGGCGACGAGCGGTGAAGGATCGTTCAAGGCGCAATTGTTGGTTGTTCGTTGCCGACTTGAAACAAACGAAACACGTTCATCGACTTGCTGAAAAAGCCTCGAAACCTGGAGGGCTTAGACATTAGGGCGTCGCTGATGTTGGCGTCACTCCCAAGCAAAGGAAGACTCAAATGAAAGTTGTACTCGCTGCCGCCGCAACGCTCGCCTTCATGTCGGGCGCTGCCTTCGCCTCCTCGACCAACGGCGTCGTCCTCAAGATGAACCCCGCCTCTCGCGTCATCACCCTGGAGAGCGGCAAGAGCTTCACCATTCCGCGTGATGTTCCGCTCCCCAGCATGCAGGCTGGCGAAAAGGTGTCGATTCAGCTCAACGACGAGGGTGACAGGGTCACCGGCGTCCTGCGCTAAGGCATCTAATTCGCCTTCCGCAGCGGCACGCCCCGCTGCAGAGCCATGGGCTTCCGCCAAGCCCATGGCTCTACCTGTTTCAGGCGGATGGTATTCATTGGCCGACAAGCGATTGTCATTCGGGCCGGGACGGGCGATAGACTTGCCGCCATGGCAAGGAGCCCGGAACCCACAAGGCCAATGTATTGAGTTTCCTTAATTTTCGTCAGCAGAAGCGTCCCATCCGGCGCGACCGCATCGAGATCGACCTGTCAGACACGATCGTCTACGCCATCGGCGACGTGCACGGCTGCCACCGCGAACTCATCTCGCTCGAAGACAAGATCGTCGACGACGCGGCGAGCCTCCCCGGCCGGAAGCTCATCATCATGCTCGGCGACTACATCGACCGAGGTCCCGATTCAGCCAGGGTTCTCGATCATCTGATCGTGCCGCCGCCCGTGGGCTTCGACCGCATCTGCCTTCTCGGCAACCACGAGGCCCAGGCCCTGGACTATTTGGACGGCAGGATCCCGCTCGATACGTGGCTGGCCACCGGCGCGCGCAGCACCTTGTTCTCCTACGACATCGACCCGGAGCATCTCGCCGCCATCTACGGCGCCGGCGCCAAGCTCGACGACTACATCCGCGCCAACCTGCCGCGCGAGCACATCGATTTCATGCGGTCGCTGCCGATCCTGGCCTATTCGGACCGGTTCGTCTTCGTACACGCCGGGATCCGCCCCGGCGTTCCCCTCCTCGAGCAGGACGAAGCCGATCTTCTCTACATCCGCGGAGAATTCTTCGAGGCGTCGCGCCGGCTCGACCGCTGGGTGATCCACGGCCATACGCCGGTCGAACAGCCCCGTCTCGACGGTCGCCGGCTCGGCATCGACACGTCAGCCTTCAAGAGCGGACGGCTCACCGCGGTGCGCATCGGCGGCAAGATGGGGCGAATGCTGTATTCCTGATCGCTCAGGCAGCGACCTTCGCCTTGGACTGGCCCTTTTCGAGATAGTAGCTCGAATATCTGCCGAGGAACTGCTCGGACCCGCCAGAGGCGCCGTAGCGTGGCAGGCGCTTGAGATCGACCTTGTTGAGCACCATGCCGAGGATCTTGTTGGCGATCTGGGGCTCGGCATTGAGCGCAGACCGCACCAGCGGACGCGGCGTCGCACCCCATTCGGCCACCAGCACGAAGCCGTCGGCGAGCGGGGCGAAAGCCTTGGCGTCGACGACCGGACCGACCGGCGGGAGATCGACGATGATGTATTCGAACGTGCCCTTCGCGTCTTCGATGAAGCGGCGCATCCGGGCAGACGACAGCAGCTCACTGGTGTGCGAGAAGCGGCCTCGCACCACGGCCGGGATGATGGCGAGCTTGGTCTGGCGGTCGACCTTGACGACGGACTGCCAGCCCTCGTCGTTGACCACGGCCTCCACCAGGCCTTTGTCGGCTTCGATGCCGAGGCCGCGGCTGAGCCCTGGATTGCGCAGGTCGCCGTCGATCAGCAGCGTCCGTGCGCCGTTGTTGGCGAGCAGGGCCGCGAGGTTTGCCGCGACCGTCGACTTGCCCTCCCCCGGCAGCATGGAGATGACGCCGATGACCTTGCTGCCGATATCCTGGAGCACGACGTCGCCTGCGATCTTGGTGTTGCGCAGGGTTTCGGCGAACATCGAGGCGGGCGCATCGACCGCCATGCGCATGCGCGCCCGACGCTCAGCGGCGGCGGACGCCCTGGTCGGGGCGGGTGAGCCTGCCTTGGACTTGGGCTTCTTGTCGTCGGAGCCGAGAAGCGGCAGGTAGCCGAGGAACTTGACGCCGAGGCGTTCGCGGACGTCGTCCGCGGTACGGAAGAAGCGTTCGTTGAATTCGTTGAGCGCGCCGAGGGCTGCGCCCATCATCAGGCCGAGCACCAGCGACAGGCCGAGCACGAGCGACGTCCGCGGGCTGGAAGGCCCACGCGGCATGGTCGCCTCGGAAATGACGCGCACCTTGGCGATCGGGAACGACCGCTGCTGCGAGGCTTCCTCATAGCGCGACAGGAAGGTCTGGTAGAGCGTGCTGAGCGCAGTCGACTGCTGCTCCAGTTCGCGCAGGCGTACCTGGGCCTGGTTGGCATCGGAATTCTGTCCCGTCGCCTTCGACACGTTGTCGCGCAAGGCGGTCTCTCGCGACTGCGCCACCTCGTATTCGTTGCGATAGGTCTCCGACAGCTGGCTCAACTCGCGGAACATCTGGCTGGCGAGCTCCGCCTGTTCCTTTCGCAGCGCCACCGCTTGCGGGTGATCCGAGCCGAAACCGGAGGCGATCTCCTGCTCGCGCTTCGACACGCTCGCATAGCGCTTCTTGAGTTCGGAGATGACGGGGTTACCGGGATCTTCTGACGAGAGCGTCGAGTTGCGCACCGCGGCCTCCGGCCCGCTTTCGACGATGGTGCGGTACTGTTCGTAACGCGCCCGCGCTTTCGCGGTGTCGGCCTGGGCGAGGATCAGCTGGGCGTTGAGGTCGGAAAGCTGCTGCTCGGCGATGGTTTCGCCCCGCGCCGCCGTGAGCCCGTTCGCTGCACGAAACTTCTCCACTTCGAGGGCCGCCGCCTGCGAGCTGGTGCGTAATTCCTCGATCCGCCCCTGGAGCCAGACGGCCGCCTTTTCGGTGGCGTCGAAGCTGGCGTCGAGCTGGTCCGCCACGAAGGCATCGGCATAGGCCCTGGTGATCTCGGCCGCCAGTTGCGGATCATTCGACCGATAGGCAATCGATATGACGTAGCTGCGCCCCATGCGCTCGGCCATTACGCTGTTCTGCAATGTCTGGACGGCCTGCTCCCTGCGGGCTGCGTCGGCCGCCGCCTTGCGCTCCGCCTCGCTCAGTTCCGGCCCGCCCTCGGCGACGTCCGGCCGCGAGCGGAACATCTGGACGACGCTGCGCGCATAGCCGAACAGCTGCGACGCCAGCGACTGCGGCGGCTGCATGAAGGTGGGATTCTGGTCAAGCTTCTGCTTGTCGACGACGACGGTGGCCAGCCGTGCTGACTTGATGATCTCGATCTGGCTGAGGATGGCCGCGTCCGTCTGCATGTTGACCGGCGTCGCCGACACCTCGTCGACAATCTTGTTCATGCCTTCGTCGATGAGCACGCGCGTCGAGGCGGTGAAGGTCGGCGGCGTCGTCTGCAGGTAGACCAGGCCGAGCAGCAGCCCGACCAGCGCGCCGATGCCGACCACCTTGGCCTGGCGCTTGGCCATGGCAATCAGCCGCTCGAGATCGATGAAGTCGCTCGCTTCTCCCGTTTGCTGGGGCGGCGATTGCATTCGGTTGAAGGGGAAGCTGGCGTAGTTCATCTGCGTTCCAGTTCTTGCTTGAGCGATCGCTCTCGCTCGAAGGGTTCTGGGGCGAAGCCGATTTCAGCCACGCATTCTCGCTCCGACCGGACTATGCCCGGCAATTCCGAAACGACGTCGAGGGCGGCCGGTTGCAGCCGCCCTCGACGATTGGAGTATCAGGCTGCGACGACATGATCCTGTTCGGCGACCATTTCGCGGATCGCGTCGAGCACGGAGCCGCGGATATCAGCGCGCTTCAGCGCGAAGGCGACGTTAGCCTGGATGAAGCCTTCCTTCGAGCCGCAGTCGAACATGCGGCCCTGGAACGGCCGGGCAAAGAACGCCTGGCTGGCAGCGAGGCGAACCATCGCGTCGGTCAGCTGGATCTCACCGCCGGCGCCGCGCTTCTGCGTGCCGAGCAGCTGGAAGATCTCGGGCTGCAAGATGTAGCGGCCGTTGATGTAGTAGTTCGACGGCGCCTTGGCTGGCGCGGGCTTCTCGACCATGGCGGTCACTTCGAAGCCGGTGCCGACTTCCGGTCCCTTCCCGACGATGCCGTATTTGTTCGTCTCGTTGGGGTCGCACTGCTCGACGGCGATCACGTTGCCGCTGGTCTGCTCGTAGAGGTCCATGATCTCCGCCAGGCAGCCGCGCTTTCCGAACGACACCATGTCGGGCAGGAGCAGCGCGAACGGCTCGTCGCCGATGATGTCGCGGGCGCACCAGACCGCGTGGCCGAGGCCGTGCGGCGCCTGCTGGCGGGTGAAGCTGGTCGCGCCGGGCGCGGGCAACAGGCTTTCCAGCGACTTGATCTGCTCGACCTTGCCGGCCTGTTCGAGCGTGCCGACCAGTTCGGGGTGAAGATCGAAATAGTCCTCGATGACCGCCTTGTTGCGGCCCGTCACGAAGACGATGTGCTCGATGCCGGCCTCGAGGGCCTCGTCGACGGCATACTGAACCACCGGCTTGTCGACCACCGGAAGCATTTCCTTGGGCATCGACTTGGTGGCCGGGAGGAACCGCGTTCCGAGACCCGCGACAGGTATCACCGCCTTCCTGACTTTCTTCATCGTGCCAATCCTCTCGATCAAAATAGTCTCCTCGTCTTTCGTATGCCGTCCGGAGCGACTGTGGCCGGACGGCCTGCGAACTGTTCCGCGACCCGACGCAACCGCACCGCGATCGGCATCCGCAGATGCCCGATCGCAGACGGGTCGCGCAGGGCCGTCCGCATCGCCTTGAGCGGCGACCGCGACTTGATGTGCTGAACCAATGACAGGAATGTGGCGGCGCGAGACAGGCTCCGGCGGCGGCGCGTGAACGCCAGCCGCGCCTCCCCGTCGAGCCTGTTGACACGCTCGAAATGGGCGTCCGCGCGCTGCATCGCCTCGACGTGGCGAGGCTCCAGAACCCGTGAGATTGAGCCCGTTCGGACATGATAGGCATAGCCTACGGAGGGTTCGACCACGCATCGGCCACCCCTGGCGAGGGCGCCGGCCAGCAGGATGAAATCCTCGCCGATGCGCAGGTTTTCGTCGTAGCGGAGATGGTTATCGTCCAGATATCCTCGCAAGAATATCGGCTTCATGTAACCAAAATTGAACGTTCCCTCGAACAGCAGATTGCCGTCGATGTAACGGGCCAAGGTGAGTTCGGGGAACTGTTCGAGCACATCAGGCGCAAACATTGGCGCGGGCGCAGTCCCGTCCTGCCGAATCACCACGAGATTGTCGACGGCCATGGCGGCATCTTCGGCCTCGGCCCGCGATATCATCGTGGCGAGCCTGTCAGGCAGCACGGAATCGTCGGAATCGAGCACCGCGATCCAGCGTCCCCGGGCCGCATCGAGGCCGGCGTTCCTGGCCGCACCCGGTCCGCTGTTTCGCTCCAGCTGCACCACGCGCACGCGGGCGTCACTATAGGATCGCGCGAGCGCCAGTGTCCCGTCCGAGGAGCAGTCGTCCACCACGACCACTTCGACCGAAACGCCCCGCTGGGCGAGCGCGCTGTCTATGGCGCGGGCGAGCGTTTCCTCGGCGTTGTAGGCCGCGATGACGAAGCTGACGTCAGGCTGCATTTGCGTCTCCATCGCTGCCGTACATGCGGATTTCGCTGAGACCGAGCAGTCCGCTCAGCACGCCGACATGCATGATGCCCCTGAGCAGGCTCCGGTTGCGGCACACCGGCCGGAAGGCACCGAGTCCGGCCGCGGCGAAGCAGTAGCCGGCCTTGGCTGAAGCGAGGATGAACGCCGGGATCTTGCCGAGTGCCGAGGCTTTCGACCCCAGCAGCCGGCCATGTGTCTGCCCGACGCGGAAGCGGCGCTTGGTCAGCCAGGCGAAGGTCGCCCGCGTCGCGGGCACAGGCTCCTCCACCCAGGCATCGGCGGCATAGGTAATAGTCCCGCCAGCCTCGAAGACCTGGTCGAAGAACTCGGTGTCCTCGCCGCCGGTCTGCCCGCGCTCCAGGCTGAATCGCCGGCTGGCGATGCTCGCGGCGCCCATTCTGAGCAGGACGTTGCAGGTGTAGCCGGTGCGGATCTGCCCGGACACGAGCACCGGATAGGTCGAGTGGAAGTCACCCATGCGCATCCAGCCCGGCGCGGCCGAACTGTAGCGGGCCCGGACGGGTCCGAGCACGACATCGGCGCCGGTCG